>Ga0065711_1012475_pt1 | contig 10262 bp, 6 predicted proteins | sample Hoacrofraction12_FD_59098 | JGI IMG/M metagenome (GOLD analysis project Ga0065711, IMG submission 59098) | Hoatzin crop microbial communities from Cojedes, Venezuela - Epithelial fraction 12 v2 (version 2) | ecosystem: Host-associated > Birds > Digestive system > Esophagus > Crop | place...
CAGCTGGTTTGTGGAGTGGGCAGGCTGTTTGACGTCTGGTCAGTTAGCGTGATTTTTCACAAGTAAACGTGGCTTCGTGTGTAGATGCGCATCTGAAGGATGGTGAATGTCACAGCTGTCATTCATAGCTTCTGTATGCATTAACTTAACTGTCTTAAATGTCTGTCAGTTGACGCTTAAATGATCCCTTTCTCCCACCAAACTTCCCAATCCCTGAACCTTTTTCTCCCTGCTGCTGAGTTCCAGTCAGGCTTTTTGCATATCTATGGTAGTGGTTCTCGTTCTGGAAACGTGTTGGTGTTTTCCGAGTGTTGGGAGTCATTGCAGCGCATCGTTAACTTGCTGTGTGAGATCTGCAGCGGCAGCCCTGGGTTTACAAGGCTTTGCATGCACGTCCCACATGGGTGCTCGCCCCGAGTGTGGTCGCAAACCTGCGTGGATCCTGACCTCCGTACCACGTTTGTACGAGCAGTGGCTGCAGCCTTCCTTGCTGCCAGTGTGACAGACGCAGGGCAGTGACAGTGGGGACAGTCTGTCCTCGCCTGCAGTCGCTTCTTGCAGGCTGACAGTGGCTGGGAGCTCCGGGGGCCATGGCGTGCGCGGCAGGGGACTGTTTGAGGGCTTGGGTGCTGCGGTGAATGATGCCTGTTAGGTATTGAAAATGGTCTTGTCATGATTTAGGGGCTTTTTGATTGCTTCCGGTGCTCTGTCAATTTGTTGGGCTTTTACTTTGGGTTAAATGACTCCATGTGAGAAGACTTGTGCTTGTTTTATTGTGAGGAGGTTTTTATGAGAAACAGCTGCTAAATTTACCTGACAGTATGGTTTGGGGATCGGCTGGGACAAGCTGAGCAGTGTTCAAAACTCATTGTCTGCGGTGCAGGCTCGATCTCAGTGATTGCTTAGCATCCTGGTGTGGCTGAGAGATGGCTCTCAGACCTACAAGCTCTGCTGGAAGCTTTGTTGTAGTAGCAAACATACTCCTTCATGTCCCCTTAGCACAGCAGCAGCACATTGGATTTTGGGGACTGAATTTCCAAAAAAAAAGCAGCCAGACTAAGTTTCGAAGTGGCCTTAGGGAAGAAATTTGGGCAGTTGTCTTCTGCCTGTGTGTCACCCTGTCTCTGTAGCTGTCGGTTTTCACCCTGCAAAATGTGAAATTGGCTCTCACCCCTGGTGCCAAGCCTGCTGACTCCTCTGCTCGTCTCTTGAGGTGCGCAATTCCTCCGGAGCACCTTCACCGGCAGTTTCCCGGGGGCAGGGAGGATGTTACAATGACTACTCCACAGCAGGAACGGTGCATAATTATACCCAACTTCGCCTTTCTGTACTCTTTTTGAAATAACTTCAAGGGTTTGGAAACAGGGAACGTGAAATTTTGTCTGCCTGACACTTCATGGAAAGTTGAGGATTGGCAAATTAAAGGGACCGGAGGCTGTGGGAGGAGGGTGGAGGTGACAGAAAAGAGCCTGCGCTGTGTCCACCCCACCAACCCCTGCCTTCTCTGGCGTACGGCATCCGAAGGTGGGCAACAGGTCAAGAACAACTTTGGAATAACCGAAAGTTGAAGTGTTTTCTCTTAAAGCTTACTCTTCTTTCCTGAATTTTTTTTCCTAATGATGATTAGATGCATTTTCTAAATTAAAAACAGTAAATATGGACTGGACACGTGCCCAGAGAAAGTCACCGTGCTGATTAAGTAGGAGCATTAATGGAAGAGGTGAGTTGATGGAGATGGCTCAGGTGCTTCAGTGAGTGGCTGGTTGTCAAGGCTCTGCAGCGCAGGAAAGCTGCTTAAACAATAGATCTCTTTAGGGCTGGTGGGTAAAGAAATCACAAAATAGGTATCTGGAGCAGGGATTTAGTTTTTTTGTATGTATGATAAAGCTGTATCTGAGAGAATTTAGGTTACAAAGCTTTGTCACTGAGATTTGGAAGTATTTAGAAACGGGGGTAAGACTGCTTTTATCCTTGCTCAGAAGTGGGTCCTGCTGCAAGCTTCTGGCAGATACGGCCGTGTGCCTTCTAGAACAGCCAGACACANTTTCTTCACTGGGCACTTGTGAAGAGCTTCTCTGAGACCCATGCAGTNGCTTTGCCAAACCTGTCGGCCTGCAAGGTGAGGGGTGGCCNAAGTTGNTGGGACGGNGGTCTGCATCAGCTGTGAAGACAAGACAGGTTACTTGATTCTAAGGATGTGTGTGGTGTGGGAAACTTTACCTTTACCAGTGCTAGAACATGGGAACTTCTCTAATGAAGGTTTTCTTACGCCTTGCAGAAACCTGTCTGTGGTCAGTTCTGTGCGTTTCATGTTTTCCCTTCCTCAAACAACTTTCGGCAGCCTTCTGCTTTTTGCGTGGTCACTTTGCTTCCTGGGCCTGCAGAAGCTGCTCACGTGTTTAAAGGTGTCTCCTGGTACAGCTGCTAAGCTGTCCCCTGCCCCCTGAAGCTACTTCCAGGCACAGGGTCGGAAGCGCTCGGCTGGGCTGACAGAGCTCCCTTGGTCCTTCCTCCAGCTGATTTTGGGTCTCTCTGATGTCAGCACAGTAGTCAGTTCCTGGGGTTTTTTTAAGTCTCAGTGCTTGGACTACCTGTTTGCAAAGGACCCTCTGAGGTGCCGGTCCCAGCTTTTTCTGTGCAGTTCTGCAGCATTTCAGATGTCTCCAAACCAAAGTTTTGGACTGGGTACGAAACAGGCATTTCCTGGAAGAAACGCACGAGTTTGTGGGCATGGTGCGGGAAGCTGCATTCCCGCGCCTACGCCTGGGAAGCGTTTGTGTTGGGCTGGGGGACTGCTCTGAGCTGGGACACTAACCATTTTTTGCCATTTTGTTAACAATAAGAGAGCAAATGCTGGTCTGTAAACTCATAGAAGGTGGTGTTTCATCCCATAAACTTAACTGCCCACCATGTTTATTATAATTGAGGTGTGAACTTTGTCAAGGTCTGAGGCTTTCGTACTTCCTGCTGAGATCGTGGAGCTGAGCCCTCTGGGTACGAGCGCCGCGCACAAACTCCAAGCGAAATCACCAATTTCTGCAGGTAGGCAGGAAGCAAGATGTGATAGACCGTGATAAACCAAACGAGAAGGAAACGGGAAGACAGAATTGAAGATAACGTCTCTCCCTCGGGGATGGACGTGCCACTGCGCAACACTAAAAATATTAGGCAAGAATATAAACCCCAGTGGAAAGCTAATGTGAAACGGGGAATGCAGATGGCAGGTTGAGGTCATAAGAAGAATACGGGGAGGATGAGCAGCAGCAGAGGAGAGGGAGATCGGTTTCTGGCTTTTGCCGAAGCAGATGGTGGGGCTTACAAAGAGGTGGTGGCTTGCCAGGGTTTGGGGGGAGGCTTGGCTTTGCGCTGCTGTCCGCGCAGCCTCTGGGATCTGCTGACATAACCTGATCGCTGGGATCCGTTCCGGGTCTGGAAATCCGCAGGAAGCCGGGTCCAGGAGGCTGATGCTGATCTGTGCTCCTTGATCATACCCTGCCCGCTCAATTTGCAGAACATAGCTCATACAGCATGGGCAAAAGCATTTCTTGTGAATCAGTGAGCATCTAGAGATAAAATCAACTGAATGTAAACACAGCGTAATGCTTATAAGCAAAAGCAGGTTCAGAAATCGCAAATGCTTTGTGAATCCATGAGGCTTCTTGGGTTTTAGGGGTCACTTTTGCATAGAGGCTGCAGAATTTGGTTATATTTTTTTTTGCCGGTTCACTGTGAAGTTAAAGGCAGGAAGCAACAAAACAATCTGTGGCCTGAAATATCAAGCTGCATTCAGTAGGTTTTGCCAGTAGCGGTAACGGGTGAATTGTGTTAAAGCCAAATTTGCAGAAAAAGCTTTTTATTTTCATCTATTGATGTGAAAAGACTGGATCTTTGTTGACAAGAAGGGAAACTGAGGCTGCTGTTGAGCCCCAGATTGTATATGTGATCTTCTGTAAGTGTATCAAGGAGAAACTTCTGCTGTGAGTTAGGAGTTTTTTGTATACATCTGCTGTGGGAAAGGGATCGGCTGCTGCTTCGCAGACACCACAGCAAGCGTGCTAGGCAATTTGCAGCAGTTATTACTGGGGAGTATTTGGTTTGGTTTAGGGAATGACACAGTGTAATGGCTGCACACTGGAAGTAGCTTCAAATAGTCCAAATGTGGTTAGGAGTCAGAAAAATGATTTCTGTTTACAAAGAAGTGGGGTTTCATATTTGTTGTTACGCAGCTGGATGATTTAAAGAAATTATTTGTTGGTGCTACATGTTCTGGGGGTCTGAGAGTCCGGCTGCAACCTCTCTGCCTGCTGCGTTTCCATCGGGAAGGGAGCTCCGGCGCAGGCGGCACAGCTGGCTGCGGAGAAGGGGAATCGCCCCGTACGTAGCAGAGGAAAAGCTGCTGGTGTGTCCCTTCTCAGGTGCGTTGTTATCGCGTGGCGTGTGCCCAGGTCTGGTGATGAAGTGGCAAGTCCTGCAGTGTTTGGCTGAGATAGTGGCAGGGAACGGCAGCTCGGCTCCAAGGTCCAGGCTTCCAGGATTGTGTAAAGGTGCAGACAAAATAATTTCCCTGTCTTCCCCTTGCCCCGTGAAAAGGAAGTTGCCCTTGGTGCATTCTCATAAAAAAAGGGCTGTATTAGAAATCATTGCTGGGTCTTTCACTCTTCCTTGTGCTGTGATTAATAATTTCTCGCCCACTTTTAAACTGTCTTTTGTTCCACACCCTACCGTGCAAACAGCAAAGCAGGACAGATCTCTCTAATTAGATACCTGAATGCTGGTATTGGTAGGAGTGAGTGCCACAGGCGTTAGGTGTGCACCAGCTCTTTTTTGTGAATTGTTTTCTAAGCACTTTTTAAATAATTCAGGAAGGCTGCAGTTATTGGCAGTGACTCTTAGGCGTTATGTATCTGTGTGATCTTCTAATTCAGCTTTGGAATATTTTATTTGCTTGCTTTGGTCGGCATGATTCTGTGATTAGGGTTGTGTCTGGGGAGGACTGGGGTTTTCACGCCGTAAACTTGCCGTGGGGCCTCAGACAAGTCACATCAGCCATGCCCTGCGTTGCTCACCTGAGCTGTGGATGCTGCCTGTTTTCCTCTGCAGAGGAGGACCTGTTGTTTGAGTAGCACCCAGGGCTTGCTTGGAGCACGCATGAGAATTGTTGTGTAGGTGGCTTCCCTTTCTGTGAAACTCCCTTGGGAGAGTTTTGTCCTGCTTCCTTCTGGACGCGCTGTGTGCAGCCCGAGGTTTCCATGCCGTGCACGTAGAGGGCAGCGACCGGGTGCTGCCCAGTTTGGTTGGCAGAAAAGGTGGTAAGAAGCTGGAGGGAGGTGTGGTGGTGCTGGGGAGGGTGTGCAAGAGCTGTGTTAAATGGGTAATGAGTTGGGAGCAGCTGTGAATCAACTGAAGTGGTGCAGCCTTCGAGCAAAATGCTCCGAGCACAGCACATCAGATTGGAATCTTTCTGTTAACACTGAATAAAAGTGTCTTAACTGTGTAGGCAGTGACTCAAAACCTCGGTGACTGATTAATCTAACGTTGGCCGTATAATATAGGTGGGTGTCCAGGCTGGGGCGAATTCTTCTGCTCTTGACTTCCCATCGGTCTTTACCCATGTGCCGAGTCCTCTGGTGTCCTGGGGCTTGCTCTGTTGGGAGTGCCAGCGTGTTTATGTCAGACAGAGGGTGAGAACACATTAGCTTAATTTTCACTTTGAGAGTTTCTCAGCAGAGTGTTTTGAAGTGCCAAACAGGTTTTGGAAACATCCGTATGCTCATACAGATTACCTCAAATACTCTGTGGGCTAAGACGCGGTGTGAGGAGTGTTTTGTGGGTCAGAATGTTGGGTGGAGAGTGTTGGGTGGGTCAGGTTGTGTTGAGGATGCTGAGGATGTCAGAACCAAGGCAGTCACTGTCCACTGACGGATGCCAGGATTTAAGCAGTTGCAGCATCCCCGTGCATTGCAGGGGGCTGGGGGCAGGAGCAGAGCCGAGGAGGCACGGCTCCCAGGGTGTTTTTCCAATTGCTAGGTTACACTCCATCCCAGGAGAATCGTTTTACAGCTCTTAGCATTCACAGGGCTTACGGAAGGTTTGTGCTCTGCCCCATCACGGCAAGAACATTGAAATGCATCCGTGATGCCGCAGCAATGATCCGAGGGCTGGAGCACCTCTGCTGTGAGGAGAGGCTGAGAGAGCTGGGGCTGTTCGGCCTGGAGCAGAGAAGGCTGCGGGGAGACCTCACTGTGGCCTTCCAGTACTTAAAGGGGGCTTGTAAGAAAGATGAGGACAGGCTTTTTAGCAGGGCTTGTTGCAATAGGACAAGGGGTAATGGTTTTAAACTAAAAGAGGGGAGATTTAGACTGGATGTAAGGAAGAAATTGTTTACAGTGAGGGTGGTGAGGCCCTGGCACAGGTTGCCCAGACAGGTGGGAGATGCCCCATCCCTGGAAACATTCAGCATCAGGTTGGATGGGGCTCTGAGCAACCTGATCCAGTTGAAGATGGCCCTGCTCGTGGTAGGGGGGTTGGACTAGATGGCCTTTAAAGGTCCTTTCCAACCCAAACTGTTCTATGATCCTATGACATGCAGTTTACTTATTTTCCATGCCCTGGATAAGGCTGGCTCTGGAGCTGGCTGGAGTATCCTAAACAGCTGTAAGAAGCACAAGGACTGAGAAGGTGGTTTGTGTTCAGGGTGCCCACAGGAGCGCTTTGAGCTGCGCACTGGCGGTTTGGTTTGAAATGTGCATCTCGAAGACTTTCGGGCTCCCTGTGTTGATGCTGGAGTTAGCAGCTGTGCAGGGGGATTTCTCTGGGTTTACCTTGGTGGCAGAGTGGATGCTTGTGAGACCTCAGTGGACTGAGTGGATGTTTGTGAGATTCCCTGAGGGCTTTTTGATCTGTATACCCCAACTTCTTATCCTACCATTGAGCTGTGTGTAGGAGTTTCAGGACCAAAACCACAGCTATGCGTGTAAACAAATATGGGATATTTGAGCAATGAGATACTGACATTTCCATAGCCTTGTTCTTACTACTATTAGTTTTGTCTGTAATCCTAAAACTGAAGAAATGTCACTGCGGAGTTGAGTACATCCAGAGTGCTCTGTGTTTCAAAGGCAGGAGCTACACAGAGTTCAGCTGGACGCTGAATATTTAACAAATGGGTTTTGGCACTTAATAGTGAAATCTGAAGGTTACAACTAAGCTTGTCCAGCAGTTAGTTGCTGAGAGTGGTGGTCCTGTCCTCCCCCGTCTTCTTTCGCCGATAGTAATTTGCGTTGTTGTGTGGCTGTGCCAGAGTGAATCACTCCAGCTGGCTGATCTAACAGAACACTTTTTGTTTCGTGAGGCTGCACAGTTCCTGGGTCCCACAGGAGGGACATGGCAGAAACCTGCAGGTGACAGTATGGAGGAGCAGGATCTGCTTCCCTGCTCTTTTGCATGGAGAGCAGTTGTCCTGCTGCAGCTCTCCGTATGCAGTAATTCATATCTGCATATGGACTGCCTAAATAGCATGTATTTATAGAAGTGGAGCTGCTCAGCTTGGTGACGTGGGTCCTATGCTGCTCTGGCTGATTAAGGCTGCTTGGCAGAGAACTGAACTTTCTAAAGATGAATGTATGAAACAGTGTTTGATATATTAGGAGCAGCTAAGCCAAGAAACAGGGCTCATCCAGTGGGTTTTTTTTTAAATGTAATGCATTGTTTTACTGAGATTGAAGGAAAGCAAGCAGGGTATAAAAGAGTAAGTGGAAGTTGTGATACAGGATAGAGGTAATACACACAGATTACACCTGCGTTCATCCCAGACCAAAAGGGAAAGCCCCCTTCCAGCTGCTCTTGGTCAAGGATAAGACAAGCTCCTGCAGGCTGAGCTCCTTCTGTTGTAGCGCCCGGAGGGGCTGCTTCGCTGGCTAGCAGCAGGTAACATGTTAATGCCTCGACTCCCATGGGAGCCCTTCGTGAGGAGCGTACACCGAGCTGAATTCAGCCTGTGTGTGCAGCTCTTTGTGGGTACTCGATGAAGACGATCCTTCTGCCTGTATAGAGAGTGCTTGACATCTGGTGGGTGCTCAAGCTTTCTGGTGGGTGCTCTGCCGAGCTTTCCCAGCCCATCTGTGGTCTTCCAGGCTGTGCCATCCAATCCTCTGCTCTTTTCTGCTCCATGGATGCAGCTGCATCTCAGTAACGCTCTGGCTGTGGGAATCGTTTCAAGGTGAAGTGTCCTCTTGAAATGATGAAGGTGCCTTTGAGTAAGGGTGATGGCCATTTACTCATCATTGACACTGGGTAGGAGGTCCTGTCCGATGCTGGGATTGCGCTGTCACTGTCCAAAGAGCTTGCTCTGCAATACAGCTTAGTCATGGAAATGAGAAATCCTATTTCACAGAAACTGGTAAAAATAAAACTGTTGAGGATTGATTTGTTTCTATAGCAACAGCCTGGAGAAGCCAATACAGCTGCTCTCTGCAGAAGGGAGAAAAACAGGAATTGAAAAGTTAGTTCACCTGGGACTGTAGCTGTCAGCAAAAGAAAGATCCTCGATAGGCTGGTGAAGGGGTAAAATGCTTAATTAAAGATGGAGGGCAGTAAGATGTGAGCTGCATTTGGAAAGAAATTGGTGCTAAGTGTGTGAAGGTGCCCTCTTTTCTGTGCAAATCCTGGAGAGCCTGTAGTGTCCTCAGAGCTGTTCAGATCCTGTTTCCCAAAGGACTGCTTCCAGAACTTGCACTCCACCCTCTCGCGGGTGGGGAAATGCCCTGCTTAAAGCCAGGCAGGGCTCTCCTGCAGTTCGGTACCTGGGCGTTCGTCGTGTCAGGAGCGCATTTTTAAACCTGAATTTAAAATGACACACTGCTGCACAGTCAGTCACTGTGCCTGGCTTCAGAAATGGTCAAGGTTTAGCAGGGGATCTTTGTTGCATGAACTGGGAGATGGCCTTTGAGAAGTCTGGATGAATTTCTGAGCTAAATTTTCTTTAGCTCAAGCTGGATATGGAGCTGGATGCTTCATAATGAGTGCGAGGGCAGAGTTTTCTGTAAGTGTTTGTGTCCTGGAAGAAAATTCTGTAGAGCATCCAGATGGGTGGATGAGGTGCTTGAGTTGAAAGTTATTTTTTTATCAGTACAGTGTGTAGATTTATGTAGGTTTTGACTTGACTTTTGCCTAAGCCAGGAGTTATAGCCGACTCTAGTACGTACTGTGCTGTCGGGGTGGCTGTTTTACCCGGCGGCTGGTGAAGATGAACTGCGTAAATGTCTGGGAGGCCCCGAGATGCGCGGTGCTGAGGCCACTGTGTGTGTACATTCCTGCCTTGATGCCGCATCCCACCTTGCATGGCTGTTAAGTGTTTCAGATTAAAACCTGTATATATATATCTGAAACTAGCAGGATGTTAACAAAATTACAGAAAAGGTTGCTTTTAAAACAGGAGAGTGTGCGCTAAGCTTTTACCAGGCTGTCTGAGGGAGTCTGTGTTATTTAGCGTAAGAAAAGACAGAGCCTGACTTTGGGTAGGTTTGGTAAACCCCAATTACATTAGCACTCTTCCCTTGTTATTTAAACACATGGTTTCTTTTAAAGGGAAATTAAATTTAAAAATAAACCTCACGCTTTTTCCAGCTAGAAGGAAGTGTCTGTAGTGCCATGTGCTAAGGATGCAAGAACACAACCCTGTCTAAAAGTGAGCGCCATAAATATTACGTAAATACATTATCTCATTAGATTTATATCTAATCCTGTTGCCTGCTGTTTTTCAGACTCTTAGGCTAAACGAGGCTGAAGATGTCATAGGTGGTCTTCCAAATCTAATATTGAAGTGGGTTGGAAATTAGGTGGAATGACTTTTGCCTCATCCTAATTAAGACACTATGAGAAATCCTTTCAAGTTTGGCATCACGAAGTAAATTGCCTGGTTTTAAAATGTAATCCGATTAAAGAAGCCTAGTGCCTGGTAAGGTTTGAAGCCTGCCCACGCGATGATACAGATGGGCTCCCCAGACCCTTCCTTACTGCTCTTAATTTCAGAAATTAGCACAATTTTTTTTAGGAAGCAGGAACAGGATTATCATAAAACCTTGAACTCTGAAAACTTCAAAGCTTTGCATTCTGGTCTTGGTTGTTGCAAGGATTGTGAAGTCTGTCAGATGACTTAAATAAGGGACTATATGTCCCATGGACTTGGGGTTGGTTTTTTTGCAAGTACTTCTTTCCATTGTTTTTTCAAGCCACGGTTTCTGGCTGCACAGTGTTAGGTCTGC
>Ga0065711_1051723_pt1 | contig 10262 bp, 7 predicted proteins | sample Hoacrofraction12_FD_59098 | JGI IMG/M metagenome (GOLD analysis project Ga0065711, IMG submission 59098) | Hoatzin crop microbial communities from Cojedes, Venezuela - Epithelial fraction 12 v2 (version 2) | ecosystem: Host-associated > Birds > Digestive system > Esophagus > Crop | place...
GGCCGGGGCGGGGGCCGGGGCGGCACCCCGCGCCCTGCCCGGCGTCGGGCCGGCGTCCCGCGGCCGTCTCAGCGCTGCTTGTCCACGGGGAGGGCGTTGCCGCGTTCTACGGTGTAGAAGCCGTTTTTACAAGCTTGCCCAGAGTCTCCTTCCCTCGCGATGAGAACGGCGCCTGAGGAAAGGCGCCTCCGCGGCGGCCGGAACGGGCGGCGTTGCCGGGGCGGTCGGCCAGCACGGGCGGCAGCGCCCGGGGGAAGCGCTGCGCTGTGCTGGGAGCGCGCTTGCTGCCTCCGCCACCGCCGCGCTTCCCACCCAGTGCTCCAGGTGCAGGGCAGCCACCAGTGTCACATGGCCCAGTGCGCGGAAGGGCTTGGGCGCTGCGCTGCTGGATAGCGTCAAATACATCAAACCGTCAGGGGCTGAGAAAGGGAGTGCGTACACCTGGAGACAATGCCAACAGGCGTCGAAAGGCCCGTTGCGGGGAAGTTAGAGAGGGAAACAGAAGGAAACAAAACAGAACCGCAAGAGACAACAGGCAGGGCTAGCCAAAAATAGAACTTGATACGTTAGACCAGTTTTGTCAAATCATGTATTCAATTGCTTTTTCCTGTGCCGTAGAACATTCCAGCTGGCTCTGAAGACTGTCAAATGTAGTAGAAGGATATGCCCAAACATATATTCATCAGTACTTTTCTGGTATTTGATTAGCTTGTTTTTAAAATATATGCGGTGTCAAAATACATATGAATTAGAAATTCAGTAACTGAGAGAAAAAAATGCTATTCACTGTGGCTAATCTTTGAGCTGTCTGATATGCTCAAGTTGAGGCTGAAAAAATGAAAGCAGGTGGTTTTATGGAACTTAAATAGTTTCAGTAGAGTATCTGACACTTGAAACCCGATCCTGACGAAAGTGTTGGAAACATCTATATAGAGATGTGAAGACCAAGCCAGACTGGAGTGGGATGCAAATACGTTTCTTCATTATTCTCTCTGATCTCCTAAAAATAGATATTGGGCTCTGACACTTTAAAGAAAAACTTGCGCACCACTTGTATAATGATGTTTAATTTGCACGGATTTGGTGTGACCTGCTCTCAGGAATTAAGTGGTTGCTCATTCTAGTGGCAATGGTAACTAGAACACTGATATTGTTAAGTTTCACAAGACACAGCATCTAGGAGAAGTGACGATCTAAGCCATGCATCTTCTGATGAATGCACTCATGCATAAACTTCCAAGGATGCCAGATTATCATTAGCTCACAAGGCAAGCAGGTCATCTCAATATTATGTTCATACAAATTTTACTAAGTTTTCTGTGGATTGCTTAAATGAAATGAATCTTTCTATTCTTTACTTGCAAACCAGCATACAATAAAACCATAAATCTGCCTCCTTATGCACAAAAAGTGTCATGGCTTAAATAGCAAAGTAGTTATACATGATCGATTTTGGGGTATTTTTGCCTGTTAAAAATCTCTTTTTCCCTGCTTCTCTGGAATCCTTTACTCATTCTCTTTTAAACAATCAAATAATCCCTGTTACATTTTCAAAAATTTAGTGTTTGGTTAAAGAGTATCATAAACCCATCAGATTTATATTGAAATGTTACAGATCGCAAAGCATCAGCTTCACAGTTCTTGTCAGTTCCATACAGGGAATAGCAAAATTATTACATGTAATTCCAAAAAAAGGATTCATAGGCCCCAAAACGTGTCCATTATTTCCAGTTTTATGAGCTGGTCTAACAAAATGTCTTTTGTCTCCATAAAGCCTACAAATGAACATAAAATACATATTTATTTTAATATGCCTTCTATGAACCTAAATGTCTAAATTGCAAAGTTCTTCCAGTTCCCACTGATTTCAACGAGCCTTGATTACATCCAGTCACCCCGACCGTCTCATACAGGAATCTTCTACCCAAGTGGATTTGACTTATGCCTAAAACTATCTCTCTCAGAAGAACCTTTATTAATTCCTATAGCTCAAACTGGTGTGCCCTGTTAAAGCAGCCAATAACAAGAGCAAACCCAGAAGTTTATGGAACTGAAGAATGAAGCCAGGTTTTGCCAGCCAGACATGAACAAATTGTTTATAAAATAGAATTGAAGAAACGTGAAAGCTTACAGAGTGTTAAATAAACCAGACCTGAACAAAGTGCAAAGTAAATTGTTACACAAAGTGAAATGTACTTTATAGAACATCTGTAATGCAGAAAAGAGAGAGCTCGATCAGTACCTCCTGCCTGTATTTCTCCTTGTTTCCTGTTCTTCTACCTCTTCTTGCCCCGCGTGATAGATCTGTCAGATTGATATGGAGTCAGAAGCAATCTTCAGCACAGCTATGATGTCCAAGGGGATGGCATGTTTACATGGGTGGGAACGCGGCATCACACATCTGACTGCTGAGGGCTGAATTATGCATTTTTTGAATCTGTTTGGAACATAAACCCCCACTGGCACAAAAAGGAAGCTAGCCTGCATGGGGCTTTCAAGTCTCTTGGATCAATGAACACCCGCTTTTGTTAACCATTACTGGGGAGAGGTGCCCCAGCAGCTTGTAGTGTCTATTCTTTCCCAGAGCCTCTGTCTCTTGGAGCACGCTGATGTTTTCCAGTACAGCACCCACTCTGTCAGTGTGGTGCTCCTTCTTAGTGGTTCTGTCAGGACATCACCTAACGCGCACGTCTTTCTTTGGGCTGCTGCTTTGGCAGGTGTAGGAGTAGGATGACTGTGACTTCAGACCTGGAAGAACCTACAAAGCGGACAGACAAAATAAGACCTACAAACCAGACAAAGATTCAGAGATTATTTTGAAGGGGCAGCAGTGGCCTCCTGCCTGTATTGTGCCTGCAGTACATGGCTACTTGGCAGCTGCTGTCATTGTTGCTATGCCAGTCATACATTTTGAAAGCAGCAGCCTAGACATAAATATACATGAATGTTTATTTAAGCAACACATCATGTCACCGTAATCATCATTTCATGCTTTTGATGTAACTTTTTTAATATAGGAAGTGTTCAGGAAGCATTTCCTTACTGAGAGGGTGCTCAAATACTGGAGCAGGTTTCCTAGAGAGCTGGTCGATGCCCCAAGCCTGTTGGCGTTTGAGAGACATCTGGGCAGTGCTCTTAACAACATGCTTTAACTTTGTCAGCCTTGAGTTGGTCAGGCAGTCTGACTAGATGATTGCTGTAGATCCCTTCCAGCTGAAATAGTTCTGTTCTGTTCTAGTTTCCAGCAACCAGTGACTGACTTGTCAGAGCTGTAGTTAGAGTGAGTTTAGAGTCTCTTTTACCAGCCACAACGTTATCTCTGTTTTTCCATGCTGGACAAGTCATTGAAGATCCAAGCCTCAGAGCAGGACATTCCAAACAAGTTACAGTGTCCCTCAAAGCATTTGGATGAGTTTTTCAGAAGCCTGATGGCTGTTCATCTTGTAAACAAACAAAGCTGCTGAGATAGTCCAGCCAGGTCTGTCCTGGCAGCTAATTCAACTGACTCTTGTGGAAGCTTTAGAAATAGCCCCTCAGAAGTTATCTTACCAGGAGTAATACTGACAAATGAGTTTAAGTAATTAGTTTTGAATGTCACTAACAAACCAGAATGATCCTTTTCCTCTTTTTGGCACCAAGTTACACATCTAAGAAGCAGAACTATGTGACCTTTGCTATTGAGGGTATCACCAGTTTATCTTTGCAAAAATTGAAACTACTGAATGGGACTCTTCTTAGAAATAGTCTTTCCTTACCCTCCACCCTGGAGAGAGCTTTCACTGAGCTAGAATAAGGTAGATAGTGCAGCTTTTGTCCAAAATTCTATACTGGTTATAGACCAGTAATTATTATTACCTGTGCAATGAAACTTTTTATTGTGCTTCAATCCATAGACATTTTGCTTCTGTGAGTTGTAAAATATTTTTCTAATAATTTACTGTCTTTTGTAACAATTTTTGAAAATTGTGGAACTGTGGGGCAGTAGTTGGAACTGCCAAAGGAAGATTATAAAATTTTACTGCTTGCACTTATTCTTTGGATTGCGCGTTCTCATTTTCTTCCCCATTGCTCAGCAGCCTTGTCAGTGAGTATGTACTCAGTGACAAGAGAAAGACAGGCGCACTTTTTATGCTCAAAACAAATCTCATCAAGAGAAGCCAGTCCTTCCTATCTTTTCAGTCCCTAGGCACTGGCTGGGAAATTCCTCCTACATCTGTCAAATGCAAATAAAGGGTAGCACTTCTGGTACCCGATTTTTGCTTCTCTGTCCAGCTAGCTGATCACTGGGACATCATGGAAGCAGAAAGTAACAAGTGATTCTGTTGAAGTCGAGATGCTGGAAGTATGCTGCTTTGGTCCACAAAACAGATGTTTATAACGCAGTTACAAAACCAAGCCAGCTTCCTGGCAGTAGAAAGAGGGGGCAGTGGCATTATAAAGGACTAAAATAGGAAGAGTGTTGTGTCAACAGTTGGGAGTTTCCTAGATCTCTGCCCCAGAGCATGGAAATGTGCCGCAGCCACGTTGCAAGTTGCATGTTAGAGGCAGGCAGCATACGTACATACCCAAAGTTAAGGCTAACTGCAGATCCAGAAGATAGACAGGAAAACTGCCAATGTGTGAGTGTGGATGAGGAGCATCCAAGTAAACACGTTAACAGAATAATTTTCCCGTCTGGAGTCTGGCAAGCAGTTGTTGCTGGGGACGGGCTGGTGAGCCTGCAATCCTGCAGGTCATGTGGAGTGCACTGCTGCTTCTGCAGCACCTCAAGTAAGCCAGAGCTCTCGAGCCACTCTGCAGTGTAATTCTAGTGAATTTTAGCTTCCCCTTCCATGCTTCCTTTATCTCTTCCTGAGAAGAATGTGCACTTACTTTTCCCTAAAAATATAATATTCCTAAGAACACAATATTCCTTCCCCACTCAAGGAGCAATAAGGCATTTGTACTCCCAGTTTACTAAATGAGTTGTTAACCTATACCAACCAAAGCAGTTCTTAACAATTGTACCACTGTACCTCTTCACTCTGCAAGGATACCTAGTTCCTTTTATTTTTTTAAAAACCCTGTTTTTGCAGTTCATTTTAATCTCTTATTATCCAAAGCAAGCAGTTTGACTACTTCAGGTTTATTTGATCTATAAGCATTAGCATGTGTTGGCAGAGAAGTCTTTTGGAGCTCCTGAAGGTTATTTTGGTCATCATTTTGTAACCTCAGTAAAACAGAAACAAATACTAAAGTTACAGTTGTGTAAATGCCAAGTCTAGCAACCAAAAAGCTTCAAGAGGTCCTCTCTGAAAATCTAAGATTGTGAAATAGCTGCAAAACAAAGAAGTTCCCTTAAATATCTCTAACATTGATTTTAAATACTGGAATACTTGTTTCCTTCTTTTAGTACTCATAACCTATTCAGCCTGCATATCAGAAGATAGTTGGCATTCATGTTGATACACAGAAACTCACCAAGTATGAACAGGGCTGGTTGACAGTTACCATACTGTTCATCTGTTCTTCAAAAGTAACATTTTTGCAAGAAGTGTCTGAATTCTGTTTTAGCAGGGACTGATTAAATTTCTTGAGTTCGTGGAGGTAAATAAAAGGTTCAGAAAAGGTATAGATATGCTATGCAATTATTGTTAGTGAGGCATTGCTACATACATATTAGATCAATTCATGCACCTTCCAGAAAAAAAGCTCTTTAAAGGTTTTGTACTGGTGACTGTGGCAATACTTGGCAGTTATTCAAGAACTCAGTCGCTGTTCTGTAAATTCTTTTGTGGTTCAGCCTTAGAAAACCACGTTTTGACTACTTCTTCCCCTTTACGGCTTGTATCATTTAGGTTTCGTGTATTTTGGAAAGAGCAGAAAGCTTGTGTCAAACAACCGTAGGTGAAACCCAACATGAATTCACTAGTCCGTGACCTTTATACTTACTAGACCAACATTTTCCCTTTTGTAGGCAGAGTGCCCAGAGACTCTGCTCGAAGCAGCTAACGGCACTTCCTCACAACTGTTCTCTAAGAAAACACCCAGTCTACATGCCACCCTATATGGGTGTCCATTCTAGCAGGTATTCCTAATAGCCATCTTTCTCATGACTGGGAAGCAAATGAATTTGCTCATTAGCTGTTCCATCGTGTGGAATAGCTGTCAGTTCCACAAGGAAAAAAAATTTCTTACTAGTGAGTTTTTGTCAGTCTTCAGTTACTGTTAAGTAATATAAATGGTATTTTTCTCAATAACAAGAGGAAAATAAAAGACAAAATGAGAATAAAATGAGCAAGAAACTGTGCTGTTAAAGTAACGGGACATATCCAGGAAAAAAAAATAAACATTTCTTCACACTGAAAATGCAGAAAGTTTGGGTGAAGTTACCTAACCGGGAATGTTGGCAAAAGTAGTTAAGAACCCTCCAGTTCTATGTTTGAAATACATGTTGGAGAATCTTTACTCATGTTAACAGTTCATATATATACATTTTTATATGTATGTATATACCTATATACATATATACTTGTATATAGTGCTAGTGAAAAAAATGGAAGCATGAGCTTTTCAGCTTTGATCTTTTAAAGCATGCACTTGGTCCCGCTGGTTGAGACTGCACGTGATCTGATTACTTGAGGCTTTATCTGCGGACTCTGGAAGCTGAGGCGTGAGCAGTAAGCACCCCGAGACGCACAGCAAGGGAACTCAGAATTTCACACTAGTAGTTCCTTAGTCCAGTTTTTGTAAAACAGAAAACTATCAGCAAATGGGTTTCCTGATCATAAAGCAGTTAGCTACTGCCTATGAGAAGTGAAGAATATTTTTGTCTTCTGTATTTTATTCATCTTCATTTGTGAATTTATAAATGGGAAATAAACTACATTTGAAGAAGTTACTTCTGTTTTTTCAAAGCAATTTTGTTTCTCTTTTCTTGTACTAATGTCACACTTTGGTGCTTGCAGATATAATTATGCTGGGCATGTGCACACGAATATTTTTTCCTCTGTAATGGAAACCACATGAATATCCTCAGAATTTCTCCACTTTAAGAATACTGTTATTCTTCAGTATACTGCATTATTCAGAGTGTGTAAGAGATTTCCAAGTACCTAATTTACATTATGAAAAAGATAACGATAAGTGCTCTAGAATCATCATAAATGGACATCAAACGGTAGGTCTACAGGTCAGATCTATTGTATTTATTCAAATTTCATATCAATTTGATACGGCACAATAGTATAGCCCTGTCAGCAACAGTTACCAAAAAACGCTTACATATAAAATCTCCTGGCAAAGTAAAGTACTACCTTTTTCTGGTGGATGGGTTTTGTTTCAAAATTTAACTTGAAATAAAAGCTGTTGATTCAGGTGTGCTGCCACCAAGCATGCAGGTATTTGTGTTTGGTTCAGATACAGGGTTATTTTTAATAATGTAAAAAACTACTGATTTGTGGTCAGGATTTTCCTTCCGTTCAAACAGAAGTTTATTTTTAGAATTTTCTGGGGCTCTGTATAGGTACAGAAGGCAGCACTTCTGTGCACAGCTGGAAAAGCACAACCTATAAGCATTTAGTGATTCTGCTTCTCTTGTGCATCTCAGCCCATTCATAAGGAGGGTTGGGGATATACTCATAGACATGTTCAGGGCTAGACATTCTGGATTCTCTATTCTTAAATAGCTTTCAAGGTGTTTTAAATTAAGCAGAAACATCTCTCCTGTTTCTGAATTAAAATGTCTATGTGTGACCTTCCAGGATGGAACATCTGCCATTATCTGTAGTGCAGCAACACACTGTGCATTTAAAATGATAGAGTTTCTTACATGAAGCCCACAATCTTCTTCATCAAAGTCTGGGCTGCCTTTTGGTCATTACAAATTGCTGCATTTCTCCAAAGATGGATACTGATGTACAATTGTTGATTTAGCAGAATACCACTGCAAAAGTCTGCAATAACTTAAAAATAACAGTCACTGGAAAGTATAGCAAACTCTTGATGAGCAGTATCTGCACTATTTAATAAACAACAAAGTTTAAATGTCTTGCTCTGGGAGGAATTGCTTTAATAATTCCAGCAGAAATGAGCATAAAATATCAGTATCTGCTTAAGAGTTGGGTCTTCTGCCTACGAGTATAGATTCATATTAATTTTTACCCTCCTATCTTACTGACAGAGTTACTTATATAGTAGCAGACAACGGACAGATGCACTTTCCTGGACATGAAGTGAAAACTTATTGAAGCCTTAGATCTCCCTTTTGTGCTGCTTTTTCTTTACACAATTGCATTTCACTTTTTCTTTTGCCTTACGCTTTTTCTAAAATCTCAGAATAGATAATTTTTATAATGCTTCTAGAGCTCTTCATTGTTGCATCAGCTAGAATGATCCACACTTCATTAGTAAAGGTTGCAGTGAAAAGAAATACTTGGGTTTAGAATTACCAGGCTCATGATAATGGTGGTGGTAGTGAGAAATCAGACGGTGGTCACCCCCCAAGAGCTACTCTCCTGAGCCCATCTCTGGCTTGCACTTGGAAACACTCTTTATCACCTACAGCCTGTGTTTTGTTGTTGTGGGTGTTCTTTAAAATAAAATGAAAGCTTGCATTCTGCGGAATCTGAATATATCACATGGAACTCCCATGCATCAGACAGGCAGCACGCAGTGATCGGGCTGAGCATCTGGTAGCTTTGGCTCAGACTGAACAACTCCTGACCCTTGACACAGGGAGAAGCAAAGAATTGCTTGGGAAATATATAAAAAATATAAAGATAGATATGAAAGGTAGTAAACCCCCATAATTTATTAATACTTCTCTTTATATCAAAACAAACACAATCAGAAAACATGAGTGATTTTATATCTCACACTAAACCAACAGAAGGATTTTGTCTAAGTGGTTTAATGGCAACTCTGCCATTTTTATACTACATATAAGATTTATCCTATACAGTTTTACATACTTTTCTTAATTAAGAGCCTGTATTAAAGTCACAGAGGTAAAACTATGTAAGACAGACTGCAGCAGATAGTAGATGATCAGTAAGTCCACATCTTTGTCCTTCATGTCCAGTATTTCAATCCAATTGCTGAAGAGAAGCAATAAATGCTGCATCTGGCATTAACGATGAACTGGTGAATACATGAAAAGCCATTATGGACTACAGACAAGTGTACAATGTTACAGAGAAAAAAAGAAATAAAACCTCAATGTAGTAGTACAAAATGTTAAGATTAAATCCTGCCTGAAAAACAATAGTTGACTAATTCATACGTATGAAGTCCTTAAATAACATCCAAACCGAAGTCTCTGTAGTTGTTGTTTGTCTTAAATACATTCAAAAATTCTCCCTCCTTTTTTACAAAACACTCTTTCTGTTTTTTCATGGCTTGAACATTCATCATCTTTTGCAGTATCACAGACCATTTGGTAAACGTAACAACTGAACCTCCTGTTAGGCTTCTGTTCTATATGTAATACAAGGTCTTTATCAAAGTAAACTTCATGACTGTAAGTCTGAAATGAGAGAAAAAAAATCGTGATTGCAGTCTCCATTTCCACAACTTGCTAATACCTGTACCATTGTCCTTGAACACTGGTGACCTCCATGATCAGACAGGAATTTTTTGTGGATACACAGACTGCGCTTCCAGACAGGAATCTGGAAGGTTCCTTCCAAATAAAGGACAGAATTTTACAACTTTGAGAGGTTTCCCACATGTCTATTTTAGGAATCTAAGTGCAGTTCAGAGCATCTGAGTTAAGAGCCTAAGCTGCCTACGCAGTCAGTGATAAAAGAGGTGTCAAAGTTGGATTCCCACATAAACTTGGACCCTATGAACAGCCCAATCCATCTCACCAAATCACAGAATCACAGAATGTTAGGGGTTGGAAGGGACCTCTGTGGGTCATCTAGTCCAACCCTCCTGTCGAAGCAGGGTCACCTACAGCAGGCTGCACAGGACCTTGTCCAGACGGGTCTTGAATATCTCCAGAGAATGAGACTCCACAGCCTCCCTGGGCAGCCTGTTCCAGGGCTCCGTCACCCTCAGAGGGAAGAAGTTCTTCCTCATGTTCAGACGGAACTTCCTGTGTTGCAGTTTGTGCCCATTGCCCCTTGTCCTGTCGCTGGGCACCACTGAAAAGAGCTTGGCCCCATCCTCCTGACACCCACCCTTCAGATATTTATAAACATTTGTTAGGTCCCCTCGCAGCCTTCTCTTCTTCAGGCTGAACAAGCCCAGCTCCCTCAGCCTCTCCTCGTAGGAGAGAT
>Ga0065711_1051724_pt1 | contig 10262 bp, 15 predicted proteins | sample Hoacrofraction12_FD_59098 | JGI IMG/M metagenome (GOLD analysis project Ga0065711, IMG submission 59098) | Hoatzin crop microbial communities from Cojedes, Venezuela - Epithelial fraction 12 v2 (version 2) | ecosystem: Host-associated > Birds > Digestive system > Esophagus > Crop | place...
TGGCCTCCTCTGGCCCCGCTCCAACACATCCACGTCTGCCATCCTAAAGCAACCTTTTTGCTCTGACTTTCCCCCTGCCTCACCGTCAGGCTGTCCCCGTCCCCGTGCCCACTGTGGGCTGGGCTCGTTTCCCCTCCTGAGCCATCGTGTCCATCCTTGCCCGCGGCAGAGCCCCAAAAACACCTGCGGCTGCCTTGGCTCCTTGCCCTGCGACGCTCCGAACCGAGCCGTCCCACTGCCACGCGCCCTGCGGCGCAGCGCTGGGTTGCTGCACCAGCGCGGTGCGGGACGGCCGATGGAGAGCTGCCAGGCCCGGGGCTCGGCCGGCGAGCGCGGTTTCTGTCCCGGGGCAGGGGTGGGACCGAGAAACCACCTTATCGGGCCGGGGATGCTGAGCAGCAGCAGAGGCGGTGCGGCCGGTTGGGTCTCTCTGTTCTCGTCCCGTGCAGCCACGCGCTGGAGCGGCAGCTGGTGTTCGCGTTCCCGTCCTGTGTCCCTGCTCCCCACCCCTTCCCGCTTCACCCCTCGCTGCCGGAGTGCTCAGATGGCTGCGGCCACCCCACACATCCTCTCCGCAAGGAGAAAAGCCCTTGGCTGGGGCAACGCCACAGGACGGGCTCCGTGTCCTGTGGGCAGCTGGCCGGCACGGCGGCCGAGGGGGGAGTATTGCTGCTCGCTATCTAATCTCGGCAGCTCCAGGCGGTGAAAGAGCCTCGGTTCTCGGGGCCTGACGCTGAGCCAGGGCCGGGTACGGCCGCCCTCACCTTGACCCACCCGCAGGTACCCGGTGGCACAGGGGCGAGCCGCTCAGCCCTGCGTCCACGGGTGCGTGAGGCTGAGGTGCGTCTGGCTCTGCCTGTCCACCCCGCGCCAGAGCTTGGGGCTGCTTGGGAGCGAGACGGGGCTGCCTGTGGGGCACGGGAAGGGGTCTGCAGCCCAAAACCCCGCGGCTGCGGCACAGCGTTGTGCCAGTGTGGGTCCCGCGGGGGTACGACCGCTGTCTGCTCCCCCAGGACCTGGTGGACTGGCAGAAGCCCTTGCTGTGGCAGGTGGGCTACCTGGGGGAGAAGTACGACGAGTGGATGCACCAGCCTGTGGATCGGCCCATCCGCCTCTTCCACTCGGATATCCTCGAGTCCCTCTCCAAGACGGCATGGTGAGCCGCGGGGGTCTGCGCCGTGCCCTGGCCGGTGCCTCGGTGGGGAGGGGGGGACGGCTCGCCACCCTGCGGGGTGCTCCCTCTGACATCTCCCTCTGCCCCATAGGTACGTGGCGTTCATGGTGTGGGTTCCCGTGGTGCTCTATCTCAGCTGGGTCAGCTACACCTCCCTCGCCCAGGGAAACACCAGGCTCTTCTCCTCCTTCACCACAGGTACGAGCAGCGGCAAAGCCCTCGTGCTCGGCTCGCTGCCAAGCTCCAGGCCCAGGGGCAGGACAGCCATGGGCAGGGGGAGACCTCCGTGTCCCTTCCCCATCCCTCCTTCCGTGCAAGAGCAGCGGGTGAGCCCCTGTCCCCGCGGCCACCGGCACGTCCCCTGCACGAAGCCGCCTGCGCTGCCTTCGAGCCTGAGCTCTCCCACCTCCATCGCCTCCTCTCACCCACGCGATTTGGACCCCCCGCAGGCATCGATAGAGGCAGGGAGCCCGCTGGCCTGGGGTGCAGCCTGCTCCTCCTTGCCTCCCTCCCCTCCATCCCCAAAACCGAGCCGTGCCGGCGCTGTGGTGCGTGCCACCCCCCGCTGACACCCACCCCGGGCCACGGCTGGATGCCGGCACGGCGGGCGAACAAACCCGGCTCTCACCCCCGCCGGCGTCGCACAGTGCAGGGCTTGTTCGCCCCAAGCGCCTGCCCTTGAATCTCCCACTGTCTGCTCCCCTGGGAATAACAAGCGTGGCCGGGGCAGGCTGTCTTCTTTGTTGGGTTTTTTGTTGGGTTTTGTGTGGTTTTGTTTTTTTTTTTTGCTGGGCTCCCTATTTTTTTTGCAAGGTGCCACCCGGTGCCAGCTGTGCCCGGCCCCGGGGTGAAGCGCCCGCTGCACCGGTACCCCTCCTGCTCCTTGTGGCATTCGGCACCTTGCTGCCAAGGGGTTCTTTTTTCTTTCTCCTCCCCCAAAAAATGAACAGGTTTGGGAGGGGGATCCAAATTCTGCTAGGGAGGACGCGGGGCTGGCAGCTGGCCCTCTGAAAGGAGGAGGTGGCTGAAAAAATGCTCTGCGGGGGAATGTGCCCAACAAACCCATTCTTTTTCCCCCGAAATAAAAGACAAAACCCAACGCCAGCAACACTGTTGAGCTGTCATGAGCGCTGCCTGCGCAGATAAGGTCCCCCCGCCTCGGTCAGGTGGGCGAAGCAGCTTTGTCCAGGAGTGTAATTCCAAGCCCCACATTGGCATCTGGGATGCAGGGACCCCCCCTCACCAGCTCCATGCGGCAGCGAGAAGCCGACTGTTTCCATAAAGAGCGTAAATTAATGGGAGTCACGGGAAACCGTGGTTTGGAGCGGTGCTTGGGAAGGTAGATCCCAGGGGAAGCTCGGGGCAGGAGGCGGACGAGAGGTGAGAGGGAGGGCGAGCTTCACCCGGATGCCGCTGGGAGGATGGCAATGGGTAAGAGCACCCGCACGTCGCCTGCGCTGCTGACCCCTGCACGTCTCGTTGTGTAGAGTACTCCATCCCCGTCCACAAATACTACTTCCCCTTCATCTTCCTCCTGGGGATGTTCCTGTGGTCCCTGCTAGAGTACCTCATCCATCGCTTTGTCTTCCACATGAAGCCACCCGCTAGTAACTACTATCTCATCACGCTGCATTTCTTGCTGCATGGGCAGCATCACAAGGTGAGTGGCAGCTTACGCCTCCGCCGGCGCCCGCCGGGCTGTGGGAGCGGTGGCCTTTGCTCGGGCGGAGCCGGTAGGTGCGTGTTCGACGTGACTCGTGGCATCTTCGCCCCACGCGGGGCCCTTACCTCATACCGGCGAGGGCTGCAAGACGGGTTCGGAGGAGCTGGGGTTAAACCTACGAGATCCGGTTGGGCAAGGGGAAGACCATAAAAGCCATGGGCTCCCTCTAGCTTCGCTGGAGGAAAGTCCCGTGGAGCTTGGCGACCTGCCAGCCAAAGCCACCGGCCGCCTGGCCACCTCGGCGTGGGCGAGGGGCTGCTGTCACCGCCGGGCGCATCTTCCGGGGTGGGTTTCTGGGGCTGCTTTGGTGTCGGCTGTTCCCGAACGGGCATCCCCAGTGCTTGGCAGGGGTGTGCTGGGGGATGTGGGGTGAGCTAGGATCTGCCTGTCCCACTCTCCTTCTCTGCTTCCAGTCTCCCTTCGACAGCTCCCGCCTGGTCTTCCCTCCCGTGCCGGCCTCGCTGGTGTTAGGCTTCTTGTACGGCGTCATGCGGCTCCTGCTGCCCGAGGTGCTGGGGCTCTCGCTGTTCGTCGGGAGCCTCTGTGGCTACATCACCTACGACATGATACACTATTACCTCCACTACGGCTCGCCGAAAAAAGGCACCTACCTGTACGGGCTGAAGGCGTATCACGTCAAGCACCACTTCGAACACCAAAAAGCAGGTAGTGCCACCCTCCCCACGCGTGCCGGCGTGGGCAAGCGTTGTGGGAGCCCGGCCTGCCTGCACGCGTGCAGCTGACGCTCGGAAATATTTGGTGTTTGGGATTTAGGACGGGGAAACCCAAGCGTTGCGCCACTGGGGAAGCGGCATCCGAGGTGCTGTGGCCCCGTGGGGCATGTTTCTCGGCCCCCGGGTTGAGGATGGGGAGCTGGGGCGGCGTGGGGGCAAAGGCAGCAGTCCAGCTCGCCGGGGGGCACCGATGCCGCCTGGGGATGCCGAGGCGGAGGCAGAGCCCCCGCGGTGCCGGGGTGTGGGTGCCGGGACGGCATCTCCTTTTTCTGGGAGGCGTGGCGAGTACAGGGTGAGGTCCTGGGCTTCCCCAGTCCGCCCCACGCCTTCCCCAGCCCAGCGCTTGCTCAACCTGCCCTTTGCCCGGTTTCCTAGGAGATAATGCCCCATCCAGATAAGGTATCATCCATGGGGCTGGTGGCATGGCCCAGCCGGCTCCTCCGGCTCTCTCTGCTCTTCCTCCCTCCCTGGAAGGCGGGCGCTCCTCCCTGGCCAGCCTCGCCAGAGGGGCCGCCCGGCCCTGGCATCGCTGTCGGCCAGCGTCAGCTTTGCACTCAGCTGGGTGACGTCCCAGCCCGGCCATGTGCCCCTCGTGCCGACTGCTCCCAGCCCTGCCCGGCTCAGTGACAGTGGCACCGGCTCGGTTAACGTCGAGCGAGCTGCGCCCTGTTCCCAGCGGCATCACGGTGACGGTGGCACCGTGGGCTGAGCGCTCTCTCCCCTGCCCGCAGGCTTCGGCGTCAGCACCCGCTTCTGGGATTACCGCTTCCGGACATTCATCCCCGAGGAGCCCTGTGAGAAGGAGGACTAACAGCCCCGGCACAGCACCCGGCTGCCGACTCCATCCCTCCCGAGCCGGGGCTGGCAGCCCTCCCCAGCCCTCGGCAATGCCGGCTGGCCCCTGCCCCACAACGGTGGCCCCACACCGAGCATCCCCGTGGCGGTCTGTGGGCCAGGGAGGATGAGGATGCGGGGAAAGGGGCGGAGGAGGTTGCAGGGCTCCCTGGGGGCGTTCCTGCCCTCCCGCTCCAGGCCACGGATGCGCGGACATGTCTGCTGCCCGAGAGATGAAGTGCCTGATGCCGCCCTCCTTCCTCCGCCCCAGCACCTCATCGCAGCCCCCGGCCCTCCCGGGGTGCCCCCTCCCCGGGGCACCCAACACACTGCAGTTAACCCCACCACCTAACTCCTGCCGAGGGGCTTCCCTATCCCGGGTCCTTCTCCCGGCCCGATCCCAGCACAGGCTTTTCTTGGCCTGCAGCCCTTGGGGTGGGGATACCGCAGGTCTGGATTTTGCCTTTTTCTAACCAGTGCACCCCTATATCTCTGCCAGATTTATCTAGTTTGTGTTTTTTTGTAGATATTGGCTACTTGAAACTCAATCTCCAGTGAACAGAATTGCTACAAGATGCCTTTTTTTTGCTGATCCTGTGATTCCCACCCCCCTAATGTTTACTGCATATATTTAAAGGTTTGGAATAAAGTTATATGTAAAACTGTAGACACTACAATTGTAAATAAACTGTATATTTTGAAAAATAAAGCCTTTTAAAAAGGGTCTGGCAAACGTATCCCTTCAGGGCTGCTCCCACGTTCTCCTACCCTCGGTGCGTCCCTTCCCAGGTGCCGACGGCCCTCGGTGCTGTGGTACCTTGTGGTCACCTTTCTTGGCTGCCCGCGCTGATGAACTGTGGCGGGGGGAAACCACAGCAAACCGGCGTGACCCCCGGCTCTTGGCAACCGGAAGCTGGCTGAAGCCACCGCGCACTTCTCTGAAATTGGGCAACGGCATCACATGCCCCACTGTATTTCCCAAAATCAGCCTGGCCCTCTGACGAACCCAACCGCAAAGTTTCCTGCGCTCCGGGCAGAGGTCGAGTATCGTTTCCAGCACTTCCTTTGATACTGGGGGGGCCTGGGGCTGTGGGGATGGGGAGGGGAGCGGAAGGTCCCTAAGGACCAATGTCCCTCATGCGAGATGGGTATGCTAGGGAGGGTCCTGCCGCCCAGTGAGGGAAGCTCAGCAGGGCACTGAGCTGATGCTGGAGGTGTTATGGTGCCCTGGGCAAGCCTCACTGGAGCTGGCGGCACAGCAGAAGGGGTTGGGGTGCTCAAAACAGCAGCAAGTGTCAATAAGAGGGGCACAGCCTCACCCCATGGCCTGCTTCCTGCTGCACATCCTGCAGGCAATTCCTTCTTCCAGCGGGAAAACCCGGCGCGGGGGGATGTGGCTGGCCAGGCCCCTTCCTCCACCAGTCCTAGCAGCTTTTTGAGAACGGGGAGCCGGGGTGTCGTGGGAAACCACAGCGGGTTGCACAACGCCCCTTCCGCCGCCCGTGGGAGCAGCGGTGGGGAAAAGCACCCTATAAACTCTCAGCCGTCCTGCCGTGCCTCTCCAGTCCGCGGAGGCAGCCGAGGCGGAGGAGAGCCCAGGGGAGCCAGGGGAACCCAGCTGATTTCACTCGACAAGAGGACGAGCTTCTTCCCTGGGGGCCATGCTGGAGGGAGCCTGAAGAGGAAGGGAGAGCGGCTGCAGCTTGTTTCTGGGTGCGTTTCTGTCTCGTTTCCAGCCGGTAGAGCCAGCACCCCGCTCTCAGTGCTGGCTGCATCAGCCGCACGGGTGGCGGCTGCTCATTTCACCGAGGTTGGGCAGTTTGCTGTCCTGGCTGCCGGGACACAGGCTGGGAGCAGGGACCCTCCCTGTGGGGATGCTGGGCATATAGCAAGGGTTTGATTCAAAATCTTAAGCCGGCAATAGAGGGCTGCGGGGAGAAAATGTGGAGAAGTCGAGGGACGCCGGGGCTGTGAAGGTGTGAAAGCTCTTTTTAGGTGGGTGACAACAGAGAGAGGTGTTGGCTAGAAATGAAAACGGACCTTTACGGTCAAAGGTGTGGGCTCTGCGGGCAGGACCCCAGGGTGGCGCGGGGCCGGTGCCGGGGAGCACTGCCTGGCGGTGGTCCTTGGAGCACTACTGACCCTGCTTGTCCGTGTGTAAGGTCTCTGGGCACAGGTAACATTAAATTCATTTACATAAAACAAGCCAAAACATCTCGTGCTAATGTGGAGCGAGATGCACCAACACCGACGCTGGCGACGTCTGTTTGCAAGTGCCCACTCCGGTCCGCACGAGCGGCCACGGTGCCAGGCGAAGCAGAACGAAGCAGAGCAAGAAAAGCAGCCGGAGGAGATATCAGGGGCTCCAGGAGCCCCGGAGGGTTGAGCGCCATGTTACGGCTGTTCCTTAGGGTGGAAGGCGTGGAAGAGCCGCATCTGGCTGATCTCCGATTGGCGACCAAGGCTCAGCTCCACCAGACGCCGCCAGCCCACATCCCCAGCAGCCAAGCCCTTTGCTGCAAGCATGGACATCGTGGAGAGGGTCCTCTCCGTGGCCCAGGTCATCCACTCCCAACTTGAGCATGTGAAGTGCTGTAAGCACCAGTGCCAGCGCCTCGTGGAGCGCATCCAGATCCTGCTGGAGCCCGTGAGGGTCCTCAGGGCTCAGCCACCAAAGCACATCTCCCACCACGAAGAGAAACTCTTGAAGAAGCTGCTCTGTGTGCTGGGGGAAGCCCAGAAACTGGTGACGAAATACAGCCAGACCAGCTGGATCCAGAAGTTCCTGAGAGCCCACAGTGTTGGCGAGGAGTTCGTCTGGGTGAATGAGAGCCTGGAGGACATCGCCCAGGGGCTCTCGCTCCTGCTGCAGGCAGAGCAGAAGCAGGCTTTCCTGCAGGCTTTCCAGGCAAAGACCTGTCGTAGGCAGGACGCTGAGGACCTGCAGGATGACAGGGCTTTCTTGGACCAGGTGATTGCAAGTAAGTGTGCATTTAGCAGACCCTCTTTCCCTGAGACTGGTGGTTAGCACCTCTCCCCAGCTGCTGCCTGGCTTTGGCTTGATGGCAGCGGCCAAGGAGAGCCGAAGAGATGTTGAAACCATGACAAAAGCTAACCACATCAGTCCTGCATGTTCATCCAGTGGCCCCACCTCTGCACGTTTCTCTCCCCAGGTACCGGACAGTGTGAAGACGTCGCCAGGGAGATCTACATCGACAGACAGTGTATGGAGAGCAAGGTAGACTGGATGCAAAGCGAGCTGAACAAAATCGTGCACATGATGGAGTGTAAGTTGGTGTTCCACCTCTTGGCACCCTGTGCACTGGGTCCTTTCACCCCAGGCCCTGCCTAATGTGTCCCTCGTTCCCTCCGGAGAGCAGGCTTGAAGAAGGTCAACGTTGGTAAAAGAGAAGACATCACTGAGATTGAGCGGAACCACCTCACCTTCTACAGACACCTGCAGGACACCGAGAGATATGACCTCTACGAGGGAGAGTACCTCAAGTACCCTGTCGCCATCAAAACCTTCAAGAGGCCACTGACCACTGACCCAGTGTGAGTTGCCCTGGGCAGGAGCGACATAGGGCAGCTGGGAGGGGAGTGTGGCACGGCGCCACGTCATGCCTTGCTCTGTGGACCTCACCGTGCTGTCCCTTTCTGCAGGAAGGTGAGAGACATCTTCGAGAAGGAGATTCAGACCCTGAAGAAGTTTGAGTCTCCAAACATCCTGCGCATGTACGGGATCTGCATTGAGGAGAAAGGTAGGGAGTGTCACATTAGTATCACCCTTTCCCTCCCCTGCCTGTCCCCAGAGCTAGCAGGTGGCAGACGGGTTGTCATGGTCCCCTCCCAAGAGGTGGCAAAAGGTGGGATGGTCAAGGTTTTGCCTTGCAGATGGGAGCCCCTGCTTCTCCATCGTCATGGAGTACTGTAAGCACGGGACGCTGCGGGATGTGCTGACCAAGCAACGGCATCTCTCCTGGGAGGTTCGCATTCGGATGGCCCTGGGAGCCGCCAGAGGCCTTTACAGGTGAGCTCCTGCTTACGTCGGTGAGAAGGTTCGCCTGATGATCCACAAAACGTGCTCAGCTTCCTGGCGTCTCTCAGTAACTGGTGGTATCCTGTTAGACACAGTTTCCACCACCTTGGGACACCGGGAAAGGAGGCTGGTGAAGAGGTTGGCAGTGGGTTTGGATGCACTAGCACCCATTTTCCCTGGTCACTGGCCCCTACATCAGGCTTCAAGCCTGAAAAGACCTGGAAGGGAGAAACCCACTTCCCCGCATCCACAGGGAAGTTTCAGGAGCAGCCTACAGCACAGCCAGTTCTCCTTATGGGTCCTGCTCATCCACAAGGCTCGTTATTTTGCCCGCAGTGGTTCTTTCAGCAGCTGCTGGAAAGGTTGGCTTGGCAGGGTTGGTCCACCACGACAGGCAGAGAGCTGCTGGCTTCTCTGGGTGCATGTCAGTCCTTCCCCTGCACAGCAGGAGGGAGCCCCAAAGTGAGGATGGGTCAAGCCCCAGAGTGAGGATGGGTGCATCACCAGCGTGTGTTGCCCTTGTTTCTGCCCGGCTGCAGGTTGCACCAGACGGAGGAGAAGTCCCGACTCCATGGCTCCATCTGCAGTAACAAGTTCCTGGTGGCCGGGGATTACTGCGTGAAGGTAAGGACCATGCCTGGAGAAGCTTTGGGGAGTTTTGGATGGTTTTGTGGGTGTCTTCCCCCACCATCAGCGGAGGGAATTAGGATGGTCCAGAATAACACCTGGGGTGGAGTCATCTCTCCTGTCACCTTAGGCACTTCACATATCTCTTCATCATTATCTGTTTTATCATCAGCAAAGTGAGCGTTTCTCAGCCACCCACCCTGAAATGAGCTGAAGCTAGGGAAATTCACCTGTCTCCACCTACGGTTTTGCTTGCAGAAGGAGCCACGTGCCGGGCAGCACATGTGGCTGCATGCCAGCCTTTGCTGCCCAGGGCACCTCGCCCTGTTTTCTCCAGCTCGACAGGCGTCAACGTGCCACAGGTTCCTGCAGACTGCGATTCTACCACTTCTCCCTCTCTTTTGTTTTCTCAATCAGCTGTCAGGATTTGAGCTGACTGAAACAGAGTCATCCATCAAGAGGAAAGCCAGGAAGAACTGGAAACATGTCTCTATGTTGGCTTACGTCGCCCCTGAGAACCTGAAAGACATCAACTACCCCTACAAGAGGCCCTGCGAAATATACAGGTGCGTCTGCCCCTCTCGGGAGGGATGCGTGTAAGCAGGCAGATGTCTCGAAGAGTAGCTCTTGAGCTATGGAAGAAGGCCAGGTTTAAATGGATACATAAGCAGCCGTTTGGGGTTGAAACAGCCCGACAGTCCCCTCCGTTAGGAAGGGGTAGAAGGTGGAATGATCAATGCTGAGACTCTTGCTTGTCTCCTTCCAGCTTCGGGATAGTGCTGTGGGAGATCGCGACCTCCAAAATCCCATTTGAAGGTGAGACAGAAGTATCTCATCCCCCGTGTAAAAGCAACACAGCCCGGTGCGGCTGCTGGCTGGCACTGGATGCTCCCTGCTCCTTCCTGGAGCATCCCGCCATGTGCGGGTCCCAGTGGCAGTGCCTGGTGTGCCTGGCTCTGCACGACAGCTTCATGGCTTCTCCTGGGACTGCACTACACTAAAGCATTTCAGCAATATGCTTAAACCACAAACATGCGAGCAATTTTTTGTTTGATGTTCCTGTGCATTGAAGCATAAACACATTTCCTGGCTCCACTGGAGCCCAACGGTGTCATGCCAAATATGGGGGGG
>Ga0065711_1012726_pt1 | contig 10261 bp, 9 predicted proteins | sample Hoacrofraction12_FD_59098 | JGI IMG/M metagenome (GOLD analysis project Ga0065711, IMG submission 59098) | Hoatzin crop microbial communities from Cojedes, Venezuela - Epithelial fraction 12 v2 (version 2) | ecosystem: Host-associated > Birds > Digestive system > Esophagus > Crop | place...
AGAAATTTTATATATATATATATATATATGTATATATAAACTGGTTATAACAGGTTTAGGACAGCATCTTGAGTATCTTGAAAGCAATGAAATGTAGAGTCAATTGTGGCACGTTTTATTCTGCCTGCGCTGATCCCGTTTCCTTCTCTTTTGAGAAATTTGAAGCGCGGCCTGAGTTTTGTCAGCCGAGGTCAGAACAAGGAAGGGGAGCGTGAGTATTTGGAAGGTTGCAGATGGACGTGATGCCGCAGCCTTACGGACACGGGTACCGCTTTTTGGCTGGGTCCAGCCTAGAGGCGTGTCTGTGCTCGGGAGCCGTGAGGAGAAAGGCCCTGATACCCCATGTCTCCAACAACACTTCCAATCAATTTGGGTTATCCAAGCGTTTCTGTGAAGGCCTGGGTTCTCTCCATCCAGCAGCGCGTGGCGTGAGCTGATAAGCACTTCACAGATGCGTGAGGCTTGTGTCCTCAGTTTGGCATCGTTATAATCTATGTGTGGGGCTTTTTTTATTTTTTTTGTTATACGAATATAGCATTAAAAATGGTATAATAAATCAGAAATAGCAAGATAGCTGCTAGCGTTCTTCCTTTTCTCTGTATTGCAGGGCGGGGATATTCCTTTGATGTGTTCTTTCCTTCTTGTGAAAAAATATCTACCTGCAGTTGGAAGTTATTTACAAAAATAAGAGCAAGATTACTGACAGCCCAGGGGTGACTTAAGAGACAGGAGTCGGTCCTGACTGGCACTGTGATCTGAAAATACAACTGTCTTTAGGCGCCCGTGAGCTGATGTTTGGCGTGGGGAGGCTTTTCATAGCAGATCTCCTGGATACTTTTTACCCTGCCATCCGTAACCGGGGTTGTGGTGCTTGTTGAGGGGCTGGAGTGGGGGAGACGATGCATGCCACGAACCAGCAGTGCTGTCTGCGGTGGTGTGAAGCAGTAAAGATGCTCTTATAGAAAATGCTGAGCAAATGCCATCGCTCTTGGTTTCCTAATTGAAATTTCTGGGGCTGTTGTTGCTTTGGGAATTATTTGGTTTATTTCTCTCCAGTGTGTGATCTATGTGTCTGTTGAGAAATGCAAGAAGAGACTCAACAAGATCATCAACCTTAATTACTTACTTGCCTCACCAGTTGTTCTTACTGATCACCTCTAGCAGTTTGCAGGAAACACATGAAATAGGAAACTTCCCTAACTGCTCATCCTTGCACCAGAGGCAGATTAAAAACCTGCTTCCTAACCGCTGTGTTGAAGATTGTGCCTGTAATGCCATTGTTTGAAAGCTGCAGTGAGCCACAGTGGTCAAGATATTAATGAGAGATTAAACCATTTTCTCCTGAAGTGGCCTCTGCCCCGCTACGTGTTGCTGGAACTCTGTTTAAGGACAATTAGTAAAATTATTATGGTTGAGTTGGCCAGCAGCGATACTGTTGATGGAGGCATGCCTAGCTGTCATGTGCTGGTTCCTCTGGCTGCTTTTAAGTATTAATTTATCTCTCTAATCCACACAGGTAATTGAAATGAAGACTGAAGTGACTTCAGACCACGAAGATTTTGCATATAACAGTCTGAAGGTGAGTGAGAAGCTCCTACTTAGTGCTGTAACATATTGCATGGCNACAANAGCCCANTCACATTCTCTGAACGTGGTAATAACCCAAAACCTCCTGTAATCAGTTCTGGCAGTTAGAAATAGCAGTTTGAAAGCCGTAGCTCTCCATCAGCTGCTTGGCCTGGGATGGGCTTCCCAGTTATTGCCCTACCCTGCAATTCATCTCCTTCAGCTCTAAATCCTTTCGGTTCTGCCTCCATCGTTTTCTCCCTCCAATATACAGAGTGACCAAAACCTGCCAGGCTCCTGTGGCAGCTTGTGTGGGTTGTGTCCTCCTGCTTTAACTGCACCCAAATACTTCTGGTCTTGACTGTTAGGCCAATTCTTTTGTCCTCCTCATCCTTGGAAAGCCAGTTTCTGGGATAGGCTTTGTAAGGAGGAGGGTTTGTTGGTTTGTTTTATTTTTTGGTAGTGCTGACCTACGTTACAGATGCTCCTTCTTTCTCTGTCACCTTGACAAATATTGCAATACAACTGAGAAATCCAGAGGAACATGTGTTGCCCAGGGTAACTTCATACTAAACCATCTGACAGTAGTAATGCCTATTTTTGCTGTCTGCATCATCTCCTCAGAAGGATGCAGAAAAGCAGAAATTAGAGATGGAAAGGATGTATGTTCAACCCTCACCAAGAGCATACCTCTAGCAGTAGCTTTTTCTGGCGCTAGGTCCATCCAGTTTTTAGTCTCTAAGCCTGATACTGTTGTTGCGTGTGCTAGACAAGCTGTTTGTGACTGAGGGAAGCCCTGAGGAGTTTCATTAGTACCTCTGTGCAGCCCGTTGGAGAAGAAGAGTGGTAGAGCTTTAAAATCATTGCTCAAGTGTCTTCAATTGATTAAACGTGGCTATGGAAACTGTAAGTTTCTTGGCCTTGTAAAGCAAAGTGAAGCTGCAGTTTGGAAGGGGAAAACCCAGCAGATGAGAACCGCCGCCTGCTTAAATGGCTCCTCAAGTTCTGACTTCTATGTGAGTTCACAGATTGTGTTTTCTTCAGGTTTTAACCCAGGAAGTTCAGAAGGTGAATACTAATTGTGAGTTTTCCTACTTTCTGCATTCTTAACATGCTAACATACGTGGTCCTACGTATCTAACAAACCTTTATAACTCTCCAGTAATACTGTTTCATGGGAATAGGTAGCACATGTTATAACAAAGCAGGGTTCTTCAACCTTTAGCCTAAAGCAGGTAGAAGAGGAACTTGCAAGGAAACATATCTCAGGGTTAGTTTTTAGTGGTGTTGCACCGCAAGTGTTTCTCTTCAAGCATCCTCCAGCACAAGGTTCTCGCTGGAGTTGCAGGAAAATAAGCGGATGGTTGCAACAAGGCAAAACTAGGTCTAAGAGCTTGCTTTAATGCGGTGCAGACCTTCATGACCAGCTGTAACACGTGATATTTTGGATAATGGCACTTCTCAATGTGGGACGCTGCCTGAAGTCTCCGTCTGCAATGAGAGAGTGACTTACTGCTGACTTGGAGTGCTGCTTTTCCCTCCTTTCCCCATGACAGCTGCTACTGTGACTATAACAAAGCTCTTCCTCTCTTCTCCCTATTTCTCTTGAATATTTTTATCTCCAATATTTTTACTCTTGCTGACTCCTTCAAGAGTCTTGCATAATTAGATTTATTTTTCCTTTTTGCCAGCTTAAATAGTCTTTATCTTGGGGAACTAGGCTGAGGTGTCTAAAAGCTTACACGTAGCAAACTCTTCCTATGGATGCTGTTGAGATACCACCTGACGGAGGAGGAAGGGATCCTAGCTTTGATGCACCACTGATGGACTATCTTTTGGAAACTGAGACTCCTTAGCTAGTTTGGAAAGGTTTTAGAAAGGTGGCTGCAGTGTCTTTTCAGAAACCAGTCTGTTTCCCTGGCCTGAGTTTTGACCTAGGTGAGGTGTGAAGGCTGTTACTGATGCGGCTGAGCAGCTCATCGTGGAGCTGGAGTCTTGCACTGGATGGGAAGAAGTGCATGGATAAGGTCATGGACAACCAAGTGTTTGGTTTGGGTGTATATGTTCAAATACAATAAACAGTGCGAATGTAAATGTATTTATTACTATGCATTTTAGAATGATACTTACAAATATCAGTTTGGGTAAACATAATAAATATGGTTATTGCTGAAGAGCAGGTTTTATTGGGAATTAAGGACGTTCCTGCGTCTCGCTCAGTACTTCATGACCTGAGTCTTCACTGCCTTCTGTTCACTTTTGGGTCCTATTCAAGATATTTTTGTCCTGTACTGTCACGGCACAGGGGAGCTTGTGCTTGGTGCAGATTTTGGTGGAGGGAAGGCACAGTCCTTGCTTAGAGAAGCTCATTTGGGTAAGTGCTGGTGGTTTCATTTTGTAGTGCTGCTGAGGAATGTGAGAAACTTGGGCTAACGCTGGTATGTTTACAGCAGACATAAATTATGTGTCCTTTTTAATGGGCAAGTAAGAGTTTTCAGTAGGTGCTGTCCCAAAATATGCCCAGCCAGGTGTTTGGTTAGCCACGATGCAGGGCTGGAGGGATGTGAAACTCCTCATTATTCTGCTGGTGGGAGATGCGTCCCTGAGTTACGCCTGTAAAACAAAAAGTTCCCCAGTGAAAAGTGTATTTTCTGGCTTGTTTGTTCAGGCTGGGAAAGTGGGAGTGAAAGCACTGAGAAGTCCTTGCCCTGACTCTGTGTTCATAGCAGGAGCAAAATGCATAATTCAGTTTCTCACTCTTCGCATAGCTGGGATATTTGTTGCATCCCTGAGACTTGGAAGCTCATCACCAAATGACCTTCTAGAGGATTTTATTTTCTTTTCCTATCGAATACCAGAAATAGAAGAGAGGACAAATTCCTGGCATGGCAGTGCTAACCTCTGATTTACACCGCCTCGTACTTGACCCGGCACTGCTCGGTGATCCCCTCCCTTGAAGAGTGAGGCTGTTTCCACCGCTGTGGGGGCTTGGGTACCGCTTTCACATCTCCATAATCCCGTACCTGCTGGGACAAGTGCGAGTTTGAGTTCAGGATGTTCTGGCTGTGTAACTTGTCAGATAAATCAGCGCTGTTGGACTATGCAGAAGAACGAGCATTTCTCACAGCACAAGTAGAAATTTCCCTTTCCACATTCAAAGCATTTTATTTTAGCTTCTGTTCTGCCATTGCTGATGCTGGTGGAAAAAGAGTGTACAGGCAGGGGACAACAGGCATCTCGCCCATGTCTACAGAGATTTTAACATTGCTTCATGAAAGCCACCAAGAAGAGAGTTTGGTATCCACTTCCCATGGTGCACACGCTTCTTCAAACTCTTGTTTTAAATAACAGTTACAGAAAAGCCAGCGTCTCATACGCTCCCTCTGCTGAGCTGTGGTTAATGTGGATGCGGAGGAATTGCAGGATCAAATGCATTTATCTTTTTTATTATCTTTTTTTTAAATGACAGATGGTATAAAGTACCTGAATGTGCTCCATTACTGATGGTGTTTGTTGAGCTAGGAGTGTGTCCAGATGCCAGATCAGCTATTCCGTTCGCATCTCGGCTCGAAGGCATGCTATTTACAATTTGTAAGGATTTATAATTGTAACACCCGTTTCCTATGGAAACGAGGTTTACACAGCTGTGATAGCTACACACTGTATAAATTGTATAAATTGCCCCCATCCTCCCCAGCCATTTTTGGATCTGTTAGCTCACCTAGCCAAAGCTGATAAGGAAGCGGATATCCCATAGCTAAGAGGGATCGTGCAGGAAACCTGTAGAAAGTGTGAAAAGGCAGCAAGGAGAGGAAGCACCTGGATCTCAGCAGGGAAAGAGCTTGTGCTGTTGTAGACATTAGAGAATCCACATGGCTGGGGGTCAGTCCCTGGGAAAGTGCTGACCCAAATCAGTTGGACACCGGACTTTGTCAGCTCGCTGGCAGGTGTCTCGGTTTCTGCCATGTTGGAGATGGATTCTGTTGGGTTTTGGCATTGTCCAAGAGGCCTGGGGACAAGAAGGAGCGGTCCTGGGTGACACCACACAGATCTGGTGCAGAGAGAAGGTCGGTTGTTGGGATTGGGCCATGGGCAGGACCCGGGGGGCCAGGTTCGAATCCCCAGCTGTGACCCATAGCCGTAGCTCACCTAACAGGATGCCTCCTATGATGAAGGGTCCTGTAAGTCGGTGTCTTCCACCTTATTTAATGAATATTAAAGATGAGTTAAACATTGTGGGGTTTGTGGTGATTTCTCAATTGAGAAGGAAAAGGGGTGGAGAAGAAACAAATGTGTTTGGCTTCTCTAACAGGTTGCGTTTGTGCTTTTTTAAAAATAGTGTCCACAAATAAGAAAAAATCTCCCCTGTGTCACCCTGTAGTGCTGTTATTAAATAGCAGCAGGCTGCTGATGACAGCGAAAATCTTTTCTGAGCCACACATGGCTGGACTGGCAGCAAAACCCTGATCCTGGCATGAATTGATCGTTCAGTCGGCTGTGATTGTTGGTGATCATGTTACCTTAGGGCATCTCAGAAAAGGACGAGGCACTGCAGGACAGTTTATCCAATTGGTCAATGGCTTGGTATTTTTCAGAGGCAAGAGCTGGAGTCGGAGAACAAGAAGCTGAAAAATGAACTTAATGAGCTGAGGAAGGCTATCGCAGACCGAGCAACCCAGAGCAACTCGTCCAACGATATTCAGGACAGTTACAACCTCTTACTGAATCAGCTGAAGTCGGCCAATGAAGAGTTGGAAGTGCGGAAGGAAGAGGTGCTCATCCTGAGGACGCAGATTATGAAGGCAGCCCAACAAAAAGAGATGTGCAAAAACATGGTAATTGTGAGGGTGATGGACTTTCTTTTCCTTTTCCCGTTCTGTTGCTGCAAATTCACTGCTTGCCATTTTGGTTTTGGTAGGCTCTGGGTGTTGAGATGACTCGGGGAGGGGACGGTTGTAGGATGCTCTGCGTATGGATAAGAAACAGTCTGTGATGTTATTTCAGACAGCCCATGACTGTGTGTCCCGTGGTGGTCTGTACTGCTTGACCACACCAAGGAACAACTTGTCCAGCCCTACGCTGAGGGGTGGTGGTCCGAGATGTTCCTGGTGGTGTTTTGTGGAAACTGGCTTATTCTGCAAGCAAATGGGATGAAAAAATTTGCTTCTGGAGCAGATTCTGCTCTCATGATGCTGGTGCAGCTGTAGTGTGTTTGTACGGGCGTGTAGGCAAGAAGTGAGCCTGTCCCATCCCAGTGGTTTGAGGGCTTCTTGTTTAGGGCCTGTTCTTATGGAAGACTACATTTTCTGAAAACTTTCACTTGGGCTTTTTAATTCACTGCCTTATCATTCCTCGAGGTTTTGGTATGTTTTGTATTTCAGACCACACAAACCCCCAGGTTCACTGCATCCTCCTTCCATCTCTGAATCTCTGCTGCTCTCTGTTTGCATGCGTATGAATTCATAGAAACTCTCTTGTCTGATGGATGCCTGAGGAAGCTCTCTTCGGGTTGGTTGGGAGTTGTTTGGTATCAGGAGCTTTGAAAGACAGGAGGAGGTGCGTGGGATGTCATGCTGCTGTGTTTTCTATGTTGAATTAAGGAAAGCATCACCACCAGTGCCACCTGGCCGAACAGTGACAAGCACATTGATCAGGAGGACGTGATTGAAGCCTACCAGGGGATGTGTGAGACGAACCGGTAAGTGTGACCCAAAATTTTCCAGCAGCGGGAAGGGCTGACCAAAGCATGAGAGAGAGATCCAGACCAAAATTAACGAAACGTTTTGGAGAGTTACCAGCTTCTGGACTGTGTTTTGGACCTTGGATCAAGGATGGGCTATAAAGATGGGACCAAAGATGCAGGTCTTGTAACAGCTGAGGAGCCCTCATCATTGGAGTAGTGTGTCCCTAAGGGGATTTTTTCCTAAATAATCTGCCTTCAGCAAGGTAGAAGACCCAACCATTGTGGATTAATGGCTTTTAGTAACACAGTATACATTGACACATTGTAAAGTGGTTGCAGAAGCAGTCGGAGCTGGGAAAGGCTTAATTTAGGATTTTATTCGTACCTGTATGAATATGAGCAAAGGCACGCCATCTTTGCATGCAATATGAAAAATTGTGAAGAGTTGCTTAATGCTTTTGGAACCAGATGGCCAAGAAGGTGCAATGGGAAATCCATATGCATGGACAGATGTGCAAAAATTCAATGTATATATCGCTGAGCTGTCAACTTTGGTCATCATGACTGTGCTGCACGTCCCCCAGATTCCTGCCATAGTGTGGTCTGGATTTTCTGACTTTGCATCTATTTTATTTCTTGGGAAAGCCCTAGGAGAACCTGCGGAGATCTGCTAGTGCGTAAGGACAGAGAAGGGCTTGCTGGAAGGGCTGGGTTCCACGTGCGTTGTGTTTAAACTTAGCTTAAAACCCCCAGGGCTGGGCTAAGGCTCTGCCCACGCTAGTGCTGCCAGCTTTCACTTCGGCCCAGGGACCTGGAGGAGTGGGGATTTTGGGGGTCTGGGACTCTGGTGACGCTGGCTTCTCACCTCAGCATCATGTCTGGCTGGATCAGGACCAGTGTTTGTTGTTTGGGGGTTTTTTGTTTCAATTTGTTACCATTGAATATTTGCTTTCCTGAAGTGAACTTGCTGATGAAATTTCTGCCCCTCCTGCAGTGTAGAGGTGATGAGACTGATTTAAACATCACCTTTTTGTCAATAAATCAGTGGAGCTGCGTGTGCTTCCTACTGCAAGGTGTGGGTTTTTGCCACTTAATGAATTCTGTGGATTTCCTCTTATTTCCTTCCAACTTTCTCCTGGGCACTAGTATGGGATGTGAAATCCCGTTGTCAGGCACAGGGTTAATTGCTCCCTAACTTGCGTTTTCCGGTGTGCATGTGTAGGGATGGTTAGTTTGTGTCCAGCTGTTGGTGAAGGAGTTGGAGTCAAAATAAGGATAGCAGTAATTGATATTTGGCCATCCTAGAGCACGGGTTGTCTGCTTTCACCCAGCCTGCCGGGAGATTCTGGTCCTTCTGGAGCCGTTCTCGTTTCCAGACTTAACAACTTCCCCAGGGAGGTTTGAATTGAACACAGAAATCATCCAAACTGCTGCAACGATTTCATTTTCCACAAGAGTGCAAATCACTTTCCTTGCAGTTGCCCAGGTGAGCGGCAGTTGAAGAAGTTTGTGTGATGGGGCCTTGGTAGTTTTTTGGCCTCTTGAGATTTGGGAGGGGAAATGTGCAGTCTCCAGGCTCAGCTTCCTGTTACCTCTCTGTCTGCCCCTCGTATGAAGCTGGGCTGGAGCTTGGCTCTTGTAATACAGTAGCAGTAGCAATGTGTACTCTCGCCCTCAATTTCTGCGGTGATTTAGCCAGTGGCTCGTTAATCACCACCAGCTTCCCCGTTATATCGTTCCCTGTGCATTTGTTTGTATATTGGGTTGGTTTAGAAATGGTAGGCTGGAGTCTGGCAATAAAACAGATGAAAACAACTGCTCAGGGAGCATGGATTATTATATTTGTGGATATAAATTAACAGTCCCTCCCCCCAGCACAAATTTGCATTCGTACTTACTCAGCTCCATACCCAAGTGTGTCAGCATGAGAAAGAAAACTGCTTTCTCTTTCTAATCTTGATCAATAAAGATTTGAATGGAAAGCTTTTCTGCTGAGATTGCAATTCTGAAGGGGAATTAATAAGCAAGAGCCACTTTTTTCTCCCACCTGCGCTGCAGGGAGCACTCCTGTTTCCCTTTCCCCTGACACCTCTCATTCTGTTGGCTGTAAATACCCTGCTGTTGGCTGAAGTAACCGAGGCGATGCTCTTCCATCGGTGCAGTCTGATGCGGTAAAGCCATGGTCCACCCATGGGTCACTCCTAGCTTGAAGTCATCATGTCTTAGCTGTTTATACCGGGGATGGAGCATGGCTTTATTTGGGTGGGAGATAGACCTTTTATTCATTCTATGTCTATATAATCCAGAATTTTTGAATACAGCAGCATTAAAACAGGAAAAACTGCCAGGTGCCGCTAACCCTGCCTACGTAGTGGTTCTCTTTCTCCACACTGTTCTCAAGGGAAAGCCCTTTGATGCCATGTCAAGGGGAAGTTTAAATTAGGAGCAGCCCCTTATAAATGCAGCCAACTCAGCTTTTTTCCTTTTTTTTTTTTTCCCCTCCTGACTTTCAGCTGCTAAAGGGAAAAGCTTCAAGTTAGTTTCCAGCTAATTTTCTGCTTCAATAGCTGAATGTAAAGCTAAGCAGGCTCTTTGTTCCCCATTTCAGTTCTTGGGATCTTTCTTTCAAGCTTTTTTGATCTTGATGGAAACGCAGAGCCAACAAAAGACCAGGTGGTGATGTTAGAGATAGTAACCTGGCAGCTCAAAGCAGGTCAGGATTAGCCTTCGAAATTAACTGCTGTGATAACTTCCAAGAAATTTCTGTAGGGTACATGGCTTTTTTTTTTTTCTGGGTAAATCCCACCTGCAGCTGCCAGTGCAAAGTGAAGGGCTGATGCTGGCTTCATGTGGAGGATGCTTTTGTGAGTGGAAGAGGCCATTACAGAATCTCAGAATGGTCGGGGTTGGAAGGGACCTCTGTGGGTCACCCAGTCCAACCGCCTGCCGAAGCAGGGTCACCCAGAGCAGGCTGCACAGCACCGCGTCCAGGCGGGTCTTGAACATCTCCAG
>Ga0065711_1051725_pt1 | contig 10260 bp, 5 predicted proteins | sample Hoacrofraction12_FD_59098 | JGI IMG/M metagenome (GOLD analysis project Ga0065711, IMG submission 59098) | Hoatzin crop microbial communities from Cojedes, Venezuela - Epithelial fraction 12 v2 (version 2) | ecosystem: Host-associated > Birds > Digestive system > Esophagus > Crop | place...
CCAGGGAGGCTGTGGAGTCTCCTTCTCTGGAGATATTCCAGACCCGCCTGGATGCGGTGCTGTGCAGCCTGCTCTGGGTGACCCTGCTTTGGCAGGGGGTTGGACTGGGTGTTCCCCAGAGGGCCCTTCCAAACCCTGCCATGCTGGGATTCTGGGATTTTCAATCACCATGCTGGCCATACAGCTGGCAGTGGTACAGACCTGCTGGTGTCAGCAGCTGCTGCTCCAGGATGCTGAGCACCACTAGCTGATCCCCAGGCTGGGTGTTCGTGGGGCACAACAAGGCTGTGGCAATCACTGACTCAATGTGTGGGTTGTAGCCTGGCAGAAATGTCCGCGATCTGCCTCGCTCGGGCAGGAAGCAGCACTTGGATACAGCTGCTCTGACACCTGAGGCTGCACCCCGGCTTTTACCTGGAGAGCAGCGTCAGGAGCTGGCAGGAGGCACAGCTGTCCTAGCATCTGTATCAGGAGACTCAGCCTCCAACAACACGCCGCACCGGAGCCCACCCTTTGCCTTGCCTGAACAGAGCCTTCTCCTTTTTCTTCTCCAGAGCAGGATAGGACATAACTTTATCTGGGAGTTTTTGGAGCTGCAGTCATCATCATGAGATATCATTTATCAAGTGAGTCAACATCCGGAGTTCTCATTTAGGCCCTGAGGAAACTTTAACATTAAAAAGATTTATGCCAGAGAACATATGATTTGGTTTACAATACACTGTTTTATCTGATAAACGTTAAGTGCAGAGCAGTTGCCAAGGAAAGAGCAACAAGGAGCAAAAACAATGCAACAACAGTTTTCATTTAGTTCACCTTTAAGAAGTTTGCTAAATATCTGGAAAGAATTCCCACATGCACTTATCCCCAGCATTTAAAATCCTCCTTTGTCATCACTACAGAGCCTTTGCAAGACTTGCCCAGGGTTTCTTAGAGTGCTTTTCCCTCCATGAAGTGTCAAGGTTTTAAGTAGTTCTAAACAGTTTCAAGATCCAAATATTAACTGAATAATGAGCCAGTCTCTAATCGCATTTGTGCATGTTGTAACTCGGCCAGAAAGAGTAAAATACAGCGAGATTTCTGAACCTAGCCTTTTGTGGGAGATCACAGAGCAAAAGTATCAGAAGATTTGGCAACAAAAAGGTTAAAAAACCCAAGTTAAAAGGTTAAAATCACAAAGCAGGTTGCAATTTCAGCCAACGAAAGAATTGTACCTGTTCTGCAGGCGTTTTGGACAAACACAACAGAAAGGAGCAGCAATTCTCTCCTGGAAGAGAAAAAACACCCTGGTTTTTGCAGGGGATTTCCCAAGCAAGAACAGCTGAGCTGAATCTGCCTGTGTAAGCTGTGACTAGCAATTAGTGACTAACACAGATCATGTCAACAGCTGGCAGTGAGAATCCTGTTCAAAGGCTTTATTTATAATCCCTGCATCTGATGTTGTCCAGTGTTCTCTCAACAACAGTAAGCAGAGGGGTTGTAAACAGCCACACTGAAAAGTAAAGTTCTGCTGCAACGGATTATTTTCCTTGCTTTTTTTTTTCCTGACCCATTTTCTACATTTTTATTTCACTTCCACTTACAAAATACGTCCTGCTAAAGGAAAAGCCTGCAGAATGAGAGAAAGTTCACTAGCTTGCTGTCAGTGGCCTGTCTACAGTTGACAAAGACATATGGAAACTTAACTCCTGAATGTGTCCTGGCAACAAAAATTCAAGGCATTGGCATAGGTGTAATCTGCCCACCACTCCTAAAACGTTCTGTTTAATGTGAAATGGTTTTCCACATTTGCACATCACACAGTACATGAGAGTAAAATCTATGGTTGTTGCTGTCCTAGGAAAGCATTATTTTATAGGGCTAGAACTAAGTAAAATGTGAATCATATTCACCAATTGATGTCGGGTTTGTTAATTTAATAGAATTACTGATTATCAAAAGCTTATGTTAGAATTAGAGACAATCCCAAGGTCTTCTATCATAAAATCAGAAAATACAATGGTCCAGTCCTGGTTTTGGGTCATCAAACTACGAATTTTGGAGAATAGAACAGATGATGAGACGGTGCACAACTGACACCAGTGCAGAAAATTTAACATTTATCTAAACAGTTTATCAAATTAAAGGTAAATATGTCTCTATTTAGGTTTGCTTTATTTTTCACATGACGTACTACTTAAATGGTAATTGATAACCAAAAAGGAGTAACTAAAGCAACTCAATTCCGTAGAATTATATTTGCTTCTAATTAATATTAATTAAACCCTCCTCCCATTTTTATGCTTCCTCCCCCAAACGGCTATTGAACTTTTTCTCTGGGGTTTAGCTGCTCCGTTCACACGCCCAACAGATGGCAAACGGGCGCACGGCAGCCTGGAGCGCATCCTCCCTGACACTCCCAGAGACCACGACAGTACGTACACCCTTTTTGAAAAAGGCATTCCCTTTAATCACATCATCCACTCTCCCACTACCACTCTGGCCATTCCCCCACTTCCTAAACGAGGTTAATTACTAGAGAGCAAATCAAGAAGAGGGGCCTAGCTCAGCATCTGCACAGAGGTACACCGGTCCTTCAGTCCATTTAGTGTAAGCCCTGTAAATCCATAACGTGCTTAGGACTACAGGAACATTCTCTGATCTGTTGATGAGTTGGCATCACTTTGACCCTGATAGCATCCAGAAACAGTAGCAAGGAGTAATTTCTGGAGCAACTGTGTGTGCTTGCCTAGAAGAGGCTCAGCATTGACAGGCTGGAGGAGTAATAAGGGTACAGTAAACTTTGTGTTCCACAGTCGTTAGGAAGGGTCAATATGTTGTTTTTCTGGAGCAGTAAAATGTATTCATAGTCCAATTACAGTTATAAGCATTTAGTATAATTTTTGAAAACCAATTCCCCTTTTGCTTCTCTCTGCATCATATCTGCCAAAATAAGGATTTAAGACATTGCAAGATCATCCATCTAAATCTGAAATACAACTGCACATGTCATTTTGACTGTCTCATGGTCAAGATTCACCAAAGATAGAGCTTCCCTCAATCTGATGTTATGAATCTGTACTAGGTCTGGCTGGGATGGAGTTAATTTTCTTCGCAGCAGGCTGTCTGGTGCTGTTTTGAATCCGTGACTAAAACAGTGTTGATAACACAGCAATGTTCTGATTATTGCTGAGCAATTCTTGCACAGCATCACAGCCTTCTCTTTTTCCAACTTTGCACCCCAGTGAGTAGGTTTGGGGTGCACATAAAGTTGAGAGGTGATGCAATCAGGGCAGCTGACCCTAACTGACCAAAGCGATATTCCATGCCATATAACATCATGCTCAGTAGCTGCTCAGTAACAAAACAGAGCGGGGGGAGTATGCGACCGTAGTAATTTCTTGGAGAGTAGCTGGGCATCGGTCTACTTGTGGGAGGTGATGAACGATTGCCTTTGCATCACTTGTTTTGTTCTGTTTTCTTTCTTTTTCCTCTTTCCTTTGCTTACTAAATTATCTTTTTCTCAATCCACGAGTTTTCTTAGCTTTGCTCTTCCTATTCTTTCCCCTGCCCTGTTGGGGGAGGACAGAGGGAGTGAGTGCGTGGTTGAGTGGTGGTTAGTTGCCTACTACAGTTAATCCACAGCAGATCTGTGAAATATCTACCCCACCCGACCTCAGCTACCAACAGATATGGCTCAGATAGCCTAACCTAAGCTTTTCTTCTCAGCTCCCTCTGCAATCAATTGAGAGGCACATGTAAGGACTCAGCTCCCTTATTTCAGACAGCTGTCCCAAGGGCTGACTTGCTGTCTTTGTCAGTCACAGAATCACAGAATGTTCGGGGCTGGCAGGGACCTCTGTGGGTCACCCAGTCCAAACCCCCTGCCCAAGCAGGGTCACCCAGAGCAGGCTGCACAGGACCGCGTCCAGGCAGGGCTTGAATATCTCCGGAGAAGGAGACTCCACAACCTCCCTGGGCAGCCTGGGCCAGGGCTCCGTCATCCTCAGAGGGAAGAAGTTCTTCCTCCTGTTCATGTGGAACTTCCTGTGCTTCAGTTTGTGCCCATTGCCCTCTCCTCTCATCTACTGAAGAGGGAACAGAGAAAGTACCTCAGGTGCTGACGGCAGTGAAGCCAGAGGACCAGGGTAGAGTTGGTACAGGTAAACTGTTCAGTATTCACTTCACTACTTGGGCAGGTTTTGGATCGATAGCTTTAGATGGCCCCGACAGAAATATGCATGCTCTAATACATACATGTGTTGGTACGTGTGTACCGTGTTTCTCGGACAAGAGTCTGAGGCCAGAAATCCAGGGAGAACTGTCCCACCTTTCCTGGAAGGTTCATGTACCAAAGCCACCAATGGAGCTTTCAGTCTCTAGAAGAAAAGTGGAAATCTTGAAAAAAGGAAAGGATTTCAGTCTGCTGAGTGAAACAGATTAAAATCAAATGTTTGAAAACAAAGCCCTCCTCTAACCCAGCATATTTTCACTGCACGAGTCCTTCTCTCCCACTTTGCTCTCCAGCCCAGCAACTTTCCGTAGCTTCTTCCATTGCCACAACTTCTGCAGAAGCTCCCTTGGGGCGTTGGGTGGGCTCCCTGATGCAGCTGCCCTGAGGAACCCTGCTGCGGCAGTCTCTGGCTGCTTGGATGTGGCTCTGTGTTTGCTGTCAGAAAAGACACAATTTCCCCCTTTGCCCAGTGAATTGTGCCTGAATCTCTGTCATAAGCGTGTAGACTTGTATGTTAGTCCAAGGCCACGTCATTTTAGCAAAGTATAATATCCTGTTCACAGTAAATTCACAGTAAAATGTGAGCAGACAAATGAAACAGCCCATCCATGAGAATCAGACCTGCTATGCATTTTTTCTGAGCGCGAGCAGTTAATCTGATGTGCTCGGGAGGCACTTAACTTCCACTGCACGTGCAGACCACATGAGAAGAGGATGTTCATGGGGTTGAGCCAGCACCTCCTGGAACCTGCACAGTCGCACGGTGCTGGGCTGGCTGCGGCGGCAATCCACCACAGCGCGCAGGAACAGTATTTCCAACCAAGGCACGCAGCAGTCCGAAATCTTGGACATACGACTGAGAGCGTGCCTAGTCTCTCCAGAAGAACAGCAATCTGATAAAATCACCTGCCCTGCAAAGGTTAGCAGTCATCCTGGGTATGTATTACATTTTCTCAAGGTGTACTTTAAAAGAGATTCAAGGTGAAAAATAAATAAGCCTGGGAAAACCTGGACACTTGGCAGGCATGTCCAAGTCGGGTCCTGTGGTACCACAGCTCTCTTGCTAGCAGGACTCACGTTAGCTTGTTGAAATCTCAGCGAGGCTTGTCTACACGAGGTTCAAACACAGGAGTGACTGCGGTGTAGTCAGTCATTTGATAAATGTTACAAAAGGAACAACAGAAGGAGATGTGTTGCCAAGCACAGTTCATGAGCTGCGACGGGAAGTACTGGAAACATGAGGTACAATATTATTTTTGGATATTGGCGAGTGCATAGTATGGAATATTTTGGAATTCATTTGTGTTTGTTTGGCGGCTTGTTTGATTAGGACAGATAGCATTTGGATTTTGTTTTGTATTTTTTCTTCTTACAACATTTTTTGGCTTTTAGACATGAAACATCATGAAAATAAAATTAGGAGGAAAAAATTATTTCCATATTCTAAGAACTGTTCTTTGCCTTTTACGTATCTTTTTTTCTCCTAAGATATTGCATCACACCTGTATTAAAAACTCGGTGCTGACCATGGAAGATGATCTCCTCTGACTGCACAAGAATATGTCTTGAGTATCACTCCTGACATTTTGGATTGAAAATGCATACATAGCAAGAAAATGGGGGACATGCTATACTTGAGAAGAAAACCTTGGACAAAAATGACTGATGAGTAGAAAAAGAACTAAAAAAATATTTGCCCTGGGGGTTACTGCTGTGCCTCTGGTGCTCAACAATAACCTTCCAGAGAGATAATCTCAAAATTACCCCTATGAGGAGCCCAAATAGGGCACTAAATCTGAGAACTATGAGTTGGTAGTGATGTCTGCATACCAGCTGCTAAACTTCAAACTCAGGTTCTAAAATGGATCATCACGGTGCGTATGCAAAAGGGTCTCCTTCCCTGCAAGATAAAAATCCAGTTGTAAGTATGAGTAGCTAAAGTTCTCTGACAATATAATTGTTTTTCATCCGACTTCTCTGTCTCATATCCCGAATAAAGTGCTGTCATGAGCAGCTCTCTGCTTTGTTCTTATACATGCCATTATTGAGCCTTTCAGATATTTTTCTCACCAGAGATAATACTGGTAAAATATGTAAATTCAGGGTAAAATCTCTCCTTTCAGAAATACTATAACTGGTACTGCAGAAGAAAATAATTTTTTTTTTTTCTTAGAACATAGATTATGACCATATGCAGTGCAGCTCCTTTAATTGTTCCCGCTTTGATTTCTGTCCTGCAGACAGTTCCCATACTGAAGAGCTCCTGGAAATAATTTTGGAGTCAGAAATTCTTTCTGTGTAAAAAATTTGAGACTTCCTGCAGCTGTGGGATATGAGCCAGCAGACAGGCGATTTGGACTTTCTTGCCAATTCCTGCACGGTGCATGGCAGCAGAAAGGCCCATAATATCATCAAAGCTTGGTGTGGAGGTTTTCCACTTAAGAAACAAGGCAGCAGTGAGTGTTAAACACTAGAACAGAAACAGAAATAAGAATGTCATCTGGTTATTCAGAACAGCTACGTACATAGCTTTTTCACACTAATTTCCATGAAGTGGAAACAGTATCAGATGTGGCACCTGGCCCATATACTCCTCTGTCTGGCACTTCTTTCCCGCTTATTCACCCCATAGCCTGGACCTGGACCACACACAAGGGCTTCATCAGACTGATGGTGCCCCATGAGCATCCCTTGTTCCAGACAGAAGGGAGAGCTACTCCCAGAACAGCTCCTCCCAGAACAACCTCAGGGGAACGCACTCTGCTCTAGAGCCGGGAAAATATGCCAGCTGGGTCATAACGGGATATTGTTTTTGTTAGCAAGATAGGAAAAAAGTGTACTTGTTATTATAAGTGAAGTTCTAGCCCTAGGGAAAGTCAAGAAGACACTGACGTTAGCTTCAGTGATGGCAGGACTTAACTCCATGTCTTGATTGTCAAATTTAAAAGCTTTTCAGGTAAATACACTAAATGCATCACAAAAGACAATATGAACCACTTGGATCCAAATAACCTCTCATGAAGGTTTCAGATCGTTTACTCGGTAGTTTCTGAAATGCTCTTTCAATGGTTTGGAAACCTGGTTTTCACTAGTACAACTCCCATTAGCAGCCAGCCATGAACTGGTAAATTGGCACCATGCTGTTCTGCTTCACCTGGAAATCTTAGCTGAGGTTGCTCTTAGTTCAGGAGTCTTTTCACTACCTGTTGCTTTATGCATTCTAGGTTTTCCTAAGATATTTATTCTGAATAAATGTCCAGATTGGACAAAGCCAAGGCCAAGGGCAGCAGTAGCCAAACTGGGCATATGTGGCAAGTAAATCTATGAGTATTTATGGTTAACAGGTGCAAATATATACATGTTAAAGGAAAAAAAAAAATCAGTTATTGAACTAGAGTAGTCATCTAACCTTCGATAAGCAATGCAGTTCCATCACGGACTTTTGACTACAGACTTCAAACGCAAGGCTATGGTAAAGTAAGTGAGGACCAAGCTTCAGTGGGTAGCTGGATAGGACAGGCAGCTGGACCTTGTCTTTCCTTTAATGGGACCTGCTCCAGCCACTTTGCACCACAGCTCTTCCCTGCTGCTGCTGTGCCATGTCCCATGCCGTCTACCAAATGCCATGAGAACAAGCAGAAGCAAACGTAAATATTTGTTCCTTGCCTCCTCACAATTTTACAGTGTTTAGCTAAGGTTAAAATGCTTAGCCATATGCTTGTCATATGTTTGTTGCTGTGGCTTTTGTTTGTGCTAAATAATGGTTTATCCATCTTGACGTTCAGAAGTTGATTTACGAGAAGGGAGGAGACGGTGGTCTAAGGTAGCTCATAAGGGATAAATTTCTCTTTTCCCCAAGGAAGGAGAAAATGCAGTGAAATAAAAGCAAATAATTCTTGCCTTATAGTATAAAAGCCAAGCTAATCACAGCATGAGCCTGCTGGGCCTCCAGAGTACCAGTCTTAGCACTTAACATTCAGCCCTTACTTTAGCACTTTCCTGATATATGCTGTTCGGTGCAACACTTTCTGCAGCGAGTTCGGGGCTAACGGAGCCATTCAGCATCCAAAGACACAGCACCAGAGTGTTTTGGTCAACAGCTGTCTAGCGTAGGCTACATCTGCTTAACATCATCTTCTACTCCTTGCTGGTGCTTGGGTAGAATCATAGAATGATAACGGTTGGAATGGACCATAAAGATCAGCTGGATCCAACCCCCCTGCCATGAGCAGGGACATCTTCCACCAGCCCAGGTTGCTCAGAGCTCCATCCAACCTGGCTTTGAACACTGCCAGGGAGGGGGCAGCCACAGCTTCTCTGGGCAACCTGGGCCAGTGTTTCACCACCCTCATGGGGAAGAATTTCTTCCTAATATCTAATTGAAATCTGCCCTCTTAGTTTACAGCCATTCCCCCTTGTCCTATCACTGCACACCCTTGTGAAAAGCCCCTCTCCATCCTTCCTGTCGACTCCTCCAGGCACTGGCAGCTGCTCTAAGATCACCCTGGAGCCTTCTCTTCTCCAGGCTGAACAGCCCCAACTCTCTTAGCCGGTATAGTCTATACAATCAGTAAGGTTTCATTCCACTACCCATAGTCAGGTTTCTTCATCAGAGACATGCTGTGGTGTCCAATGGATTCACATGGGGTAGCAAACATGTTTCAGGACCTGCAGGAGCTCAGTGCCCTGCTGGGGGTCAGACAGGATGCCTTGTGGTATTCAGTGTTTGGGTACAAACAGCTGTGTGGATGTTGATGAAGTCTAGAAAGTTATTCAGCTGACCGTTGCTATGCGTCTGCCTTAGGGTCAGGTTAATTACTCCACACGAGCTCCATCGACTTTATCGACTGGAGTGCCAGGGAGTGCTCAGACACTAGGTCATGTACAGAAACCTGAATAAAGCTGGAGCTGAATCCCACCCTCACAGAGCAAAGTCTGGAATTATTTACTTAGGTCTTTCTGGATTTTAGCGCTACTGTATTGCCATGGAGACACGGATCCTTTCTTCTTAGAATATAGAGGCAAGATTTCAGTTTTGCAGTCCTGTGCTTTTGGTCACTTAGATATTAATTATCTGAGTGTCTGTTTGCACCTTAGAATGACTAAAAGCAGAGCTAGCCTTAATTCCAAATGCCATAAGTGACTTCTTTCTTTAGGGAAAAATCAGGTCTCTAAACAGATGCATCTGCTTTGAGTCTGTGTCCACAGAGGGATTCCAGCCTCCATGCCCACTCGCCACAGGCTGGGTCCCTCTGGGCAGGACACGTGCCCGGGCTGTGCGTGCAAGCTCAGCACTTCCCTGCCGAGGGAACACTGACTGCCGTGACCAAATCTCTGCTCCATTCCCTCTCGCTGTCCAAGCCATACCCTGACATCTCCTTGTATGTAATTAACTTTCTCAGCTACAGTGTTGGCCAGCTGCAAGATTTTTACCCAATGACACATTTCCCCCCCTGCCAAAAAGGCTTTGTTTTTTCCTTCTTTGTTTTGTTTTGCTTTGTTTTGTTTCTGTGTCACAAAGGCAGCCAAACACGTGAGCCTTCCTTCGGGGATTCCCATACTCTGGGCAGCTGTACCATCTGCAAACCTTTCTCAGAAGCAATTCTCAAGACCAAGCAACCTCAGTTACACACTTCTTCACTTCGTGGCTGCGCGAGGCCAGCGCCCCAGCCTTTGGTGCTCCTGGCCCACGGCCATGATCCACATTCTTCCAGCAATGCTCTCCTCAGCTGTGGGTCATACAGCTACTTTAGACGGTCTCACGCTCCCCTGCCACGGGCAATATCTGCAGCATTGTTTAAAAATCTCCATAGCATGGACGTTGATCATGCAAACAGTTGGGAATCAAACGCAGAGTTTTACAGAGCAGCATCAAGGCAGATGATTCTTTTGGCAGAGCTGGGCAGAAGTCTCTTTTTATTTAGATTTCAGGCTTCAGTCACCTTAGATGAACTAACTCATGCACCAGTACAGGCTTGGGGTGGACCTGCTGGAGAGCAGCTCTGCGGAGAGGGACCTGGGTGTCCTGGTGGACGACAGGTTAACCA
>Ga0065711_1051726_pt1 | contig 10260 bp, 5 predicted proteins | sample Hoacrofraction12_FD_59098 | JGI IMG/M metagenome (GOLD analysis project Ga0065711, IMG submission 59098) | Hoatzin crop microbial communities from Cojedes, Venezuela - Epithelial fraction 12 v2 (version 2) | ecosystem: Host-associated > Birds > Digestive system > Esophagus > Crop | place...
CCCCCGGGAGTCCTGCATCCAGCTCTGGAGCCCTCAGCACAGGACAGACCTGGAGCTGTGGGAGCGGGGCCAGAGGAGGCCCCAGCAATGATCCGAGGGCTGGAACCCCTCAGCTGGGAGGAGAGGCTGGGAGAGCTGGGGCTGTTCAGCCTGGGGAAGAGAAGGCTGTGGGGAGACCTTAGAGCAGCTGCCAGTGCCTGGAGGGGCCTGCAAGAAAGCTGGAGAGGCACTTTTGACAAGGGCATGGAGTGACAGAAGAAGGGGTAAAGGCTTTAAGCTGAAAGAAGGTGGATTTAGATTGGATATGAGAAAGAAATTCTTTACTCTGAAGGTGGTGTAACCCTGGCACAGGTTTCCCAGAGGAGCTGTGGCTGCCCCCTCCCTGGCAGTGTTCAAGGCCAGGTTGGATGGGGCTTGGAGCACCCTGGGCTGGTGGACGGGGTCCCTACCCACGGCAGGGGTGTTGGAACTAAATGATCTACAAGGTCCCTTCCAACCTAGATAATTCTATGACAATGAGTTCTGGAGAATGCAGGGCGAGCCACCATCTTGGATATATTTGTGTAATGACTTTAAGCCATAAAAGCTGCTGCTGCTGACAGGGAGCAGTTCTCCCACTGAGCCCTGCTTCCCCGGGCTCACGGTAAGCCAAGTCAGCCTGTTGATCCAGCGGAGCACGAGCTCAGATTTTGGAAGATCAGCGTGTTGAACCCTTGGGCTGTGCCTTTGCTGCTTCTGATATCGGGGGCAGAAGCAGCCTGCTGGAGACTGGATGGAGCGAAGGGGAGCCTGAAGTCTTTTTTCCTCCACATGCGTAAGGGGTCTGCATTAAGCAATGTCTGCAAGCTCTCCTTGAAGGGGGCATTTGGAGAACTTGGGGAGAGTTTCCTTCTGACCCTGACATAGCTACTGAGGAAGTGTATGTTGCCACGCATTCGGTTTTGACAGAGGGTTCCTTGTGGCAGGTACAAACCATCCTTTATCCTGGAGCAGATGGTTGGGGATGTGTCCCCTGGGACTGGGACAGACCCTGGGGCATCACAGAAGGGTGTGAAATTGCAAGATTTATTTTCTGCTGGGATTATCTGGAAATTTATCCCTGCACAGCTTAGTGCCCCCAGCGCTGTCCTCTGGTGGAGGTCGAAGTCTGTTCTGTTGCAGTCGCTTTTGCAAAGATAGGAGTAATATTGTTCATGTAAAGTTCTGGAAACTTTCTTGCAAGTACTTGTGGCATATTTAACTGGCAGGGGAAATCTGCTGCTGTTTACAGTAGAAGAAATCCATTTGATTGTTACAGAAAGAGCCTCATTAAAATTTATGCCTGCTTGACAGAAACCTTCTCAACTCAAACCTCTTCTGGAATTTGTTTAAAGTTTTCTTTTTTTAAATCTATAAAAGATAAATTGTTGTCTGTCTTCAGAATTTATTTCTTTTTAAAGCACCATTGCAGTAAGATTTTTGTGGGGTTGGTTGGCCAATCCAGGGGTTGGTATTCTCTTAAGTTTCTTCAATAATCCTAAATGCGGAAAATGTAAGCCGTTGGAGGCTTTTAGTACACTGGGTTTTCAATAACCTTCTGGGTTTGTGCAGAAAGGTTGCGGAAAAAGTGTTACAGAACAACTGCTGAAAAAAAGTTATCACCGCTCGTCCTTGCGTGTGTCGCTGATGATAAGGCCCTCAGAATCCAGGACTGTACCTTTCTATTTAGAGACTTCCATTTCCTTTAGATGTTTTGGCAATTTGGAAAGGCTTTTGTTTGTTTTCCTTAAGGAATCACGCTGTCACGCCAAAGCCCAGCTGAATACCCCAGTGCTTAACGCCTGTATGTGATTCTGTGAGCTCCCCGGCGGAGCTGAGGACGGGTGTGGGGCCCCCTGATTGACACTGAAACCCCAACAGCACGAAATTGTGCCCTCGTGTGGTGAGCACTGTGTTGTTGCCAGCACTGAAGGCTTTGTTTAGTGCAGGTTTTTCTTTCAAAATTTCTGTAGGTGAAAGGACAGCTGCTGAAAGCAGTGCTCAGATACTTCACCTTGTCTGCCACACAGCAGCCAGTGCACAAGGAGTAGAGAGGCAGACAACTGGTTAGGAAGGAGATCTATTGATTTATTGCAAGTACCGTAGTAATGAGCAGTGTTGGGAAATGAAAGGCATCAGAAGCATAAGGCAATTACGTGAGGTTTGGGTAGACGCAACAGTAGTTCTTTGGGAGGCGGTGGGGTGGTGTCCAGTTTGTCCCAATAAGAGACTGTGGATATATCCTTAAAATATTGTAATTATGTTTTGGCAATGAGAATTCAGATTAGTGGTCTATTCAAATCAGGAGCCTTTGTAAGAGCAAAGCAGTTGTCCTTTTAATTTTGAATAGGACAAGTCTGAAATGCTGGTTGTGTGTCAGAGGGGTAAAGCCATGGGCAGGTATTGGGCAGCAATGACCATTGCCAGATGAACTGCCCAAAACGGCATATAGTGTCAGTGCAGCCCTTACCTTGCTTATGTCCTTAGATTTTCACAGCTACAGTTCTTCTGTTACAGCAGAAAATCTTTTTCTTTTGTCTGTTATTTCCATGTCCCATGTTTGTAGCAGATGTGCAGTGTTAATAAGAAAATGCATTTCTCACTGAGAACCTGGGCTGTTGTGTTACATCAGGTCCACCGCTTACAAATTAGGGGACTGTACGCTATCGCAAAAGAGGAATACTAGTGATGTTACTCAAAAAAGGCTGGGATACTTCAAATAACTATTGCTCAGGATCTTTGTCAATACTTCACAAAACCAAGAAACAACTATTTGGGAGAATAATAGCTCTGTTTAACTGCACTGATGAATGTGCAAGTGGAAGTGCTCGTGTGGAGTCACCAGCCTGTCAATGGGACTTCCTCAGAACGGAAACTGAAATAAGCTTTGTGAAATTATGATTCTGTCCTCTGTTCTAATGCATATACTGTGAATAAGGGATATTAATCCAGAACAGTATTTGGTACACGCGGAACAGAAATATTTGCAGAGCTGTTGCTGGAAGCCTCTGGGCGGTGCTGTCTGGTGTATTTGCTCTTTCTGCTTTGTGCATTCTATTTACTTCCCATTGAGAAGTTTTAGTAATTTGGCAGTTCCGAAATGCAGATTTCCAGTTCCTTTTATGTGGTTGCTAGCTCTAGGTCCTATTACGCTGCTGTGATAAGTTGATGCAGTGACAAGTGTGTGGAGGCACACATTTAAAGACATAAACAAACTGAGAACTGGGGTTGAAAAGTCCTGTGGATCTTACATTTGCTTTTATAATCCTATAATTGCATCTGCTTCTTGGTATTTTGCCAGCATCTAGTGTACAGCCTCTCTGTTTTTTTGAAATGTGATGACAAAAGTGTTGTTGTTTTTCATAACTGCTTTACTGCAAAATACTTGCGTGGAAAATAGGTATTTTTCTAGTGTTTATGTAATCTGTATGCTTTTGTGGCCTTTGAAACTAGTAGGAATTACATGCATGTGTTTCAGTGGAATGCCCTGCTTGGAGAGTAAAAATACTGGCTTTTTATATGTTTTGCCTCAGGTAAGTTACTCGCCTCATGCTTTCTATATTCTTGTGGCTCTTGCTTCGAAAGTGCTTACTGTGAACAAACGGAATAGTGCCAGGCACAGGCTTACTGGTGGGGGGATACTGCAGCCTGGCCCTGGCCCCAGCCAGAGCTTCGCAGGCAGCCCTGCCGCCTGACCTGATGGCAGCTGGGCAGCTTTGCTGGCGCTTCGTCACCCCATCCCTCCAGCGCAGCTCAATCCGAGCCTGACTATGAATTGGAAAGGATGTGTTCATGTGGCTGAATTTCAAGCAATACTGTAAATCTGTGATTTCTGGTGCAATGTAGTTGGATGCGTATGTGTATAAGGAAACGAGGTATAGAAAACCTTTTTTTTTCCTTGCCACCTTTTTAAGCTGCGAGACAGTAAACTTCTGTCAAAAATTAGAATATTCAGCAGCAATCCACCAATCATGGTCTAGATAATAATTTGTTTTAAAAATGGTTTCAAAAATATTTTTGGAGAATATTCGGAACAGCTATTGCATTACACAGAATTTCCCCTCTCATAGTCTGCTGAGAGTACGTTTTCGCATCAGAACAGCTTTCCCACTTGTCCTTGGAACATTTAACTTTCATTTTTGAATTGCTTAATTACAAATTATGAGTACTTGATGTAGCCTTAATTGGCCTACTGTTTTCCATAGGAAGAACTGGAAGTGCTTTGAAAATACTGAGCTTTATTTAGCCCTGTTTGCTCCCTTCCCTGTCTGGAAAATTTCTCCTATATATGGGAGTTCAGAAGGAATTTAGAGTACTTAGTAATGTTCAGTGAAGACATTTGACGTTGGAGTCCAGTTTACTTTTTTGTTGGGGATTTTTTTTAACCATTACAAACTTTTCAGGTCTGTCATAAGGTTAGGAGAATAAGAACATGTCCAGGAACATGTACTAGGTACTTTACACTTAATATGCATCTTCTTCAGTTGCTGTGTGACATACCCAGGCTTAGGGAAGCTGGTAAGAAGGATTTTTATATTATGTCCTCTTGGCAGATCCATGCAGTAATATTGATTGTAGCCTTTGGTAGATTCATACGAGGTTATTGATTTATCCTGCATTGAAATGCAGGTTATGCTTACCTACACTTAGAGTGGGTGTCTTAATTAAAAAACGAGGCAGGGAAGAAAGCAGTAAGAGGACAGAACTGTTGATTTTCATTTGTCTGCAATCCCCAGAAACTGATGAAAGCTCTTGTAGCTAATGTGAATTGTTGATTAGGCAAAGCATTAACGATAATATTTTTCCCCCTTATTAACAGCTGCTTGCAGTGGAGGACTGGAACAGCACACAGAGAGACGGGGAGTCATCTATAGTCCTTCTTGGCCGTTGAACTATCCTCCAGCTGTAAACTGCAGCTGGTACATTAAAGGAGATCGTGGAGATATGATAACAATTAGGTATGGTTTGATATTCCGTGGAGATAAAGAATTGCTTTGCTGAAATTCAACAAAATGTGAGTTCTTATCTGATATAGCAATATGAGGCTGTTTGTCAGAGCTACGAGATGATCGAAGGAAGCTGAAGCTGGTTACACTGGAGCACGGTAGCAGGTTGGGCACCTCTCTCGTTTTAGAAATGTTCCACTGTGTCTTGTTTCTGTAGGCTATTTCTGACATCCGTTATTACATATGCAAGATACTTGTAGTCTTTTAATGTATTTATCTTCACAATACCTGTGTGAGATTTCATCCACCTCTGATAGATGAGGAGGTAGGAAAGAGTGATATATTTACTCACATTAAATAGTCCCCTTCCTCTTCATTGCTTATGAATAGGAATAGGTGAAGGCTGTAAAACCTGGAACAGCCTCAATGGGGTACGTAAAACTCTTAGAGAAAAAATGGCTTTTTCTGTCATGTCTTGGAATGGTGCTATGTTTAATTGACAGTTGAAGATAATCATTGCTTATTGTTACTTGTTAACCAAAGGACACATGCTTTTCTGCTTAATATTTATTTCCAACAGAATTAAATAATAAATGGCATTTGTGGCACAATTTCAGCTGATTCTATAAAAAGACTGTTCAGAAAAGACTAGAATATATTACAGATGGTTTGTTAATAATGTTTAGGCTATAATATCAGCATACTGCAAATTTGCTTCATTTCTCTGGGCTAATCATAGTATCCTTCTCAAACCAAGAATTTCTTATTTAAAAAATGAAAAAAAAAAAGCAAACCAAGGAAAGGGTTTTTTGTTTGGTTTTTAGTACTGTTGTATTTGACACCATCTGCTCATTCTTTGCTCAGCTGCTTAAAAGGACTGCAAACCTCTTCAGCTGCAGATGCTCAGCAATTAAAAACAAATCTGCTACAGATGGAGTAATAGGAGGGCTCCACCATCCGTAGTTCAAAATAGGAACTACTTGTCAAAAGTAAGGAAGTAGATACCTGCCAGCATTTGAGATCCATAAATAGAAACATGCTTTTAGACCCCATTAAATTGTATTGAACTTGGGGAATTTGTTTCAAGGCAAAGATTGTTGCAAACTCTGAGGAAGCATGCAAATGAGAGACAGGACTTGGCTCTGGAGAATAGCACTGCAGTTTATGCTATGAAAACATCTCAGAACTCCCAGTTAGAATTAGGGTTCTCTTCTGCAAGTATGAGAGTAACAGAGGCTAAAGAAGTAAAGGAAAGTGAGATGAAGAGACTGCTAATAATGTGTGTATACAGTTTAGGTGTGTGCACAGCAATAAGATTCAAAAGATTTCATCTTAATGGGATTGTTTTCTATCCCTGGATACACAGCCATATCCTGCCCTCCTATGCACATGCAAACAACGGGAACTATGTGTTTACATCCTAGGAGCAGTGTTGTGGTGTTACATTTCTGACTATAAATGTATTTGGAATGACTCACGCCGGTGGGTGAAATGCAAAATGTTACAGCATCTGAGGATTTCTTTAGGAGGTTGTAGCCCTCGTAATGCCAAGGACGTAAAAGAAGCAGCTGACTTGCCTAGGCTAGCATGTTAGAGGCAAACTGGGAAAGAGGGTTCAAATACAAACAGCTTTACCTCTTAACAGTTGGGTGTGCTTCTTCTCCTAACAGTGTGCGGAGAAGGGCATAAAAGAGTAGCATTTTTATTTTTCTTAGGAAAATCAAACACAGTTCTTGTGATACCATCTGGATTTTGAAAGGTTTAAAAAATACCCCACCTCCTTCGTGTGATGTTACACTGAATGCTTTTCCTTTGATCTTGATTTCTCATGGACGGTAAGACAGCAACGTTATGTAAGTATCATATTTGAGATACAGCAGGCATCATGAAGGGATAAAAATGCAACTGAAAGTAGTTTTAATCTCTGAAACATTTGCAGTTGGTGGTCGTTTTTTATAAACCTATTATGCAGCAGCTTTCAATAGAACAGTGCCCAGATCTACATGTGGATGTAAGATGCTGGCTGCTGCGGGCACGTCCTTTAGAAGCTTTGTCTTAATACCTACTTTTCATGTGTGTGTGTTGATTTTCTTCATATCCGCACATTTCCATGCTTACTGTTTTGCTTTATAGTTTACTTTTTTAGAAATCCTTGGGGGAGACTTCACAAGAACAGGGAAATATATGTTCTTTCTGCTTATACCTCTTTGTTAATTATGCACATTTCAATACTTTCTTCCAAGTTTGTGTGGTTGGTGGAATGGTGCTGTTGAGACCTGGGAACAAGTATGTAGCTACTCTTTATCAGGACTATATTGTGTCACTTTAGATTCAAGTAATCAGTCTGTTAGTTATTGTTTTGGAAACTACTTGATTTTTCCTCCCATTTTCTCTGTTTTTATGCCTGTTTTTACAGAGGACTACATAAAAATCCTGTAAGACCAGATAAAGATGTCATATGCAGTAACTATCTTAGTACTGTCCTTTACAGGCTTTGTATGTGTATGTTTCCTCATATCAGAGAAAAAGCTCAAAATAATTTTTGTTTAGCAGTTGCAGTTACCTGGTGGTTGAACTAACCCGACGAGGACAGAGTATGAATTAATTGCGTTTTATTATAAGAATTTATGGGGCTGACAGTAAAACGTTCTCCATGTTCAGAGTTCAAGATAAGAGTGTTGAAAAGTGATCTAATTAGCGACCTGATCAAGCTGTCTCCTATTAATTGAGGCAAGGGAGGGAGGATCACCTTCATTGGCTTTCACTTCAGTGATTGATGTCACTGGCTTTGAAAAAAGAAATTTTTGGATACCATCGGAGTTTCAATTTCTGAGTAAAACTGAGGCCTGTTCGTGTAAAGGCTTGCTGGTCTGTAATTGTACGAAGGATTAAAGGGACTGCTTCATATTATATTTACAAAACTCGCAGTGTTTCAGAACTTGACATTAATTGGAAAAAACTCATAATAGCCATTTATTTAATTGTTGCGTGTGCTCAGCTTCTGAAAACACAGCCCCTGTGCCTCTTGCCTGAGGTTACACAGTTAGCTGGTGCTTGGGAGCTGGGAGTAGACTGGAGCTTTCCTGACTTCCAGGTCCTTGTTCTTCAGTGGTTAAGCAGAAGTTTTTAATGAGCCAATTAAGTCATCAGTTGTTCACAGTCTGCACTTGCTGTGAGAGGTTGGCAAATAGAAGTAACTTTTCTTGCTTAATTGGCTGGTCTGTTTTATTTTTGGACTGTGGTCTACTGATCTACCCGTAATATTTATTCTCCAATTTTTTAATGAGTTTATAGGGCCAAATTGGACATGTATTTTTTTATTTATTTAATAATTACTTTCATTCAGGTTTTACATCTGCTGGGCCTCCAACAGTTTACCCTTTTTTGTTTGTTTTACTGATAATCCCATGTTTGTCCTTTTCCAGTTATTAAGAATGGGGGTTTTTTTGCTTTAATTTGTAGTTGCTCATGCTTAAATTACTGAAAGGGTTGTAGGGAATTCCCGACATTATTTATGGAAGTACTTTTTTTATTTTTTCCTAGCTGCTACTGCTCCTTTCAGGGCAGAAGGCAAAAAGCTTAGCTCTGCTAAGCAGCAGTTTTGCAGGTAGCACTTTTTTTTTTTAATTTTCAGGGTATAAATGAGTATTTATGATAAACTGGTTTAAAGAAGTTCTTTCTAGCAACGTAAAAATACTTGACAGTTAATAGGAAAATATAATTGTAGGCTACTGTTGCTTCACTTGAGTAATTTTACAGGGAAGATCTGATATATGTTGATCCTGTAATTTTCTGTAAGCTCCTGGAGTCCTGCTCAGTGTTGGAGGTAACCTTGTTTCAGTATCATACCACTGAAAGAAAAATCAGATGATTTTTCCTATTTCTGCAGAATTCTGTAAAAACAGATTTAGTGCTGCATTTTTCAGTTCACATTGAGTTCTTCTGATCCTCAGAGTTTGAATGCTTCCAGTGCTTGATAGACTATTCTTGTACTAAATTAGGGGATTTTTTTTTTTTTTAATAAGAAATTAGCTGCGGAAGAAGCGTTCCAAAAGCAAGATAACTGGAGTTACTGCTTTTGAATAGCATCTTTCAGAAGAAACGAAACCTGCAAAATTTGGTCCGATAACTTTGATCTTTTGCACCAGTCTCCTCCTCTATTCTTGTATTGTGTTGGAGATCACAGGTAACAGTGACAACAGCCTAAGGGACAAAGCATTTTAAGGGATGTTCTGCGTGTTAGTGATGGGTTCTGTACTTTGTTAACATTGCAGTTCTAAGTGCTGGAAACACCAGCGTCTGGCTCCTACAGTATTGTGCCTGAATGCTCCTCCTCTCCCTGCCCTCTGAATTAGGGCTGTTTGCTCTGGTCGTGGAGAGAAATAAAAGCCTGGAGGAAAGCTGGGTTCTCCTTCCCTTCATCATCGAGCACTGAGATGCCAGAGCGGAGGAGTATTGCCCTATAAGCAAAGCATCCCATGGAGCAGATGCGGTGCCGTGGGGAGGGCTGTAGTTGAGGGCGCAAGGACCGGAGTTTAGTGCCACTGTGCACTGCAGCTTGCATCCTTGGTAGGATGGATCTCTGGATCCACATCCCACTCCTTGAGACACATGTTTTGCTGGAGGGGGTTAGTGACTGAACTGACCCTGCTTTTGCTTTTCCACCCAAACTCTGTGCTTCCCTGCCCAAGATGTTTAAAAATACCACAGTACTGTCTGGTGCTGTGTGAGATATGGATGACATTATCCATTAGTACTCTCGGTTTCGGTACCACTTGATTCTGTTTCTTGTTTTAGTCACAGAAAGTGACATGGGTTTTGGATACAGAGGCCCTGAGACCTCTCTCAAGAACCGTAGCTACAGAATTCATTGAGTAGTTTTCCAAAGACTGTAAGATGTTTGTACAGTCCGACAAAACAGTAGGAGCACAAGACTTTGTCCCTTATTTCCACTGCATACCCTCAGTCGTTCAACCACTGGGCAAATTCTTTTGCATTCTAGTTTGAGAAAGTTCAGTGGAATAAGTAAATATCCCTGCGCTGTATTTTGTGGGTAGCAGGATTAAATTGTTCTTCAGAAGACTGTAACAACAGCAGCGCTAGATCTAATTACAGATGATGAAAGAAGCGAAGTAGCGGAGGCTGAACGCACTGTTCAGGACTCTTAGGTAAAACAGATCAGTGGGCTATTTTATGCCAGATTAGCCTGGCGGAAACTTCTTACACAAAACCTTGTTGTTCCAAATGCATTATAAAATGAAAACCAATTTTATATATATATATATATATATATATA
>Ga0065711_1051727_pt1 | contig 10260 bp, 10 predicted proteins | sample Hoacrofraction12_FD_59098 | JGI IMG/M metagenome (GOLD analysis project Ga0065711, IMG submission 59098) | Hoatzin crop microbial communities from Cojedes, Venezuela - Epithelial fraction 12 v2 (version 2) | ecosystem: Host-associated > Birds > Digestive system > Esophagus > Crop | place...
CCCCCCCCCCGCCCAGTGAGCAGGGACATCTTCAACTAGACCAGGCTACTCAGAGCCCTGTCCAACCTGGCCTTGAATGTCTCCAGGAATGGGGCCTCCAGGCTACATCCTACAACAAACCTCTATAGGGTTAACTGTTTCTGTAGTTAAGTCCGCAAAGAAAGGAAGCCAGGGGCTACAAAAAGCCAAGGATGTATGCTAATTCTACTTAAAATACTATGAAAAGTAGGTTTCATGCAAGTTTAAGTGGTGAGAGGCAGCTGGAATGATAGTACATCTTCTATTCAAAAACAGGCAAAGAAGTTCAGAACAGCTTCTGCAGAAACAAGTTTTGTCCTTTTCAGGCTGTACTTTGAGTTGATAAGAGCATTCCAAGTGCTCTGATGGTAAGCTCTGTCACGGTGGAGCATGTATGTAAGGCAGCAGCTGAGGAAAGGGAGGATGCACTCCCTTTTACAAGGAGTTAAGAATCTATACAGTGGGCTGCTGCCTCGGGAATTATCATGGTAGCTTAGAGTTTCCTTTCACAAATCACTGACAACAGAGAACAACAAAGCGATTTCCTTTTTAAATTTACATCCAGTTGGGACTTAAAATGTCACCATCTCTTAAATAGCAGGTTCTTCAGAAAACAGATGTGCTTGGAAAAGCACAGTGGGCTTGTCTCTACCCCTCACTTTGAAACAAACAGTATTTGCCTGTACGAAGAAAAAAACAGCCCGATAAACAGAAAGAAAGAGTGGTCTTAAAGAAACTTTGAAACAAATCTCTGGAAAAGACCTTTATTTAAAGGTAAATTATAATCTTGGGTATATCCCCCACTGTTTGGCATCAACCAGGACAGAGGAGAGATAAGTATAAAAACCAAGCCACAACAAGCAGTACTGAAGTTTCTGCACACATTCATCTTCCTGGACAGCAGTAGAATTCTGACATGGTAATGAAACTTACCAGTAACAGCTGATGCATCTATTTAACAAAAAATAGATTCTGAAAGATAACACACTCACATAGAATTCCTCTGTTAATACAAAACTAACCTTGATTCTTACAACTCCACTTCTGTTACACAAAACCTTTTTTTTTTTTTTTCCATAGCAGTAAATATGTAGGATATTTGGAATTCTAATGTAACTCAAAGGTGAGAAAGAGGCATTGTGGCTTCTCTGCAGCACAGAGCTGATCACACAAATTCCTTTTTTTTTTTTTTAACCAACTCGCAACACCAAAACCTAGAGCATTCAAGATTTAGTCTTCAGAGAACTATGTGCAAAGTGATTTTAGTAGGAACTACCCTCCCCATTCCTCAGGTTTTGTATATTACACAAAGAATCAGTAACAAATTCTGTAAGTAACCAAAATAACATTCTTTGAAATAACTGTTTCTCTCCTGCTACCCCCTTCAGAATATTCAGATTTATACTGATCTGTGTAACAACAGAAAATCCCTCATTATTCCATTCTCCAAAGTACATTAACAGTCCTCTGAGAGGAAGCTGAAGGTCACCATGCAAGTCAGTCAAATGCCCTTTCTTACTTGTTTTGGGTTTGTTGGTTTTGTTGGCTTTTTTTTTTTCCCCTGCTGTGTTGACCAGTTATAGAACCTTACTGGTGGAGAGTATGGCAAAGTAGTGATCATGTGCTCTGCTTTCTTGATACTTTTCCACTGCTTAGTTCATCATAATGAAGTTAGATTTACAATGAGCTTAAAATAGAGGAAGAAAAAAAAAAAAAATGGAAATAAGTGTTCAGTACATTACTCTGATTTATGTGTTTGCACGTGGATTTCTGCGTTATGTAAATAATTAGGATTGTAGGGTCTGGATAGATGTTTTTGTTTTAGGACAGGAGTGTATTATGACAGACTACCTCCCTTCCTATCCTTTCCTTATTGCAGTGCTAGTTCTCAAAAAGCAGTACTTGTCTCCAAGTTCCTCACTACTACCCAGAGATTCTTGATTAAAGGAAAATTGCTAAACACAGGCCCCTAAAAGGAAAGTGATCTGTGAAAATATCTAGCAGGCATTCCTATTTTAGCAACCCTCCTCCTAAACATCATTTTCAAATTGTAACAAATAAAAAAGGAAGCAGGTATGCAAGGAATAAATGCAACTTACCTATAAACTCGGTGACAGGATCATGTTCACCTTCTGTTTTAATAGTACCTGCAATACTTTCATTCTCCAAGATTGGAAGAAAAAGCTGTACAAAGTCTGAGGTATACGGAGGAGCAATCACATCCAGCACCTGAAACAGCAGACAAAACTGGATTATTCTTCCAGTTAGATGAGTGGTTGGGACAACATTTAAGTCACAACACTCTTATCTTGAAAGCGTACAAGTAGTTGCACTTTTAAGACCTCTTGTTCTCCATACAAGTAATCAGTTATCTATTCTTGTGGTACTCTATCCAGTACCTTAACACTTTCAGAAGTCAGGAGTCGGTAGGACTAAATCACACTGTGCTGAATGCTGATATTACATATATTACTCAGAACCTGATCTTGTATCTTGAAATATTTTTTGATCTGAGGCAAGCTGATTCAGTACCCAAACGCATACAACTGATAATATTATTTCTCTATGTTAGTAAACACAATTTTTGCTGCTGACCTCTGTAACAAAGTATCTGATGAGAGAGATATCTGTATCTAGCTTCTCCAGGCATTTGCGGATATAGCTGACAACAGGCAGGACATATCCTCGACTGAGTAAGTGCACCATTCTATCCAAGAGAGTCTTCTTTAATTCCAACTGATGGGGGGGTGGGGGAGAGAGAACCAACAGATTAGAACTTCCTCTTGAAAATGTACATTTTTTTATTGCTCTTTCTTACTAATTCAAGAACTGCTATGTTGTATTTTAACCATGATCATATTCCTCAATTAAACTCGAAAAACTGCTCTGACAGCAAAAGCAGTTATCTTGAATAAGCATAACTAATGTGAAGGAACACAAATACCGAATCCTTTGAGAATCACCTGCTCCATGACATCGAGCTGTGAATGTTCTGTTTCAAAGAGCTTGACAAGAAGTTGTAGAACTTGCGGATGAAGCAGCTGATGGCATGTACTGATCTGCAAACAAGACAGAAAAGTAAGAACATCAGAACTTCAATTTAAAAACCAATGCACCACTCTTATTAAAGAAGTTTACATTGATGTTCAGTGCCAGATGTAAATTCTTTTAGAAAAGTATTCCACCATTTCTTACTTTGATGCCTAAGTCTTCCTAGTGTAAATAATGCTGAGCTGACAAAACCAAACAATTAACTCCCAACAGAAACAGATCCCTCCCTGTATATTTATTGACACTACAAATGACAGGCATTCAGTGAATGGAATGTAACTCCAGTTAACAAGCATCAAAACTGTTTTTGCTCTCCAGTAAGATCTTATACACACTTTTACCTCATCCAGTAATGCCAGATGAACCGGAGTGTGATCAGTCTGCAGCTGGAAGTATCGTGGTTCCGACACTGTCCAATCCACCCACTTTAACACACCCATTGCCACCACAGGGAACCTACAGAAGACGAGATCACTCCAGCACAGGAGCACAAAAAAACCCCACCACCAACAAAAAAAAAACCCCAAACTAAACAAAAACCCCAAATCAAATCAAACAACCCCAAACCAAACCAAACTCCCAGTAAATTAAAAAAAAAGGTCATCTTTCAGTCAATTCTAACAGTTGCTAGAGTTTCAGTTTAACTTACAGCAGAATTAATAAAGCTCAAAAAGTTTTGCTTGAAAAGCTGCCAGCACGTCAAGAGTAGTTTTCATCAATAAGAAAAAGAAACCAGAAAAGCTGGAGGAAAATTCTTTCTACAAAGACATTCTCAGCTCAGCAGAAAATGCAAAAAAAAGGCAACAAAATTCATGTACACTCCAAGTTTGTTCCAGTTTATTCAATTATCTGCTATTTCATACTATTAAGAGGAGAAGAAATGAAACATCTATTGCTAGAAAAGCTCTATTAGGAGGACAAAGTAATCTGTCACTTTTTTCCAATGGCAGAGAAAAGCACGTTCTGTGACCCAAGGAGGACAAATTGTCAGTGAAAGCCAGAATTTATGTCCTCACGAGAGACATTCCAAAGAGATAGATGCACAATTCTGAAAGCTGTTTTCAGACCACATCTTCCCATATGCTACAGTGAGGATGCTCTCACAGAGTAGCTCACAAAGGCTTTCCTTTCAGCATTACTGCCTCTCCTAAATAACACTTTCCTTCCAACAGCTGAGGCTCAGGACCAGTCTCTCTGCTCACCTGATGCACTGATAGAGAGTGCTCAGTTCTGCAACCAGCTCTGATGCTCCTTTGTTCTCATTGCAACACAGGTTGTGAACAGTTTCGATGGCTTTTGAAGTTGACTTGAGTTCATCCTTGTTTATGCTGACTCTCTTGTTCTGAAAAATCACAAAGCTTGAATGCAGGAGTTGTGAATGTACCAGATGTCTTTGGTTATTTAAGGAAAGGAGTTGTAACCTGCAATAAGCCTATGATTACACCGTATTTTTCAAAATTTAGACTCAAATGCAAGTTTCAGAAGAACTCGTTATCAATGAGCTGAAGGATGTCTGCTTTATTTAATTCCCGAATAATTACTTTATCCACTTCATAGAATTAAATTCCTCTTCCTCTGAAAAAGCAGATATGGTTCTAGTAGCACAGAACTGCTGCTGACAACCTTTGGAGGGAGGTGGGGGACAAGAGCAAAAGTACTCAGTATGCTCAGACTCTTATGGTACTATTTGATCATCAGGATCTACATTTTTTCAGTCATTTCAGTTGAAGCCAGACTCAATTTATATTAAAATAAGTAAACCAAGCTGAATACATTATTTTAAACTGAGCAACTTCACGACCACACGTTTTCTTCAGCACAGTCAGGCCACTGTCAGTAAAAATAATGGCACTCACAGAACTGAACATTACCTTTTTCCACATCTCTACTACACTAGCTGCATATGCCAGTATGTGAATATATTTATGTTTGTGGTCCTGGTTGATCTTAGCCCCTGGCTTAAACAACGACTGCATGAAGAGGTCCAGAAAGGCAGGTACTCGAATCTGTGAAGAAAATGAATGGGTTATTAGAGCCTGAGAATTACGAGAGGTGGCTAAAAACATAGTTTTTTGCATCTGATATACCTCACATAGAATGAGATTATAACAGATCCCCCCATGGGAGTAGGTTAGATTGGTTCTCTTCAGAAAACTAACTTTTGACACAACAAAAAAAAAAAGAAACAAGAGTTACATACTATATTGCTAAAACATCTGAATGCCACCTTTTGTTACCAGAAGCCACCTTAGAAAGGGGCAGTAAGAAGTGTGAAATGTGCCATTTAGGCCTGCTTATAACAAACTGCAGAACTGTGTGGGTTTTAAAATTATTTTTTGTTAAAAGATGTTAATTAATTCCTTGCCATCTTTATCTCATATTGAAAAGTTCTGTAATTAATTTAATTATATTTAAAAAGACAACCTGGAATGATTAAAAAAAAAAAACCTCAGTCAAGAAGCTAATGCAAAATAGAATGCAAGTAACAGTTTCACATTTAGACATTACTTAAAACCATACAGGGATGAGTCCGAGCGCTAACTTCTACTTTGTGTCGATACAACACTTAACACAACATGACGTGATATTTCTGAGTGCTACTGTCATAGAATTAAGTTTCAGAGGTTACAGAAAGACAACTACTAACCAGTTCTACTGGAGGTGGGTCCATGCTTGTAAACATTTTGAACAGGACAGTGATATCTGCTGGATTCAGAGCTCCTTTGGACAACATCGCACCAAGAGCCTGACATGCTCGAGGATAGGAGGCTGCAGTACCCAACGCTAAAGTGATCTGACTAGCATCATGGCCTCTAGATGATGAACAAACAACACAGCAACTTATTTTCTTAATTGGACATTTTAGTTTTAGCCTCACTGAGTCAACAAGGCACATCCTATGGAACGGAATGCCTTCGGGCAGAAGCCCTTATCCTGGGTAATTATAGAAATAGGCCTGTATTTCCCTTCTTTGTTTCGAAAATGTCTGCAGAATAATAAAAACTTATATTTTTTAATAGACAGAAACTTCAATTCTTTGCTCTTCTTAGTTCAGGCCTCCCAGTACAGGACACAGAACTTTTCCGTTGCTCTACAGATTAAAGCTTGCTAAAAGAATTGCTCTGTTGCAGCTAGGAGTTCTCCTTTTTCTGGTAAAAGGTCATCAAGAATGAGCAAAAGGCAGCAGTTTACAAGTTCCGATGACTTACATTTCACTAATAATATAACTGCCACTTACTTCTCATGAGCATATCGCTGAACCTCCTGAGCAATCCGTCTGACAGCTGACCCTCCTTGCTCTTCTTGAGCCAATATAGACATCATAGACTGAGCAAAAAGATACGTGTGTTCTCCATGGCACACCATCTTCTGTAAATGCACACATCAAAAACCTTACCAGCCAACAAGAAATAAGCAAGTATGCTGCTTCTGTGACTACACTACCACAACAGCAAAGATTTCACTGAAATCTACTAATCAAAAGAAAAAAAAAAAACAACAAACAAACAAACAAGAAAACAAAAAACCCAACAGCTGAGAAGAATGTACAGGAAACCACAGTACAACTATGCATCAATATCATGCAAGAAGAAATGGCTAAACTGAGAACTTCTGTTTCTTAAATACCAAGACTGAGCGGAAATACTATCCTACTTACACCCAGTACTTTCTCTGCAATATTTAAAGAGACAAGCACAAAGCCATCCGGAAGTCATCATGCTATTTCACGACAAAGAACACATGCTGTGTTGATTCAGATGGCAGCTTTCATACTGACATGGATGATAAAAGAATTATTTTAATTTGCCAGGGGACTGACTAGACTGACCTTTAGAACTTGCATTAAAGGTGAAAGACAACAGTTTTACCTTCACCTTTTTACAATCCGTTTCATAAATATAAGAAGCGTCATGTAAGCAACCCAAGGAATTCTTGCTCAGAGAATGATCAAAAAGCATAAATTTCTATTTTTGAACTCAATATACCTTCTCTTCATAAGATTTTGTAAGACTTGATAAGATGTCAAGATTCTCTACAATCCCACAATGATTTGTATGTCCCAACCATAAAGGCAAATACTATTTTCTTTCCTCGTAAAACAACAACAACAAAAAAACCTTACTGCAAACTCAGGGAGGTTTTTTTCAAGGTTCTCTTCTCCTCCATCTAAAATCGTTGCCAGAGATGTACGCAGGACTCTAGAAAACACTTCCAGCTGCTGACATGCTGTTGAAACACTGGTTATTTCCCCTTGATATCCAGCATCAGATATAAGCTATAAAACCAAAAGCATCGCAGAAAGAAAACTTGTATTATTTACATTTCAGATATCCTAGCAAGCCTAGAAGAACACACAAAATATAAGACTTGCCTCAGCATACACTTGCTGGAATTCACAATCACCTTTTAGACTACAGAAAAGGAAACCAATAAAGATGTAGCAAAAAGAAAGTAAATCATAATGATATAAAAATATTTCAGAGCACAGCAAGACACAACATTCTTTCCCTGTCACAGAAACATACAAAACCGACTGCAATGTCCCACTGCACCAGAAATCCAGAATTTTCAAATAAAGGTCAAAGGAAAAAAAACCCAACAAAACAAAACAAAACCCCATAACACAGTACTTCAAACCAGGTAACTACACTTACTACTTGCAATCTGTAACACCTCCCACCAACCTGTACTTGTACTGTTCTGATATTTCAATAAGCAGTATTAGCAAGAATACATAAAAGATACAGGCAAGACCGTGGCCAATATTTGATGCCAGAACAATGAGCCCTTTATAGATATTCTCATTTATTAGACTTGAGTATATTACCTTCACAGTAAAATTAAGCATTAAACAGTCAGGATGGGCTTCTGCCAACTTGTAAAAGAGATCTCTCCACGTAGTATGTGCTATCATTTGCTCAAGCCAGGCTGGAGTCTGAAAAGATTAGAGCAATAGAGAGAAATGTAAGAACATCTCGTTATCGAGATCATTAAAAGTAAGCCTTTTACCTCTCAGGAGTCCTGCGAGGTGTTATACAGGAATTTATTACAAAGGAGGATGCAGCCAAAGTTTCTAAGTTCTCTAAGCCTCTGAGGACTCCAGTGAGAAACCACTGGTTTTCTGAAACCAGTTGTTTCTTAACCAAAAAGCTTCCAAGATACAGTTTCCCTTCCCCCACCATCTACTACTCCATCAGATGAAGGAGTCTATGTAGGACCCACTCATGTAGAGATAGCAACATGGATTCCATGCACACCTCTCCTTCCTCTGTAAAGATGGAATCTGCTTTCCGAGGGTCAAAATGCTTGATAAGTAAGCTCTTTAAATGGTTTTCTACAGTCTCTTGAACTTGCAATGGCTCAACACCTGTACAGAAGGAACAAAAAACTGGGCAGATGCAATCCAATAAAACATGGCAGCAACATCTTAAATTTTTCAATGAGAACAGAAACTACTCAGAAATTTATCAACACAGAGAAGATGAGAGGAGAGCCATCAGTTCTACTATCAAGCTGCACCGATACAGACAGATTTACAGATTCTTGACCTTTTTCCCAAATGCAAACTGTTTAGGATCACAGGCAGGTCACATGAGTCCTTTTCTCTTGCTCTCTGCATCAGCCATGCAAACAGCAGTGCCAGTTATCTCACAGACTGCTACTGGGTGCCATACCAAAATGCACATATCTTAAACACAAAAGGGATTACCAGGGGTAGCACACAGATCCACCTTACTAACAGACTAAAGTCCACCCTTGTAATACGTTGGCTATCAGTAGCTTTGAGAGCGTACTACAAAACAACACAGAAAGTAATAATAAGTAGTTCTACATGTCTAAGACCAGAGTATAATACCGCTGGTAACGTTTACACTAGCTAAGGGACAAAGATACCACAAGATAATGCTGAACATGTCTTGCAAGAAGCTGCCGAAGAATTCATAAGCAGAATGGTAATACAGAACTCTTGTCTCAGAGAATACAGGCATCTGTATGAGAACCTTCCATCTAGCCACTGATCCATTAGTAATAAGGTAATTTTTTTTTCAATATTAATTATATAACACTATTACAAAATATCAAATATTGCTAACACCATCTACATAACAGTACCCTTGCCCTTGTCCATAAAAACAAAAAGAAACTATAGTTTGAGCTGTTGCTTCAACTACATTCCCCTTTATAATGCATTTTGGGAACATTTCGAAGTGTTCATCAAAAGATTACTTCACTTCTTCTCTGAGCAGAATAAACATTTTATTATGAAGAATGTAGTCGTGTACACATACAGGATGACAACTTCACGATCTACTTCCTGAGTGTGATCAAATTTGCCACCAATCCAGATATTTCTGACAAAGGAAAGACTGTAGACCCGAATCACACTGTATCGCTTATCGTACCTGTTTGAATGAGCCACTCGGCCAGCAAATTTACAGTCTGTGCCACTGCAGTGTAGTTTTCAGAGAGGAGCTGGATAACATTCTCTGGAGAACCTCCTGCTTGGAAATATCTGATGAAGGGATTGGAAAAGAACAATTTGAAAGTTATATTAAAAAAAAAAAAACAAACCGAACTGAACTCTAAACAACGGGAGAATAATAGCATCACTTCTCCATGCTCACACACACTTCCATACAAAGCAGTAACGCTGTACCTATAACACACATAAGATTACGCTCACCTCTTTAAGGTGTTAAATATAGACGGCTCCATTATATAGTCCGGGGTTGAAAATTTCTTCAGGCATTCTTGCTGGACTTCAGCATCATCTTCTCCTTCTCCATCCTCATCATCTTGCTATTTGTAAGCACAGTCACGTCAGCCACCCTTCTTGTCGCGTTTCCCCCCATACCCCCATATTTAGGCTATTTTTGCCCACAGAAACTCGCGCCCCTCAGTTCACCGCAGCGAGCCACCTCCTCCCCAGACAAACACGACTTCCTAACGGAGAAGGCGTAAAGCCAGGCACCGCCTCGCGATTGTTTTCCTCCTTTTTAAACCCCCCAAGTCCCCCCTCCCCGGGAAGACCTCCCCGCCCGCCTTCACCCTCGGCCCTTCCCGCCTCAGCTGGGAGCCCCGGACGCGGCTCCCCGGAGCTCCGGGACCACCGGGCGCCGTCCCTCGGGAGGCGGAGGGCGGGCGTTCCCCTCACAGGCCGCTTCAGGCCCCGGACCGGGCTGCCGGCTC
>Ga0065711_1010382_pt1 | contig 10259 bp, 5 predicted proteins | sample Hoacrofraction12_FD_59098 | JGI IMG/M metagenome (GOLD analysis project Ga0065711, IMG submission 59098) | Hoatzin crop microbial communities from Cojedes, Venezuela - Epithelial fraction 12 v2 (version 2) | ecosystem: Host-associated > Birds > Digestive system > Esophagus > Crop | place...
ACTGTCCCCCCGGGGTAGCAGGGGCTGGCTGGGCAGCGCGGGGACAGGAAAATGTGTGGGCAATGCTGTCCTCTGGTGGCAGCTCTTTTTTCTTTTCCATTTTTTTTAAGAATGGTCATTTTCAGAATTAAAAAAAAAAAAATTAAAAGGTGATAAACTCCAAGAAACCACCCTAAACCGGAGATCCCCGAGAACAAAACCAAAACGCCGCGCTGCGGGAAGCGAGACGGTGAGCGAGGTGGAGCTCGGATCTCACCTGAGCTGGCAGCGCGCGTGGAGCCGCATCCCCGCGTACGAGGCAGGGAAAGGGAGAGAAGAAAACGCCATTTGGACACCTGGGGAAGCAAAGAAGCTGCAGGCTTTGCTTGCCATCGTGTGTGCCTTACAGAGCTGCCACGCTCCCTAAAAAAATAAAAATAATAAATAAATGTACTTATAGATAAGGCTGCCATGTAGCTTACTTTTGGGATGATCAGTAAATAAATAGCAGGGAAATGAAGTTAGAAACTGGCCCTGCAGCCAGGGCAGGGGGCTCCCCAGCGCAGCTTCTGCTCCCCTCTCCTGTCCCACCCGCAGCCCCATGCCGGGGGCTGCCAGGGGCCATGGGTCAGTCTGCAAAAATGGGGGGGAAAAAAGAGAATTTTCAGCTCTGTGGTTCCACCCTCACTCCTTGCACACATCTTTGTACCCTCGGGGTGCACCAGCCTGCGGGCGCAGCACGCAGCCCCACGGCACTGCTGCCTCGGGCGTCGTTTCGCTCCGGTTTTTGTTTTTCTGGGTTCGATGCGGGGGCAGCTGCAGGACCTGGGGAAGGGGGGAAAGATGCGAGTCCCTGGCCCTGGCAGCAGAGCCCTCCCTGAGGGACCACACAGCCCTTGGGGTCCCCAAGATGAGTCCCTGTGTCCCATCCCAACGGGACTCCAGCTCCGGGCGGGGAAGGATGGAGCTGCAGATGGGCGGGAGGTGAGGGCAACTGGGAATGGGGGAAGTGGAAGGGTGGTAAGGCAAGTTGGGGGCTCCTGCGTGGGCAGGGAAGCTGCAGGGAGAGGAACAAGCTGCTCCGTGGGTGTGGGGCTGCTGTGGAGGATGGAGAGCTCAGGACCATAGCAGAGAGGTGCAGAGAGCTGAGCAACGGGTGCTGCCGAGATAGGGAGCTCACCCACGGGTGCTGCCGAGACAGGGAACTCACCCACGGGTGCTGCTGAGATAGTGAGCTCACCCACGGGTGTTGCCGAGACAGGGAGCTCACCCACGGGTGCTGCCGAGACAGGGAGCTCACCCAGCGCCAGGAGAGCAGCAGGGCCAGCGGCCACGGGCACTGCAGCGCTGGCTCCTTCCTCGCTCACCTTCTGGTGCCCAGGCATTTCCCCAACCTCCTCCGGCCCAGGGATGCTGCCGTGGCCCGCGGGCTGTCCCCTGCTCGCCCGCGGGGCCAGGTGGCCGTCCTGGCATCCCAGCAAAGGGGACAAACACCAAACTCGGTTGGATCCCAGGCAGCGCCTGCTCCAACACCGGTTTTGGACCAGGAGCGCATTGCCCACCACCTCCTCCCTGCCCAGCTCGGGGCCCCAACGCTACCGGGGTGCAGGAACCCACACGTGGGCACGAGACGCTCCTCCAGCTGCTCCCCCACGGCGCAGGGATGGGGGGAGACTGAGCCGAAACCCGAGGGGCCATCGCTCACTGTGAGGACACGAAACATCGCCCGGCAGCCGCTCCTCGCCGAGCCCGGGGTGAGCGATGCTCCGGCCGGGCTCTCCCCGGCTCGCGCCAACTCGGCTCCCATCCTCTGCCAGCTGCCAGAAAAGATCTGCTGAAAACAATTAGTATATGTAGAATGTTTATTGATTCCAACATATTAATAGATTGGATAATAAACAGTACTTTTAAACATTCTCTTAACCAAAAATATAACAAATATTTACAATCACTCAGTAAAAATACAAAAAGCATACAGAGGCACTGTCTTTCTAAAAGACATAAGTGTAAGAGGTATCAAAAAATAGGAGACAAACATTGCTTGTTACAGAATACTTTACAATCACTGACTTGTGCAGTACAATTGCTATTGGAATATCATTACATCTGTGCAGTTTTGCCAATATGCTCACATATTTAGAATTTAATGAATACCAAGCTAAACTGCATTCCAGGTATATCAAAAATAAAGATAAAACAATAAAAAGCACAACAGAAGCAAAAGCTGGGTTGGGAATTCAAGGTAGACCACCCTCTATACAAGCGCCCTAAAATATAATGTGTAAAGCTTTTCTAAAGAGCGAGAATCCCTTTTTTCTTCTGGTTTTGCGAAGGCAGTGGTCAGTCTCTCCTTTCAAAAAATTCTAATTCTGATGGTCTGTAAAAACCCCAATGGCAGGTTGGCGATTCCACTGCTGCCTGCGACTCAGGGGCTTGGGAGATGAAGAAAGAGGTTTTGCAACCCCACCGCCGAGGGGTTCAGCCCCTGGGGACCGGGGACAGCCCGTGGTGCGGGCAGGGTGCGGGCACCCTCCGCACGCCCCATCCCCGGCCACGGGCTCTGCCCAGCTCCCCGGGAAGCGTCACTCACCTCTGTGCGACTCCTCACGTCAGTAACGGCGAAACAGACGGGCCGGGAAAGCAACGCGCTGCCCCTCGCCAGCAAACCTCCACGCCGCAAAAACGGGCACTGCAAACATCTGCAGACATCCCCTTTTCCGTTATTTCACATTTCTGGGAGACGAAACCCCTACTCAGAGGCTCACCGATCTCGTTTTCCCCTTTCTGGCACTGGAGAGGCCAACTGAAGTTTACGAAACCGCGCTGCTTTTTGGGGAATTACTTGGAAGCTGATGATTTAGGAAGCGTAATGAAATACTGTATGGTTAACTCAGAGAGCCCAAACGGGTCTCTCACCCACGAGTCGAGGCAGTCAGACAGCAGAAAGCGAGCAAAGCGAGGTACGTCAGCGGAAGAACGTGCCACGAGGCGCTGTGACTGCTCACCGAAATCGGAGCCCGCGGAACGCGGCGGAGGCACCAGCTCCGGGATCTGCGACATCACCCAACGCAGCGGCGTACAACGGGAGCTAACCACCACCTCACTCCAGTTACCGAAAAAAGGGATCATGTCTCTTCAAACCCACACCAGACACACTACATTTGGCTGTCGGCCCCGATCAATGTGATCGGTGGAGTTCAAAACAAAAAACAAACAGAAATCCCAGCGAGGACCAGCAGCGGCCAAGCCACAGCGTGCGAGGCAGGAGAAGCAGGAGGCGTAGCTCGCGTGTCCGGAGTCTACGCACGATTTATTTATACCAGCTGATATCAGGAGAAGACGATTAGCAAGGCTGTCACTCACGGTAAGAGCTTGGCAGCGTCCCGAAGAGCCCGGCCGAGCCGACGCGCGCTGCGGATGTGCCAACACCAGCGGGCGATGGGCTTGGTTCAGTCAACGGCTCCCCTGCTGCTGCCAGAGCAGCCCCCGACGTCGCCGCATCCCCAGACGCAGCACTGCCGGGCTTCGGGGGATCGAGGGAGTCGCTCTGGTGACAACCCCCCAGCCCTCACCCTGCTGCTCAACAGGCTGAGAGCACCTACAGCTCAGCACCCGCGCCGATGGGCACCGCGGGGTTGGGTTTACCGGGCACGACACAGATGAGGTTCTGACGAAGCACGAAGCCTGTTGCGCACTCCACGTAGAAGTTCACAAGCAACTACAGCTGACGGTGGGATAGCTAGGACTTGGATTTATATCCCACAAAAAAATATCAGTTTAAGCTATATTACCAACACTACATGGTGCTGCAAATCATCGCTCTGCCCTGCATTGCTCTGACACGTACATTAATCTTTATTCATTAAGGCCTGTGCAGGTTCATTATATTCATTAAGGCCTCGAAAAAGCAAAATGTGTTTACGATGATTTACCTCAACTGGTTTTGAATACATTTTTTTCAACCGTTTGCTCCGCAGATACGCGTGCCAAGAACTCCTACAGCCAAGCAACTCGTGAGGAATTCGGCATCCCTGCCTCGGCACCGCTGCTCGTTCCCGTCATCGAATCCCAACCCAGGTTCCGGCCGGAGCAGCAGCGGCGGGGCAGGCGGCGGCGCTGGGGACGCGGCCGCCGGTGGGGTCCCGGGCACCCACCCGGCAGCGCCATCGCACGCGGCCGCGGGGAGAGCACCGCGGAGGCTTCGGGTCGGTTCCCGAAAACGCCGCGCTCACCTTGCACCCCTGCACACGTACAGGAAAAAGGACAAACAAAACCCTTAAAGCTCTTCACAACTATGGATAGGGAAATCATTTTTGAGGCACTGTAAAAATGACAAACATCATCTTTCTAGCTTAGGCTGTAAACATCACAACAAAGATTTACAATTCAATGTTTAAATACATATTCACACATTCATCTCCAATTTTAACACTAGAACGGGGCATCGTGCGCTCGAAGAACGGAAGAAACCGCAGGTATTTCCAGTTCTACCCCTCCGCGCTCTGGCTGGCTGAGCAAAATCAAACACGCAAGTTATTTTGGCCGTAGTCAGACCGGAGGATCACGTGTTAATACCGGCTGGCTGCAAGTCAAAACCGTCACTGACGCCAACACCACCAGGATTTTTACCTAGGATTTAAAATAAAAACTTTGGAGATCATCTGTATTTTCCAGATGAACATGACAGGGGTTTTTAACCCACCATAAAACGCATTATACTCTTACATAGGCATTACGTCATTTAATATTCAGCTTCACAAAATTTACTGTGAAACGAAGGCGATTTATAATTTACGTGGTTTTGCTTTTTTTTAAATATAACCTTTGCACCCAAATCCTGTGCAGCCCTGGTAGAAGGCCAGAAGGCGTGGGACGATCTTCAAACCCCCAGCAGCCGGTTGAATTTTGGTTTCCAGCCGGGTGCTTGGCGTGCCCAGCTCCGCGGGGCAGCGCCCGGCTCCAGCTCTGCCGGGCGAGCGTCGCGCCCCGCGCAGCGCCCGCCAGCCCCGCTCCCGGCGGTGCCTTCCCGGGGAGCACGGCACCGGCTCTTCCCTCGCTTGGCTGGCAGCTAAAATACTTCCCAGAACGCTTCCAGGGCGCAGGGATTTTGCTGCGTCCGCGCAGGGCGGAGCGGCAGATGGCAGGGCTGCCTGCCCGAGGCACGGCGCTCCGCAGGGCTTTGTGCTCTGTTTGTATTTAATCTAAAATCACTCTAAAACCCACATATTTCACCCGATAATGTCCCGTCTCTAGGTTTCCATGTTTGAGAGCACAACAGTTTGTGTAGCTCATTCACTACCACACTGACTAAACATTTCTATTAGCCAGCCAGAGCACTCCCAACACAAATAAAGGAAATTCCCATTAAAAAAAATTTAAATTAATAAATTATTTTCAGATACTTCAGCAACGTCCTTCGCTTTTGCTGACATTTCGATAATTTTTTTTTTTTAAAGTTCATAAAATAACACTCTTAGACTTCTAATGGTCATGTAGAAAATAACGACGACGGAAAGCTACCAGAGGATTATATGGTATCATACAGAAGAACGCTTCCAAGCTTCACGCGGTGGTGACAACCGGTCCTCCCAAAGCCTGGTCCACCTCCGGACACCGACGCCAGCATCCAGGCAGTCCAGATGCTCCTTGGGAACGGTGCTCACCGGCAGAAATGGCTTTCTTTGGGGGCGGCAGACTAAAGTCAGGTAGAGAACCACGCTCCAGCCCGTTCCACCTCGTCGGGGCCAGAGGCAACCGCAGCGTCCGAGGTCAGTAGCAGCAAGTCGTTAGCGTTCGCTAACGGAACCCCGTGGTCCTTCTCCCCGCAGCCCTTGCGCCGCGAAGCCGTTCATGCGCGGAGCCCAGCGGTTAGACGGCTGATACTTGTTCGTCTTCTGCAAAACAAGGAAAAAAGGAAATTATTCCCTCGGGTACAGAAGCGCACACCCGATCATCCGATCACAGTGGTTCTGTGAAGACTTCACTACTTCATCGTGACATTTTCACTGTCTTCATGCTCGACCACAACACATCCCGTATCGCCATTTAACAAATCCTCAAGTACTCTGAGGAACGGCATCATACAATAACGATGTACTGCACGACAGAACACCCCCAGCTGCTCCAAAAATCATTAGCATGCAGCTCCCGATACCCAACAGCGACTGATTTGGGAGAAAAGCCAGCAAGTGACTTTCCAACATGCAGTGAGCGTTGCATCCCAAATAAAATCAACCAGGCACTTTAGTAAAATAGGTGTATCTAAAAGTGTATGGTTAAATTTGGTTTAGAAAAATTCAGATTAGAATGTTTGAAGCAATTACTTCCTTATTTTTACATCAAAAACATTTAATATCACAACTGAAATAATGCTGGGCAACTTTATACTGTACCGTGGTACTAAATACACATTCAACACTGTTTACATATTTTAGAGGGCCAAGATAGGATCATTTTGCATCAGAAATTTTTTAAATCTAAATCCACGTTCATTTAAGCCGGACTGAAATCAAAGGAAACGACTACAACATTCTAAAAATAATAAAAAAAAGAAAAAAAAAAAAAAGAGTTCACTGGCAAAGGGTACGGAGAGATCCCATCAGGGCACAGGTACTGCGAGCAAATCAGCAGATCAACAATTCAGTAGGAATTCCCCTGACTGGAAGTGAATTTTGACACCACATAAGAGCAGTCTTTTTCAGAAAAATCCCTTGCGTTTTGGCCACGCGAGCCGTGCCACGCTCAGCAGCGCTGGCTGTTGCTTCAAACAAGGTCACGCAGAACTTCGGTGGAAGAGACACTGCCAGGCCAGGCCGGGCTGAGCTGTCAGCTTTCACCCGACGCACTTTGCGGAAGAATAGAAATTCACTGTTAATTTGTCCAACGTTTTTAAACCCAATCTCCAGAAATCTCTGCTGAGGAGTGAGGCAGCTCAATGCTAATGCACACGAATACGAATGTGAAATGAGTTACGAGCTGTACAACACCCCAGCAAAGCCAAATTCCAAATCCTGGGTTTGGGTCACCGTCCTGCCGCCATGCTACAGCAGCGGGACGTCAGTTCATCACTCGCAGGGACTGGAGGTTCCCTGCATGGAACTTCTGGCCTGACAGTGTCCCTTAACGTCACCATCGCCACTGAGAGGGGACAGCTTTTAAAGACAAAAAATAGTATCTACATGCTCTTAAGTGTCTCAGTTGTGCTTTGGGAGATCTCACGTGTATATTTATATATATATTTATTTATATATAAAGTCTCTTTGGTGTCAACATGCTGTTCCTAAAGGAAGGCATTCTTCTCTTTTTAAATTTTAAAAATTGTATATACATGCATATATGTGTGTATATATATATGTATGTGTGTGTATATATATGTGTATATATATATGCATGTGTATATATATGTGTATATATATATGCATGTGTATATATATGTGTATATATATGTGTATATATATATGCATGTATATATATATGTGTATATATATGCATATATATACGCATGTGTATATATATCTGTGTATATATATGCATATATATATGCATGTGTATATATATCTGTGTATATATATGTATATATATATGCATGTGTATACAGCCATACAATCACATTAGCTCATTTTGAGATTAATCAAGCTTTAATCTCCACGAATGACCACGAGAAAGCCCAGAACATCGTTGTGAAGTAAGCACCGCACAGACCAGATTCACACAGCGGATCACTTAACGTCTCCCGAGCCAGGCGTTGCACCTACCATCCTCTTCACTATCTGCGCCCGTCATATCTGCTAGCTTGGGGCTGGACGGCTGCCGGCTATGCCACTGAGGCATCTTCGAGGAAACAGAGGCCACCGGTTCACTACCGAGAGCAGCTGACGAAAGTCTAGAGAGGTCGCTGTGCAGCATCTTTGACCTCTGCACTGCCACACTATAGTCGGGAGGTTTTAGGTGTGGGTGGTGGGGCGATCCTTCCTTTATGTCCGCTAAAGAAATCCCCATATATCCCGGAGGGGTGGGCGGTGGCTCCCTATACCTATCGTCCTTCTTAGGTGAGGTGACACAGTACACTGGCACAAGAAATAAGCAATGGAAATGTTAAAGAAGAAAACAAAGGAAACAAAACGTTAAAAAATCATGAAATGTTACAATGGCAAAACAGAAACTGATAACAAAATGCAAATGCAGAAACACTGGTTATAACGACAGCAGCAGATATTTACGCTTTCATTTATGTTTTCTGCTTGTTCTAAGCAGTCAGAGCAGCAACAGCACCCGTGAACTCCTTAGGCAAGGTGCCAGCCGAGCGGGACCAGGACTACAGCCTTCCCGACGCGCAGCCTGCGACTGCCGGGCTCAGCACGCTGCCCGCTCCCGGGATGCCACCGAGCTGCTCGACGGCACGGGCGGAGAGCCGGCACGGCAAAGCTGCTGCCGCTCTCTGTTAGAGTCTGGGAGACTGAAATAACAGAAACTAAGGCGACCAGCCCAAAGGTACTTGGCACAGCGCGCTGGCGTCCGATAGCAGGACTGTTGGTTGCCTTCCAACAACAGCCACTTCATCACCCATCCGTGGCTGAACAGAAATTCGGTATAATAAAATATCACTGTATCAGTTCATGTGTAATTAGANATTAAACCACCCAATCAGCTACGCTACAGGAAGAAATAAACCCTTGTACCACATGAAACTGCTCNTACAGAGCCTGCATTCATTATTTTGCATTTTCTAACAGCAAACGGTGGCTTATCACGTCCACGGTTTCCTTCCCTGTCCATCAGCAGCTCAGGTCACACAGGCTCTTAAATCAGAACTCCAACTTTTTTCCCAGTTGCCTCCCCTCCCAGCCACCCCCAGGTCTGGGGCTCACGTGCATGTTAAATTGGGCTTTTCCCATGTACATGTTGCAACAGGAGAGTTTCAAAGCTAGGATAATTTTTGAACTCTATTAGTTGAGTGAATTTGCATTCTTCTTACATTTTAAACAGTGTATGTTCGTTACCCTTTCATTTATTTCAGCAACTGCAGTGATTCCTTATCTTACGAGAATGTGAAAGGATGAAAATAAAGGAGTATTTCTTATTGCATTGGGCACTTGTGAGAGTCTGGGTGTTGGTATCGGGAGCAAGAGCTGGTTCATACCTGATGGCCTCCGTTCATGCTTGGGTTTACAGTAAAATAAAATAAGAAAACTCAAAAAAACCCCCAAACAAAAAAACCCAAACCCCACATGAATTCACATTGTCTGGGTTTTAGCAGACGGACGTGAGTACACACAGAGAGTCACACTGCTGCTCCACGGGATGACTCTCGTTTAGCTGTCCCTTCACTGGGCCCGGTGGGACAGCGGGGAAGCGGCGGAGGCTCTCCAGGGACGGGACGGGCTGGGTCCTGCGAGCAAACCCCAGCTTCGGTCGGCGCCGGTGCTGCAGGAGGGCTGAGGAGGGCGGGCATGGTCGCCTTCCCAGGGGAAAGCTTCAGGCTCCCTAGGGCTAACACCTAACCTACTGTAACAGCGGAAGGAGGAATCATGCGCCCTTTTGTAAAGTTCCAATTCAGAATATTTTACAAATTTTATCAAAATGAAACTTTTCTAAGAGTATTAAATGTCCACGGCATGCGGTGTCTGTAATTTCTGTCACCCACCCACAGCCTCGGGAGGTTACAAAACCCTTTCACAAGGAACCCTCCTTCCCAAGCAGTTGATTACTCAAAATCCTCACTTCATGCAGAAAACAGGGCGAAATTCCACACAGTGGTTAAGGGAAACCTAACTAAAAGGCAGCAGCATAAATTTTGATGTCTACTACAGTTAAAAGTAACAGAGCAGCTTCTCCCTTTGGCCGGGCGGCAGCGGCACGTCACCATCCCACACCTCCTCTGCTGGTAAAGCAAAGGTTGCGGCAAGCAACGTTCGATGCCGCAGAGGGCAGAGGTGCCTGGGAGTCAGGAAGTCATCGCGTTGAGTGACTCTGCCAAGACCACATTCTGCCATTAGCATGTGGGCAGCGCCTTCCCAGCTCCTTTTAAAGGTTTCAGGCATGAAGGCTTGTGCCAACGCTTTTGGGGGGCTATTCACACCAGCACTCATTAAGCAAATGAACTGAAGATCCTTGTTTTGTTTACAGTATTCTGAACTTCGGCAGTCATTACAGACCCTGGCAACAAGCTGTTTGCAGAGAATCACCAAATGGCGAAATAAAGTGACAATCTCTTTGGCATATTGTATGATGAACAGCTAACAGATTTGTATTTGCAAACCAGAAATTATATCAGCTCTTTG
>Ga0065711_1051728_pt1 | contig 10259 bp, 6 predicted proteins | sample Hoacrofraction12_FD_59098 | JGI IMG/M metagenome (GOLD analysis project Ga0065711, IMG submission 59098) | Hoatzin crop microbial communities from Cojedes, Venezuela - Epithelial fraction 12 v2 (version 2) | ecosystem: Host-associated > Birds > Digestive system > Esophagus > Crop | place...
AGATTTTGCACCTGCCATAAGAGTTGCATCTTCTACCGCCTTACGTTCTACTTCCGTAACACCTGAAGGTACGCAAACAGCAACTACAGGCTTACGACCAAAGAGTCTTCTTCCTGTAGCTTTGGTTATGAAGTGTTTCATCATCTCTTCAGTGATTCTGTAATCACTGATAACGCCCTGACGAAGAGGACGAACAGCTACGATATTGCCTGGTGTACGGCCAAGCATCTGTCGAGCATCCTCACCAACAGCGATGATTTTATCTTCATCACGATTGTAAGCTACAACCGAAGGTTCTTTTAATACAACTCCTTTGCCTCTGATGTAAACAAGAATACTTGCTGTTCCCAAATCAATTCCTATATCTGTATAAGCCATGGTTATTTCCTTTCAAATCCTTAGTATATTTATTTATCGATTTTTCGTTTAATTTTTTCAAAAAACACACGCATAATTCACAAAGTATTATAAACTACTTGACGCGATTTGAAAACAGGATTGTAAAAAAAATATGCGAACAAATAAAAAAGTTGCTACAAAAAGCTCCTTCTTATCTGTTCGCTTCCATGCGACATATTTGTAATAGCAAGTATTCATTTTTCACTTTCTTTATCGGACTGCCAATACAAAAATTTAACCTTTTATCGCATTTTTAATATTATTTTGTTTTTAGCATCTTTTTTACATATTTTCCTGTATAAGACTCTTTCACTTTGGCTACCTGCTCGGGAGTTCCCTTGGCAACGACAAGTCCGCCTCCATCTCCTCCTTCAGGTCCAAGGTCTATTATATAGTCAGCAGTTTTTATAACGTCCAAATTATGCTCTATTACAACTACGGAGTTGCCCTGATCTACAAGTCTTTGAAGTATCTCGACAAGTTTTTTTACATCAGCAAAATGCAGGCCTGTCGTAGGCTCATCGAGTATATAGATTGTTTTTCCGGTACTTGTTCTGGATAGCTCCGCAGCAAGCTTTATTCTCTGCGCTTCGCCGCCGGAGAGCTGCGTTGACGGCTGTCCCAGTTTTACATATCCAAGACCAACATCATTCAAAGTTTTTATCTTTTTGTAGATCTTTGGTACGTTTTTGAAAAATTCCATTGCTTCTTCAACAGTCATATCCAGCACGTCATAAATATTTTTTCCCTTATATTTGACTTCCAAAGTCTCTCTGTTATATCTCTTGCCATGGCATACTTCACATGGTACATATACATCAGGTAAAAAATGCATCTCAATCTTGACGATACCATCACCCTGGCAGGATTCGCATCTTCCGCCCTTTACATTAAAGGAAAATCTGCCCTTTGCATAGCCTTTGGCTTTAGCATCCGGAGTCTGTGCAAAAAGATCTCTTATAAGATCGAATACTCCTGTATATGTAGCAGGATTTGACCTTGGAGTTCTTCCAATAGGTGACTGATCTATATTTATGACCTTATCAAGCTGCGAAAGTCCGTCTATCCCTTTATGATCTCCGGGGATACATCTTGCTCTGTTTAAGTCCCTTGCAAGATGTTTATAAAGTATCTCATTTACGAGAGAACTCTTGCCAGATCCCGATACTCCCGTGACGATAGTTAATACTCCAAGAGGGAATTTAACATCTATGCCTTTTAAATTATGTTCTTTTGCTCCCTTAACGGTTATGAATCCTTTAGGTTTTCTCCTTGTTTTGGGAACTTCAATTTTCAGCTTACCCGATAGATATTTCCCTGTTATGGAATTTTCATTTTGCATGATTTCTTCGGCAGTTCCGCATGCAACGATTTCTCCGCCGTGAGAACCTGCCCCCGGGCCTACATCAACAATGTAGTCCGCTTCTCTCATTGTATCCTCATCATGTTCTACTACGATTAGAGTATTGCCCAAATCACGCAGATTTTTAAGCGTATTCAAAAGCTTATCATTATCTCTTTGGTGAAGTCCTATGCTCGGCTCATCGAGTATGTAACACACTCCGCAAAGTCCCGATCCTATCTGCGTTGCAAGTCTTATTCTTTGTGCTTCACCGCCCGACAATGTTCCCGTTGCTCTTGATAGCGACAAATAATCAAGTCCGACATCCACAAGGAATCCAACCCTTGCTTTTATTTCTTTTAACAGCTGCTCTCCTATTAGCTCTTGTTGTTTCGAAAGCTTCATGTTTTGAAGATATTCATTAAGATCGGATACCATCATGGATGTTATCTCATATATATTTTTGCCGCTTACAGTGACGGCAAGTGACTCTTTTCTAAGTCTTTGTCCCTTACATGCCTGGCAAGGAGTTATGGTCATGAACTCTTCATAATCAGCCTTTGCGCTCTCGGAAGACTCTCTGTATCTTTGCTCTACATTTTTGATTATTCCGTCGAACAAAATAGGATATGTGCCCTCTCCGCGCTGGCCCTTATAATGAACATTTACTGTTTTGTCAGCTCCATACAAAAGCATCTCTCTAATCTTTTTCGGATACTTTTCAAAAGGAGTATCGAGGTCAAAATTATATGCTTTGCAAAGCGCTTTAAGAACCGCATTTGTAAAACTTCCTTCTTTGTGAGCCGACTGCCAGCCAAGAACTACAATCGCACCTTCGTTTATTGAAAGACTTTTATCAGGTATTATGAGCTGTTCATCAAATTCCATTTTATAACCAAGTCCCGAGCATTCAGGACATGCGCCATACGGATTGTTGAACGAAAAACTCCTAGGCTCAATCTCCGGAATTGATATACCGCAGTCAGGACATGCAAAGCTCTGGGAAAAAGTAATCTCTTTTTCTCCGATAACATCAACTATCAAAAGTCCGTTTGATAAAGATAGCGCATTTTCAATTGAATCAATTAGTCTTCCTCTGAGATTTTCTTTATCTTTTCTTATTACAAGTCTGTCTATTATTATCTCGATATTGTGTTTGATATTTTTATCAAGACTTATATCTTCTGACAAATCATACTGATTGCCGTCTATGCGAACTCTTATATATCCGCCTTTTTTTGCTTTTTCAAGCACCTTTTCGTGCATACCCTTTCGGCCTCTTACAACAGGCGAAAGTATCTGAATCTTTGTTCCCTCATCAAGCGCAAAAATTTGATCCGACATCTCATCAACGCTCTGTCTTCTAATCTCCCTTCCGCAATTTGGACAATGCGGAATACCAAGTCTTGCATAGAGGAGTCTAAAATAATCATATATTTCAGTAACAGTTCCGACTGTAGATCTCGGATTTCTGTTCGTTGATTTTTGGTCAATTGATATAGTTGGTGACAAGCCTTCTATTTTCTCAACATTTGGCTTATCCATTTGTCCGAGGAACATTCTGGCATATGAAGATAATGACTCCATATATCTTCTTTGGCCTTCTGCAAAAATTGTATCGAAAGCAAGTGACGATTTACCGGACCCGGAAAGTCCTGTAAATACAGTAAGTGTCCCTCTTGGAATATTGACACTTACTCCCTTTAAATTATGTTCATTTGCATTTCTGACTCTTATATAATCATGAATATCTATAGGAAGAGATTTTCTTCCCGATTTATTTATCTTAGTCATATGTTCATTATCTTTTGACATAAAAAACTCCTATATCTTGCTCATTATTTCTTTTTTAGCATATCATATACTTTTTTCCTGACGTAAAAATATGCAGGTATTAGAAATAGATCCGCAAATATCCACGCAATAGGGCTTGCAAAGCAGGCACCCATAAAGCCTATCTTTGGCACCATAACAAATGCAACAAGAACTCTTCCTACCATCTCCATAACTCCCGCAAAGATAGCAAGCATCGAATAGCCCATGCCCTGAATCATGAATCTTACGCAGTTTACAAATGTAAGAAAAACAAAAAATGCCGAGCATATAATAAGATATAATCTTCCGCTTGCAACTATCTCATTTCGAAGTTCAACATCATTTTCAAGGAAAAATCCCGTAAACACATCTCCAAACAAATACAAAATAACAAATGCAATAAGGCTATATATAATACCAATTGCACTTGCGGCAAAAAGGCCCTTGTTTAGCCTCTCTGGCTTTGCAGCGCCGACATTTTGTCCTCCGTAAGTTGCCATAGTAGAGCCCAGAGCATCAAAAGGACATTCAAAAAATATAAGCACCTTGCCACCTGCGGCCATCGCCGCAACATATGTTGAACCAAGGCTATTTACAGCTGTCTGCAGTACAACAGATCCTATTGCCGTAATAGAATACTGAAGCCCCATGGGAAGCCCCATTTTACAGAGTATTCCAAAATAATGTAAATCTATTTCCCATTCTCTTTTCTTTATATGCAATAGTTCAACTTTTTTGACTATATATAGTATAGCAATTATACCCGATACTCCCTGAGATATGACAGTTGCAAGGGATGCGCCCGTAACTCCCATATCAAAGTTTACAATAAAAATCAAATCAAGAACAATATTTATAATCGAAGATATCACAAGAAAAACAACAGGTGCTTTGGAATCTCCAAGTGCTCTTATCGCCGCCGAAAAAAGATTGTACAAATACGTGGTCGGAATACCGATAAAAATTATAATGATATAATTATATGCATATTCCATGATATCGCTTGGAGTCTGCATGGCTATCAAAATCTGTTTGCAAAATATTCCGACAATAACAGTCATAACTATTGCAAATACCGCTGACAAATATATGCTGTGAGAAAAAAACTTTCTCATGGAGCTATAGTCTCCCGCTCCAAATCTTTGCGAAATCGGTATTGCAAATCCATTGCAAACACCCATACAAAAACCTATAATCATGAAATTGATGGCTCCCGTAGAACCAACTCCCGCAAGTGCTAAAGGTCCAAGAAACCTTCCTACTATAAGTGTATCAACTAGGTTATAAAATTGTTGGAATAGCATACCGCAAAAAAGCGGAAATGCAAATTCAATTATAAGTTTTAACGGACTGCCTACCGTCAAATCTTTAACAGCGGATTTCTTTGTTTTTCCCATAAAATTCCCTCTAAAGCTATAAGCTATATATTATTGCAATATGATTTTAGTTAATTTTGCCCTATCTCGAAGTATATACTCTTTTCAAAAAAAGTGCCATACAAATCAATATATAATTGATTCACATGGCACTTGTATATATTCTTTTTACGAACTATTTAGCGTTCTGCACGCATTGGGTTATTCAGGAAATCTTCGTATGTGAGCTTTATGCCCTCATCAAGTTCTGTTTTGTATGTCCAGCCAAGATTTGTAGCCTTTGATACATCTAGAAGCTTTCTAGGTGTTCCGTTTGGCTTTGATGTATCCCACAAAATCTCGCCTTCATATCCGATGATTTTGGCAACCTTGTATGTGAGTTCCTTGATTGTGAGTTCTTTGCCTGTACCTGCATTGACAGTTTCGTTGCCACTGTAGTTATTCATAAGGAATACGCAGAGGTTTGCAAGATCGTCTACATACAAAAACTCTCTAAGCGGTGATCCATCGCCCCAACATGTTACGCTTGTAAGGCCCTGTTGTTTTGCCTCATGAAATCTTCTGATAAGTGCAGGAAGTACATGTGAGTGTGTAGGATGATAGTTATCATTTGGTCCATACAAATTTGTAGGCATTACAGATATATAATCTGTTCCATACTGGCGATTAAGGAATTCGCAGTATTTAAGTCCCGAAATTTTTGCAAGTGCATATGCTTCATTTGTCTTTTCGAGTTCGCCTGTAAGAAGGCAGCTTTCCTTCATAGGTTGCTCTGCAAGACGTGGATAAATGCATGAGCTTCCGAGGAACTCTAATTTTTTACATCCGTTTTTCCATGCAGAATGAACAACATTCATTTCAAGAATCATATTTTCATACATGAAATCGGCAAGTGCCTCGCTGTTAGCTACGATTCCGCCAACCTTTGCGGCTGCAAGGAATACATATTCAGGCTTTTCATTTGCAAAAAACTCTTCAACTTGGTCCTGTCTTGTAAGATCAAGTTCCTTATGAGTTCTTGTGATAATATTTGTATAGCCTTGGCGATTAAGTTCTCTTACTATAGCAGAGCCAACCATTCCTCTGTGGCCTGCAACATAAATTTTTGCATTCTTTTCCAAAACGTTCACCTTCTTACTTTATAACGCCTTTTTCAAGGTACTCTTCAAGATTACATTTAATATTTTCTTCAGCACGTTCTACGGCTACTTTCTGCATATCATGCTCAACCATGATTTTTACAAGTTCTTCAAAAGATGTCTTTGTAGGATTCCATGAAAGTTCATTTTTGGCCTTTGACGGATCTCCCCACAAATTAACAACGTCTGTAGGTCTGTAGAAATCAGGACTTACTTCAACAAGAACTTTTCCTGTTGCCTTGTCGATACCCTTTTCATCCATACCCTCGCCTGTAAATTCAAGTTCTATTCCTGCATAGTGGAATGCAAGCTGGCAGAACTCACGAACGCTGTGCTGTACACCTGTTGCAATTACGAAATCATCAGGCTTTTCATTCTGAAGAATGAGCCACATACATTCAACATAATCTTTTGCATAGCCCCAGTCACGAAGTGATGAAAGGTTTCCGAGCAAAAGCTTATCCTGCTTGCCCTGAGCAATTCTGGATGCAGCAAGTGTGATTTTTCTTGTAACGAATGTCTCACCGCGTCTTTCGGATTCATGGTTAAACAAAATTCCGTTACATGCAAACATATTATAAGCATCTCTGTATTCTTTTACAATCCAAAAACCATACTGCTTTGCAACGGCATATGGACTATATGGATGGAACGGAGTTGTCTCTTTCTGAGGAACTTCCTCAACCTTGCCATAAAGCTCGGATGTTGAAGCTTGATAGATACGGCATGTATCCGCAAGACCACATATACGAACAGCTTCAAGTACTCTGAGCACTCCCGTTGCAACTACGTCGGCCGTATATTCAGGAACATCAAAACTTACCTGAACATGTGACTGAGCCGCAAGATTATAGATTTCATCCGGGCGAACTGTTCCGATTATTTTCATAAGGCTCATTGAATCACTGAGATCTCCGTAGTGAAGATGAAAATTTTCTTGTCCCTCCAAATGAGCGATTCTCTCTCTGAAATCAACTGAGGATCTACGAATCATTCCATGAACTTCATATCCTTTTTCAAGCAAAAACTCTGCAAGGTAAGATCCATCTTGTCCCGTAACACCTGTAATAAGCGCTTTTTTAGCCATATTTATACCCTTTCTTGTAAAAAATATATCTGTAATTCCAAAATTAACTAAAATTCTTATTGCATTATATAACAATATTTTGTGATTACAAATATAAAAAATTGATATATAATAGCACTATATTGACTTTAAGGAGGCATGTATGGAAGACTATTTATTCCATGGAAATCTGGTATCTTCAAGCAGAATACTCTACACAGCATCCAAATTTGCCAAAAGTTCTCTGATACACTTGCAGGAAGTCGGCACTCTCAAAGCCAAGGCCCCTCACACAAGTTCAAGAGATGGCCTATCTTCATATCTTTTTTTCATAATCGAATCAGGAAAAGGAGAGCTTAAGTACGGCGGCAAAACTTACAATCTTCAAACAGGCGACTGCGTATTTATCGACTGCATGCTTCCCTATTCTCACACAACATCCAAAGATTTGTGGAAGCTTAAATGGCTCCACTTTCAAGGTACAAATATGGATAGCATATACCAAAAGTATATCGAGCGAGGCGGCATGTGCACCTTTCATCCAGACAACCTATCGCACTATATTGACATAGTAGATGATATCTATGACATCGCATCATCCGATGTGCATGTAAAAGATATGAAGATTTACGAAAAGCTGACAAATCTTTTGTCACTCCTTCTTGAAGAGAGTTGGAATCCCGACATATCAAATGATATTCCAAGCTCGAAGAAAAAAAACTTGGGTGAAATCAGGGCATTTTTGGAAAATCATTATACAGAAAAAATCACTCTGGATATGCTTTCCAAAAAATTTTTTATTAACAAATTTTATATGACAAGAATATTCAAAGAGCAATATGGAACAACCATAACAGCATATATACTTGAGCTTCGTATAACAAGAGCCAAGCATTTCCTGAGATTTTCGGATATGCCTATTGATGAAATCAGCCGCCTCGTCGGCATCGATGACGCCAATTATTTTTCACGTATCTTCAAAAAAATCGAAGGCATATCTCCCGCAAGTTACCGCAAAGACTGGGCGAAGAGTTTGTAATTTAAGTAAAGGCGGCCACTTCACAACTAAAGTCACGAATATGCGCCGCCTAATTTTATATTTCAATTATTTTACAGGAAGAAAACCTTCTTCAAAACTACTTCCGATTAGCCTTGCATTTGTTTTGGTAGGTGATGCCGGAAATTTGTCATATCCGGTTCTATCACCTGTTACAGGATAGTACAAAGTCACACCTGAAAGTTCATAGCTTTCCATCTCGAATGTTTCATAATCTTTTTGATATATCAAATTAGCATAATCAAATGTATTCAAATCATATCTAAATACCATAAATATTTTATATATTAAAAATATTATTATAACTGATTTTAGTATACTTTCCATTCTACTTGATATATCATACTTCTTATACACATATTCACTGCTAAAGCTACTGACTTTTCCATTAACTTCCTTTTCATCTATGCTCCCGGCTATTGTATTTATAGGATAAATTATTTTTATCAAAAAATATCCCATCCACATAGAAAGCGGCATCAAAAGATATACAAATCCATATCTTATAAGAGGTGATGATAATAACCAGTACAAAAGGCTTATATAAAGAATGGTCTGCACAAACGCAAAGTTTTTTATGCCTTTATATCCTGATATTGTCGTAATATTTTTTGTTTTTATTTTCGATATTTTTTTTGATTTGCTGCAAATAGATATGTATATTTTTTTGCAAGATATCACAATAAAAGCGCATATTACTATAAGAATGTCTAGCAGCAAACTTATCTTATTCACAAAAGACAAACTCTTAAACCAGTCTGGGAACCACTTCCAATATCCAATATCGTATAAGGATACATCCGTATATCCTCTTCCGTATACCGCAATCTCATGTGCATCATACAATGCAACATCTTTTGGTACTTTCCAAGAAAAAGAAAACAAATCGATAAATGTAACAGGATATATAAGCCATCCGGATATTATCACATTTCTTATGAAAAACGGCATAGATATCGCAAATGCGAGCAAAACAAATATTCCGATTTTTTTGAACTTATCATTTGATTTTTCTTTTACTATTTTGTAAATAGGTTTCAGAGACAGTAGTATAAGCGGCGCCGTAGAAAGTTTGAGCGTAGCATCATATACGCATAACATAGAAATCATCGCATAAGGATATATACTTCTTTCATGCTTATTATCAAGCTCAAGCCATGAAATCAGAATATACAGTGCCATGCACATAGCAAAATAATCAGATGCAGGAGACATGATTTCATCCATTATGGTAAAAAGATAGTAAATCGCCGCAAGCCTTGCACCATCCGACAAGTTGAATTTTCTTTTCCCAAATATTCTGATGATATCTGCGCACTTAAAAGCCAAAATAAGCGCAAAAAATCCCGCCATGGTATGAAGACTTTGAAATCCCAAATAAGAGAAGCTATAGATAGCGCTAAGCGCAAATGATGCACTGTTGTAGGCTAGTCTCTGATTAAAATTGGCAACTCCCTTTACAACACCAACCTCTTCGATAAGCCTTATGGCCTGTGCATGATAAAGACCTGTGTCATAATGTTCTATACCATGTGACGTAAAATATGCAAAAACAAAAAATAAAATCACGCATAAAACAAAACGCATAGCGCTAAGCTTTTCTTTTGCATACGCAAATATTTTATCTTTTAGATTAAGCCTTGAAAAAGCATATATATAAAGGCTTATAGACAGCGCAAGTAGCACTATATTTGCATATAGCGCTACTTTATAAAAAATGCTGAAAACCTGCGCATAAATATTTACTATCACAAGTCCCGTAACAACGTAATTTAACTTTGATTTTATCTCGTATGGAATTTTTTTATCCTTATTTTTACTGCCGCGTCTCCCGGTTTTCATAAGGAAACTTACTTTGGTAAAAAGGAAATGAAAAACATATCCAAGTATAAAAGTAGTAAATATAACATAAATCCAAGAAGCTGCTACTACAAGCATTACAATATGCCTCCCTGAAAATATTTTTTATGCCATGTCATTTATATACTTTGCAATAGCATCATGCCAGTCTGCAAACTTATAATCACTTGTAAGTCTAAGCATATAATTATCAAGGATAGAATAT
>Ga0065711_1051729_pt1 | contig 10259 bp, 5 predicted proteins | sample Hoacrofraction12_FD_59098 | JGI IMG/M metagenome (GOLD analysis project Ga0065711, IMG submission 59098) | Hoatzin crop microbial communities from Cojedes, Venezuela - Epithelial fraction 12 v2 (version 2) | ecosystem: Host-associated > Birds > Digestive system > Esophagus > Crop | place...
CCCTCTCCCTCCCTCCCTCCCGCCGCGCCTCGCCCGCACTCGCACCCGCGCTCCCTCCTGCCCGCCCGGCTCCGCGCCCGGCCCCGCCGCAAGGTAAGCGCCCGCCCGCCGCCCCGCCGCCGCTTCCTCGCCCTTCAGTAACTTCGACGGAAACTTTTCCCCCTTCATTGCCCCCCCGCCCGCACCCCTCCCCGCATGGGGGGGCCGCTGCTCCCCCCCCGCACGCCGCGTCCCGGCCGTTGTGTTGCGGGTGGGCGCGTAACGGCTGAGGATGAAGTTCAAACGTGCGTGCATGGCTGTGCGTGGCGCGGGGGGTACGCTGGGTTAAAAGGTGTCCCGGGTCCGCCTTGCTGGGCAGACAGCCTGGGAGTTCTACGCCGCTTTTGTTTTTTCCTACTTGCGCGCGCTTCCACCCTCTTAATTTTTATTAAAGTGCTTGGTGGGAGAAACAAAGGTTGGAGGGGCTGCAGCTCTGCTAGCTTCTGTTTACTTACCGTCAAGTTTTTCCTGTTCGGAGCAGGTGCGAGAGGATGAGAAGCACGCTGTGTTGTGGTGGTTTGTTTTGTTGTGTTTTTTTTTTTCCTCTGCCCCCTCCCCTTAATAAAACTATTACAGACGATTAACAGTAAACGTTATCTCCAAGGCTGCTTCTTTGGTTTGTGTTACCAAAAAGCCGATCTGTTTGTTACAGCTGCTAGGAGGCTTTAGTTTACAGTAGCATTCAAGTTTTTCCTGTTTTGAACAGGTTATGAAGGAAGAATGGAGTTTCCAGACCATAGCCGCCAGTTGCTGCAGTGTCTGAGTCAGCAGCGTCACCAGGGCTTCCTGTGTGACTGTACTGTCTTAGTTGGAGAAGCTCGCTTCAGAGCGCACAGAGCCGTTCTTGCCTCTTGCAGTATGTACTTCCATCTTTTCTACAGGGACCAGTTAGACAAAAGGGATATTGTGCATCTGAACAGTGACATTGTCACAGCCCCTGCCTTCAGCCTGCTGCTGGAATTCATGTACGAGGGAAAGCTGGAATTCAACAGCCTCCCGGTGGAAGACGTGCTCGCTGCGGCTAGCTACCTTCACATGTATGACATTGTGAAAGTCTGCAAGGGCAAGTTGAAAGATAAAGAACTGTGTTCGGAAGAGAAGATTAACGATGAGGCGGCCAGTTTGGAGAAAGCGGAGCATTTTCTAGACGCCGGGGTGCCCCCGGTCCACGAGTTTGACCCAGGAAACAAACAAAAATTCAGCGTTGCAGAATACGAGAGAGCGGCAGGCAAAGAAAAGGTCAGCAGTCATCCCGCCTGGTCCTCTGATCGTATAAGTGTCAGCTCTGTGCCGGCGGAGGCAGAACCGTGCGCCGCGGCAGCTGGAAAAACAAAGGCTAATGTCAATAGTTCCACAGGACCTTTGTCCCAAAGGTCTGTTAACCATCCCCTGGCTTCGAGTGATGCGGACTGCGCGCTGGATTTGTCTTTCAAGCCCGTGCCGGGGAGAGATTCCTTACACCCCTCCTGTGTCTTTGGACAGCTGGCTTCCGACAGCCAGCAGCAGGGTACCGAGCCACTTGTTAAAGACGAACAAGACTTGCTGTCAGATCAGGAGGACAGCGAAGCCAGGAGTCCGGAGAGTCAGCATTTTGGGAATTCAGCCAAAAGCCTAGTGACAGGGTTAGGACACATGTTCGCAGGGAATGGCAGCTCTCACGCCCGAGAGGAGGACGTAGATCAGGAGCGAGATGAGAGCGAGGACGACATGGATTCGTCGGACATCTCCTCCTCGGGCGTCCTGGTGCCTCCCGGGCATATCTGCATTTGCCCGCTCTGCAGCAAGGTGTTCCCCAGCCCGCACATCCTCCAGCTGCACCTGAGCTCCCACTTCCGTGACAAGGACGGCTCCCGGGCCCGCCTGTCCCCCGACGGGTCCGTCCCCACCTGCACCCTCTGCGGAAAGACCTTCTCTTGCATGTACACGTTAAAGAGGCATGAGAGGACTCACTCCGGGGAGAAGCCCTACACCTGCGGCCAGTGCGGGAAGAGCTTCCAGTATTCCCACAACCTCAGCCGCCACGCCGTCGTGCACACCAGGGAGAAGCCCCACGGGTGCAAGTGGTGCGAGAGACGGTTCACGCAGTCTGGGGATCTGTACAGACACATCCGCAAATTTCATTGTGGCCTTGTAAAGTCCTTGGTGGTTTAAGATGTGCGATCTTTTTTTTCTTTTTTTTTAATTTTAAAAATTTTTTTTGTTTTCCTCCCGCCCTTTTAAAACAGGAAAAAAAGGCAGCATCTGAATTTTATTCCTCCTCCCCCCATTCTTTATTTTATTTTGGTGATATTCACTTCAGGTATATGATCTTTAAAAGATGCAGAGGTATACACTCCAGAGGCCTTTTAATGCAATCCTTCCACCTCTCCATCTCCCCCTTCCCCTGGCACCCTCCCTTCCCAGCACTGTCCTTTAGGTCTTCTGTTGCGCACCCATGTTACATTATTAATGTGAAATGATCTAAGTAATTCTGCAGTGATTTAGCATCTGTTTTCATGCTAGAAGTACTTGCTTCGTGGTCAGAGTTTTTTGTTTTCATTTGGGTTTTTTTTGATGTTTTTTGGTTTTGTTTTTTTTAGTTTCAGAAAAGGTAATCAGCAAATTCCGGAGAAAAATTTGGATTCCATTAAGCTCCCCTAATGCTCTCTGCATGTTGTGTAGAAGCATCCAAAGAGATGAACTGTGATTTAAATACATTTCAGTGTAGAGAAGCTTGTCTGCAGATCACAGAGTAAGCGGCCGTACTCTTTATTCCGTAGAGCTAGACGAGACCCTAAATTGGCCCCAATTGTAAAGGGGGTTGAGGATTCCTGGCTGCGTCTTTGGTACTGGTCATTTTTTTTATTCTCCTTATTAGAATAGTTCTGCAATCGATCCTGAAATCTGAACGAGAAGTTTTTCAGTCTTCCCTTCCCGCCCATCCTCCTCCGTGGACTGACCTACCGAAAAGCTACTGTTGAGCATAAAGCATGAATGGAAAAAGTCTTTCTGTCTGCAGCGTATCCACTCCTGAAGTGCTGAAGGATGCGCGCTAGGACATGTGAGAAGTTGTACGGTCCGTGAATGTTTTCATTCCCTTATCGACACCCAGGGGCCGATCCCGTCCCCCTTGGTGGGGACGGCAGCCCTGAGGCTCAGCGTCGGGCTCCTGGGGGGTCGTCGCTCGGGGGAACTCGGACCGCGTGTGTGATGCCCTGCTGGCTTGTCCAAAAAGTTTACCGCTGTGCGAAAATCAGCAGCTCGGAATTTTTTTTTTTTTATTTTATTTTTTTTAATGAAGTTGGTGATTCCCTTTGGGCCAAATTCTGTGCAATCGCCTGTGTTTGGAAGGGACGGGATGAAGATAAACTGCTGGAGGGAAACCATGGCCCGGCTTTTTCCCCCATGTCCCACCTTTTCAGGAGAGGTTTCTGGAGTATGTTTAGGTGGGATTTTTTGAGTTTGTAAACTGAGGCTGCCTGTAACTATAACCAGTTTTACTCCAAATAACTCAATTGTTTGCCTAATCGAGCATCCTTTGGTCTGTGCATGTCGGTAAATATCAGATTATTCCCTTCCAGTCAAACAATCCATTCAAGGTACAGGTACACGGGACTGAAATACAATAATAACATTATCTGAGGGTTTTGAACGTGGTTCTGCTGCGTTAGCGTTGCTTCACCAGCTTTCCTGACACTCCTGGAGTTCTTTTGTGAAACTTAAGTGTTTATTTCAAAGTGAATTTGAAGCACTGAGTTAGATTATTTGAAGAAGTTGTGCTTAAAATACTGTATTTCATCTTATGAAGAAAAAAATTCCCGATGCCTTCCCCCTCTGGTCCAAAAACTGAGCACTACCTACATAAATAATACAGGATTCTTTTTTTTTTTGTATTTTTTTTTTTAAAAGAAGTACTTCCTCTTTTAAAGAAAATCAGGATATACTTGTTACAGCCTCCTCTTATTATTCATCTCTTAAACTATGAATGTACATGTAATGTGAAATTTTGCTTCTATTTATAGTTCTGGGTTTTGTTGTTTTCAGTCTCATTTCTTGACTGTAAAATATTTTTGCTGAACCTGTTACATATGAAAGTTGTGGGAGAGTACTGTATCTTGAACATAAGTGGCTTTGGTACTGTGGTCTTATTCTACTTAATCTTTTTTTTTTACTTTTTGCTGTGATTGGAAATAGCACTGAACAAAGTCTACTAAAATTAAGTTATTTTTCTTTCTACTAAAATTAAGTTATTTTTTTTCTCCTGAGGATACTTGATATAGTATTTATTAGATTTTTTTTTTGAAGTGGAATTATTACTGTTAATGTATTTCAAAACTAGATAATTTACACTTCACTTTAAATTTTATAACTGGGTTTTGCATGTTGAACAACATGTAAAGAGTTTAATGTAGAGTCAGCACTACTGAAGCTGGTAATCTTAATTTTGCATTCTTTTGACACTTTTTTTGCATTTCAGTCACTGTTAGTTTTTTGTGTTTGTTTTTTTTTCTTGATGATCATAAAATAGGATGTGCCATAAGAACATCATTAGAGTATGGAGCAGGGAAAAGTTGAAACAAGTTTGTGTCTGATCTTAGTGTAGAAATAATTCATTAAACTGATGCTGTGAGCATGCTCTGTACTGCAGTGAATATAGGGCAGAAGTTGGGGTTTTTTTTAAAAAAAAGGAGGAAAAAAAAAAAAAAAAGACTTTCTCATTCTTTACCACATCATGAACACACTGTTCTTGCAGTCTGGTATTTGTGTTCCCACTCCTCGTAGCTTGAATTTCTAAAGTAAAAAAAAAAATGTTTGCACTTATTTTTGTTCTTAAGGTGACTTTTTTTTGGCTATCTCTCTGTGTGTGTCTCTTATTTTTAAGTTGCAATAGCTCGGAGCTTGTTTTCAAAATGGTTCATGGCTCTACAGAGAAGTACTAAAAACATTGCACACTTACGCTCGTCTGTTCATAAACTGTTTCACTGCGGGGCGGTCGCTGTCTCTGTAGGGGACAGCCCTGCTCCGCATTTTAAACACTGGATTTGTCTTCTACTACAAACAAATACTGTGAAGTTAATGTAAAAAAAAAAAAAAATTGATATTTTTAATTGTTTTTAATCTTGGTGCAGTTCAGATTAAATATGTATATTTAAAGACACTAATTTTTGTGGGAGAGTTTTATAGTATACAGTATGTAGAAAAGCTATTGGAATGGAATATATTTTATAAAAACGTTCTATCACTGTTTTATAGTGAACTATTTTTTCTTCAGTGTTAGTGTAATACTGTTAGTCTAGATACGACAATCGCAGGAAGAGTGATTCAAGCTACTGTTAGCGCTTAGTTTTGCGTGGAGTTCTGTTTGCAGCTGTATCGGTATGTGCTGTACAATGTGACAATCGTGACTAGGATTGTTGTCTTTATAAATTTACACAAAATAAAATGTGCTAGAGTTGTAAGCTTGAGCCTCCTCCTCCTCCCTGTAGTGGAAGGGGTGTGGTGTTTGGGGCGCTTATAATTCATTATTATTATTAATATTTTACAGGTGGCTGTACTATGCTATTTTATTATTATTATTATATATTCTAATATTTCTTCCATTTTTTCAGGGCCACGGGGAATTTCAGACGTGTGAGGAGCGGCCGTGTCTCAGTCAGAGCCTGACCCAGCGTTTCCGTAGTCACTGGGCAGGACTAAAGCCACCACCATTTCTTCATTTTAACCGGAGTGTCGGGGAGGTTGGGACGGGCTCAGCTCTCCCCCCGATGCTCTGAGCGAGCTTGGGACCAGCCCTGTCCCGAGCGATGTGGCTTTACAGCTGCAGGCGGGTGCTGGGGACCGGGTGACGAGCCCCTGGATGCAGAAGTGATGGGGCGTGCGAGGACAGCCCAGCAAAGGGCACTGGTGCCTGCTGGCGTCCCAGTGCCATCAGGCTGACCAAAGCCACGTCGGCTAGCTTGCGTGATGTTCTGACCCAGCTCCTGCTGCCTTTGAGCTTCGGTTCATTTGACAGGAGCTGGGATTAGGGGGAAGAAGACGGAAGCTGCCAGTGCCAGCTGCTGCTCAGGGGAGGAAAATAAGCTGGTGGGTAGGTTTGCACCTGTACTACACGCACTGCATCTTGTGTTTCTTAATTATTTGGAGGCGAAGGATCCTGGCAGCATCCGACTGCCTTGAAACGGTGGCGGTTGAGGGATGGGCAAATCACAGTTAATGCTGGTGTGGAGGCACAGCTCGATCTCCCCTTCTACTATCACATAGCTGTTTCTTTGCAATCAGCTCAAAATAGGTAGGTATTTCTTGCGTTGAAGCATGGTCCTGCTTCGCGGGGCTTGTGCCTCCATCCCTGTCTGCGGGAAGGGCAGAAAGCTGCTGGAGACGCGCGGCAGTCCTGCTCCGATGTGGTCAAGTGTTTATAAATATATAATTTTTTAAATTTATTTTTTTTAACTTCTACCATTCCGGGGTGGGTGTCCCTGCAGCTGCTTGTTTGTGGCATGCTCCGTTTTCACTCTTTGCTGCTGTTGTGGATGTGCGGAAGAAGATTCAAAGGTGTTTTATCCTCCCTGCCCAAGCAAATTAACTAAATATGTCTAAATCTGGGTGCTGTGCTAGGGAAGGGGGAGGCAAAAGGCTTTTCTTTGAGGGTGAGGGCACTCAGAGAGAAGCGAGCTTGAAGCTAAACCTGGGAGGTGGATGGCATGCAAACAGGCTATAAATAACCGTGAGTAGATGGAGGAGAGCAGCCCACATCTACTCTGGCATGGGCATGCTGTGCCCATTTTCTTTGTTGATAGCAATTGCTAATGTGAATTCTGGCACTCCGAATCCTGATGCCTGTTGTTCTGATAACATAATTAAATCTTAGGAATGTGAAATATAAAAAGCTTTGAGAAGCAACCAGGCCACTAAGTGGATGCTGGGAAGGAGGAGTGCGGGGTGCGTACGCACCGAAGGAGCGGTGGGATCGCTTTAGGCAGGGTTCCCTGCCTGCCAGCTCGCAGGTACTCTGGGGCCGATCCTGCCCTTCCCTGTGGGAAAGGGGGTGACCCCTGGGGGCATCTGCTGTCCTGACCCTGGGCTGCAAGGGCTGTCATCTTCCAGGACTGCAGCACGTAACGGGCTCCTTGGGTTGGCAAGGGCCAGACCTACCGATGCCAGCAGCTTGGGTGCCTGACGCCCTTGCAAAGACCGGTTCTTCTTGGGCAGAGTGTTGTGAAACGCTTTTATTTATTTTTAGCTTTTGTTTTGAAGTGTTGAGTGCCTTCTAGAGGTGGCCTGGCCTTGGTATGCACAGGGATGGCTGTGGATCTCCAGGTGCATCTGGTCGTGTGTCACCAAATGCGACTGTACAGCTGGAGACCACGGAGAAATGGCCTTTCCAAGCTTGGGTGGTGGGGTGTGGGTTTGGACCAAGTGCCTCCCAGCCACTGAGGGGAGTTCATGCTGACCCGTAGCAACATCACCAGGTGAGGTCCCTGGTGCTGTTAGATGCTGCGTTGTGGGAAGCAGCGGACCGTATTTATTGCTTAAATCAAATTCTTGCAGGGGAAATGAGCCTCCAAGCCTGGTGACGAGGGAGATCCCCCATGAGAAGGAGTTGGGGTGGAGGCGTAGGGGGATCTTTGTATTGCCCAGCTTGGTGGTGGGGGTACCATCACCATCCAGCTTCTACTGGTGCTCAAGGTTTCTTCTGCTGGTGTGCCACCCTGAGCTTCGCTTGCTGGTGAGTGTCTTTCTGCGCTGTTTTGCTGAGGAAGGCACACAGCAGAACATGAAACAGCAGCTGTTATCTGAGCAAATCAATGGCAGGTGTGACCCGGCAAAAACCGCCTATGTAGGACAAAGCTGGGCTCAAGTGAAATGGAGTCGAGCCCACGGTGCAGTTGGTGTGTGAAAACGCCTTGTCCTGGGAGGAGGAGGAGGAGGCGGAGGCGGGAGCGGGGCTGCGAGCGACCTGCCTAGAGAACATTTTGTCTCAAATGACTTGATGTTTTGTGCTGGGGAGGACCTGGCTGGAAGCGCTGCAGATTGAGCAACTTTGTGCAGCGAGGTGTCTTTCGTAACAACCGGACCCAAGGATATCCTGCTGTCTTATTTTTCGTACGTGGGGATGAGCCGCTGCAGGAGGATGCCGAGCGCTTCCCAAGCGTGCCCCCTCCGCATACGCGCCGCGGCCCTCCGCTACCTTCCTGACTAGCTCTTTTCATCCCGGTTGAAAAAAATGAAATAAAAGAAAAAAAAAAAATTGCTCATGCTGTGGAGCAGGAGGAGCGTGAGCAAACACGTTGGGTATTGTTACCTCTTTCCTGTCTGCTGTTCCCTCTCGTACAGCTGCACGCTGCTGTGCACAGCTGGCTCCGCTGCCCTTGCAGGATGATCTGTTGCGGAAAAGAAAAGTATTGCCAACCTGGCTTTAAAAACAAACAGAAAAACAAAGCCCAGAAAACCCTCCCAAGCTGCTGTTAATATTCTAGGGCCTTGTGTGCGCACCGAGCTTGTGTGTGCCCTACCCCGGCGAGAGGAGCTGGGCGCAGGCAGGGATGGATGGAGGCTGGTGCTGCCGCAGCCAGGGCAGCCTGCGCTGGGCAGCGCTGCCAGCGTTTCCCAGTGGCAGAGCACGGGTTCCAGCATCCCAAGGGGTTTTGAAGCAATGTATGTTGTAGACCTCGGGACAAAATTGCCAGGAAAGGGATGTCATAGGTCTTAATAACATAGGAATTTGGGGAAATGAAAGTTCAAATGACAACCTTATCCATAGGTTCCTTCTCCCTGGGGACAGCTCGCCCCACACACGAGGTACTCTCTGTTCCCCAACCTGCCTTATCTCTCCCTTTTTTTTTTTTTCTGCACTATCCAGGTGGTGTTGCGAACCATCTGCTGCAGTGATTCAGCAGAATCCATTTAGCGCTTTCCCAGAGAGGCCGGCATCTGCCAGGCAAGGGGGAGAGGACGTGGGGAAGCCCGGCACATCTGCCGCCGTGTCTGCGAGAGAGGTCTGGGGTCAGCCCCTGACCTCCTCCCGGCCGCCCTGCAGGGCACGGCTGGTGCGCGGGAGCACACCCATCTTCACCTTCATCGTCGTGGCTTGTCTGGCTCGGTCAGGGTGGTTAATTACCAAATGGCTCTTTTGGCTTTGGCTGTGGCAGGGAAGAGCCTCCCTTGTATTCCGTGATGTTCTGCGGTGTCTGGCTGGCGCTTGGCAGGCGCTGGGCTTCCTGGCTGCCACAAGATGGGAACGAGACAGTGCCATCTTCCTTCCCAAGGTCATACTGAGATGGCTTGGGCTCGAAAGCACAAGTGTGTATATACACAGTCTCCAAGGTGGGGGAAATAGGCGGCTGATTTGCCCTGAGCAACTCCGGTCCAGCAAGATTTTGCAGAACAAACGCGATGCAGGGCTGGGCTGGGTGCGAGAGGGGGCCAGAATGGCTGATGCCAGTTCTGCCTGGGCTATCGCAAATTCCACTCATTTGCCTTGGGGTAGGTCCTCAAGTGTGAGAATCGCTTGAGTTTTACTCTGGGATGGGGGAGAGGGTGATCTTTCAGATAATAAGAATTTCTTTAGCGGTGCTGACTTCCCAACCCGTTGGTAAGACTCGAGCTAATGCTTGGCAGCAACTGCCGGCAAATACTGAGTCAGTATTAAAAGTAACTACCTGGCAAGGTGCTTTGAAAGCCTGTACAGATTTGAGCCTCTGGCAGGAAACATAATAGATCTTGTGTTCAAAAATCCATCGCATCTGTGCAGTAGGTTATGGCAAAGAGCTCTGAGTGAGGAACAGGAACGAGTCGCTACATTTCTCACGTACCAGAAGCTATCTTTATTTTACGGAGGGCCAGTGATGTTTGGAGGAGCAGAAGCTTCTATTGCCCTTTGTATATTAAATAAAAAATATTTTAGTTTTGGTAGACTTTGCAGTGACTAGGTTTTCAATCCTTCTGATGTCTAATCAGCTGTCAGAGGAAGCTGGTTTCCTTTTAATCAGTTCCTTAGAGATGTTCTTACACATCTAACAGTTTTGTTTCTGCAGGTGTTTTGTAAGCAAACCCTTTCACCCTGGTGCTATCAAAGAACATACACAAAGTCTTTGGAAGAGAAGGGGAAGAGACCTTGTCTGGGCATCTGCTCTGTCACAGAATCACAGAATCACAGAATAGTAGGGGTTGGAAGGGACCTCTGTGGGTCATCTAGTCCAACCCCCCTGCCGAAGCAGGGTCACCTACAGCAGGCTGCACAG
>Ga0065711_1012104_pt1 | contig 10258 bp, 5 predicted proteins | sample Hoacrofraction12_FD_59098 | JGI IMG/M metagenome (GOLD analysis project Ga0065711, IMG submission 59098) | Hoatzin crop microbial communities from Cojedes, Venezuela - Epithelial fraction 12 v2 (version 2) | ecosystem: Host-associated > Birds > Digestive system > Esophagus > Crop | place...
AACTTTACATTTCAATGCTCAAAGACTGGTTTTCTGAGAGTAATAATATTTTTAGTTATCTCCTGGTCTGCAACTTTGCTATGTATGTATGTATGTATGTATGTATGTATCTATCTATCTATCTATCTATCTATCTATCTATCTATCTATCTATCTATTTATTTATCTATCTATAAATGGGGAAGGTCTTTCGTATGTGTTTACACACTAACTCCAGCCATGGAGACTAAGCAAATACTTCAGACTTGGCTACGGAAAAGAGACAACTAACTCCGGTAGGTAGATGTGCTCACACAATAGCCAGAAGTGACATCTCTCCTAATACTATTAGGTGCAAGAACAGTAGTCATGTTTTTAATCATGACTTATACAAATTGAAGTTACAGATTTGATGTGGGTTTAATGGAATTAGAGTAGAATGACTTCACTCATAGCTTTTCTTACAGAATCGGAGTTGTATGCATTCATTTGGCGTTCCTACATTCTTAAGATCAATGCAAGTAACATTTTGTAGAGTTCAGTCTTGTCACTCGCTACTCAAACCTGTAAAACACAGGTGTAAGGTGAGATGAGCTCCGTTGTCACCAGTACTTGAGTCATGTTCAGTCCTGTGTTTCCACATCAAAACTGAACAGAGCTGATTCTCTAGTAATTCTGTGTGTGGCATAAACAGAGGGAAAGTTAGCAGACTGAACCTAAACCCAGTTAAAAAGATATGATGTGGTCTGGCAAGAAAACCTCTTTGAAGTAGTGGCTGAAGGCTGCGACTGCACCTCCTGCTGAAAGCACCAAGGTTATGGACAGTCCTAAACTCTTACTAGATTATTGTTGACCTTGGATGCACAGATAGCCACGATGGCCGAAAAAAAATGAACTCCAAGTGGCCAAGAGTGACTCAATATTTGCAGTAATATCTTTCCTTCCTCTCTAATGTTCCCACGCAAAGCTGAGCTTCTCTAATTCTGTCTGGGTATGATGACCCCTTTAATTACATGTTTGTTTATGTGAGTGTCATTACATACTAGATCTTACACAAAAAGAAATTGAAAGAAAGCCCAGGTAATTATGTTTGGCTTAGAGTTTACTAAGGAAGATGAAAGAAAATTGGTTTTGTGGTCCTCCAGTCTAAGGACATCCAGTGCATCTTCTGAAAACCCATTTGCAAAAATCCCCAAAGACTAGTGTAGTAACCACTGAAAAGGCATGTACTATAAAGTCAAAGCTATCATCTGTCTCTACCCTTTTTATTTAAAGCTATAGTGAATGACTTATCTTGCAAAAGAAAGGTCCACTGGGTATTGTGTTGCACCATGGTAGCACATTTAAGAATCAGACTTACTGCCTTTTGCTCAAATGTTTTTAATCTAGACTGATATTTTAAAGATGAGCAGTGGAGAATGAGATACAGTTGAAAGCACTATGAATAAATGATAATGTTTTACTCATTTCATATTACTTTCACATTCTTAAGCTTTTTACTAACCAATTTAGTTAACACATTTCTGTAGATACGCTTAGCTCAGAGAACTTAAAATAAGAAATTTCTTAAATGGACCAGGACTGAAAATCAGGCTGGCTGCTTGCCATGCTGGCTTGGACTATTGACATATTTTGTCTAGTGCTACAACACTCAGTTTTACCAGCTACAGATGGACAGAACACTGTCCTTACTAAAATGTGCTCTGCTTTCAATTAAAACATTGTTTATTTCCAAGATAAAAATTCACAACTGGGAAAAATATCATCTTAAATTATGGAATACATATATTTCAAGGCTTCAGAGATTAAGTCTTTCTCTTTAATTTAGAAAGAAATATTGTCTTAACATTGAATGAGATCCTCATACAAAATCTCTGTGATACCTTCTGTGGCTTGTTCAGCAAATTTAAGAGTACCTTATTCATTTGTGTTGCTTTTATATTTGGAAAGGCATAACACTTTCAACCTGTTAAACAGTTCAAGAACCAATGCTTCCTATTTTCAGTTCTTCCAAACTCTTCTGGATAAAAGCAGGCTATGCTATTTCCAACTTTTTTTCCTTCTGTCTCTGAAGAGATATAAAGTCTTGCAATTTTTTTTTTTTTTTTTTTGGTGGGCCTTAAGATTGCTCCAGAACTTGTGGAACATACTTCTACTTTTAAGAGGCCTCAGGGAAGAGGTAGGTGCCTTTGAATGCCGGCCCGTTGCACAAGGAATGATGTCCTAACATCAGCAAATAAAAGGCACTAAGGGCATAGATCGTTTGTGGCTGGATGGAATTGAATGGAATCTACAGAGGATTAGAGGACATCAAAAATATGTTAAGAGAAAAGTGAAAAATATTTCTATATGGTACTTAGACATGTGGAAAGAGATCTGAAATTAGGTATGGAAGCCAAGCAAAATCTGAAAGGATTCAGCATAGGAGGTGAAGCAAGGTGATATGTCACCCCACTGCATTTTCAGACAGAAACAAGGTAACATGTTGCCCCACTGCATTTTTAGACAAAAATCTGGATTCTTAATTACAATTTTTATGTTTTTTCTTTATTTTATTTTCTGACAGCACACAACTTTTGCCTCACAAAGAGAAAGGCAGTCTGCTTCACAAAATCCACAAGAACTCGTCAAGAGAGAGAAGCCTTTGGTTTTCCAAGAACAGTTGATTTTCTACATCTAACAAGGCACTTGCTCCTATCTCATGGTTTCTGTAAAGTTCCCTTTCTGCACAGACTGACAGCTTGTGTTGTGAAAGGCAGCAGTATTCCCACAGTCAAGAGCTCGGCAGAAGTCCTGCAAGGTAAGATACTATCAAGTAGTTGATCACAACACAGTAAGTGCCAGGGATGCTGTTTCACACAAAGGCCCTGGCCTTATCATTTTGCAAAACAGCAGATCCTGAGTCAACAGGAGCTCAGAGGCATACTCCCATTTTCCCCACTATGTAATTCATTAGAATTACTAGAGAAATTATACCAACTGAACACATATGTTTATATAACTGTGTGCATACCTTCTCGTGTATGTGTGTGTACAGGTATCTCTATACATAGACCTGTGCTTCAGGATATGTTATAATTGTTTGGGGTTTTTTTTCAATTCACTTCATTAATATCAAAGAGGCAGGTTGTAATCTAAGTGAGCTTGTTGTCTAACCACGTCCTCTATGTCCCAAAATCACATCTGAGTTCACCAGACATCTGAAGGAGGAACTCAGAGGAGCCAGTGATTTGCTTTTCTTCATCAGTGCGGAGTCTTGTCATTGCTGGATTCCTAGCATCTTTGAGACAGTGAGGTGCAGTGCTTGAGTTTTAATTCATTTTGCATGTTCCCTATTTAATTGACAGAGAAGCTACCTGATGCACCACAACAGACAATTTACAAAACATAAATATTTTAATAAAGTTGGTTGCAACATTTGTAGTTGGAATAAAGGGTTTCTGGTTTGCAGTGCCACATTCATTTTTTCCTGCCATGCTTCTGGAGGTCTCAGGTTTTTGTCATGACATCTCTAAATTTCAAATTTAGCTCAGCTGTACAGTCCCATTTTGATGATCCAGTCTCATGGAAAAGTAGTTATATTTTCCTTTACAGTTAGCAATTATACTCTTTGCTTAGTGAATATTATGGGACAATAGATTAATTTAAACTATTACACATGTTTGTTGGTATGATACAAGACTTTGCAATAGACTTTTTTTGGTGTGTAATTATTTAAAAATGGGAAAAATAATTTTAAACCTTAGGAAAGTGTTGGGTTAAAAGACAGAAACTGATACTTGTGGTAACATTTTAATGACTGCAATTTGCCCACTAAGCACCTAAAATGCATTTACTTATATATAATATGAAAGAAAATTGTCATATGCATTAATTACTTCAATCCAAACATGAATCATTCAAGATGTGAATAGTGTAAGATTATTTTGTTCATCTTTCACTTGTTAATTCTCTCTCTTTTTTTCTCATATCATGACATTCTAAAGAATTAAATCAAAATTATGTATATATAAAGATTTCCCAAACAGTATATATTACTTGCTTATTTGAGGGCAAAAAATTTCTGGAGGAATTCTTGATGAAGAACCAGATGTTCAGTATGAAAAAAAAATATTGTCTGTTCTTGTAGGAAATTCCAAACCAGAATCTAAAGCCCTGGGACATATGTTTTTCTCCTGAAGAGCCAAGAACTGCCACAGATAATTCATGACCCATTGTTTGGCCTTACTGAGCAGGAAGACACACACAAAGGAACTATGACCCTCGAACATATCAACAGTGTAAGTATTGGACCTCTGAAATGTAGTTGAAACACCTTCTCCTTTTTCTCCTGTGACTGAAATTTCTGGAGCAAATGTTGCCCAAGCAGTTTAGTAGGACTAAGTAAGGACAGTGTAAAAGAATACAGAAAACTAATAATTTGACTTCTAGTAGCACTATATAGGGTACTGAATCATGCTATGAAATGTTACACTTCAGGACTTTGTTCCTACCTGGGATTTCACACAGAGAGCAAAAAAAATATAAATGTACTTTGAAAAGGAGTGAGAGTGAGTGCTTATGCAAAACAAGCCTATAAAATTTACTGTTGTGACAAGTCTAGAAGCTGCGGTATATTTAGTAGCAAATTAATAGTGACGCGGTCTTCTGAGTCCTCTGAATGCATGGTAAGAAGCAGCTTATCACAACAATATCAATCACTTTTGCTGCTTCTTTCCGCTCTCTTGGTTGACTCCAAAATATACATCTAATCCATTTATATCATAATTAATCCTGACCTTTCTTTAACTGTTGTTCTTCTCTACTTGATATCCTCTGACTCCCAAAAACCTATATTAAGATGCACCAGAGACTAGATTGCAAAAGAGACCACACAGATCATTTTACAGTCTACATATGAACAAGTCTATGGAACACAGTGTTTATGATATGTTGTTTATCTTAGATACATCATAGAATCATAGAATGATAGAATGTTTTGTATTGGAAGGGACCTTTAAAGGTCATCTGGTCCAAACTCCCCTGCCATGGGCAGGTACATCTTTCACTTGATCAGGTTGCTTAAAGCCCCATCCAACCTGGCCTTGAACACTCCCAGGAAGGGGGCATCCACAACTTCTCTGGGCTACCGGTTCCACTGTCTCACCATCCTCATTGTAAAAACTTTCTTCCTAATATGTAATCAAAGTCTGCTTTCTCTTGGTTTAAAACTGCTGTCCCTTGTTCCATTACTACAGGCCTTGGCAAAAGTCTCTCTGTCTTTTGTACAAGCCCCTTTTGAGTACTGAAAGGCTGTTAAAAGGTCTCCGCAGAACTTTCTCTTCTCCAGCCTGAGCAACCCCAACTCTCTCAGCCTCTTTCATGAGAGGTGCTCCATCCCTCTGATCGTTTTTTTGGGCCTCCTCTGGACCTGCTCCAACAGGTCCATGTCTTTCTTGTGCTGGGAGCCCCAGAGCTGAATGCAGCACTCCAGGTGGGGTTGCACCAGAGCAGAGTGGCAGAATCACCTCCCTCGACCTGTTGGCCACGCTTCTTTTGATGTAAACAAGGATACTGTTGGCCTGCTGGGCTGTGAACGCACTTTGTCAGCTCAAGTCCGGCTTTTCTTCTACCAGAGCCCCCGAGCCCTTCTTGGCCAGGCTGCCCTCAATCACTCCATCACCCAGCCTGTACTGTTATTGGGTGTTGCGCTGACCCAGGTGCAGGACCTTGTACTTGGCCTCGTTGAACTTCACAAAGTTCACATGGGCCCACTGCTTAAGTCTCTCAAGAACCCTCAAATGGCATCCCTTCTCTCTAAATCAAATGTACCACTCCACTTGGTGTCACCTGCAAACTTGCTGATGGCACACTTGATTCCATTATCTATGTCAATGATGAAGATATTAAATAGTATTCGTCCCAGTACAGACCCTCAAAGAATGCAACTCATTAGTGGTTGCCACTTGAACATTAAACTGTGGAGTGTAACTCTTTGGACAAGGCCATCCAGTCAATTCCTTAATCTAGTCCAACCCCCCTGCCGAAGCAGGGTCACCTAGAGCAGGTTGCACAGGACCTCATCCAGGCAGGCTTTGAATATCTCCAGAGAAAGACAATCAACAACCTCTCTGGGCAGCCTGTTCCAGGGCTCCACCACCCTCAGAGGGAAGAAGTTGTTCCTCATGTTCAGATGGTATTTCCTGTGCTTCTGCTTGTGCCTGTTGCACCTTGTCCTGTCACTGGGCACCACTGAAAAGAACCTGAGCCTATTCTCCTGACATTCATCCTTAAGATATTTATAGGCATTTATAAGATCCTCTCTCAGCCTTCTCTTCTTCAGGCTAAATAAGCCCAGCTCCCTCAGCCTTTCCGCATAGGAGAGATGCTCCAGTCCCCTCATCATCCTCGCAGCCCTGCGCTGGACTCTCTCCAGTAGCTCCTCATCTTTCTTGAACTGGGGACCCCAGAACTGGATGCAATACTCCAGATGGAGGCTCATTAGGGAAGAGTAGAGGGGGAGAAGTACCTCCCTCGACCTACTGGCAACACCTTCTTAGTACACCCCAGGATCCCCATTGGCCTTTTTGGCAGCAAGGGCACACATGTTTTAATGGACCATCCATCAAACCATGTTTCTCCAATTTAGAGTTAAGAACATTGTCAAAGGCCTTTCAGAATTCCAGGTAGATGATATTGTTAATTCTTCCCTTGTCTGATTCAGTGGATACAGGAAAATGAAAAGGAACATCGTATTATTCCTAAAACTATTTCTATGTCAGGTGGACATCAATAAATTAGATTTAGGTCATGCCTGACAGCCAAGAAAAGAGCTGGTGAAATAATTGTGTGGGGAACTGTTTATTTATTTTTTTTCTGCACATCAGCAAATGGTTCAGAGAGGAAGCACAGAATGGGAATCCAAGTTCGCCCGCTGAGGTCCTTTGGATACCTTCTACATTGTCATGATTTTCCTTAATTATTATTTTGGACAAACAGCTCTTTTACATTCCTGACATCATAATAGTCCATTTCTAACAAAAGGACTGGAGTCTCATGAGATATGCTCTGTTGATGAGAAGACCACTCAGGGAATGAAAATGTGTAGATTTTAATCCTATCAAGACTACTAGAAAAAAAATAGATACTATCAACTGCCGTATTTCTGGATGGTATTTCTGAGCACAGTCATCCTTCAAAGATGTAGAAGGAGGACTTCTACTTTGTGGACCCCAAATGGCCTCAGACAGAAGATATTTGTCCAGATATCCATCCATCTCTCTCGAAGTTTTCCACAGAAGCTTTCTCAGAAGTCAAAAAAAGCTGCAGAAGTGGGGATTTTTTTTGACTCCTCTAAAATCTTTGTGAATTTAAATTTTGGTGTTCAAAACTATTTGGATCTTATAACAAGTGCTAAAAGGTACTTTAATCACTGGAAGTTATTTTCAACATTAAAAGAAATTAGATAATTGTGGATGTTTAGACTGGCCACCAAATCCTCTGATAAATCTGAGAAAGTAGTTCTAATCGGGAAAAAATTACAGGCTTCTGGGATGTCTTCTTTAATAGATCTGTGAATAAAAATCACCTGGTTTTAAATCTGGTTTTAAGAACATTTAACTTCAGTATTTATTTATTTATCTATCTATCTATATCTGTAATCTGTATTTGAAATCTTATTTTTGCATTTTTGGTACTCTTTTTTAAGATATAGAAAATTAAATTAATTCTATTTTCTGTATCATCCACAGGTCACAGAATTCTGTGACATGAATACTGTGAGTAAAAAATTATTTGGTTTATAGGCTCTTTTTTTTTTATTTCAAACTTCACACGTACCTTGACAATGATTTCACAATGTCACGGGCAATGTCAATGCATTTTCCAAGCTGAAATGTGAATGTTATGCAAAGCCCACACTAACCCCTATTAAAATTCATCTATATTAACAGCAGTATTTGGCCGCTTTCTAAGAATTTTTTTTATAATCAAGCCTTAATTTATCCAGAAAGCCTAGACTGCAACACATGCATTCAGGAAATTACACTATGAATTCAATCATCTTTCATATGTCCAGAAGTGAAGAAACAAAATGTAATATAACAGGATACTACTCCATTAATCTGGAACGTGTTGCCATATAAAACCAGAAGGCTGATTAAAATACATGTTTAAATTCCACAAATGCCACAAATATTTTAAATGTAAATAAAGGAATTCTTCCCTTCAAATATAATATTGTTGGAGAGCACTCAATTTTGAAAGAAGCTTGCTGTTTGCAGCTAAATCTTGAGAAACCTCACTCCCTACCCTGAAGTTCAGCATGAACTGAAAGACGTTCACAACCTCAAAGGAGCAAGCCAAAAGCAGTTATTTAATATGAAATTAGTCCAGGTGCCTACCAAAGATAATTGTGAGTGGGAAGACTTATTTTTTATATTGTGAAAAGTGTGCTTTATGCTTTGCAGGCAAAATCAAGAAAAACTCTGCCCTGAAGATCTCACAGGCTACACACAAAAAGCTTTCAGTGTTTCACCTTCTGTGTAAGCCCCGAGGAGAAAAGACCTTTGAACATTAGGAAAGAGTCAGAAAATATATAAACTTTGTCATCAAAAAAGGCAAGAACAGGAGTTTATATTGTAAATGCTAGAAACCTCTCCTGTTCCAGACTGGTTAAGGAAATTGAACATAGGAGGCAAGAAATATAGAACCTAATATAAATCATAGAAACGTAAACAAGAATGTCTCATTGCTTTCCCTGGACTTTGCACAAAAGCTACAGTTACCTGTTTACAGTTACCGGTTACCTGTTTGGGGACCTTATAAATGCTTATAAATATCTTAAGGGTGGGTGTCAGGAGGATGGGGCCAAACTATTTTCAGTGGTGCCCAGCAACAGGGCAAGGGGCAACGGGCACAAAGTGAAGCGTAGGAAGTTCCATCTGAACATGAGGAAGAACATCTTCACTCTGAGGGTGATGGAGCACTGGAACAGGCTGCCCAGGGAGCTGGTGGAGTCTTCTTCTCTGGAGATATTCATGATCTGCCTAGACACGGTCCTATGCAGTCTGCTGTAGGTGACCCTGCTTCGGTAGGAGGGTTGGACTAGATGACCCACAGAGGTCCCTTCCAACCCCTACCATTCTGTGATTCTGTGATTCTGTAATCAGGGTGTCATTACTTCTGTTAGTTCCTCTGGGGAACTGGGAGCAGCTCCACATCTATGAATAGACAATTTCAGGTTCTCTTGATTGATCAGTATTTCTCTCACTGGTCTGGAAATGAAAATGAATACTTCTGTCATTTTTCATATACAGAATAACTCTTGGTATCTTTCTAATACTTCCAGGAAAAACAAAAAGACTTCGAGAGGAAAATATACAATCTTTCACACAAATGATATTAACCTTCATTACTAATGACTAGAAAGACAACTTCAACATTCCTGAAATCATAAGAAAATAGATTTGTATTTTGACTATATTAAGAAAGGTTAGTGCATGTGAAGACAGATGAAGATTTTTCTCTGTTCTAGAAATCTCTATTAAAAAAATCAGACCTTGTTCTGATTTTTAAAATCTTAAACGTTCTTCTGTTTTCTACAGCTATACCCTAATAATAGTAAAAAATAAATCCACAGTTTACTATATTTTTAAAATACTGTTGGTATCTATAAGGATCTTCAATTTGTCGATTGAGTAAAAGGTATCCAACATTTTACAAGGTACATTTCTTTGCAGTTTATTTTTGTCATATTTGTGAAAAAAATGTTGAGATAAAACATATTACTTCAATCTAGATACAATTTTCATCAAAATAATCTGAATAGTTAGACAGAGGATCACTCTTTTTTTCCCTTTTGAATCTGAAATGAGGAAATTTTAAAAGTTTTCTGGTTTTCTGCTAGATAAAACCGTGACAGCTGAGTGCGGTACAAAGACAATATCTTTGTAACTACCTTGTATGATCAGTACTTTTTTGGTTGAGTGACGGAATTAAAACTAAAATTCAAGGAGAAATATTTTACATCTAGATTTATATTGTCCTTCCACTAAACAATGTTCTAAACAAAGAGGAAGACTAGAGTTAAATTTCCATCTTAAGGCGTTTTGTAACATCAGCCCACTAAGCTTATGGCATTGTGTTATGGTTTGGCTGCGGCCGGCAACAAAAGTGCCACTCAGACGCCCCTCCCCCCTCCGGGGTGCGGAGGAAAATGGAAAGAAACAGGCAGAAACTGGTGGGTCGGGATAAGGGCAGTTTAACAGAACAGCAAACAAAGGGAACAGGAACAACAACA
>Ga0065711_1013737_pt1 | contig 10258 bp, 8 predicted proteins | sample Hoacrofraction12_FD_59098 | JGI IMG/M metagenome (GOLD analysis project Ga0065711, IMG submission 59098) | Hoatzin crop microbial communities from Cojedes, Venezuela - Epithelial fraction 12 v2 (version 2) | ecosystem: Host-associated > Birds > Digestive system > Esophagus > Crop | place...
GGGGGGACGGGCTGGGGGTGTCCTGGCGGGGGTCCCACCGGCTCGGCCCCGGCCGTGTCTGCGTCCAGGGCAGCGAGAATCTGCCGCTGGGACATTGCACTGCGCTTCACGTGGGACACAAACATGTGTCGTAACGGCCTTAACGAGTCGGTGGGTTTGTCTGTGGACGGAGGGTGAGAAGTTCCTCCTCCCAGAGACATGGGCTCAAGTGTCGTGTTCCTTCTTACAAAGCCACCTGCAGGTGCAGACGTCACAGCCGTGCTGACGTGCTAGCTGAGTCGTGTGCCGTGGTCTAAACCTCTCGTTCATTATTGTTGGCTTGTTTTGCAGGTTCCAGAGGAGAAGAGGTCTCGGAGGAGGACCCTCAGATCGATATAGCTACAGTTCAGGACATGCTCAGTAGCCACCATTACAAGTCCTTCAAAGTCAGCATGATCCATAGGCTTCGATTCACCACTGATGTTCAGTTAGGTAAATCAATCCGTGCTATAACGCTTAGGAAAATGGAATGGGTCAAACCTTTGGCCATCTCTAATCGCTGGCTGTCCATCTCGGACGTTTTTGAAGCAGTCGTTATCATGTTGGTCGGGTTTATCGTGAAGCACATCGCTTGAAAGTGTTGCTAGCATTTCAGCAGTTAAAAAAAAATTGCTTTCAGTTGAAAATGCTTCAGTATTTTTATTATCCACAATCAGCTAGCACATGTTTCTTCTGAAAGAGGGCCATTATTTAATGACCCCGTCTCTTTTTTTTTAATCTAGTCTTCCTAATGGAAAGCTTCTTGCCAACTGTTTTGTTATTTTTAAATGAAGCTATGCAAAATTGGGAATGATTAGGTTTTTCCTTTTTTGAGACTGGAAAGATATTAACATCCAAGTGGAAATTTGAGGTGGAACAAAACAAAGCTAGCATTCGCTAAAGGTTTTATATTGTCCTTATTAGCTTTCTGAATGCTTTTGAAAACCTGAAGGCCACGGGATGACAGAATCTTGAATTATAAAAGCCCCATTACTGTTTTAAAATGATTGAATGGCTTTTTATCTTTGTGTTTAAATTGTGAAAATTTGATTAATGATGCATTGGTAGGTGACCTGTGACGTTCCTGCAAATACCTTCCATAAAGAGATGATTCAGCAGTAAAATATCAAGCGCCGTAATGTTTACAAAATACATTTATTCTGTAGAACTCAGTAGAATTGTTAAATTTAAACTATACGAGTTGCTGTATTGTTGTCACTACAGTCTCTTCATTCTTCCATCCTTGAGCACATGTAAAAGTACACATCTCTCAAATTCTTACAGAAGAGGCTTTCTGAGTTTATTTGGAACTGTCTTGTTAGGGAAGGATTTATATGCTGGTGCTGAAGCCGGACAGCGCTGGGCACGTTCGCTGCTTTTGAGCAAACTCGCTGGGTGTGATAGTTTGCTTCCAGTGAAGTTTGACTCACTGTATCTGGAAAGTGTCAGAAATGAGAGCTTGAAAAGGTCATGACAGATCACTAAAGATAAATGGTTAAGGGGGAACGGCTGTTAAATGAAACAAATGGCTTAACTTGTGCAGCAGTGAAGGAGCTGACCCTGTCCAGTAGTGGAAGGACCATAAAATTTCCCTTTTATAACAATCTGTGAACTTGTATATTTTTGATGGCAGTACACTGACAGTAGGATTTTTATAATCCAATTATTTTTTAAAAATCAAAGAAAACCACAGTGGGGTATTCAAAATTTGGGCAAATGTACAGCATCAAAACCTTCACACAAAGTCAGAAGAAGTGTATGTTGTTGGGATTTCTCCTGAATTTTTTTTAAGCTGTTAAAAGAGCGATGCTGGTAAAATAAGCATTGAGGTGCTGTTTGGATTAGGGCTGCTGAGTGTTGATGTGTTCGTCGTCTCCCAGGGACAGACTGCTCCATACAATCTCAAATGCAAAAAACGACGTCTGATTTTTTTTCATCGCTCGTCAGTAACTGTGGTTTGGGAGCGATTCGGTGTCAGTTTAATGGTGGCCAGTTGCAAAGACTTTTCTCTGTAGCATTTTCATGTCATCAGTTTTGTGTAACAGCCATAGCAAAGCACCAGTTTTTCTAGAGGACGCTGAGAATCCAGAATCATTCCGTTGCTCTTATCGACAGCGTCGACGGTGTCGGTAGCTGCGCAGGAGCGCGTGGGCTGTCCGGCTAGCTGAAATACGGCGCGGTGGGGGCACGGAAAATGCCCACGTGGGTCCCAGTGTCCCAGGCGTCGCGTGGAAGGGTGTTTGCGTGTGACAGAACCCAGAGCGGTGGAGAAAACACCCAGGGTAGCTCGTCTGCTCTCCCCGCAGCTTGCTCCGGCGTTCCAAGCCGTACAGGCGTCCCTGAATTGGCACCGGTTCTGTACTGGGTTTTATTTCGGTTGCACAGAACTGGTAGCAGCAGCGTGAGCTGTGTTTGTGAATCCCTCTTTGCATGCCGGCACCTTTGGAAACGTTTTAGCCGTTTTGAGGCATAATCATTGAATTTGAGACAAGATTTTTCAAAAATAATGGAGTAAGCTCGATGTTCTGTACGTTGTGCATAGTTCTCCTGTAGTAAAAAGTGAGAAGTGAAGGAGCGTGGGAGGAACGACCACCTTGCGACGGATGGTTTTAGTGCAGGGGGAGGCTTTAGCCGCAGCAGTTTGAGGTCTGGGGTTTTATGGTTTAGCTCAGGTTGCAGTGTAATGCACATAAAGTAGCGCTTTCCACATTTTTACAAAGGTTCTGTCACGTTGTGAAGGAACAAGACACGTTTGCTTGTGTATCGCATTAGCAAAACTAAAAGAAACATCGTCTTGGAAAATGACTGCTGGCCAGTATTTGAGAAAAGGTGGGGCAGCTCCAGACCCCAGCAGAGGAAGCAAGAACAGAGCAGTGGGACTGGCCGAATGCATCGATGACATTTCTTTTGACAAAAGGAATGAATTAAAAAAATAGTCGAAGCAGCATTGTTGTGTGGTTTTTGAGTATGACTAATCTGTGCTGCAGCACAGAGGCTGCAGAAGCCACATACGGAATGCTGGTTTGATTTCAGGTTTGAACACGTACCGATTGTGAGAACAATAACACAAAAAAGACAACATTCTTTGTCACTGTGCTCTGCGGATGTGTGTGAGCTTACGCCAGTGATGCTGAGATACAGAAATAATGGATGAAGTGTACAGCAACAATTTGCAGATAAAAATAATAGAAGTTAAAGTGTATTTTACATGATAAAAAAAAGATGAAAGAGGAGGAAGTCTGTTACATCTGAGATGGTTACAAAATCCATGCTTGGTGGAGTAGCCTCTGCTGAAAAGATTGATGCAATGGGGAGTGACCTTGGCTTGGAGCAGGAGCTGGTGATGTATGTATGAGCATCTCTCTGCTAAATGGACCCAGATTTGTAGCACTAATATACATGGAAGCCCAGAACCAAACTCAGGATGGCAATAAATCAGCAGCCACTTTGGGTGTCATTTCTGGTTTATATTCCACTATTGTTCTATCACTTTAATTCATGTCACTATCATCTGTTCATCTGGAACAGTTTTATATAATTTTCCAGTGGAGTTACCTGACAAATCCTATCAAATTAACAAGGTGCATTAACAATATTGACTGACTGTGAATTCTGAAGTTGCAGGACCATACAGTGAAAATTTTTTAAGGGTATTTTCAGGGGTGACGTTTCTAGAGGAAGGGATGGGGAACAACCCTCACTCAAAAAGAATTTGCACCTTTATTTTTAGAGCTTGCCTTGAATTTTTTCAGTGAGAAAATAAGAACTTGTACTATCAACTTTGCGTATTTTCCTTAAACTACGGAAAATACCATTTAGAATAAGTAACAATTACGGTGAAATAAGAGCACCGATTTTAAATAATCTGTCCAAAATTAAACTGCAAAACAAAATGGGCTCCAGATACAGCATCAGCCCGCTCTGATTACCTGGTTCTAGCAGTCCTTGTGCCAACCGGACTCTTGATCCAGTGCTTAATTGCAGTGTGGTGTCTCTGATGTGACGTATGTTTGATGACAAAGCGCGTTCTTGGAGCGAGGGCGGCGTTGTTACCGCCTCGCCCGAAGGCCGGGGTTGCGGTGGAGGTGACCTCGCAGCGGTGGAAGGGGCTGCGGCAAGAAGCCCGCTGTAGCTGCCTGCTGCTTGGTGCCTGCACGCTTTCATTTGAGAGTTGCATAAAACGCAAACGAATGAGGTTTGCGCATTCTGCAGCTTTAAGAAACATTGAAATAATCCTGGAGGACTTGGGAGAGTCATGATGTGTGTGGCATCTTACTGCTATTTTATCGCAGCTCTTGGAAGTTTTGTCGGCGGCGCCTTCAGGTTTTCTTCTGCTGCAGACGAGCCCAGCGCGATGCATTTGGAAGCATCATAGCCACAAAGCTCAAGAGGGAAAGGGTTCTCTCTGCTGCTTTGGAGGTGCAAGAGTTAAATGGTGTTTAAACACTTTTTTCCTCTACCGCTTCCTTTTGTCACTTTCTCATGAGCTTCACCTATAGGTGACTGAAGAAATGTAATTATGTTTAAGGCTCCACACGTCTTGATGTAAAAGGTGCCCTGGGAAGTTTGTCCAGTCGTGTCAGCAGCGCCTGAGCAGTGACCTTCTGTTCGTCAGTGCGGCGGAGCAGGGCTCCGGCTTCGCAACACCGCGACAAGAACCGCCGCGAATTCCAGCGCGCTGCTGGCCCTCAGCCTGCCCCGGCNGCGTCCCACCGGAACGGCCGCTCCGCGCGACGTCGGCAGTGACCTGTGGAGGGGTGGGGGGGGAATGTCCCACTCTCGCTCGCCGGGGGTCTGCCGTGGGCAGCCAGACGCTGGCTGTGCTGGGAGCGGGGTCCGGCGCCCGTGCCAGCAGCTGCACAGATCCTCGGCTCGCTTTCGAGGCAGGCTGATTAGAGCTGGCTAGAAAAGTCCGGCAGTGTGGGAGCGCAGGGGGTCTCTGGACTGGGTGGCGGTGCTGATGCGTATCTGCGCAGCGCACCGAGCGTTTCCGCGGCGCTGCGGATGGCTGTTGTCCTCCCGTGTGGAGGATCCAGTGTCTGTGCTGGGCAGGAGATGGAACAGGGACCGGGTGTGATAGTGTCTGTTCCATATAACAGTGCTGACTGAAAACTAGCAGTATCTTTTTATTAATCTCGCAGCTCATGTAGCTACTGCTTCCAGAAGAGCTCTGTATGTGTTGAGAAGAATTTTTTCTGTGATATTTCTTTCTTGTTGGTGTGCTTATGCAGGAGAATAAAATGCAGATTATCAATGCAGTTTGATAACCATTTGCTTTTGGTTTCAAGAGCTCCCGTGCTTTCAGAAAGCCCAAAAGGGCAATATACTTTCATCCCATTTAAGATTTATAAAGTGTGTCAAATGGCTGATATGAAATCGCTTAAACAGATCCCTGTTGTGGCTCTCTATTCTTTCTCATTCAGGTATTTCTGGAGACAAGGTAGAGATAGACCCTGTTACTAATCAGAAGGCCAGCACGAAGTTTTGGATTAAGCAGAAACCCATTTCAATCGATTCTGAACTCCTCTGTGCCTGTGACCTTGCGGAAGAAAAAAGCCCAAGTGAGTAGTCCTTTTTATTTATGTTCTCTCTTCTCTCCCTCCCTGTATGTGCTAGATGTCCAAAGAATTATTGCTACCATGTCCTTTTCTTTCTATAGGTGTATTTTATTCATTATAGGATGTTTTTAATCTGACTCGATTCTGTTACAGAGAACACAACATAAACACATACACATTTTATGAGTGTCCTTTTAATGCTGCTTGCAGGTAATGGCATCATTAAGAGTGTTTCTGGCCCGCTGTCACTAGCTGCTGACAGTGTCGTACCAAGGAAGCACTGCTTTGCCTAGCTGGTCTCTAGCCCCGTAGCCCGGTAGTCAAATAGGTGTTTCAACGTAATTGCAATTATTTTGAACTTCTTCACATCCCGACTGATTGTAAACAATTTCGTAGGTGTGATCGAGGATCTCAGACATCCAGTATCAACGCAGTCTGGGTTTGCTTCAGCCGTGGCTGCCGGCTCTCCGGGATTGCAGCGTGCTGCTCTGGGGTGGGACGGGGTTTCGGGGAAGCAGTGGCGGTGCCTGGCTGGCAGCAGTGGCTGGCATCCCAGTTCAGCCAGTCGTCGACAAGGGGCCGGAGCTGGCTGTGCTCAGAGTGCGACTTCAAAAGCCCAGTGCTTTTGCTTGTTGTATCAGTGGAGTAATGAGAGTCTGTATCTGTAAAATTTGTTTTAAAAAGCCCAGGATGGGTCCTGGGGGAGCTGGGCAATGTCTCCCAGTGGTGCCAAAATGTAACTGTCTGCTATCAAAAAGTAACTGCGGTTCAAAAGCTCAGGTGGATTTTATTACACTTGTGCTTTTGCAGGGCAGGGATGCTAAGTATTAAGTACTTATCTGCAAGGTGACAGAGAGGGAGAATTATGTGATACATATTTACAGAGGTAATGATCTGTTGAATTCTCTTGGAAGAGTAAATTTATGGCTGCCACAGATTTTATCAGCAATTATTGAACTATATCCTTCTCCCCTTCATTACCCCTTCCTACTTCCACGTTCTTAGTCCAGTCATTGTCTTCCTTTTCTGTCTCTCCAGAAAGATTTCATGGTCGTCAGGAAGGCATGACCCCGGGGAGAGACTTCCCCAGTGACCAGGCAGTCCAGCGTGTGTAACACTTGTCTTTATAGTTCAAGGTGCAGTTTTGCACTTGTAAATATGTTAACGCCTCTGGGTTTGTAGCCACACTTCATTTCAAACGCAAACACTTGTGGTTGTAAAATTGTGCCCACAAAACGGGGCTGTATCTGAAAAGCCAGCCTTGAAACCCGAGGTTTCCAGCTCACGCTCCTGTCCACAGAGTCTGAGACCTCCGAGCTGTCCTGAACACCTCCAGGACAGCGTCCTGCAGGGAATGGGCTCTCCAGCCCCGGGGCTGCTGCAGGGCGTCCGGTTTGTACCCAAATCCCACCAGGCAGGGAGAGGGAGGGGACAGAATTGCAACCCCGAGTAGAGTCCAGCGGTGGAAGGGCAGTGCCTTCAGGTGGAGACCGACAGATGCAGAACCGTGGTCGATTTGGAGAGGATGCTGACGGGTTACAACAAAGGCAACATTTACGATACGGAGATTTTGTATTTCCTCATTTCCACAGGGCCATCATAAACTTTTCCTATTAAATAAGTGTTCAGCATAGTTCCAAAAGGAGAAAATAATTCCTCCTGAAATGTGCTGACCTCTTCCTGATTCTCTAAAGATGTTCCGAAAGTCATCATTTCAGGCCAGTAGAAGAGATTTTTAGTGTGGCGTCTCAGAATGATACATTTTGGGGAGCTCTTAACAGAAGATCAGTATCTCTTGAATTTTAAATGGAAAAAAGTTATTTTAGTAGCCTAAAGGAATGAAACTCACTGTATTTCACAAGTTTTGTCTGTGATTTTTATCAGCATAGTGATAGATGTTTGTAGCAGAGTTTACATCAAAAATTATTCCCGGATCTTCCTTGAATGAATTGTGGCAAAGGAAGAGAGGCTGAGTGAAGATAAGGTCTTTGAGTTCTGCAATATATTTTGTTTTCATCTTTTTATCTCTTGTAACACAAACGCGCTCCATCTCGTCTTGCAGAAGTGCCCTGCACAGGTCGCAGTGCTTGTGCCGTTACGCCGGGGCGGAACGCCGGCTGTGCTCCGTGGAGCGGCCGGCCTGCCCGGGGGGCTGTGAGGGAGCGGGGGGCTGTGAGGGAGCGGGGGGCTGCCGGGCCCGAGGGGCTGCCGGGCCCGAGGGGCTGCCTGCCCTTCGGAGGTTCAGAGGATGGCAGGAGCCTCCAGGTGTGACCTGGCTTTTTAGTCAGGGCAGGGGCTGTGGAGCGTGGTCGCTGTGGTCAGTGTAGCAGGAGGTGTCTGCAACAGTTGTTCCTCCAGACGCGGTAAATAACACAGTTTAATATTCAATAAGCTCTTACTTTCTGCAGATTAAAGAGATTTCAGATTTTACTAGTACTTTTCTGCAGGAATGTAAAAACAGAAATGGTTTATGAGTAGAGCGGAGAGACTTGTGCTTATTTTCTGTTGGTTCTCTCAGAAAAGACAGGTTGAGGCAGCGAAGCTTTAGTGGCACTCGTGTGAGTGTTAAAGGACTCCGCAGCCTCAGAGCTGACGTTGTGGATATTTACGGACGGACTCGGAGCCCTTCTGGGTGGGGCTGAAGCTTTCCTGTGCCGTGAGGTTGCAGAACTTAAAGCTGCATTTGGTGAACGCAGAAAATGAAAATAGAAAGCTTTGGCATCTAATTTGCCGTTAGTGTGGGCATTGTAGGCAGGAATGGCTGATGATTTCTGTTTGCCCTTGTAGTAGGCCTGGGTCAGCATTTGAATTTTTATTTGTAAATGAACTCAGACTCCCTGAATTTAGACAGAGGGAAGAGGTAATGGGCCTGCTGGCTCGATCAGATGCCATTAGAACCTGCAGAGGGGGTGTATAAACGGCTTGTTCAGATCAGGTTCGGTCTGATTATCAGGAGAGATTCTGAATGTTTAGAATCTTGAAAGGAAGCATCCTATCATTGAGAAATAAGATTTAAGCCTTAATAAAGTAGTTGTCATTTTTATAGCTGAAAAGAGCTTTGTATCTCAATTAAGTGTACATAATATAAAGTCTTAAGGAAGCAACATAATACATTTAATACAATTATATCCCTTTGCAATAGTGTAATTTAAAGGAAATCTGATTCTGTTAATGTCTCTTACATTACTTGGACAAGGGAGAAACTTCAGTGTCACTGGCCGCTGCCTTTTTACAGAGCGGGCTGTGGTCCGAGCGGGGCTGTGACGGACGCGCCGTGGCCGTCCCTCCCGAGGACGGGAGAGCAGACCTGCGGGCAGGCCTGCGGCTGGCACTGAGGCCGGTCAGCTGGGCACACTTGCCGTTTTCGAAATACGAGGGGTTCTTCTGTTCGTGTGTATTTTACAATAGCTGCAGAAATCGGATTTATTTGACCATGTACTTGAAACGCTGAAGAAATGTTCTTTGCAATCCCGTTTCTGCATTTTTTGTTGTTTCAATAAAGCAAATACATCTCAATTGCTAGGTCAAAATATCCTTAATATTAAGGTGGTCTAAACAAAGGTGTTCTGTAGGTCAGGGACTACATCGGTAACTTCGGTTTGTAATTTAATTGCCTGCTTTGCACCCTGCAGCTGAAGATTTCCTTTAAATTCTTATTCCATTGTTGCACTGGGGCTTAACAGAGTGTTAACCTGGTAATAGGCACAGGGCCTCCCCATTATATGTCTCGCTATCGAGCGGTTCTGCATGACTAGTTAAAAAAGATGGCAAGAAGATTAATGAAAGCCGCCCAGTACAGAAGGGGGTAGGTACCTTTGCGAGACTTCTAGCGAGGAGATATTAGAGCTGAACCAGAGCTTGGCTTTTTCTTTATCCTGTGACCTTTGAACCTGCCTTACTGTCGGGAGCTGCCAGCGGAGCCGACGTTTTGATTGATGTTGCTACACGAGTCAGTCTTTCCCATTGAATTCCACATCTGCACGAAAATAGCTTTTCTAGCAGTACTCACACTGGCTGTAAGTGATAGCCAAAGTGAAGCCTGAAATGCCTTTATGTAGTTCTCATTTAAAGCTAAAGGTATTGGATGTTTGAATTCCGCATCCAGTTCCTCCAGATTATGCACATTGGGTAATGCTAATTTAATGAATTCATTACTGGGTTGTGAAAGGACTAAAAATATACAGAACGCGTTGGGAAGGCGTGGATTCCTGCTGTGTGGGGAGCTTAAACAGAGCTTAAATAGAGATGTTGCACGTTTGCTGAGAGCCCTGCAGTGGAGAGGCAACAATTACCCGTGTGCTCCGCAAACGGTGCACTGGGTGCTGGGTGCTGGGTCCTGATACTCTGCTCCTGCCGTGAATACGCAGTGTGTGGAATAATGGAAGAGATTCGTGCTTGATAGGAGACTAATGGCAGATTCTGATCCAAAGGTGAAAAACAGGTTCAGCAGAGAAAGCGTTCCCAGACTTGGGGCTGGGCGTGGAGGCAATCCCGGCGTGTGCAGCGGGCAGGCAAGCGTGGGCGCTGCTGACTGCGGGGCGGCCGGGTGCCACGGACGGGAGGCCGCAGGGCGCGGGTGCTGCCGGCGTTTGCCGTGTCCGCGTGCCGTGGCAGGCGCTGTGCCCGGCTTGGGGGGCCCAGCCCGAGCCCCAGCGAAAGGCCGGGGCCGTCGGAGACCTGGC
>Ga0065711_1051730_pt1 | contig 10258 bp, 1 predicted proteins | sample Hoacrofraction12_FD_59098 | JGI IMG/M metagenome (GOLD analysis project Ga0065711, IMG submission 59098) | Hoatzin crop microbial communities from Cojedes, Venezuela - Epithelial fraction 12 v2 (version 2) | ecosystem: Host-associated > Birds > Digestive system > Esophagus > Crop | place...
AAAAAAAAAAAACCCCCCCAACCCCCCCCCCCCCAAAACCCAGGTAACGACTCTCACAGTATTTATTTTTCTCATTTTAAGAGGATATCAGTAAAAGTCTTCTGCTTTTTTTTCCCCTTTTTTTTCTTTTGATAAACATTCAGGCACAGATAATGATGATATCACAACCTTTAAAGTGACAAATTGCATCTTTTTTCTGGCATGAAGTAGTATCTGGGCCAGGGGTGTGGGATGTCTGAAACATTTTCTGCTCCTGATGGAGTGTAACAGTGTGACTGTGGAGAACATTGCGCTGCTTCTTCCAGCTGTGACATTAGCCTTTGCTAGACCTTTAGAAAAGCTGAAGTTTTTAGTTTCCCTGTGGTTCCATTCTTACATAGTCTGGCCCAGAATTCACTCGGGAAAAATCTTCCTTCGCTGTGTATTGCTGGCACCAGTGTAAGTCAGCATGTGACTGTTCTGCCAGTGAAGATGCACAGCACAGAAATTAAATCTATTCCTCTGACATCCAGCCCAGCAAACAAGCACCCATATGGACAGAGCAGCACAGAAACCTGCAGTCCCAGGTTCCTGGGACAGAGAAACAGAAGCAGTTGCTCAGCTGCTCATTCAGTGGTTAGTAGACTCAGTGTTGAAGGTTCTATGTGTTTACTTGTAGTTTTCTCCTTTGATTCCTTAAGGATGTTTATTGAAGATTTTATCTAGGTTTAAAGAGCTAGATACTACAATGATGCCAAGAGTAGTCTTTCATTTAGTCTACCTTCTGCAAAAGAGTCATTAACTCTTTTGCAGAGGGTAGGCATAATCAAAAGTCCTCTGATTTTTTGACCATGTCTAATTCTTTGATATGCATTTTTTTCTTAACATGTGATCAGTTTGACTCCCTCTCCTTATTGCAATTGTATCATGGCGGAAGTTCTCGTACCAAAATCAGACAAGAAGTGTTCTTTAGCTGGGAAGTAAGCAGGATGTGTTCCTGAAGCCTAGGCAGGAGATCCAGAATTATATACCTGCTCTGAATTTTCCTTTGACACACATGAGAAGTTGTGTTTGTCCAAATAACTGTATCTGTAAGGACTGTTTTACATAAATTGAACAGGGCTCTTGGAAAAGTAAAGCACCTCTGGCAATTCTGTTTTACAGAATATCTGTACAGAAAGACGATTCAAGTCTGAAGTTGGACTTCTGCCAGGTGATCCACAGGTTTAGAGCAGAAAAAGAAAGAGCTCCCCAAGACAAACAGTCCTTTTCCTGCAGTTCCTCTTAAATAGTGATGGTTTGTAACCATTAGCTTTTGAGGAAAAAGCAGGATGTTTTCACTGTATCTCCCTAACAAATATTGCTGTTCTCCTGGAGAGAACTACAAAGCCTAACATCTGCTTCACAATTCACTAAATGAAAGGGGTTTCATTCTGTCCTTAATGGATAGGATTCACCTATGTTGATTCGAGGGGTAGGTGAAATAACATAAGAAAACTTACATAAAACACTAAATGTAGTGTGTAAATTTTAAAGTATTCATTAGTAAAGCCAAAAATTGTCAGGTTTTTTTTCTGTGTAGAAGGCTTTATTATGACAAGTATAGCTGGACTGAGCTAAGTCAGATATTGATACAGTGTCAAATGCTGTGGGGTTTGGATTGTATGGCTGGTGTATTCAAATTCCTCTTCTATAATCCAGTGATAACACAATAGGAATCCCTGTCAGGCGGGAAAAGAGGGATCTGAGAAGAATGTGTTTTTGTACAGGTAGGTGAAAATACCAGGTGGTATTTTTGTGATGAGTGTCTGATCTTTCAGGTTGATGTTTACAGTAGAATACCAGCAGCTTAATACAAGGAAAAGGAAAAAAAAAAAAAAAGAGGGTGGAGTTGTGCCCTTGGTGATGGAGCATTTTAGAACTTTTTAAAGCTCAAGATTTCTGTCAGAACAGTTATAGATTAGATTGGTGTGGTAAGCAGAGTTATTTTCTTTTTCAAAATGAGATAGATTTTTTTATGAGCAGATAAGATGTTTTTTCATGATTGTATAATTCAGTGATAAAATGGCAGGAATATAAAGCTACCACTTGGCCTAGTCAGTGTGTCTCATATTCTCCCTCCTGCCCCCCGGAGGAATAGTAGATATTTGTAACACATTATGTGTGACTTTTTCCAGTATTTTTTAATTCCACCTAAATATCTTAATCAAAATTAAACTTTCATGCTGTTAAATATAGCATGTGTATGTATATTACCACACAGAGCATACAGTTTTTCCGTTGGAAAAAATTACAGCTGATAAGATGAACAAAGAAATCATTGTTGTCTCTCGCAGGGAGAATTAAAGCACAAAGGGATTTAAGGACATACAGGAAGTCTGTTGGCAGAGCCAAGAACTGAACTGTCTCTTAAGTTCGTGCAAATGCTTCTGCCATGGGCCAAGCTTCAAGCTGGAGAGAAGCGGTCCCTTTCACTCCCCTGCTTCCGGTTTGACTGAGAAAAGAGACTGAAAAGGCTGGATAGAGAGAAGGAAAAGAAGTAATCCTAGTTGTGAAGCTACAGCCTCTTAACAAAAGAGAAGAAATGTTCCCAAACTAACCAACTGATGCCTTTCCCCCCGCCCCGCCAAGTCCCATTCAAACCAAAAAGTAATGTTGCTGAAGTAATCCTAATGTCACAGTAGAGGGTTCTATGCAGCTGATCAGCATAATGCACTTCCCTTTGCTTGTGCTTTCTCTGGCTGGGTACAGAAAGCCCTTCAGCTGACATTTGCGTAATATTCTTTAAGAGAAAACACGTGCAGAAAAAGCCCTGCATTATTGGAACAAACCCCTAGATTTGGTTTCAGATACTCCTTCCTTGCATTCTCTTTCTGCCTTTTTAATTTAATCTTTTGGGTTTTATGAAGATTTTGGAACCAAGGATTTCATTATTTTGGCAGGAATTGTTTAGTTCTGCATAATTCTATTTCATGAAATATTTTTTCACCTTAAATCCAAGTCTTGGATGCTACATCTGAGACGTAGAAGCAATTTAGTTGAACAGATTTTGGTCATAACCCAAACAGTAACAGCCTGAGGAGGGCAAGATTCTATAAGGAAAACACACGAAGTATGAGATACTGCGTATCTGTAGTTCATAGTGGAGATGGTGGCAAATAAATACTGCAGAACTGAGCCTCTTATGTTTTATGCAATTGCTTAAACTATCCTGCCCTGTTGGTTGAGAGCAATTTTGTTTGTACAGTACCTTTTTTATACCAAGTTCATTTCATACCTGGATCTCCTGAAATTGTCTTGATGCTATAAAGCTTTCTATCTACTGATGAGGAAGTTTTCTGTTTTCTTGTTTGCATGGCAAATCTTTAATAGAAATTAAGCTGTTGAGTTTTTTCGGCATTTATAAAGTCATTTGTTGGTTCGGTGGTGAAAAGCAGCTGTTGGCCATATGTCTTATTTAATTTTAGCCTTTTCCTCTTTCATTAAATCAGTGGTATTGTAAAGGCTATTTTTAAATTGTGCTGTGCAAGCAGATAATTTTCTTCTGGTTTTGGTCCCAGTTATTAACCTATGGGAATTTGTCTTAGTATTCTAACTTTAGCCTAGTGTTTTACAGTACAAGTGCTTTGCTTTTTGTTTGTTCATATTAATGCCTGTGGACTATGCCTGTAACATGTAGCAATTTTATTTAAAAATCTTTTTTAAAAATTACCAGAAGCTATTATTCTTGTCTGTTTTCTCACCTTGACCAAATAAACTTCAGAAATTTGAAAGAAGTTTCCAAGATTAGTTTAGTTTCCTAATGATGATATTAAATATTGACTATTTCACACACAGGCAAATAAGAAAACAGTTACCATACAAATACACTTGATAAACCATTCTATTAGTTTAATGCTTCAAAAAGTGTAGCTCCCTCTCTTGTACTCCTTCCACTTTCTTCTGCCTTCTCCTCTGATTCAGTCAGAGTTGGTCCTAGCCTGTTCATTGTAGTCTAAGCAAAATGCAAGTATTATTTACCAGAAATTATTTAGGGTAAAAAAAGCAAACCAAAACCTCCTTATTTATCAATATTGTTCCCTCAGATTTGCAAACTTGGCATTACATCCTGTCCCTGGATGTTACTGGATTTTTTAAATTCGTGTTACTCTGAGACTTGGCTTGAGTGACTTGGGAAAACTTTGTTTCCCAAATCAGTGGAACCCCAAAGCATAACAGACAATTTACTGTAGTTTAAAACGATTGCTTTTTGTTTCCTTCTGCAATTCAGGTTCTGATTGGATCAAGAAAAGCAAATTTTATCCTGGGGAAATTCATGTTGCCAAAACTTCATTTCTGATAGAATGCCTCTATTATCTTCAAAATTAAAGCATGTATTACTGTGAGAGGGACGTTATCACAGAATAAAGAAAGCCCATTGCAGTTAAAATGTGAAATACCTATTAGCTGTCATCAACTGTCCTAGCTGCATATCCAGTCAATGTATAGTCATTCAGTGAAAAGTCTAAGATACTTGTATTAACTGAGCCTCGTGTTACAATAGTCAGTAGCATTAGTTTAAATCATATGCATTAAAGGAGAGCTTAAAATTATCTCCACCTTCTTGTTAGGATCAAAAGAAAAACTAACAGCCAACACACTTCTGAATTTCTTTGTGTGCGACACATAGAAAGGTTATAGATTACAGGAGTTATCCACAGAGCATTGGTTTGATAGTAACTAAAAGGTCAAGAAATATAAAAGAAAGAAAAGGTTTCATAGTATACACAGGCATCTGGGAGAAATAGAATATACTAAAACTTTTGTTACAGAAATAAATATGCCTTTTTGAAAAAAAACCCCAGTTTAAAAGCTTCACACTTTAAATATTCAAGCAAAGATTTCAATGTAAAATAACACAGTCCTAAACCATCACTGTTAATCATAAATGTCTGTCACTTATGGTGTCTGACTGAATGTGCTTTGTGCCATATTTTGTTTCTTCTTGGCACTAGCACAAAAAATATGTGTTTTTATTCCAGAAAAAAAGTCATCTGTCTGCTATGCATATTTATACACAGGCATGCAAGCATAATGTGACAAAACGTGATATAATCTCAAGCTAATAAATTGGATATTTTTCAATACCTTGAAAATTCATTATTTAATAAAGATGTAGAAAAGCTACTATAAATTTCAACTCTTAAGCCAGCAGGCGAGAGAGCTGAGATTTTAGCTTCAGAAGATTTCTGATTCTGCTGTCAAAAAGGGAAAGGATCAGAATAGAATATCACTTCCCTGTTATAAATCTCCTGGTAGTGAAAAATGTTATGTTGCTTATTACTCACAAATCTAATTGCAAAGCGTGTTCCTAACTTCTGAAAAGAGTGTTTTACTATTTCAGTGTTGTGAAACTGTTTTTATAAAGGTTCATTCAACAGGGACAAAAAGCATTCTGTCACTTTGTTATTGCTGCTTCTTTGGACAGGTAGTATGCTTTCATTGAAATCTCTTGGACTCCTTTAATTTTTATATCTTTTAGTAATGCAGGGTGCATTTCCAATTAATATTCTGTATATGTCATTTTAAAAATAGTCTGTGTAGAAAGGTTAAAATTCTCAAATATTCCTGAAAAAGCAACCCCAAAACATGTCTCAGATTGTTCTCTTTTATCAATTTCTGTTTTCTTTTGAATCCAGATGTTTTTAATCAAGAGTGACCTGATACTAAACTGCAAGTTTTTAGCGTGGTTTTACTTGCTGTTCCAAGATGACTGTAGTTTGCACTTCATGATTTTTTCACTTCCAAGAGAGTTTCAGAAGTTGTTTGCAGCAGCACATGGATTTGACATCTAATACATTTGAATTTCAAAGAAAATATAGTCAATCTTTCTAGCTTTTAATTTGAAATAGGATTAACTCAATAGAGATAATTAGGCTGCACTAAATGATGACATTTTAGTTCCCCTACATAACAGCAATTAGAACCTGAATTTGTTCTCATTTTAGCCGTTTTGCTTATAGGCCGTATGAAAATTATTTTGTCTTTGATATATTTATTTGGTTATATGAAATTGAAGTTTTAGGATTTAGATGGCCTCAGAATCTGTCATTCATGGAAATAGTTGGAAAACATACACTGTAGTGAGACTTCATCTGAAGTATTTTCTGTTTGTGTCTTCAAAGTTCTACAATCCAGGTCTGAACGGCATATATTAGCATTGGCTAAAAATATCCTGTTGATGCTCACGGGTAATATGTAGTGACCAAATTAAAAGAGCTGGTGTGCAAAGCAGAGGAGAAAAAGGAAAGCAGCATAAATTGATGGGAAGCAGGCACACTTATCCACACAGAAGCATTCACTTTGGCATGATTGCCAATGGTAAATTTGACCTTGTAATTCTAAACCTAAGGTGCTGGACTTGAGATACACAAAATCATTTAAGAGTGACTTTTTTAGTCTTTAAAACAGTTGTGAATGCGAATAGAATCCTAAAATTATTTTACAAATTTGTTAATTAAAAAAATTAATGTATTTGAAGAGGGAGGCAAGGAATTTGACTTTTTGTGATCAAATACTCTTCCATCTAATAGACACTTAGATGCATTTGTCAGGGCTGCTAATACCAAGCCCAGGGTTATGGAGCATTTGATTTTAGTCTGTTACTCTTTACTTGAACAGTAGTTTTCCTTGTATGATGTGGAATTTTGTAAGACTACAAGATTTTGGACTGGAGGTTTGTGGAAACAACTTATTTGAAGAGAAATTATGCTAATTAAAGGAGAGGGAGAGACAGAGGAGAAAGATGTTGAGCAAGTCACCAGTACTCCAGTGCACTGGCTATGCATTTAGGAAATTGTTTATGTGCTTCAGAAAGATGTAACCATTGAAGCCATAGACTTTCTGAACTATTTCTTCCAACTTCTAATGAAGCATTAAAATAGGTTTTGAAATGTTTAAGTGATCTGTTGTTTTACTTGAAGTAGATGATTCTTATCTGATATAAACCGGTTTCAACCCCAAATATGTTCGTATTGCAACAACTTGGACAGCATTTTGGTATGCCTGAGCTGCATGATTAGGACCTTCTAACTACATTTTAGACCAAACCTTTCCCTTTCTCCCATCTGTAGTGAAAGACCTGTAATGAGGACTAACTTGTATGATTCAGGATTTGTTCGATTTGAACTGGAACCTGGCAACTTTGTAGTGAGCATGCCAGTAAAGTACCTTGAATGATAACCGTTATCTTAATGCCCACTCATAACTTCTTCAGAAAGGCATACTTTTTCCATTATTAGGACAGTTGACAGGTAATACACTGTAGAATGTTTCAGAGATCACCATGGGATATAGACCAGATACAGCTGGGCAAGTGCAGGAACCAGGCATAGCAAAGCCAGTAAGGGCTTTGTTGAAAGAAGCATTCTTGCATGGAACAAACTGAACAGTGCATAGAGCAGCCATGCAGGGAAGACATAGTTGTCTCAGCCAAATGGCATATTCTCTGCAGGAAGCCATATCCAGTTCATGTTCTTTGAAATGTTTCATGTTTCATTTAAAAAGTGAGACTTGGAAGAATGCCAGAAGAATCCTTTCCCCCCCCCTTATGATCAACAAAACCCATGGTTTGATCCATTATATCATGAAATATGTTAGTACATATGTCCAGAATGATTAATCATAATACTTTTTGTACAATGTGCAGTTGTTGGTGGTGATGGGTATTTGGACTAATGCCTCTGACATTAGCACAGAAAAAGGTTTGATTTCAACTACTCTCCTTTATTTTTAAACAAGCCATAAATGTGTTGCTGTGCTTCACTTTTTTTTTTCTGCAGTACACCAAAACAAAGAGGCTTTTCAACTAAATTGAGACTACATTCAATTAAATGAGTTGTAATTTATCCTTACAAAAGGAGAGTAATTTACTAGAAAGAACAAAGACAAAACAGTACAAATCAGCTTTTAATAGGATTTCAGTAATTAATTTTTAAAATTCTCATTCATTATCATCATAGGGTTGTGACACTGTTTTCAGAGTGATCCAGTTTTGTTTGTAATAATACATCTTCTCTCAAGGCCTAATTCAAAAAGGACTGATTTGAAAAATATTTGAGTTGAAGTGTCTGAGTAGCCATGTGTATTTAATAGAGACTAAATATAATAGAGCACTGGGACTTCAGAATTAAATGTTTTTCTTTCAGAGAGTCCAATGTACATCAAGAGAGAGAGTGTCCAATACTTTGCATAGGTGGCTTAAATTACTATGGATGTTCTAAGATCGCAAGGAGTTTTATGAACATTAGTGAGATCATCCCAAAATTTTCTGCTAATGGATAGCATTATTCCTACTTTATCTGCAGGAAAATTGAACCATTAAAATGTTAAATGAGTTACACAATGTTGTACGAAAGTTTCAACAACAGAGCTAGAAATAAAATGCAGTTCCTGTAAAATTCCAACTTCAATGTCCAGGTGACATCGCTAGCATTGCTGTCCCAAAGGCTTGCCACCTTGTGAAGATATTTGTTTATTACTTAGATCAATTAATAGCTCTCAAAGATCTGTTATGAACCTTCAGAAAGGAGGACAGCTCGTAATGAGGAAACTATCACAGCATCAAGATACTTCTCTAGGCTGTATTTATCCCTGTTGTAAGAGGTTCTACCATGTGAAGTACAGGTTTCTAAAATGATATGGAGCACACAACCTGGTTTTAGGCCACTTCTGTGTACAATGAGCCACACAAAATTCTGAATTTATTCAGTGTTGATACTCTGAAGGGAAGTGGGCACAGACTCACCTTGCTCCTATTACTTCTAGATAACGCATCCTGCCATTTCTTAGTCCTGTTCTTTATACTACTTCAATCCCATTTGGTTTGCCACCAGATCCTACCCCCTTTGGATTCCAGATCTACAAACGTCTGCCTTTTACACTCTTGTCCCTGTTCTTTGTCATCCGTATCAACCCAACCCAATGGTTTTCCGCACTTTGTCTTCCAAACTCAATCTCTTTCCCACTGATTTGTTGCTCCCAATGGATACTAGTCCACCTTTCTTCCCTTAATTCTGTCCAGTTTGACTCCATCACCCTCTTCTCCTTATTTCAAATCTCTTACCGGTCCCATCCTTTTTTCATTCCTTCCCTTCAGTATTACTGGTTCTCAGTGGTTATTATTTTACTCAGTTGTCCTCTGTCAATTTTCAAATGTAGCTCTTGCCATATTGAATTTAGATCAAATTCTTTACTCCTCCCTATGTTCACATGTCCAGCTACTGAAAAATCATTGAGCCACTCACACAGGAGGAACTTTCTCTTTCTCCAGCTCTGAATTTTTGTGTCCTGTGTTAGAGATGTCCTGCCCCACAGCAGTCCAGTTTGGAATGTGGATGAAAGTCCTTCTCACCTCATGAACTGGAGCATGTCCAGAGCAGGCAGAATCTGCATAAAATCAGTTTGTGAAATCTTAGTCTCTGCTGAATAGGTAGAATCTTACCCTGATTTTCTGAAGAAATGCAATTTTACAGTGGCTGTCTGGTTTTGGCCCATGTTTTCCAATAATTCTTGAACAAACTGGCTAGGTTGAACCAAATTTGAAGGAGGGGTAGAGATCTCTGATACTAGGTTCCTGCAAGTTTTATGTGCCAACCAGGTAGGGAAGAGATCCTAATGGTGCTTCTACTGAGGGAAAGTTCAGTGTACACTGGAGAATTCTTATGCCAGCACAACCTTAAGAGGAAGGCCTTAGGCAAGCAGGGTAAGTGACTCAAGAATTATGTTGTGATCATTTTACTATTGAATATTAAGCAGCAAAGTAGAAAAGCTGGAAGTGCAGATAGGAGGCGAATTCTGGAAGTTGGGGTGCAGAGGGCAGGCGGAATGGCCAGGAGGAAGACAATGACTGTTTAGTAACACAAAAGACATTTGGAAGAAGGTGCCATTCTTCCACATTTTAAAAGACTGTATGACATGCAGTTCATGACAGAGATTTAAATTACAGGGTATTTCTTTGTGGCCTGCCAGGTTGAGAATCAGTCTGTGGTATTTGGTGCAAGGCTTGTACGCATCTCCACTGGTAGCTGGCAGCTGCTGGAGCAGTTGACAGTGTCCCATGTTCTGACTGGTCAATCCTATCCTCTTCCCCCAAAACAGTACACATTGTGTCCCGGCTCTGGACCAAGGACAGCAGAGAGTGGATGTGAAGATACATGGGAGGATGGCAGGAAGCAGTGGAGGGTGGGTGGGTGCCTGAAGCATCCAGGAGAGAATTTCAGGAGACACAAGAAGGGGGGGG
>Ga0065711_1051731_pt1 | contig 10258 bp, 5 predicted proteins | sample Hoacrofraction12_FD_59098 | JGI IMG/M metagenome (GOLD analysis project Ga0065711, IMG submission 59098) | Hoatzin crop microbial communities from Cojedes, Venezuela - Epithelial fraction 12 v2 (version 2) | ecosystem: Host-associated > Birds > Digestive system > Esophagus > Crop | place...
TTTGCCCCCAGGCCAAGCTCAATGCATTCCAGTTGCTCCCTCACATATAGAGCAACTCCCCCACCTCTCCTTGTTGGCCTGTCTTTCCTAAAGAGTCTGTAGCCATCTATGACAGCATGCCAGTCATGCGGGTTGTCCCACCACATTTCTGTGATGGTGACCAAGTTGTAGCCGTCCTGCTGTATAATGGCTTCCAGCTTCTCCTGTTTATTGCCCATGCTACGTATCTATCCTTTCTGCAGGGATGAATTTATAAATGGGAAGAATGCCTTCAAACCCCTTTTCCTCAGCTCCCATATTTCACCAAGCTCTGCTTTAAGAGTTGAGGATTATGGTCTTGCAAGGTGTAAAGAAGGCATTGTGTTGTTACCTGGGATTCCTTTTTCCCTGGTAGCCAGTACTAGAATGTTGAGTAAAGATCATAGAAACGGCCATACAGGGTCAACCAAAGCTGCATGTAGTGTGTATCCTATTTGTAATTGTGGCCAGTGACAGATGCTTGAGGAAGGAATGTCTGAATATGTCAAGAACTCAAGAGATTTGTCATGTATTCCTAGTTTCCAGCATTCTGTGACATGGTGCTACCTCAGTTAAAGTTCTGTCTTTGTGTTGAACTGTTCTGGATGGATTTTTTTTTTTCTGATTTGTTTAATAACTTTTTGAATCCAACATCTGGCTTCCTTTATGTTCTGTTGCAGATTTACTGCTACGTTACACTATTGTAGAAGCTGAGTAGGGATTCCCATGACAAGAAGAACCCCTGACAAAGATTTTGTTGTTTTTTCTTCAGCCTTTCCAGCACTAACCCTATATTATTAGTGTGGAGTTAGGGGTCTGTATGAAATTTTTGGGAATTTGTCTTTATACTTGCTTCTGGGACTGAGTGAAATTGGACTGAATTAAATTTTACATTTGAAGCAGTATTGTTTTCCCAAAATATCTCATTTGTCGTTAGAGTAGATGTAAAACTTGTATCTTGGTCACTTGTAGTTGTTAAAGAATCTGTAGCAATTATGGAATTATTAGAACTATTTTTATAATGCCCAAATTCTAGATTTACTGATGGTGTTTTGTATTTCTGTGGTTTAAACTAAAATTTAATGATAAATATGATTCTTTTTCCTACAAAATTGGTCTCTTAATGTACTTGTAAACAGTTCCTTTTTTTCTAGAAAAGTGAGTGAAGCAAGCTAACATAGACAGTAGTTTAAATCACAGAATCGGAGAGCAGCTGAGATTGGAGGAATGGCTGGATGTCACCTAGTCCATTTGCCTCCTCAAAGCACAGTCAGCTAGAGCAGGGTGCTCAGGACCATGCCCAGTTCTCTTCTGAATTTCTCCAAGGATGGACACTCCACAACCTCTCTGAGCACCCTGTGCCAGTATTCAACACCCTCACACTGTAGAAGTTTTAACCTATTTTTAAACATGGATTTTTCTGTATTTCTGTATTTCAGTTTACACCCATTGTCTCTTATGCTTTCCCAGGGAACTGCTAAGCAGAGTCTGTCTCTGTCTTCTCTACTTCCTCGCAGCCCATCAGGTATTCATACACATGGATAAGACTTCCCCTGAGCCTTCCCAGGAATCAAGATGAGCCTGTGGTTGCCCTGTATCTCCCCGGATCCTCCTCATTGCCCTTCTTGAAGACAGGAGTGACATTTGCCTTCTTCCAGTCCTCTGCAGCCTTGTCTGAGCACCCTGACCTTTCAAAGATAACCAAGGGCCCCCTCACAATGCATCAGCCAGCTCCCTCAGCATTTGTGAGTGCATCCCATTAGGTCCTGTGGACTTCTGTATGTCCACTTGGTTTAAATGTTGCCTAACCTGATCCTCCTCCACCAAGGGTAAACCTTCCGTGCTTCAGGCTTTGTCACTGGTCTCAGGGCCTGTGAAGAGTGGTCTTATCAGTAAAAATCAGGGCAAAGGTGGCATTGAATACCTCTGCCTTTTCTGTCTCCTTTGCTACAAGATTCCCTGTCCCATTGACCTGAGGGCTTATGTATGGGGTTTTTTTTCCTAAATATTTTTCTAGTGCTGTGGGATGATGGTAGGTGTACACATGTGTCTATTTTTGTTTACTGTTTTTCTCTGCATGTGGCAATGCTAGTAACTAAACTTACTGAAGTGTCATAAGTAAATGTCTGTTAGAGACAAAGTACGAATTCTTTGTTTTCTATCCTTGTTTCATGTGCATATACCATGGTAAAAGTTGCTCTTCTTGAAAAGTTATTTTTCTTCTGCTACTTGAACTAATGTCGTTATTCTGCCTTGCACAGCTCTGGTGTTGCGGTGAGTGTTTTCTGAGTGATGTTTCGGAAGGTCTACCATCCTGCGCTAGAAGGTACTTGCTAAGGTTAGGAAGCCACAGTCAAACAATTTCACTTGGTTAGCTTGGTCTTCTCTGTTTTGAAGGAGATCTCTGTGTAGTATGTATTTTTATTCAGTATTTGATGTTGTGGTATGGTGTTAGAATAACACTGCTGCCAACTCCACCAAATAGTAAATATGGCTCTTGCCATAGGAGCTTTCATAAAAATATGTCAAGAATCTGTTTTCACAGATGTAAGGGAAAATGACATTTCTCTACTTTGTACCCTGTAACTTAAGAGAACAAGCACTAAGGTAGCTGGGAGACCATGAGGTCCAGCATTTCTTTTTCCACTGATGGTTTCACGTAACTCTGTTGTTAACTGCAGCCTCCTACCCCAGACTTAGAGGATATAATAGTGATTATTTCGCTTTCAGCTTTTTGGGGCTGGGTCCATCCTATGCAGGTGATATAAAACATTGATATGAACTTTTGGACTAACCTGTGCTCTCAGATTCAGGAACAAAAATCAAGAGTCCTCATTCCATGCGTATTTGTGATTTTCAAGAATGTAGATTCAGATCTTAGTGATGATATGTGTTGGATGGGGTAAAATGCAAATTGTCTGAGACAAAGGAAGGACAGTAATATTTGCCATGCTCCAATGTATTTGGTTTATTTATTTATTTAAAATTTACTGTGACCTGTTGTTGATGAATGGGATGTCCTGAAAGACAGAACATGTATCTGTGATCCTGGCGACGTCCACAAGAATCTAGGTGTACTATATCATTTGGGTAACTGGCTTGGCATGTAGATAGTCAACTGCAGTCCTCCTAGGAGCTCTTTATGATTTATCTAGAAGACAGCAGGAACAACTTGCACAGCTTCATTGGACAATTATTTACACAAAAGTTTTCTTTGTAGTATCATGATAAAAACTACACTCAGATGATATCTTGAGAATGTGATATTTTTGCCATGAGATGACAAGAGATTACCAATTTCACAACAACCTGTGCATTGGCATGTGTCTATAAACTGAGTATTTTACTGCCTTTTTAGAGCTGTCCTTTATAATAGAGCAATTGCAGTTGAGGATTTTTAAGTTCACCCAAGGATTTTGCAACCTACTGAGGCAAGAACCATTATTATTATTATTATTTTGGATAAAACAAAGCTGAAAGGAAGTGTTTTAAAAGTGCATAGAGGATGGATGCAGGCATCCAGCTCTCGTTTAGGAAGCTGGTGTACAGCTTCAAGGTGCTTACAAGAATGCAGATATGTCCCTGAGGCACAGTGCAGTGCTATGCAGAGATGCACTCAAGAGGCTCTAAACAAGCTTGCTCAAGTACTAAAAGCAATGCTGCTGTGTTAGCACAGAGATCTGCCCAAGGTAATTAACCCTGCAGAGGAATGAGGTAAAAGTGTGGTAGAGAGCTATACTTACCCTGCAGAGCAGGGTTAGTGGAAAAGAACAGGCTATTCGGTGTTTTTTGTTGAATTAGATTAATGTATGTCATAGAGTTATGCAGTAATAATATAAAAACAAAATAATATTGCTGGGAATTATATGAAATAAAGTCACAGGTAGTGTCTGGTTAAGGACCATAAGTGACCCATCTTTCATCTAGACCCACCAGGCTCATGAAGGGTAGTTGTTGGTAAAGCAATTTTAGCCCTTCCCTGAGCGCTGCACCACGCTGTGTGTGAACTTCAAGTCATATGACATTATCAGTGTAGTTTTGCTGCACCTCTTCTGTGCTTTTCTTCTCCTCTTCCACACTGTTGTTGTAACTAGACCTGGGTGTACTCTCAGCTGCTTACTTTAAGGCATATTTGCTCTCCATACAAACAGAGTGACTCATGATTGATAACCAGTGGGTTAACACCTACTGTATCTCTTCAACTCTGCTGTCAGATGAGAGCGAAATAGTGACAGGAGAAGTTTTGGGGTTGTATGTGCTAGAGGCAAACCACGTTCACACAAAAATGGTGAAGTGTGCTTGAAGTAATTGACAATTGTTGGTCTTTTTCTCTGTTCCTTGCAGAGATGCAAATAGAATTGCATAGTCCAGGTGTTGAAATACGCGAAGCAGCAGCAGCAAAAAAAATCATGATGTTTGAAATCGATGGCACTCTGCTTGCAATTAAGCGCTGCCTTGAAGTAGAGCCTCAGAGTTGCATTTCACGGCTTCTGCAGCAGCTTCTCTCTCCTGTGTTGTGTTCAAAGAGCCAGGAATGCTCTGGCAGGAAGGGATGGAGCCGGAGGGCGGCTGGGCAAGAGCGTGGGGGCTGCTGGACCGCCTGCCATCGGCTGATGCGCAGCTGCACTGCGGAGCCGAGGGACATCTGCTTGTGAAGGGTATGAAAGCTGTGGGGAGAAGGCAGAAGGGAAAGGCTCTACTAGGAAAAAAGGAGCATCAGAATGAAATAAAAAGCCTGATTCATTGCTGAAGTATTTCAGGATCCTGAAATTGCTGAATTCTTTGATATTTCCGGCAACTGTCAGCACGTCACTGAAGTAATAAGTCTAGAGAGAAGGGTCGAAACCAGAACTAGAGATGCAACAGAGTTGTATGATCTGACTTTCAGTGAATAGGAAACACGAAAAAGGATAACGGTCACAAAAATAAATTCTAAAATTTTTTTCCAGGATTTACAATGCATTTGAATTAGTAAATCTTTAAAAATAAATTACTGCTGCATTGAGTTGATCCCATTATAGTGACAGATGACCTGGATTGTTTTGCTGGGAAGGAAGCACCCCGCCCTTGAGAAAAAGTCACAGCTGCTTATCTTGGCTGTGCTAAAATAAAAACCTTAACTATTTATTTATTTATAGATTTTAAATGGAGAGTTCAGAGGGGAAACATAATTCCTTTTATTTACAATAACAGTGAAATAATTCAGATTTCTTTTTGTTTTGAGGACATGTTATGGATACTAAAAATACCTGTGGCAAGTTTGCAGTGATCATTGACAGGCCTCCTCTTTTCATAACGAAAGGTGTAGTGAGGTACAGATGATAACTTTCTGTAAATCACTACTAGCAAAACAGAAATAACAAAGTGATTATAATTTCTGAACTTTCGTTCAGAGGGTTTGGTCCTTTCTCCAAACCTAGCTAATGGAAAACCAGGCATGTCTGGCTAATTTCTCTAGTGGCTAATTTTAAAGTAATTGTTCCTGTGCTTTAATCGATGGCTTTCAGAATGACTGGTGTGAAAAAGGGTTATTTGTTTTGAAATCATAGGAAGTAGACAGGGAGAGAGCCTACGCCTCCTCATTCTTGGTCCCTTCTGCATGGGCAAGGCTGCTTTCCATGGATGCTAGAAGGTGTTTTCCTTCTTAGACAGCAAAGAGCAATTGAAGAAATCACTACATGAGCGGGATTTACAATTTTTTCCCCCTTCAATTTAAATGTAAATGCATAAAATTATGTCTTTTGAGAAATGACTCGAAACTTTCTTTGTTACTAAAAACATATCTTGTATAAGCTTGAGAAATTTTGTCTTCTGTAGTGAAAATTTGTAATTTTAAGTACAAAACAGTGTATCTCTAAATATCTATGTCCTGTCACTTTAATGTAACTTCTCGATTATATGTAATCAAGCATGTATTAATCAAAGCAGAACTGAGACATGTCAGCAACTTAAAATAAAAGCAGAATATTTTTCACTGCGCACATGCAGTGGTGCCATGAGAAATACAACCGTTTGCTGAAAGCATGCAAGTTGTCATGTTGGCACAGTTTTAAACAAGCAAGGCTAAATTAGGCACAATATGACATTTTGGAGTTCATGTTGGGAGTAAACATGCCACAACAATCAACTGTCTTGTCAAAGAGCTACAAAAATAATTTATTTCCCCTGCATAGCAACTCCTAGGGAAAGAATAGTTAGTGTATTAGCTGTCTGGGAAAAAATTAATATGGAGATATGAAAGGGGAGAATGTTTGGGTCATATAAAAATGAAACATCAAAGGGAGGTGTAGTTTGTGGAATCTGTTTTTTTGAGCACTAAAGTGAATGACTTACCGTAATTTTCATTTAACCCTGCTCCATAATCAAGTATATCCCACCAGCAGGAAGTGTAGATGAAACCACCGTTTGAATATAAAATACATTCTTGACTATTTGGCAAATTCTTCCAGTATTTTCTTTGATCTGTTTGATTTATTCTAAAACTGTAGTAAATATACATAAGTGTAATCAAATATTGCTAGATATAATAGCAGATTTATTTTTTAAATTGTAGTTTTCTATGTAGATTTTGAAAGATGTTTAAAATAAGAAGTTATGTTTCTATATATTTTGCATTGGCATCACAGTAAATACAGTGATTTTAATTTCCTCCTTGAGTTATCATCTGAAACCAGCAACAAGACCTACTTAGGGGAACTTTCCCATCACAAGTGTTTGAGCAGGAAGCAGAATGTGGTCAGATGCCATAAAGGACTTTTCTGTCAATTATAGTGACTTTGGCAGGCAGGATTTTAGGAAGACTGCCTTTCCAGTGACAGATGCTGAGGGTCTGAGTCCTTCCTGTAGCACTCCATCATTGTGCTATTTTCTTCAAGATTTTACAGTGAATCATAAAAAGGCTTCTGTTTCATACAAAAAACAGCTCCTGAATTTAAGGAATTGAACAGAATCTGAAAATAAATCTGTAAACCACATTAAGAGGATTTTTTAGCAAAACTTTACGTCATGACAGTTAAGACTATAATGTTGGGCACTGGCATGGAGACTTCTTTTTTTACAAAGCTTGTGGGGGTCACTTAGGAAATAGGCCACCTAACTGAAGGACCAACTTTGAGATGAATCTGGACTGTAAATATATACCATGTTCATAAGCAGACATGTGAGGATGCTATGTTTGCTAAGAAGACTTTGCCACTTTTTTGACTTTTTAGCTGTACCATTGTGCTGTCTTCATTCAGATAAACCTGACAGCAGTCTGCTTTCCTCGTTATGCTGAACGCGTGCTGTTTGTCTGCCTGGTCATTCCTCAGCAAGTTTGAAGCCTTTTGACTGATTTCAACCAAATCTGATATAAGGTCAAGTTAAGCTGATGGTTTGGGTGAGTTTCCCAGGAAGTCACCCGAAGAGGGAGAGAATTCGTAAAAGCTTACCCAGGTGAAGGCTTATGATAAAGTAAGGTCATGAATTCACCACTTCTGGGATATCAGGGTGTCTGCATACGGTATTGTCTTCCAAAGTTGTACCTTCAGAACCCCAAATTTCAGCTGTTCTTGGAACTACTTCTTTTCTGCCACATTTCATTGTCGCTTTTCTATTAAACTTGTTTGTTGCCAGCTTTTCCTTTGGTTTCGTTTACACTGAAAAACTACATCTCAAAATTGCCTTTTAGAATATGTGGTGCTCTTGTTAATTGCTGATGAAGGCCTTGGTAAAATTCAGGCTAAAATAGGAGACGCTGTGACCTTGTTTCTGAGATTTCAAGAGAGATTTTTTGGCTAACTTGTTCTCTTTTTGATGAGAGGGCTGGTGTATTTTTTGTAACATGTACTACTAAGGGGCAACACAAAGTATGTATGTGGTAGTGTTTGCGTTGGGGGAAGGGAGATGCATATTAACATGATTACTTGCAGGATGAAAGATGGTGAGATATTTAAACTGGTTCTGGCTTTAGACCAAGAGGAAAAATTAATGGGCTGTAATGTTGTTGGCTTTGCTTTATGAAGTGCTCAGTGAATGTTATTCAACTGAAGAATAAATATTCTTGATACAGTTGTTGAAAGAAAAGAAAAAACATTGCAGCACATTGTAACTTGGTAGTGTTAAGCATTCATTTAATCAACATGTTAATCATTAGCTGTGGTTTTGGTTTTTAAGTTTTGAAGGGAGGCAAGGCTGCTCGCAAAAGTATGTTTAAAAATGTGAGGTGGCCAAATCAGAGAGGCTTAATTACTGACCAGTTTTTATTTCAGTAACTATGTGGTATAGTGCAGAAGACTGAGACTACGAAGCTTTGCCCGACTTTCCTGAATTTAGATGTGGGTACTGTATCAATGCCTGCAACTTGCTGCTGCCTTTACATCAACACAATCTCTCTGCACACTGAGGTCATTATGGGCAGCTCTTATGGCCAGTAAGTGCAAGATAAGTGGGTATGTCACTGAAGAGATGTAACAAGGGTGGATGCATTGAGAATAGAAGTGGATGATTAAATAGTTGAATAAAGATTTTATGAAGAAGTTTGTGGTGAACGCAAAGTATATAGTACAAGTAAATGGTTTTTTTTTAGCCATTGCTACAGCACTCTTCTGGGTATATTAGCAGTAATCATCCTAACTGAGTAGCACTTTGCAGGGAAGGGTATGATGGTGTGTGTGGGGTGTTTGTTTGCCCTTTGACATATTATTCTTGTATGCATGTAATGCAGATTTTTTGTGAGTGAGATATATAAGTTGTGATTGAAATCTGTGAGAAAACATCTGGTGGGTGCTAGGGGAAAGGCATTTTAACAGCAGAAAGAGGTGAAGAAACTTTGACGAAGTGGCACATTTCTTATCTAAATGTGGGATCATATCTTGTTGGATAAAATATTGAATCATACAAGCTGTTGGCTTTTCGTGGTGATTTGAAGCTTCAGCTATTGCATAATGTGTAATTTGTATTTAGGGAGGATAACTAAATTCTTTTTCTGTTCTTTGTTATGTTTTGTAGGAGAGTTAGTGTTGACGGAGTTGGTAGACATCTCTCAACTACATTACCCTATGTTATCTTTCCAATGTTTAATTGCTTTATTAGCTTTTATTATTTTGTTAAGGTAGCATAAAAATTCTTAATTAAATGATTATTCTGGTATGTACTGCATGCATGTATCTGATTTTGTGAATCAAACTTAAGAAAAAGAGAAGTTAATTTCTACTACATAAAGTGACTTGGTTACTGCAGATATGATAAAGTAATACTGATAAGATATAACTTGAAACACTTGCAAAACAGGACAAAGTTGTACAGACTTTTCTCTTGATAAATGTATCTTTTTTTTTTTTTTTGTGAGCAGTGAAAGCTAGTTTTTGGTATTTTACAAAAAGGGTACACAGTTAGCATTGGCAATTAAACTTAAGAAAGGACCAGAGCTGACCAATTTAATAATATCTGGAAATTAACATCAAATCTCCAACCCCTTGCACAAAGCTTTTGAAGTATCTGTGGGAAGTGTTGGCAAAGATACACTGTGCAACATGGAACTCTTCAGCTTTTTGAGGTGAAAGCTGCCTGTTAGGCTAGCATCAAAGTGTTTTTATTTAGAAACTGTTTAAAACCTGGGAGATTGATGTGTATTTTAAAAGAACAGGACCAGTGAAAGCCTGTTGTGTGGTAGGTTTCATGATCATGAAATATTTTATGTTGAGTAAGGAAAGTTCCCTTGTGCTGCACAACTGCACGGTTGTGTTACAGATTTTACACACTCAGTGAAATGACAATTATTCCTGCAAGGGCAAAAGACTACTGGAAATGTGACATGAAGTCAAATCATTGGTATGAGAAACCCCACTAATGCTCGGATCTTTTGGAACAGCAGTAATCTTGGAACTCATTTTGTTTAACATAAATTTTCAGAGTACTGCTGTTCTGGATATATCAAACCTCAGTCCTAAAAACTTGAAGCCATAAATTGGTTTTTGATGCTCACCCAGCCCTTTGTATCAAAATTTGCCTTCATTACAGTGTACCATGGTGAGCTTTAAGAACTGGAGTCGTATGGCCAGGATCCTGCCAGCTACACAGGCACTGTTGTTTCCTATACGCTAAAATCAGATAATAATAATTGAACTGAATAAAAGCCCACCTAGGCTTTTCTGTGTTTAAAAACCCAAATAATCTATGCATAATACTTGCCTTTGATGGCAAAGTACGGTCTTTTTTTTTTTTTTTTTTAATTGTGAAGCAGGAAGACCATATCCATGAG
>Ga0065711_1051732_pt1 | contig 10258 bp, 4 predicted proteins | sample Hoacrofraction12_FD_59098 | JGI IMG/M metagenome (GOLD analysis project Ga0065711, IMG submission 59098) | Hoatzin crop microbial communities from Cojedes, Venezuela - Epithelial fraction 12 v2 (version 2) | ecosystem: Host-associated > Birds > Digestive system > Esophagus > Crop | place...
CCGTGCGGCGGGTAGTGTTAAATAGTGTATGGTGGAGTAAACGTTGTGGACTGGAGGTGTGACGTGCTTGTTGACAGCCCGAAGAGCAGGTAGCGAGGAGCCATGGCGTAGACAAAGTCTTTGGAAATTTTTTGAAATTCAACGTTTTATTTTCTAAGACTCGTTGCTGAGAGGAGTGGAAGGTATTTCAGTGAAGTTCATACGTCCCTATAATTAGTTTTCAGCTACTGGAAATGAATCTACAAATCTGGCTGTGAATTCAGCCCTCCTCTATGCGCTTGGGTCATTTTTAGTCCTTAAATGGATTAAGCTTTAGGTACTTTGAGCATCTTTGTACTCTGACAGCAGTACAGCATCTCAGGTTTCTTTTTTTCCTGTGATTGGTCACATTTCTATACATCTCAGGTTTCAGAAGTTTCAATATAAATAACACGCTGGTGTCTGCCAGTTTTCAAAGAAATTTCCTAACAACAATTACTGTAATTTCATATTTTATAACCCATGGATTATTTGTTATTATTTTAGTCCTGTGATTCAGCAGCAAGACAGATGAGGTTCATATGCAGATAATGCCAGAAAATCTCTCCTACCCAGTCGCACACCTGCTTCTGCCCCCTCCTGTCTGATTTTTGGGAGTGGTTGAAGTCTAAGCATGTGTTTTCAGAAGGGCACAAACTTTGTTTGCATGTTATGTGTAAAAAAAAATACAGCTATTCTATTTTACAAAGGCTGAACAACTCGGTCTAATTTAAAACTCAGTCACATCTCTTCCTCTTTCCACACCAATTATTTGGTGTGAGAATATTCAACCTCTTTTTTTGAATTCCATCAACATTAGAAATAAACCATATTCTTCCTAAGCCGTACTTGTCTTCTTCCTAAGCCATACTTGTCTTTGAGCATCAAAGGGACCAGGTAAGCTAAACATCATGGCATTAGCTTATGGTTTGAGATATATGATGCTTGAGAAATGCTTCATGTTACATCTGCAAATCCATGCAAATCAATGAGTTTGCATTTAAGGCAGCTTTCCCAGAGGAAAAAAATAAATCACTTTCTCTCCCAGATTGCCCCTTGTTGTGGCTGCAGCTGGGTGGGTGGCTGTGCAGTGAGCTGCAGCTGGGAGCAGCTGTGGGTGAGTTGAGTGGATCCGTCCACTGCCACGTCAAACACAGGAGGTGGCACTGAGTCTGGTGACAAAGTTGGCCTTAAATCGGATGCTTTGTCCCTCTAGCTATGGTGACATGTGGTCATCTCCCAAAAGGCTGCGTAATTTTAAGTCCATATTTTCTCTCTGTTGGTGGGGACTGCCACATCACAGCTGATTTGGGACTTTTTGTGATGATGGAAGTTTTTCTGGGAGCCCCGATCATGGCTTACAGAGCAGAAAGGACAGCAGCACTGCTGTCTTCAGCCCGTCCAGATAATACACCGGTATGGAGAGTGCCTGGGGAGCAGTGCGAGGCACTAGTAATTGCTGTTGCCTGCCGTAATTCAGCAAGCACATGAGGACTTTTCTTCCAATGGCAAAATTTCTGGTGGATGTCCTTGTCTGGAAGTAGCTGTTTGCTAATTGATTGTTCCACGCTAGGGAGTGGTTCTGCTCAGTGGTAGGTTTAATTACTCCGCACAATTTGCATTGCAGCTTGTAAGACATTTTGGGTCTTTCTGGGTGAGAAATCTGTTATGTAAATGTAATTTTACTTTCAGAATCTCAATCATTTAGATTATATCAGATAACCACTTGCGTCCGTACTGAATTTATCCATTTACTACCCAGTAAATTCTGTTTACAGCTGTTGATGCAGGGCACAATTTTTTTTTCTGTTATTTTTTAGTAGGGAAATGGCTTTTTATCATTCTGTTCAACTAATAACAATATCTAAAGATGTAAAATTGGGGAATTCCCCAAATGAGTAGATTGCACTAAGTCAAAATTAAGTGAGTTTTGCAAAGATCTGCTAAATTTTCCTAGCCCGCTCATACCAAAATGGCTTAGTTATTCATTTTTGTTACAGTTTTAATCAAATGGTTCTTGCTGGCACATTCACATTCTCTGTCTTCACTCAGAGATGTTGTGCTGCCAGTAGAAAACAGCCCAGGAATCCTTCTAATCCTTGAAGTCCTTGACAGGCACTCCTCTACTGATCAGTGTGCAGCAGTATATTCAATTGCAGTGATTCCTGCATTCCTTAGGCCACTAGAGCTGATACAGTTCACACTGACTGGCATTGATTTTATCAGGCTAAGTTTGGAACAGAAAAATCTATGTAACATGGTATTATAGAAAATACTCTGTTTCGGCCAGGAAAGAAATTTTAGGAATAATCTAAACAGCTTTTAGTGTTTTGGTCATACATGAACAATGCCTGACATAGTTCTCAGAGAAAAATATGATTAACGCTATCAAGAATCTCATTGAATTGTTGCAACTTTTCATTTATTATGTAGTTCCTTGTTATCTTTTAGTCCCACTGAACAGGGATAACCAGAATCCGATAAATGCATTTTAAAAGCATCTAATGTAATTTAGCTACATGAGATAAAACTTAATTTTTTCAAGTCCTGAATTTTTTCCAGCTTACAACAGAACAGCCAGCAAGCCACCAATTTTGTCATTTTAATTCTCTATTTATTTTGCAGTGGTTTAAAGATAAGATCAGTGCCTATTTTTATAGAGGTGTTTAAAATTTTACATAGTACTTCTAAACGATCAGCTTTTCGTCCCTGCTAACCTCAGGTGTCACATAGTTTGTCTCATTAGACCATGTCCAAGCCCACTGTAGCCATCACGGTCTGCAGCATGACACTTTTAATCCTGTGACCAGTCTATCAAATCACATGTACATAAAGTTGATCATAAATGAATTATCTGGTCAGAATCATGCACTGTTGTACATTTAAGCCAGATGACATTGTTCTAGCACAATTTTCAGGGGTTGGAAGAAGCAACTTTTAAGTTACTGAAATCCAGGCAAGGGATTAACATTTGAAAAACAGCAATAGATATTGTTAATTTTCCTTAGGAAGCAGCACCTGCTTTGTCCCATCCCTTTCCCTTGCACAGAAAGCAGCTCCAGGCAGCGAGCGGAGGCTGGGGACAGGCAGTGTCCGGTGGCTGCAAGGTTGGACCAGGTCAGCCCTGACGCCATTGCACGAGGGTGGGTCTCATGGCCAGTGCTTTCCACCAGGCCGGTGCCTCCATGGCAGTCCCAGCTGGCTCAGCTGCTGGGAATCTGCTCTGAATTTCTTGTACAGTTTATTTTGTGGTAGGGAAGTGAAGCTGCTTTGTCCCCGCTGTTGGGTCAGCAAAAGCTCTCCCACTTACTGGATTTATTTCCATTTTTGACAGCCCAGGCTGTGCTTGAGGCACAAGGGGACACCTACCCGCTCCAGGTAGATGTATGCATTAGGGGGGTAATAATATGATATATTATATATAATGTAGTGGTATAATAAGTGGACGTACTAATATATTACTATATATATTATAGAGTGTAGTGTTGTAGATATTATGTCTGATATTAGTATTATATCTATGCTATAGCTTGTATAGTATTTCTCTTTGCATTTTACAGTAGTCTTTTAAAGCAGAATGCTCAAGGTCCTGTTCTATGAAGTGAGGCTCAAATTGGAAAGAGAGCTTCTTTTTTGCTCCCAGTCAAGATGTTTAGAGGCAAGAGATGAAACATATGTTCATTTTCCAAATACACCCCATTAAACAGAGGGAGACAGATTTTGTAGTGAGATGCTTCAAACATAGAAGTCTCGAGCACTTCTAAATAATACTCCATTTACTGGAGTTTTTTTCTTTAAACTTTCATGCAAAATAGGCCATGAAAAATATATAGGAACAGAAGGCGTAAAATCAGACTGCTGGATTCTATAAACAGTTTCACAGAAAAACAAATGCAGAAGATCAGATGTAAAGCAAGGAAAACTTTTTTGTCTGAAGAGAGGTCGAAGTTTGCTGTCCAGCTCCCTAGCGCTGCTGCTGTGGGCTAGAGCCCGGGGTGTTTGGGGTGTGGGAGCAGATCCCCGGTTCCCGTGCCGTGTGGGGCAGCGTCGCTCCCTGGGCTGCTGGGGCAGCACCGTCCCGTGGCTCTTCTCCCGCCCATGCTGCGCCTGCTCTGCGTTAAGTTCCCAGTTTTGGCTGATGGAGTACAGATGCGAGCAGCTTTCCAGGGGGCAGAAAAAGAGGAGGAGGAGCGGAAGAACAGGAAATTCCCAGAGCATGAGCTGGGGGCAGGGTAAATCATTACTTGGCGTTTTATATGCGGCAGCGGGGCCAGGCCTGGAAAGAAGACTTGCAGCCTTTTAGGGATGCAAGGGCAGATTCGCCTTTCTCGCTGCACTAACCATGGTTTTGCCTGGGATTTGTGTGTTCTGCACCTCCCGTTTCTTGTTGCTGAACCAGACTTGCGTGAATTTGCTCACATTCCCAACAGGCAGCAAAACTGATGGGCAGGACTCTTGCTGTGGAGGTGTCCGCCTGCCAGGGAGGTTGTGCCATCCCAAGGCCGAGACTGGTCTTCCTGAGACACAGAGAAACACGGAAGTGTGTTGCTGATGCTTCCCAGATCATTCTCTTCTCTTCTCCAAACTCATCCCTTGCTTGCAGGCCTGCCTGCTCCTGCCAGCAGGCCTGCCAGTTGCCTTGAGCTGAATAGTTTGCAAGGGAAATCTCTAAAAAAAAATTGGCGCTATAAAAAGCGTCTGTTCTCTCTAATCGACTGTGGTGTGGAGAGGCTGGAGGTAAAACTGAGGTTCTGGCTACAGGTCCTCTGGTCTTTCTGCAGGAGCTGTGGGTGGCTCAGTCCCAGTGTCCTGGCCCCAGCCCAGGTTTGGGAGTGCAGATCTGCTGCGTTATCCCCCGTGGCTTCGGTGCAGCGTGCTCTGTGGTGTTGTCCAGTCAGGCTTGGTCGCAGTGCTCTGTGGTGGTCAGCAGCTCTGGTTTGTGCCGCTGTTAGGCAGTGAGACCTTCTGTGCATTGTGTGGTAGTTCATGCTTGTAAAGTACTTCAGATCTTTTGCATTTTACAGGGTGGTGTTACTCTGGTACCTTTTGAGTTTTTAAATAAGATATAATAATATATTAAAATACCAAACACAAACAAATATATTAATAAATATATAATACATGCGTATGAAGATGATCTCTGCAAGCAAATAAGGTGTTGCTTTGTCAGAAATACTTGTGTACTTTAGCAGCAGCCTATGAAGTGTGGTGCTAAAATGAATAATCTCTCAAAGCAGAAACAGTTTTATATTATTTTGCTGCAGGAAGAAAATTGAAGTAATACATGTATGTACCTTATTAGAGCAGTGTCCTTCTTGTGAGGGACATGTCTGCTGGAAAGAACCAGCCTCTGCTGCAGCTCTGTGTGGGCCAGGGGAGAAGGTTTGGCTGTGGGTTGCCCCCATGCAGCTGCCATCTTCAGCTCCGTGGGAGAAGGGAAATTCCTCTGCGCAGAGCAAGGCCAGGTTCATGAGATGAAACATTCCTCCAAGCCCAGCTGGGACTGGTGGGAAGGCAGTGCTTCCCAAAATAAAACTAAACGCAGACCACAACAACTGGAGAAGTTTCTTCCTCTGTATTTACTGCACCCAAGCAGTAACCTGCTGCTGGAGCCTCTCACGTTGGTTTGGCAAACGGTCTGGAGTGGAGGAGGAAGAGGTGGGCTGGCGGAGCTGCAGCTCCTCAGGGCAGGGGTACATCTGGGTGGGCCACTGCGCACGGCTGGCATGGGTGCCGAGGTGCCCATGGGCAGGCTGTGCGTGGGGCAAGTGCTCCCGAAGAGGAATCCCTGTGGCAGCAGCTCCCACCGAGCTTTGAAGGTGGCAGAAGCCATTGCCATTTGGGAAAGCATAACACATCTGACAGATGATGAGTAGCATCTTCTAAGTCCCGCTGTATGTCTCTGCACTCTGTTATCTTTTAACTTTGTACTTTAAAATACACTATTTGGTCTGTTTCCTTTCAAAAGTTTCCACTCCTTGTAGTCTAAATAAGATTTCTCATCCGCTCGTCTGTTCAAGCCCAATAACTCTCATTTTCTTGCATTGAGAGAATTGTGAGCTGTCAAAGCTCTGAAAAACAATGATTTTTATTTCCTTTCAGAAACCTACTGTTAATCAGTTTGACAAAGCACAGCACAGGCATGCGTTCTTTCACCCAGAGTGAAATGGCTATTGGCAACTTCTTCTGGCATACTACAGGTTTTGGAAAATACATTTCCTTTCCTTGTGCATAGTGAAGTGCAGCCATGCACATGTGCACAAGATTTGATGTCTTTTATGAATGATGGAACACACTGTTCCTGTTGATCAAAGCCAGGTGACCATATCTAACACGACCTAAATGTTCTTTAAAGGTGTTTTTCCTGCTTTTCCAGTTCCAGATACAGGCAGTGGCTGGAATAAAAAGAGAAACCAATTCCAGCTTTTCAAAACTTGGGAAGGTCACGTCTTCTGCTGATATGTCAGCATTTCTATATCAAGTGGCGGTGCATAGACCTATATGCAGAAGGATCTAGCCCTGAAGTTTATGTAAGGCCTTTCCAGTTCAGAAATGACTTCGCTGTCCTTCACTGGTCCTGCCTGCTCCCCAGTCTGGGGGACCTGGACGTGTCAGAGCAGAGGATGAGAGAAGGCTGCATTTGAACCACATTCAGCATGGGCATGCAGATGTAAAAAATTCAGTAAAATATTCAGACATGCATTTTTGCTTTTCTAAACAAACAATACTTCTGAACTATATGAAATTTGTCCTTGATTTATCACTTCTGATCCTATTTTATTTTTTCTATACTGTTTAGCCTTAATGAAGTTTATGTCACATATTTATGTTGATTACTAGCTGAAAAATGTATACCGGTTGTAGTTGCAAATAAAAGATTATCTAACTTTAAAATAAATTAGGAACAGCATTTTTTCTCTGCCTTTCTTTATTGTGTGTGTTTGACAGCACGTTGTGTCTCATCTGCTTTGCTGCTTCCTGGTTAGTCACTGTCCCCTGTTTGTGCAGGGCTTTCCCACAGCAACTGGGAAGGGAAGAACATTTTAATCATAGGAAAACTGGAAGGGAATTTGTTTGCAGATGCAGGACTTGAAGTGTCATTCCACTCTTTTTTTTTCTTCTTTTTTTTTTCTTGCTTTTATCCTTTAGACACTTATTTTATGCTGTGGTGGTGTCTGAGTGACTATATGGACCATACCACCACTGAGCTTCACACACTGAAAAAACTCCCATATTTTCAATGCTTATGGTTTCGATTAGTCAAACATATTGCATTTTATTCTGAAGAGCGTCAAATGTAAACAAAATCTATGAAAATCTTTGCTTGTCACCCCTTGTAATGGTCAGCTGTGTCGCAGTCCTGTTGAGCAATGCTCCCTGCTGAGCCCTGACGTTCCTGCGTGGGAGCGCAGGTCTCAGCCAGTCCAGGCCTCTGTCTTGGCAGAGGACTTTGCAACGGTAGGCCTAACCCCGACGAATTCTCGTTCTGTGCATCACAAAGCTTTTCTTTGTGCCATTTTCAGTGCAAGTTTTAAATTAGAAGGTGATCATTTGGCCAGTTGTTTCCTATGCATCATTCCCTGTTGCTGAGTGCAACTATTAGGCTCCTAATAGCTGTTCCCTGTTTGAACTATGCGGGACAGCAGCAGGACATTTCCAGTGTGAGTTTGATGTATATAAGACTTTTCTCATAGTGTTTCTTTTGAATTCTGAACATCAGCTTGAGGGTATTGTGAATGTCTGTATGTTGCAGTTACAGCAAGAACAGTGATGAGCGCATGATAAATGTTTATACACATGCAAACATAACTGCTTTTGTTTAGACGTTAGTGTAAAATGCCCCCCCCAAATATTTCCTTAAGGCTATGGGCATTCAGCTCCAGAAGGAACCTTTATGTCTGAGGCCTATTTCTGTTCCTCTTCAATCTTCGCACAGCAACTGGAGTCCGTTACATCCAGCAAGTGGCCGATGTACAAATGGTTTTCCCTTTCACTCTCTTGTCTTTCTTCGCATCTCACCTGCTTCGTGCACAAGCCTTAAAGGTGACACCGTAACAGCTCTTGTTTTCTTTCCCATTTCTCACAGCGAGGCTGTCTGGGAGAACATGGCTCGTATGTGTGTGAAGACTCAGAGGCTCGATGTTGCCAAAATTTGCCTTGGAAACATGGGTCACGCAAGAGGAGCCAAGGCGTTGAGGGAGGCTGAACAAGAGCCAGAGCAGGAGGCCAGAGTGGCTGTGCTGGCCATTCAGCTGGGCATGCTGGTAAACCCTGTCAACCACACACTTCTGGGAATGTATACCCTGCTTAACTAGGGACAAAAATGAGAAACTGATCATTTTTTTTTTACAAATTCTGAGATGCAAAAACTTCAGAGGGAAGTAAAACCTACTGCCAGCTTTCCAGAGAGTCATGAAGACTAGTTCTGACAATTATTTTCCTGAAGCTGAGTTTTTATCCTAGGGAAATAGGTGTTTCCTCCATCACTGCACAGCCCCATGCTGCATGATTCTTGTGTGACACTGATCAGGGGCTTTCCATGAACTCCCAAGGCTCAGCAGTCCCCTGAGCCCTTTTTGTGTTCCTCAAAGAATAGATGAGAATGAGTGTGGCAAAATCTGATGCCTGGAAATAAGAGTACCAGAAGCCATAGCCACGTAAGGATGTAGTAAATTAATTTGTTTTCTTCACTGCTGCGGAGAATTTATATGGGACTTTTACTCCCATATGAAAAATTGCTAAATGAAGGAAACATCTTTTAAGGATCATTTATGTGTGAAACATTAAACAGAAAAACTTTTCTTGACACATAATTATTCCAAGCTTAATCATTCTAGGTTTGACTGGATTAAAAAAAGGATGTACTTTAAAGTATTCTGGATGAAATGTTTCAACAAACATATTTTAAGGTCTAATATGGGAAACACAAGTTCCATTTTGACATGTTTGTTTGTAGAGTGAAAGTCTAAAACTGTGTTCTGCCTGCCAGAGGGTGAGGGCTGGCTTAAAGCATTTAAACAGTTTAGGCAAAATTGATGTTTCCTGCAGGGATGGAGAGCGCTGAGATTTCTAGACTGGGAACCATAAAAGATCCAAGTGTATGATCTATACGAGGGAAAAGCTAAGCAAGGAGTGTTGATTGAATAGCCCACACTTCATAGGAAATCACAAATTACATAAAAAAATGGCAAGGTGCTATGACAGCAAAAATCTGTTTGGGGCTGCGTTTGAGGAGACGTCACGTGCTGGGACTTCGATTTGCTAACTTCTGTCTATGTATTTGTTGCAGCTACAGCTGGAAGGTTGACTTCTACCCTTAAGTATCTCATTACCAGAAAAAAAAACATTGATGAACTGGAAGAAGTTCAGAAAAAATCAATGCAAATTGTTAAACTCTTAGAAAGATTGCACAGACAAGGACATCTTTAAGCTAGCTGACTAATTAGACTTCGGCTTAAAAAGGTGTTTAGCAATCTACAACTATTTTAAGAGTATAAATGCTAGAGAAGTAACTATTCTGACTCAAAGTGAAGAAGAAAAGGAAAATTCAAACTAAATGTTTGGAAAAGCTTCCTGTCAGAGAAAGCTGTGAGGCTGAAAAGTGTCAGTGCTCCTTCTTTTGGATATTTAGATTGATTTGGAGAGGCAGAGGGGAACTGTAGCAAAACAAATGCAGTTCTGTTGCTTTTTTTTCGTCTCCTACAGAATCATAGTGCAGGCATCTTCCATCTCTACTGTCTATGCTTTTTTGAATTTGAAACAATAAGAAACAGAAACTATTTTTCTGTCTTGGACAGATAATTTACTAAATATAGTGTTCAGCTGGACAGCAGCTGGGTGGAGCAGGAAAATGCTCCTTCCACAGGAGTACCTCTGAAAGCGTAAAAATAATAGTTCCAAATTTGCTCACCCTTGCATCACCATCAGCAAAATCCTCCTTTTCTGTCTTAAATTACTAGCATTTATTCCCAGCAGTGGATCTCAGTTACCCATGAACAGCATTGCCACCTCTGAGCCCTGCTTGGAGGTCACAGGGGGTCCCCCTGGCACCTAACGCCTTCTCGCCAAAGCCCTGAGTGCCTGGGACCTCCTCCTGGACCTCAGCTCTGGACAGGCAGCGCGGCCGTTAACTGTAGCCCCACAAGAGCCTCTCTCCCCTTTCTGAAGTGGTTTATGCTCTTGATGACAGTGTTTAATTGTTGATGACTTGCTCATGTCACCACCACCCCCCCCCCCCCCC
>Ga0065711_1009955_pt1 | contig 10257 bp, 5 predicted proteins | sample Hoacrofraction12_FD_59098 | JGI IMG/M metagenome (GOLD analysis project Ga0065711, IMG submission 59098) | Hoatzin crop microbial communities from Cojedes, Venezuela - Epithelial fraction 12 v2 (version 2) | ecosystem: Host-associated > Birds > Digestive system > Esophagus > Crop | place...
CCGCCTGGACAAGGTCCTGTGCAGCCTGCTCTGGGTGACCCTGCTTCGGCAGGGGGTTGGACTGGGTGACCCACAGAGGTCCCCTCCAACCCTTAACATTCTGTGATTCTGTGATGTTATCTGCAGCCAGCTACGCGTGCCTCAGCTTTGTCAAACTCAGGCCAGTCATTTAGATGCCTAAAGACAGGATTTTTTTTCTAATTGTGGTTAGTAAGTCATACTGCTCTGTCAGTTCACAACTCCAGGCAATGTGTACAATGAAAGTAATTAAAACAAACCACGGGAAAAATTGGACACTATTCAAAAGGCAATTAAAGTGATTAACATTTTCAGAACTCTATCTGCTTTCTTCCAGATGTCATTAAGCCGCAGAAATCAGCTGCAGCAGAAAGTAAACTGTACTCACTTCTTTCCTTTAGTGTTCTGCCTGTCAGTATGCAAGGATTATCTTATTTTCGTAAATCAAAGAGACGCTAATGAACTCTCATGTTCCCCTCAAGTGAGCTTTTGTTACCTCTTTCTTATCACTTTGCTTATTTTCATTAACAGTATCCAAGAATCTTACACAGATAATTTACATTTAGACTTCTCATCTTGAATTAACTGCAGACTGATTCAACAACAACAAAGAGCAGGCATTCAGCGACACCTGTTTTAACACTTTTGTCTTGTCTATCAAACTGTAGTCTTCAATATCACTTCCACTTCCTTCCATCCTTCACCACAGGGAAGTGTTGGCCCAATGGAATTTAGGGAGTGAGCACTTCAGACATATGTCTGACGACACCCACATTAACAACGTTATATTTATGGAGAAAATTATCCCGATTCTTCAGTTTCCAATCCCCAGAGATTGGAACCTGAGAGAAAGGAATGCAAAGCAGGGGAATACTTGCTCCTGGCATTTTACATTCATTTGGTGCAACTGTGCAGATGTCTAGAGAAAATAAAACCCTTAAAAAAAACAACTCAAAATTCAGTGTTTTGTTACTTGAACCAAAAATACCCTGGAACAGCAGTTATCTATTTCAGGTTATCTTTGTTCAGTACCCAAATTTATCACATGCTTTCATTCACAGATATTTTCAGCTGAGAATTACGCTGTTTCAAAGCCATGAAATTCTCTTAGACTTCACTTACTTGCTTCTCTGTCTTGGCAACTTCCAGCCCTACCCCATAGGGCTGACTTCCTTTGTAGCGTGGAGGACATGGCAAGCAGTGGAAACCCGGATTTGTGTTCACGCAGCGATGGACCTGATTCACCTTAAAGCAAACATCTGACACAGCTAGACACTGCAGGAAAAGAAAGAAAGAAAGAAGAAACAAATTGGATGGCTGTGTAACTCCCAAACAATGCAAATTTCACAGTGATTTCCTGAGGTTAATGGAAACAAAGTCAATACCTCATCAAGATCCTCACAGACGGTACCATTGCCAAGGTAACCTGCTGGGCATGGCCCACATGACCAAGACCCATCTGGGTAACTGTTGCATTCTGCTCCAGGAAAGCAAGGATTTGACAAACACCCATCTGGCAAAGACACATAAAAGTATAAATTAAGTTAGGAGTAGAAAAGGCATGTAACACTTCATTGAAGAAACAAGTGTTCTCTGTTCATTAGCTTAAATCACAGCGGATACAACACACTTTTATGAAAAAACCTAGAATTATGGTTATTAAATGCATTTAATATACTGTGGACTTAATATGAAAATATTACAGATTGCTACATCTGGTTGAATACATTACAGCATATTGAAGCCCTGTTTAAGCAATGCATAAGTCAGCATTAAGAATATATATAAAATCCCACTGATTTAAACAGCATCAAAAATAGTTAGATGTGCTTTCCTGAAACAAGGGTATAATTAGTAGATTTCTGTAGTGTCAATTCACAACGACCCACTAAAGAAATAACAGCAACAATAATTATTCAGACTGAATGAAGAATGACTAAATACCAACCGACTGGGCAATCCTTCTTATTGCACATATCATGTTGCTTGGTATCTCCCACACAGGGCTTTCCTCCGTACTGCGGCTCTGGACTGTTACAGAGGCGAGACCTCTCACGGATTCCTCCTCCACAGGTAACGGTGCAGGCAGACCACGGCGACCAAGGACCCCACCGGCCATTCACTAGGATATGCAGAAGAGAGAAGAGCATCGCAGGCAATATACTGGGGACAACACTTGGTGCCAAAGACAACAACCCTTTCTTCAGATCCCTGACTGGAGGCAGCTTCTCACTAGGCACACAGGAAGAAAGATGCTGGCAAAGCCTCACACTGAGATAGCAATATTTCAAAACACAAGCAAACAAATAAAAAATACCCAACTGCTTTATAGGCATATTTTGGCCAATAATTCAAAACAACATGCCGTGCCCACTGGTATGGTGTATTCCCACTTAAGTTGATCAGAGCAAGTACAGTGCCTTCAAAGCTCCCCACTAAGCTTTTATTTTGTGCAGAAAACAGGGTGTGACCACAGGACACACACTTCTGCTGAGCTCCACGGCTTTTCCTACGGCAACAGTACGCTCCATAACGCTGCAGCTATTGTTCTTGTTTTGCATCCGTTCACCAGTGTATCTTCAACAGCATTGCTTGACTCAGTATAAATGACTTAGTTCAACGATTCTTCTGCACATTTTATATTGGTACAACTCTACTGATTCTGTTGTCAATCCTGAATTTTCTTGAAATACAAACATCTTCAAACTAAACTCTGTGTTCGTCCTCAGTACCACAAAAAAACATAAGGGCAATGGTGTGTGTCCTTAAATAAATAACCTTTTCACTAACTTCACATGCATGGGTAGATCAAAAAATAGATGAAGTGTGTATAGCTATTGAAGTACTATTGGGTTAGAAGCTTAACATCAGTTTCAAGCTCATACCCCATAAGTAGAAAGGAAAGGCTGAACAGAGGAGGGAATGTAGAAAGAGAATAAAATGAGGAAAAATTATATGAAAGGAAAGTGAAAGTAAGTGGAATGAATGGTCTCTACAAAGGTTAAAGAGTGTAGATGAGCATGAAAGAATTATAATAACAATTAAATGTGTTGAATACGTGTAAAATACGTATGCATACTTTCAAAGAAACCTGGCTGTTGGGGGACTGTATGTCTATTCCTAACATGTACAGTATCAGCTTCCTTTTAGATAGAAAGTGTTTATATTTTTGATACGCAGAGATAAATCACTAAGTTTATAACTCATATTTCTCAAACTCTTAATGTTTAAAGCCAAATCATAACTTGGGAGGTTTACAAAACCTCCAGCTGCATTGTTGTCTTTATTTTAAAAGCACCCTTGTGTGTTATTTCGCCTCTAAGCTACAAATCATATTTTCTGTCATAGAAATTCACTGTAATTGAGATCTGAATAAAAGAGAAGAAACTCAGCCGGAATATTACTGCATCACCTTGGATTCAACACCACACAAACATACCTGGACATGGAACCTTCTCGCACTTCTCTGTCTCACGCCCGTTTCCCACACAGTTTTTCCCACCCATCTGGGGGATAGGGGAATTGCAGAGGCGGATGCGGGTGATGTTTCCTACTCCACAGGTAACAGAACAGGAAGACCAGGGAGACCAGTGACTCCAGCCACCATCCTGGCGTACTGTCAGGGAAAAGAGCAAAACTCAGCAAAATCGCCCACCAGCAGCAGCAATACAAACTCACTCGTGAAGTTCACCTTCTAATAAGCTTCTCATTGCACCTGCTGAATGTCCCACCTCTTTCCCACCACCGTCACTTACAAAGCCCAGCCTGTCAGCTCAGGCGTTCAAGTACAGCTTTCTTAAGAATCTCAGTGACCAACATACATCTAACATGGACTTTGGATATTTTACTTAAAAATAAGCTTGTTCCATGGAAACAAACACTTGCTTAAAATCCACATTTGGACATCTGGCAGCTTCAGCAATAGCCTTAGGTACTATAGTAGCCTGCATATAGCAGCTATCTTCAACAGTATTAACTGTAGTTCTGGAGACAGAGTACGATCCTTCTGAGGGTCTTAAATATAAAAGCAGTATGATATTTTGCAAGAAGTTTCTATGATTACTGTATTCCTAAACACTACTAAGCTAATGGAATGGGCCAATAATCGTGAATGAATGGCAGATCAAAACATGGCCCCATGTATCATGATTATGAATTGAGTGTTGTCTCCAAACAAGAGACTCCAGTGCATGAAAAGAAAAATGTTAAAGAAAAGATCACCCACTCTCTTTTTGCGTAACAGAGCTGAGCCCAGAATGCACACACCTATTAAATTGTCAGAAAAAGCAGAAATATTTCAAAGGGGGGAGATGTCAAAGAATCTAACGATAGCTACTTTATGCACATATGAGTGTTCAAATACATACTGTCCTGACTAGTGAGCATTCATAGGAAATCCAGACTAAACTTGGTTTTGCTTAGAGATGTCCAAAGAAGCTTTAAAACAGGGAGAAATGTTATTACTTACTGCGATGGTCGCATTTCTTAAAGCTGCACATCCTTGTCTGGATGTGCGGGCCCGTACAAGCGCTCCTGGTGACATCGCACGACCTCCCTCGCATCTGAGTCCCAGAGCCACAGGTAACCGAGCACTTCGTCCAGTCTGACCATGGCGACCAGCCTTCCTCGCTGTCATCAGCTGCAGAGCAAACGGTAAGAAAAACGTGTGTCACATTGGAAGTCGCTCTATTATCCTGTTCAGAAGATTTTCACTCCTCTTTTTCTGTGGATGCACTTTGTCCTTTAGATCTCTTTTTCTAATTTTGCTTTCCCAAACTGCCAGTGAAGCTAGGGAATTACGGTTTAACGTAATGAGAGGCTAGCCCAGATTAAGAATCCTGGATCTTCACAATCTTGTGAACAGTGTGTTTGCACAAGGCACTGACCTTTGGAGGAAGAATACCTCATCTCTAGAATGGACCAAGCCAAAAAACTCAAGCCCCAACTGCCTTTGACTTCACAATATAGGTCAGTATGATGAGATGTGGCCCCAACTCTGAACGCAACATAATGGTGAACATGATCAAGAGCGTATTGTAAGAATACGCCCTCTGCTCTGAATAGACAAAAAAGCTCTGAGTATATTTCAATGTATTTTTGTTTAGAACATCTAAGCAACCATTTCCTTCTGTAATAGATCTGCCTAGTACAGAATGAAAAGTCCTGAACCCACACTGAAATGACTTATTCAGTCAAATTATTAAAACTATCGTCACTCCAAAGGCTAGTTCACAGCCTGCAATGCTGTACTAAACGTGGACTGGGTTGTCAAGGTTCCCCAGTAAAGCATTACACCAAAGAACAGGGTGTCATATGACAGAAAAGAAATAAAACTGAGTAACAGAATGACAATAACAGAGAGGAAAAATAACTTGCACTCTTAACAAATATTGCATCAAACTGCATGAAACTTTTGATCTGGAACTTAAACATCCTCCACAAGGAGACAGGAACACATCCTAACCTATGTAAGCCTGTTTTAACAAGGCAGTATGGAAAAGAAACACTAGTGCACAGTGTCAATGCAAACCCACACAAACAGAATGTCCAGCCTTGGTAAATATGACTAGGGAGGAGCATGCATCCAAATCTAGCGTCCAGCTCAGCTAGGCAAGGTATCAGCTTACTTGTAAGCAACCAATAAACCAGTGAAGAGAGACCAACTCCTCCAGAAGGTAACTTCAAGCAACCAAGTTACTTCATCTGATCTTTGTATACATCTAAGTTTTATATTTGATCTTATTTGCCTTGACCTCTTACTTGTTTTGACCTTTCCAACACACTAGTAGTGATTTTAAATCTTGCCAAAGAGTATCTTTCTCTTTGGCTAAATACTCACAGTGAGAGCAGACCGGACAGCATTCGCCTTCAACAAAAGATGGATCGGCACAGGAGACTGCTGGGCAGGTGATTTGATGGCACACAATTTTAGAATCCTACAGGCAAAGAAATCAACTTACTGACTTATGCTCACATACAGAGGCAAATAAAGGTGGGCATCTGGGGAAGTTTCATGCATGGAAATTCTTTGATTTGTTCGAACTGTCATGGACTTGGCGACTACTTTTTATAAATATCATTAAGTCCAGGTCAAGCTCTGAGTAAATGTGACCCGACCTGGACAGTTGGGCTGGATTAAATCCCCTACCCATTTTTTGCAGAGCACAGCAATGTTTCTAAAACCTTACCTGGCAGGTGCACTTGGTGCAGCTATCTACAATCCAGCTTTCATTATCTGCAAAGACACGGCCATCCTGCCAGCAAACTGACTGGTTCTTCAGTGTTTTGTTAGGCCCAATCAATTCCCACATAATTTGGTTCTCTTCAGACTAGAAGATGAAGTAGATGAAAATAAACTGCATAATCCGTAAGCAACCAATTTTAAATAGACAAAACTGAGACACTACTGGATTTAATTCTTCCATCAAAAAAAAAAGAGTCTATTTCTATGTACTTATGCACATAAAGAAGATGATCTTGGGTACTGCAATACTGCATAGCAATTCTTCAGATAATAGTACACACACAGTCACACAACACTAAAGGAAATCTGTTCTTAGCAGTTTTGCTTTCCTCTAGCACAGCTCATCTTTAGATGGGAAGATTTTAGTCCTGAGACATGGCAAAGTATTAAACTTCAGAAATAATTAACTGATACAGAGTAAAAGGGGCAGACTTCAGTAAAGTGTCACCATCATACTTCAATTATGAACGCATTTACTTAAGAGTTTAGGTACCCCGTGTAGCCACTTGCCGATGCATTCATAAATGGTATGAGCACAGTAACAACGCTTTAACATTATACAGGCAAGGTTGGGTTTGTCAGCTTTTGATTTCTAAACCTGCACTAACCTGCAAGAGGACTCATTACCCCTGTGTATGAATGCATGTGTGTGCTGTTTTCAATCCAGCCTGTGAAAACGAAGCCTTCATTAAAGTGTTATACTCAAGAACTGACTTAACTAGTCACTTCAAAAATGTAGGTCTTCTCTACATCGTGTAGATACACCAACAGGTAAACACATGCACATACAAAAATCTCTACTAACAGCCTCTGGTATAAAACAAAGACGGAAAGAGCACTGCACAGCACACCTCTTAGCTCCTCAGACTTTTAGGTACCTACCACTTTTTGGAGGTTATCAGCTAAGTTGTTCACCACAATGCGCAGGCCGGTGAGCTCCGTGAACATTGTTCCCAGCTCTTCACAGGAGCGGTCACAGAACTCAGCCTTCTTCTCTGGTTTCTCGCCCACGTACTCGGTTGTGACAGCAGGGCTCAAGTGAAGGATTTCGGTGCTCTCGTTGATGCTGTTCACTTCAGCTGGTAGCAAGAGAGGGAAAAAGAAGAGTGGCATATACAAAGTTCTTCCACAGATTACAGATTCCTGCTGAAACCACAGGTTGGCACCCATGGATAGGGTTTAAACACATCCATTTTCCCACATCCTCAAGCTCGATTACACCCATAAATAAAAGAGAGGGGTTAGATGTAAGCTGGCTCCAATTATAGGCTTTCCCTTTTCAAAATTAAGAGCCAAGCTGTGTCTCACACAACCCTCACTTTAAAACATTGTTGGCACTGCAACACATTAATTTATGAAGAGGGCATCAAAAAAGGACACAGTAGCAAAAAAGAAAACCCATTTTACCCACTCAGAGCTATAAAAGGTTTCAGATTTTTTCATGACCTATCGCGTTTTCTTGATGCGGAGAAAACAGCAAGGAAAAAGACTTCCCTTGCAGAAAGTCATTGTCCTTGTTCTGCCCATAAATTCCGTGGTTACTCGGATCAAATTCAGATCATTACGCAATTTATACCAGACTCTGGGTTGCTCACTGGTGTTAAACTCAGTGGAGCTGTTACAATGGTAGTTTAATTCTGAAGTGAAATGGAGGTCAAGCTAAGATCACGCTGAATACTTTATTTGTCACTCCAAACACTCCTCCATCAGGCAGATCGTAATTAAAACAGAACTTTGCATGTATTATACAGGGAAAACTGATATTAGAACATGTCCAGTTCAAAAGGCTTCCCTGTCTATTGCAAATTCTTGAGAAAGAATGTAACAAAAAGCATCAGTAGTAATTAATACAAAAAGAAAACAAGTAACTAAATAAAACAGTCTGCGTTCTGTTCAGCATTTAAATCTCTACCAGGTAAGTATCTTCTGGATTCCATGCAAGCTTTCTCCACGGTACACTCAAACTTGGTATCAGCTACACAGAAATGCATACTGCCTTGTCTCTCAATAAATACTTGTTTACCAGATTTGGTAATGTTGTAATAAGTCAAGGTTACCAAACAGAGAGAAGCAGCAAAGGATACAGCAATTTAAAAAGAAGCAATTGGCACAGGACCGTGTGCCATAAAACATATGCATCAAACCACCCCAATACCATTCAGTGTTGGCAAGTCACAGAAAGTGGCAGTGCTTCAAAAATTTTGAGGGTTTGATTCGATGCTTGACTATACAATGTAAGGTGTTATATTTAAATGTAGAAGCAATGAAAATGGGAGCAAAAGTATTCTTCATTCATTTAGAAGGCTAAAAATAAAAGAACAAAGAACCAACCCATAGGATGACATTAAATAACTACTTCTCAACCACACTTAAAATGATTGGCTTGATGGGCTTTCAAATGAGCTATCAAGTATCTGCCGCTAGCCAAGGTCCACAAAAAGCAGTTCGCAGTATTCCAGCGCTGCAGCAATTGTCCAGCTTCACTTACAGGATGGGAGAAAACTGATATACCACACAGCAGATCAGAACTCCCTGTGTCATAACTGTTTATTTCAGCTGCTTTTGATTCCCTGGAAAGAATGCAGTTTTCCTACCGCACTGAAACGCCAGGTTTCTCAGATTCCCCCATAGCACTTCTCAGGTCATTAATTTCATATTTTTCAAGCCAACATGGAGCGTGCCTTGACCGGAACATTCTGAGGACATTAATAAAGCTGCAATCTCAGCAGGAAACAAAAACCTAAACTATGTTAGACGAACTAAATCCACACTTCCTACTGGTACTTGGCAGTGACTGAAAGAAGATGCCTGAGGATCACTGGGAAATCAGTTCTCTGCTGCTGGCTTCCTGCTAATTTCCTAAGGACCACATGATTATCTTTAAAATAGAGAAACCAGAAGAGCAGAATGTGCATCCTTTCACATATGCAGATGTTATTCTGTTGATCTAGCTGAAGAAGGGATTGTATCAATGTGCCTATTTAGGCGTGTTTTTGTCATCTCTCCTACCCAGTGCTGCGTGTAAGTCCTGCCTGAGGTATCTGCAGCCACCACACTACAGAGCTACTTTCCTACCCTCAGCCCAGCAGCAAACCCAAGCTACCATTTCGCCATCCCTCACATTCTCATACTAGGATTAAAGATACAGTAGGATAACAGAGTCCCACCTCTGAAAAATCAGCAGCAGGCTCTTTGTGTCCTCAGAGCTGAGGGTACTCCACTGGTAACATCTGCCAATGTGGGACACTCACTCGTAACTATGGCATCTTAGTGCCTGTACCTCCCTTCAACAAGTGGGCCACCAAAATTGGAAAAGATGTACCTTGTGGTCAGTGACATATTGCTCATGGCTTTTCAGCTGGGGTAATTAAGCTGGATAGGCAATGCCGGAAAATCAGTCGTGCATGTAACAAGCATCTCAAGTAATTCTGATGCTCTCCAGCCACAGCGTGCTATTAGCCCTCTTCTGTTGTTGCACAAGTAATTTCCATCTTGTAGTATTCTCTTGGTGTTGCAAAGTAAAAGTAAAAATACTGTGAATTGAACTATTTGCTAAATACTTCCTGTATTTATTTGTACTATTTGCTAAATACTTCCCAAGAAGGATAAAACAATAAAACCCAAATCTGTATAATTTATCAGACCTAAAAGTTTGGTAGTTGACAGTTGTGATAAAAAAACACAAGAAGAGTGCATCAAAAAGAGTGTGGCCAGCAGGACGAGGGAGGTTCTACTTCCCCTCTACACTGCCCTAGTGAGGCCTCATCTAGAGTACTGTGTCCAGTTCTGGGCTCCCCAGTTCAAGAAAGATGAAGAGTTACTGGAGAGAGTCCAGCGGAGGGCTACGAGGATGATGAGGGGACTTGAACATCTCCCCTACGAGGAGAGGTTGAGGGAACTGGGCTTGTTCAGCCTGAAGAAGAGAAGGCTGCAAGGGGACCTTATAAATGCTTACAAATATCTGAAGGGTGGGTGTCAGGAGGATGGGGCCAAGC
>Ga0065711_1051733_pt1 | contig 10257 bp, 7 predicted proteins | sample Hoacrofraction12_FD_59098 | JGI IMG/M metagenome (GOLD analysis project Ga0065711, IMG submission 59098) | Hoatzin crop microbial communities from Cojedes, Venezuela - Epithelial fraction 12 v2 (version 2) | ecosystem: Host-associated > Birds > Digestive system > Esophagus > Crop | place...
GCTCTTTGGCTATAATCTCGGTATCCTTTAAGGGTTCTTTCATACTGTTGTGACTGGCGACCCTGCTAAAATGCTATTGCACCATGATTTAGTTAGGTGGGATTAATTTCACATAACCCGTGTTACTCTAAATTAGATCAGCTTGCTCTGAACGAGTCATTTATTGAGTCATTTATTTCTTTCAATTAGATTATTAAATCATTATTCTTCCTTTTTAGTGTTTTGAATAACTCCAGCTAGAAAGGATAGCACAATGTGCTAAGCAGTAAGAGGCTCATGCTAGCACTCTTCTGCTGCCTTCTTTTCTTGATAATAAATTCATATACAGACTGAAGTATGTCACTACCCTGCATGTTCACTTGTTGAAAAATGAAATTGCCATCATCTTGGCTAGTTATTGTTCATGTTTGGTTTTATTTAAAGGAAAGATTAAAAAGCTGTTTCATGAAAGAAAATTGCTTGTAAATCGAAACCTTAGATTTGGTTTAATGAATGTGATGAAATCCCTCAGATAGAAACCTGTGGAAGACAGGTGATCATTGGCCAAATATTTTGAAATTTGCCTCTCTTCCATGTCAGAGTGAAAAAGTGGCAAAACCTACTATTGGCAATTCCGTTCAAGGCTTTTGTCTCACGTCAACTTGAAAGATTTTCATTTTGGCAAAATGAACTTTGGCAAAACTGTCAAATATATTTTTGAAGGAGAAATGAAATGATTGCTTGAAAACAACAAAAACCACCACCCCAAATCTGGTTCATATGAAACACCACAGTACAATATTTCTGCCTAGGTGGTTGAGCTGTGTGTGCTGCAGAACATGTGAATGACATGACTTCCCCTCCTTTTCCCACCCCAACATCTGGATTTTGCAAGAGTTTGTTGGCGAGTTTCATACATTCTAGTTCGTGAAGCTCCACAATTGCTAGCATCACACTTCCACAGTGTTGTAAGCACTGGTGAAGAATGGCTGGAGAATGTGTTTCACAGGTTGGTCTTCTATTCTTTTGACAGGGTCAGGAATAAAAATAAGATCTGGCTTGTAGAAGGCAGCAACGACAGGAGGCTGTTGGCAGGGTTGTTCCAGTTCCTCTGGACAGCACGAGCAGTGCAAAGCAACCAATGATGGACATAGAAGGGGAATATCACTGGCTGATTTAAAATACGTAACTGACATCCAAGAGTCTGAAGAAGCTAAAATTTAAGCAAAAAAACTCTTCAAAGTCAGCAAAAGAGACTGTTGTACATTTTTATTCTTCTGTTGTCTTCTACACTCATTATATTCCCCAGAAATGGAAGAAGCTTGAAAAACTAATCTCTCAGCATATCTCATCAGGTAATATAAATCGTTGTGAGTGCTAGAGAAGCACAGCTGACAATAGATGAGCTAATGGTTCATTTAAGACTCCTCTAACCTACAGAGAGATTTCATATCAAATCTTGAAGCATGGGTGAAATATAAACAGAAGGAATGAAGAACAGTGAGTGCCAACACCTGCCACAATATTTTTATTTCTGTTGGTCAAAGCTGTGCCCTTTACTTCACAATTTTGGAGTCAGCCTCTGTGAAAAACCTGGCATTTTTTTGTCTGTTTTTTTGTTGCAAGACGACAAAGTTTTTCTGCTGACAGTGTTACTGTGAAACACTACAATATGCTTAAAAGAGCAACTTCTCAGTCAATGTGTACCTTTGTGTATTTACAAAAAAATTGTGCCTTGTGGAGTAGCAAATATATTTTAAAATGCTTTTTGAAGCATTTTGGCTTGCTTTCAATTCCTTCTTGCACTTTTAGAATGGAATTATACATTTATCTCTGACAGTTGCAACTATGGCACTGTGTCAGTGTCAATGAGAACACGAGTTGAAGAAAATGAGCAAAGCTGTCCTGCTGAGATAAAGCTTCACAAATCAATTAGGTCTTTGTTGCCAGCAGTGATAGAGAGGGAAAGCCCCACTTGAATATGCTTGCTTGGCAGCTATGAAAACCATTACCTATAAATGGTGTGATGATAATTGCTGCTTTGCACAGTGGTACTGCCTGAAGAATTAAATAGCGAGGGATTGGGAGGGAGAGGTGGTTGAAAGCTGTGGCTTTTCTCCTTGAGAGTGTTCATGTCACAAATTATTATTGACTGGTCCTTGCTAGTGTGTTTTTTATTTAGATTTAATATTAAGTAAAACACCTGTGCACAAGCCCCGAGAGCCACTTTGGCAGTAATTAGATTTGCAATTGCTGCCCAGCAGTGTGAAGACAGATATACCAATAAATAAAATCTGCCAGCCAGCACCAGTAAAAACACTGATTTAGCCCAGCAGATGAAAAGAGAAGAATTCCGCTGAATCCTTTCATTCCCAAAGCTGCCCAGGAGCAGGCGTTCAGCCTTTTCTGACATCCCTCGCCAGAGGCTGGTGTCATTTCTGGAAAGTAACCTGCACTGGATTATTTCAGGTGAGGGGAGTGTGCCCCACATTTCTGGGGCTCTCCTGGAGAGCATCCTGCAGGCAAGCCTTGGTCTTCTCACGCCCAAGATCTCTACTGAGAGTCGTTACAGCTGAGGCAGTGGGTAACTGGGAGAGACATGGCCTGGTGGGCTCTATATCCTCTGAAAGCACTGCGAGCGCCACGCAGAGGCGAAAAAGGGTCTTGTATTTTGTACTGTGTTTTGTGCTCCTGGTGAGTTTCCCAGCTTTGTGAAATGTGTAGCTGTCATCTTTGCTGAAGCCAAGCAACTAATCAGCATCACATGTTCTTATGTTTGCCATCTATCAATATGTGAAAAGGGATACTGCTTTCTAGGTCTGTGAACTAATTATATTTTACAAACAGCAAGTTCTTTTAAAAAGACTTGGGGGTGAGTTTCTGCAAAGACAGAAAAGCTTGTGAAATCATAAACTGTGTATATTTTAAATCTTCTTTCTATAAAGAAAAATAGAGATTATCAGCAGGAAAAAAACATTACTGACGTTCTTAAAAATAACAATAGGAGGAAATTCATTCTAGCAAAAGGAGAAATAAGTACTTTCAAATTAAATACAATGTGCATTTGGACGGTTATTTTTCTGTTGCTTTCTCGGAGATGGAATGCCTAGTTTATATGCAAGTGGGCAATGTAAGTTATACGTGGGTTGTTTACATGAACTGGAGTATGGATGTGTGCATTGTTTTAAAGTACGCAAAGCTTAAAAATATTTAAACCATTTTTTTACAATATAAGACACCTTGGAGATTTTTTTGTGTAAGGTAAAGGTCTTGAACTCTGAAATAAATGAGGGAGCAGAGAGTGTGTGGCAACTGCATGTGCTCGTTGCTGAAGGCAAATACGAGATAACTGAATTACCTCAGCCTCAATAAAGGAAAGGAAGATAATCTGGGTGACCTTCTAGCTGCTGAAGGCTGGGAGAGAGTAGACACAATGTTTGCGCTCATTTAGAAACAATAGTGAGGAAGGAAGTTTAAAGAGCAGGTTGCCAGGGAATGATATAAGCAATCTCCCGTATGAGGCATGCTTGTAGGAAAAGCTAGTAGCTCTGAGTGTGACAAGGGATGAAATTTGTAAGCTGGTGTGCAGAGTAACAGTTCCTCTTAAACCTCTCAGCAAACTCTGGTTTGCTGAGAGAAAATGTTCATGATCACATTTATATGTTGTGCTATGGATCATTCGGGGCATGGGATGAATCCTGCCTTACGCTGGGCTAAGGCCATCAACAGAGCATTTCCAACCTAGTCTGGGAAAACAGAAAATGAGACACTGAGGGACCAGTGCATGTTTGTCATGCCCATGAGAAACTACCGGCAGGACAGTCACAAAGCAGTGCTGGCTAAATTGATAAATGCTAAACCCTGTGTTGTTATAATTTCAATTGGAGTTGGCACATAACCTGCACTTGTTAAAACAAACAAAATATCACCTGATCATGCAGTAAGTAAGTACTGAGTTTCATCACTGCCATTTTAACATGCATGTATTTAAAGCTGAGCTCTTGTTTTTGGGGAAAAGTAGCACTGGTTTCAGTGAAGTGGTCACACTTGTGTTTGACTTGCAAATCCCAACAGTTTCCGAGAAAACTGCAAATAAAAAATTGCTGAAAAGCGCAGGTGCAAACTGAGACTAGAGTTCATGATTTGAGTCAAGCTCTTACATTCAGCGACTTAAAACTGTGATTACATCTGGTAATTGGGAGTTGCTTTCACTGCCTGGCTGCTTTTCATTTTGGTGACTGTAGTTCCCAATTAAAACAAAGTATTATGATGGTTCTCCTGTCATGGCTAGGAATGTTTCATTCCTCAGCTGTGAGGGGTGCAAAATCTGTTTTACTGCCTTCCTCTGACACATTGGGGTTGATCCTAGCTGGAAGTGGGGCACAAGACTCCTATGGGCCAGTCCTTTGAAGTGGCACAAAGGATCCTTTTTCTGGTCTTTGCCTGACATTTTTGCTTCCACGTATGTGCTCACCTTTGAGCATCTTGGAGTTGGAGATGGAAATGTATTTGCCCTGCAGGGATCTCACAGGTTTCCACCTTTCTTTGAAGCCTGGGGAGCAGCTCTCCTGCTGGGGCTGTCAGGCTTCTATCACTCAATCACTTCCCTGCTACTGCCGCTATCTTGGGAATAATTGTCTTGTTCTGTGTCCGTGAAACAGATGCCTCCTGATAACTGCGGCATGCTAGACTGGCTAAATTCTTCAGGCTACGTAGAGGGGAGTCAGAGGGAAACTAAAGGGGAGTTGAGTTTTTTCCCTTTGACTTTGCGAGAGGATACGACTAGAATAGAAAAATGGAGTGAAAAGATGAAAAAACCCTTTTTCCAAAGGCAGCCGGTGCACTTATGTTGAACACTACCCTTTCCCCAAGGACACTTTTGCATAGCCTCTAGCCCACCCACGCAGCCTCCGACGCTGGTGATCTCTGTGGAGGGTGGTGGTAGCACGGCGTCGGCTGCGTGGGAGCGGTCCCACCCCGCTGTGGTGGCTGAGCGCTGTAAGCCCATTGACCGTGATCATCCCTGTGAAAGGAGCAGTCCCCACCTCACCGAGACCTGCTGACAACTTCTGGGAGTCAGCGTTGTGTTACTCGTGCAATGGCACCCCCGATGTAGTAGAAATGCTACTTACTAAGGAGTGCAAGTTGTACAACCAGGTGGCAATTTGTGGGGGAAAGCAATTAAAAATTAATGTTCCCATGAGCTTTTCTGAAGTTGCATTTGATGTTGGATCTAATTATTTTTAGCAACTGTTAATTCTTTTGCACACCTTGGTAATTCTTTACACCTCCTTTACGGCATGATGAGTACTGTAACTGAATTTTTAAAAGAGCTAAGAGCTTGAAGTAGTGTGTGGGCTGTACTGACCACCCGTAAATAAGATGTAATTCTAAGCTTAAGAATAATGGCCTCTAAGAGTAGTGCTAGCATTCCCTCTTAAAACCTTTTTAATGAAATTAAATTCTTAATTAATCTGTCAATTTCAGGAACAAGTGATATTTTTTCCCTCTCTTTTTTTTTTCTTTGATGGAAACTATCTTTTTATTTTTGTGCAAAACAAATGAAGGACTAAAAGTAACTCTATTTGTTCACATTTCCTTTTCTTTTGGTCCATGATTTCCTTTTCCTTGCTACTCTTAACCCTTTCATCTCTCTTTCCTCTCGTTGTCACTCTCCTTTCTTGGTTTCCATAGTAGTTTCCTATACTAGCTACTATCTTTTTTTTTTTCTGAAGACTTTTAAACATGGAAAAGGTAGCTGCAAAAATACAGATGTATTACAGTGATAATAGCGGTGGAAAAACATTTGCTATTGTTAGATCTGTGTCTGATTAAGGCATTTAAATATGTCTTGGGGTGCTTACAGTAATGTTAACAAAAAAGACTCAGAAGAATCTATGTAGTAAACCCAGAAGAGATCTTCAAGATACCAGAGGGAGTGGGAGAAGGGGGTTAGGGTGAGGAGAAGCCATTAATGGTGTTGGTACCAATGCTGGTACATGATCTGTAGTTTAACAGCCTTGGACAATGCAGTGCTCTGCAGGGTGAAATAGGACTGGGCAGCTGTGGCACTCCTACAACTGCACCAGAGGTTGTTCCTTGAAGCCAGTTAAGCAGGACATGGTTTATTTTTGCAATTGTGGAAATGTGCACTGCTTATGACCCTTATTTTTCACCTACTTTTATTTGTGGTGTGTTTCTGTTACTTGCTCTGTAAGGATATTGCAGGTACCAACCCTGTGATAAGATCAGTCTGGTGCTTTTAAGAGTCTAGTGGACATGCTGGCATGCTCACCTAGGTAAAAGGCATTTCCCCAATAGGGATGTAGCTGAGACAGAGATCAAAGGATATTGCAATGGATAGCGCGTGGTTAAGTTGTAAATCTGATGCTGTATATCGACTGAGGAGGGTGTAACTTTTAAAAAGAGATCACATCTTTTTTCTTCACCTAGAAATCTGGGTAAACCAGCAAATTCAGTGCTACAGTTTATAATAAATCTCTTGCTCTAAAACACATTAGATCATTCTCTGTTGATATGCAGCACAGTTTCTATACCGATGCTGTGAACAGAGTATCTTCACTACTTAATGCTATGCGCCATGTTCATAATCGGTAAGATTACTTTTATGTGTGCTTGGTACTTAATATCTTCATTTTAGTTTCATGAAACATCGTATAATAAAAAAGCCAACTATGTCAATAATTAAACTCCGTATGTATTTAAAAGCTTTATTAAGCTGCCATCCTACTTAATGAGTTTGAAATTTTTGCGTCTATTTCAAATGTATATTGCGTTTACCTACGAAGCGTGCTCTGGACAGCTGAAAGCAACTGTTCTCTTTCAGAGGCTAGGAGTAATGCAGCATCGCTGCCACTGAAGCATCTTCAAGGCTATTAAAGTTCCCAGAAATTTTGAGGATGAAAATTCCGTTCAAAACTAAAATATCATTCAAGACCTTGAAACTAATTGCAAGGCAATATCTGACCAGATAGGAACCTGTCTTGGAGGGAATCTTGGACTTTCTCCAGTATATTTTTTTCCTTATTTGCTGTCAAGAGACAAAGCAGGGATGTTTTTATAACCTGTGCCATGTGTGGAAGCAGTGTCAACTATGTTTTTTGGAAACTTCTGGTTGGAAGTAAGAGTACGGGTGCATCCCTGCCTTACTAGTTAGACAAGATGGACAAAAGTGGAAAGAAGAAATACACGCACAGGACTGAAGTGATTAGTAGGGAAAGGATGAATCTCATGAGTTTCACATGTTTTAGAAATGTTCAGATCCACATGACTTCTTTTTTTTTTCCTCATTCACGTTATCCTGAGATAACAAAAATTTACAAAGTATTTCTTAACATGCATGTAAATAAAGACGGCTGAGGCCCAATGGGGCCTAAAATGTCAACATGCTTTTTTTTTTCTTTTTTTACTTCTCTGGAAAAAACAAACAAATAAACCCAAAGAAAACTAAACATTATATTGAACTTATGGTATTAAATAATGCTCATAACTGAACTTTATATGAAATTTTTATGTTGTTTGTGATGTTCCTGGAAGCTGAAGCCAACAGACAACACACAAATGAAATGGGTCACTGCTGTGTGTTTCCTTTGGTGAGAGGTATTTGTGTCACTTCAGACAGTTTTTATATTGCCTTTGTAGGTGACAGCAGTGGAGCAGTTAGAAGCAATTCGATACACAACTTGCCAAGTGTTGCATCTAGTCCAAGCCTGACAAGCTAAAACATGTCTTGTCCCTAGTTTTACTGACGTGTGTGTTCTTAAACACAGACGGAATTTTTACTGCAGCCATCAGGGGCCAAAGCAATTTTATATTTCCAGTGGTTTGTAATGATGTGTTTATAGTCATGCTGGATAAACAGAAGAAATCTTGATGTTTACCTTCATTTGACAAGTCATATTGCATGAGCTTATTAGAGCTATAAAACTTGCTATATTCTGATGAAATTTGCATGTGATGATTGTTTCCCATTCAGTTTGTGCTGACTGTGTCACATCTTAGAACAAAATGTTTGGGATAGAGCTTTCCATAAAATGACACACTACAGTAAAACTTCAGCAGAATCTAATTTAAGCAAGAGACAGATTTTCTTCTCTTACTTATCCCAAGAAGTGCCTTACCCCAATCAGCTGGAGTGAAGGTGGAATGGCCCTCTGCGTGGTAGAAGTGAGCATCCACTAGTGTCACAAGTAAACCAGAGTTGTCTGAATATAGCGCTTCTACTTTAACAGTAATTTTCTTTGACTTTTGTATGAAATGTGCGTATCAACAGAACAAGTCTTTCCTGTTTCTCATTCCACAGGACAAGGATTTGTGGTCCTAACAGCACAAAGGAAAATGGCAGGAAGTGGACTCAGGAGAAGCTGCAGCAATGGAAAGGCATCGAAGTGAATGGTCAGCCTCACCTCTCTAGGTGAAACAGGCTGCATACAGCAGTTTTGCTGGAAGATCTTTAAACAGGTGAGGAAGAAAACCTGTGGTAGCCTCTGAGTTAGTTAAAGGGTAGAAGTTAGACGTCCTTGTGCTCAAGGCTGGGCTTTGAGAGGTCAGAAGTCAGCTTTTACTCTGCAGTTAATTTTCATTGGAATAGACTCCGGAGTAGGACATTTGTGCCAAACATTTCTGTGGAGGCTTTAGCTGCCAGCATAAAATATTGCCAAAACCTTCCATATTGCTAATGCTCATAAACCCCTTGTTCAATTGCAGTCACTCCCAGTAGGTGTTTGAAACTTCAGTTCCTGACAGTGTAGCTGGACTATCAAGCATTTGAGGATCTGCAGGACCCTTCAGAAGTGTTTTCTCTTGACCTCTTTTTGTAGGCAACATTACCTCCCTAATTCAGAACAGTTTTATTCTCAATGGAGGCCACGTAGTTGTCGTTATTCAATCTGAACTCATCAGATGAGGTATAACTCATCTGCTGCTCTTAGCAGGATGTAGGATGATGTCTTCAAAAGTGGGCCTCAGCTCAGCCAGCTCCTAACGCTTAGGTACCCCCCAGTGCTGTGGAATCCACAGCCTGATATTAACACACCACCTTATTTGCAATACACGAAGAAAGTTAGGTGCATCTAAGTAGCATCTATAAAAGCCAACATAGTGCTTAATAAAAAACGTCAAAGAGGAGGCGAGGTCTGGGTATTGAAAGCTCTCTGAGCTGGAAAAAGAGTCCTAGCCAGGTAGTGGTACTGCCTGGACCCTGGTACTGAAGTGAAGTCTCTAAGCCAAGGAAGTCTTCTGTTGCACCAAACAGGGCAAAGCAGAAGTGTTGCTGCATTTCTGTCTAAGAACTGAAAGGGTGGAAGAGTTTCACAGCTTATTGCGGTTCAATTTTTCTTAGTTCTTCCTGGAAGAAAATAACACTTGCCTTTTCAGACAGCATAGCTGTTGAATGCCATGATAATCTCCTAGTGTGCCTATCAGAGAGGGATCACTTGTTTTTATAGGCTGGTTTGAACTGGGGGTGATAGCACAAAGTTATCATCAAAGATGTTGCTGCCAGAGGGTTGTTCTGAGACAGACTTTTGTAGTGATGCTCAGTAATGAGAAATTTTGCAAAAAACTAGGAGTATTTCCAGCAATTTAAAGTATTTCCTAATACTCTATTGATGACTTAACTTCAAATATGCAGAGGTGGTTATAAATTTCAAGCAGGGTAGCCTTATTAACTTGTGTCTGTTTTTCTTTAAATAAGACTAGATTGTCATGGGAAGATATTCTTGTAACAGATCAGAAATTATTGTGCCTTCTTGTGACTGAAATTTTGAGAAATATCTGATTAAGACTACCCTTGAAAGAGTCTTATCTATCAGCAGCTACAAATCTCAGACAGAAATAAAGGCAGTAGTCCTTCAACCCAGCAGTAAGGAGGACAGCATCTAGTTCAAAATGTGTCGCGGAGGATGAACCGGACTCGACACGACGATCAATGTGATCAGGTACAAGCCGTTTATTAGCCCCAGATAGCTCACATTTATATTCCCCATTACATACGTGGCAATCTCCCATTGGCAATAATGAAATTAAATCACATAGCAACCCGATTATGATTGGTGTGCATTACTTGTTCACGCGCTGTGCTCGTGGCTTTCTTGTAGGTGGCAGGTTCTGCTTCAGTATTCTGGACCCATTTTTCTTTGCATTCATTCCTTTGTTTATACCACCGTTTGTCCTCTAGATGCCCTTGCGGCCTTATGCTAAGGCTCTGCGGCCTTATGCTAAGGCTTCATGGCCTCATAGAGAAAATGCTGGATTGCT
>Ga0065711_1051734_pt1 | contig 10257 bp, 6 predicted proteins | sample Hoacrofraction12_FD_59098 | JGI IMG/M metagenome (GOLD analysis project Ga0065711, IMG submission 59098) | Hoatzin crop microbial communities from Cojedes, Venezuela - Epithelial fraction 12 v2 (version 2) | ecosystem: Host-associated > Birds > Digestive system > Esophagus > Crop | place...
AAGGCCATGGGTGTTGTCTACTTAGACTTTAGTAAGGCCTTTGACACTGTTCCCCACAGCATCCTCCTGGAGAGACTAGATGCTCGTGGTTTGGATGGGTGTACTCTTCGCTGGATAAAGAACTGGCTGAAAGGCTGAGCGCAGAGAGTGGTGGTGAATGGAGTCAAACCCAGCTGGTGGCCAGTCACAAGTGGTGTTCCCCAGGGCTCAGTTTTGGGTCCAGTTCTGTTTAACATCTTTATCAATGATGTGGATGAGGGGATTGAGTGCTCCCTCAGTAAGTTTGCAGATGACACCAAGCTGGGTGGGAGTCTCGATCTGCTCAGGGGTAGGAAGGCTCTGCAGAGGGATCTGGACAGACCGGATCGATGGGCCAAGGCCAACTGTATGAGTTTCAACAAGGCCAAGTGCCAGGTCTTATTCAGATATGAGCTGGAGCAGTACCATACACCTCTTTCATCATGAGATGCCATCTTGCAGCTCAAGTCAACAGAATTGCCTGGTAACATCTTTGTGTTGTCACAAAGATGGATGTTCCTGGGATGTAGGAATACAGAGGATCCCAGAAGCCCTCCAGGATTAGACAAAAACCTGTTCTCATCCTACTGCTCCAACAAAATAATCACGGAAAAATTTTGTCAGGGGCTCTGTGGACATTTGCTCCTCCTGAATGCCCTCCTTGAATGTTACAACAGGACAGAGCTACCTCCAGCTCAGCCTTTTATCACATTTGGTCTTCTGCACACATGTTAAAATTCAGGACAACCTTCACAGTCTGTCCCAAAGAATTAAGACAGCAAGTTAGTAGAATACATAGAAACAGCTGTTTCAATTTGCAAAAACTAACGAGGTAAACTGTATTAAAATATGGCTACAGTTACAAATCTAAGATCATCATTGGCTAAGAATACAGATCAATGGCACTGCAGATCACCAAAAGAGAGAAACAGAAGATATTTATGGGTCAGAATCCCCTCTAGTACCACTTTTGTTCCACAGTCACTGTGTGTATAAATAAGCTACAGATAGGTGCCTAAATTAGGTGCTCAGTGCTTATACAAAACTACTGACTTCGACTAAATATTAATTGAACAACATTATTAGGTTAAAACAAATACAGATCTTGTACTTTGTTGACTACACATCATAAATTAAGAAGAGATTTATCTGAACAAATACAGTTCAGTAAGTCCTTTTCATGAATGAAAAGTGTGAAGGCAAGAGAGACTGTTACAAGCAGCAGTTATTCAAAGCTGCAAACATGAAAGCTAGTCTCGCAACATGAGCTACAAATCCATTTTTGTTTATTACTATAGCCTACCCATTTGACATCTACCCTAATAAATGGTTCTCAGTGAAAAGCATGCAAGTACACACCATTTTCTCTGGCTTTCCCCAGAGTATTGAGGATCATTAGACAGATCATCAGCTTTCTACAAGAGACATCTGCATAGTTTTCAAATTTTGACTAATAATGTCATGAAATAACGTTTGCAGCAGAAGACATGCTGAGCCAAAGTCATCAGTAGTCTGAAACTGCGAGGATGTGACTTCCAAAGACAACTTTGCCCTTAGCTTTAGACACATTTGCAGGTCCAAAGTGGTCTTATTCTGTGGATATTCCCACCCCAAAAAAACTGCAATTACTATCAGGAAAATAAAAGTACCAATCCAGAACTACTTCAGCTGAGATGTTTCTGTGACTGTTCCCAGCAACAGACCTGTTTCTCAGAATTTTCTCAGAAAGCAGAGATAACACTGCAAACTCCTTTCCTTTTAAACTTGGCAAAATATGTGCACAAATTTTAACTGATTTCCCAGACTCTGTAAACAAAAGCATGCAAGAAATTTAATGTAATATAAACACGATAATTTTCTTTAGAATGTTGCCAGCCATAGTTTAAAGTCATAGTTAAGCAAAGTTCCCAGTTAAGTGTTTCAGGTGAGTAAGAATTCATATCTTTGATATCAACATAGCCAAGAAATGATTTTGTAAAAATCTACTAAGTCTCACATAAGATAATCCCCCAATATAAAAATACATGTATCTGAAAAATCTGAATCACATTAGCAGCGTAAGAACTAGAAATGAAACACATTTCAGGTCCATCTGCAATCTTTCACACTTGTCCAGTACATTTTAAGGAAATTATTTAGAAATACATTTCATTATCTGTCAACTCAGCCATATTCTCCTTGAGAGCATCAGATTTTGATGTACTTTTAAGTATGACCTCAGAGGCATACAGAGCTAAAATGAAGGCGACATTTTATTAGTAGCCATAGGCAACCCTAGTTCTGGCTACTTTCGTTATTATTTATCTCCCAATATGTATAAGATTTGCTGCTTTTAACTTTATTGACTAATAATAATATTCACCGGAGACTAGGTCTTTCCTGTCTAGTGATGGGAAAGCAGAAAGGTCACAAGGTAAAAGAAAACTCCATTTTCATAGGCACTTTAATGCATTGCTCCTAAGGGAATTCAAGTTGCTTTAGATATATATCGGTGGGCCCCTTACTCCTGAGCCAACTAAAAGCCCATCCATCTGTGCACAATCCAACGTAATAAAAGCACAGTAAAAAGGATACTTTCTGTACACTTTTTTTTTAAAGCCTTGCTTGCATTTTATTGCCGGCTCCGCAGCAACTTCACACGCCCACTCAAAGTAAGATCAGGGTTGTTTCTTAACAGGAGGTACAAGAGGCAAGAAAAGGTCACAGTGCTGTGAGATTTCCTTTCAGACAATGAACAGGATTAGAAGTGAATAGGTCCCAGTCAGCAGATTACCCTAAAATGAAACCCAGGGATGATGAGTCAAAACCCAGGGTCCAAATCGTGTATCAGCAATCTCCTCCCAGCAAGTCTGGGGTCAAGAAGCAGCTACCAACAAAACTGGTGCGCATATATATACACACACACATACATGTAATCCGCCACAAGTGGTGTTGATATATTTGCCCAGTCAAACAACAAAGTAAACAAACAAAACCTCTGAAAGTTTAGCAAATCCAAAAGTTAAGGCTACCTTTGCCAGAAGAAAACTAGCATCACAAAATACGGGAATATCAATATAGGTTGCCTAAGTGGCCGTAACTCGGCCTTATATCATCTTTTCATAGACACTGAAAACAAGAGAGCAGGAAGGATGTTCCTGAGAAATCAAAAGCATCACCCAACCACAGTAAAGTACGTTCACACAACTGCAAGGAGATTTTATCACTCACTGGCTATAAAGTACCACTCACCAGCCAGCGCTCAGGAACTGGCCATGGATGTGATCCTACAGGCAACGCGGAGCAAACCAGGTGACCTGTCATTGCATTCAGTCACGACAGACTGAATTGCATTTCTAGTGTTTAACCTAATGCATTCTGCTCCACAGGAGCAGGCACCCCTGAAGATACCATGCCACAGCTGGAGATCAGGGTCTTCTTAAAGCATGCCCTTTAAGACACAGGTGAAATCACTCACAACCACTAATTAGCTACCAATGCAAAGCTGAATACTATGATGTCACCTATTAAGTTATGACAGTATATGCCAACAGATTAATTAGTACTCAAGCTCCCAGAGATATATAGGCAATTACGGCTCCTGTGTGCAAATGGAAGGCCAACAGCAACACCATCACTAAGTGTGGGAAAGAGTCACACCCAGAGCATGCCAGTCACAACAGAGACCCTCAAGTGCAGATGCAATTCTGTCAGCATTGGAGGCTGTTTGGGAAGCTCCTCTGGGTAGTCACGGGGAAGTACAGATTCAGGAGGCTCCACCACCACGGCTCACATTGGAGGCTTCTGTCAGAGATGTATCACCCCTGCACAAACAAGAGAAGCCTTCAAAATTTCAGCAGTATTTTAAAACACAGGGTCAGATTCAGAGTATCTTACCTAACACTACAAATGCTACAAACACTGAAGGGACATTAGACTTCATTACAAGTCAGGTTTAAGAGCCCTTGTGATTTTCATTCAGCCTCCCCTCCCCCACCTCAGTCCACAGTAAGCATCGTGGGATGCTCACACTGGTTAATTAACAGCAACAGTCATTCAGTTACCTGCCAGGCATCCGGTTTTGTACAGCATGAATGCTGACAGGGGAAGAAGGGAGAGGGAAATGAAGTATATCTCTCTTGGTGTCTGCCTGGAGCCCTTGCTCTTCCCGCAGAAATCCAATGGTGTAACTTCTGATGTTCCCTACTACGTGACCAAAACCCAGCGATTTAAACACCTCTGAACTGAAAGGAGCTGAGACTCCAAACCTGACTCTCACCAGTGAATTAAAATTCTGAACTTGCATAACAGAACACTGGCAGATCAGAACATCTTGTATATTTTCCTATTTGCAGGAGCAAAACATTTTATTTCATTTAGTCTCACAGGTATAACATGCATTAATAATAAAGGTAAACAGTCTTTTTAATCACTTTGATCATACATAAACAAATCTCCACTAGATCCAGGCAGCTCAGGGACTTTTCAGTATTTAATCCAGTACTATACAGTAATTATTGAGTGGATTTACAGCACTTACAAAGGTTGCATCTGCCCCCAATGTTTTTACAGCCTTTTCATTTAAAAATCTCTGCTGTTGTTCTATAGAATGTTTAATGTTACAAAACAGCCGGCAAAATTTCCATTAGCTCTTATGGCTAGATGCTGGCATGCAGCCACAATCATGCTAATGAGATCCTTGAGGTATGCACACAGTTTTGTTAATTGAATGAAATCACAGAAAAAAACATTTTACGGTCTTCAAAGCTCAGATTCTCTCTTTCTATTCATTTAAATCGGGCTCAGACGCTGAATAGGTGCTTTACTGCCCATCGATGAGACAATGCAAGCCAGCAGGGGTAAAGATAATAAAGCATCATAAATGCAGGACTAAATGGTGTGGACATTGCACCAAGCACTTCGTTGCCACGTAGCTACAGCCAAAAGTATTCTTTTTCTGGGAGACGTACCCCTCTTCGCTTCCCTGTGAGCGCTCCGCATCTGGGATGGCATTCTGCTTCCCTTGTTGCCATCGGGACAACCAGACTGTTCAGATTTCATTTCATGGAATCCTCAGATTAGCACTAGTAATTTATCTGTAGTTGCTTACCAACAAACACGTGCCTATTTGCATACAAAAGATGACAGGAGTCTTTTTCTATAGCTCCACTTGCACTGTATGCAGCTGCCCTGACTCTTCCCCCACGCCTGGGACTACGGTTCTGACACAGCCACCCCCATTTTCTAAAAACTTGGCAGAACATCCATGAAGGCCCACTTGAAGCATCACAGTTGAGAGCTTTTGTTTGGTTTTGTTGGGTTTTTTTTAGTTTTTGTTTTTTTCAATTTTAGTGAAGTTATTCTTTGTTTCTTACTACAGACGCATCCCTAAACTAGTCTATAAGCACAGCCAAGTGGTTTTTAGTAAATTTACTGTGAATCTAAAAGAAATAAAGCCATACAGAACAACGCAGAAGTGCAAATGATGTTTTTCTAAACTTTTTGGGGTTTTTTTTAGTTATTTGAAAATGTTTGTCTTAAACTGTACATGAGGTCAAACATAATAAAAAATTACATATTCAAGTTTTTCTCTGAACCATTTTGCAGAAGTTTTCAGGTGTCACTGCAACAAATCCTACTAAGAAATGCTGCAGGATCCCCCTCACGCACTTATAGCAAGCCACTGAGCAACTAGGTTACGCTGAGAACAGGTACATGGTACATTTTATAAGTTTGCTGCTTATTTATTCCATACTGTCACAGTCAAATCCTGCCACTGATGCCCATGCCCTTCTCCAAAGGAAAGTCTGTTGAGGTCACTGGGCTGCATCTTGACAGTCTTAATGGCTGCTCAATGACTCCCAGTAGCATCTAGCTACGATACCAAAGCATGGACCTCTGAGGGGGCAGGCAGCAAAACAAAGTTGATCAGACTCTAAATGACAATTACAGCTTTGGGAAAAACGAGGTCTGATCTGAGTGGGAGTTTGGCCTGTAGAGCAACCGAATTTTTTTTAAAAAAAGAAATGGGTACATTAACCCTCTTGGAAAAAAAGATTCACTCACGTTGGTTTTGCTTTTTTTCTGAAGTATAGATAATAACCCTTTATATTTTAAATAACAATGACTTTCTGTACTATTTCTCTTTTTTTGTGTATCTCTGTGCTGAAGGCTTTCAGGACTCAGAAAGCAAGTCAAGACGCTGAACAGTGTGTGTGTACACAAGATGACAGCCTTTGGCAGGGGACACAAAGGCTTCAGAATTCGGGTGAGCACAGCGAAGGGCCACCCATGTGCGTCAGGGACGGTGGGGCCGTCTGCTAGAAATCTGGCGTACTGCTCCAGTGGGAGTTTGCTAACCCGAACTTGACTTCTGCGCCTGATTGATGAATGCTAACATACGATTGCACTTGCCGATTATTTTCATGGCTTTATAACTAGTTTATGGGCGCTTGGACACATTATCATGTCCCTTTTCCCTCCCCATAACCGATGGACACTACACTCCATAAAAACACACATACACCCTTAAGACTAGGTGGATGCCTATTACAAAGTTTTTCTGCTTGATTTTAATCCAAAAGAGCTGGCACGGAGCTGGTATTTTTTAATTAAAACCTCCTTCGCTCAGCTCTTTTTTGTCTTGTGGGCCATCTATCAATCAGGAGGAGTCACCACAGGATGCACCCGGTCACAGGAGGCTATTTCGTCCCCTCCCCCTACCCCAGACACTGACTTTTTTTCTCTTCCCCCCCCCCTTCATTAACTAAATGCACTGAATAAACCTTAACATCCCAGCTAAATCCTATTGGCCCTGGATTTGCTGCTTAATGCTAAAACCCAAGCGACCCATTTTTCTCCTGTTGATACTTCTACTGCTGATGGCAGCCAGCAGAGAAAAATACCCAGCCTTAAAATATATTAATGTAAGGAACGAAACGCAGAGAATTCATCACTCACTCTTTCTGCTGCTGCTCATGAACTTTACGTAAGCTCTACTTCATGTGTCAAAAGCCTGCCTTGCTTTTGCACTTCATAAGCAACACAGTGAATCTGTTGCTTAGCAAATGAATGCAACAAAGTGCATCTGTTATTAAAAGTGTGACCAGGCTTCTTTCAAAGAAAAATGAACTTGCAAAGTCTATGAAAATAAATTTCTGTGCATTCTACAATCTCAAGTCATCACGCTGTCATAAACTAACTGAAAATCTTTGGGAAAGACTAACAACAAGTGTAAAGAATTTCAGTGCTACAGATTCATTTTGAGTTCCTATCCTTACATTTTGCTTTAAACTGTAATAGCTTGCTGTCCCGATTTCACGTATGTAGCAGAAAAGGCTAAAGATTATCCACCATCCCCTGTCTCCTGGCTGCCAGCCCTCCTGCTGCACCCCAGTTATAATTGCTGTACCTAACCTCAGCGCAGCTCAGCTGCCTGACACTTCCCTCTCGGTCCACAACAGCGAGTGGGAATGCCAATGCTCGCTTCCCAGCTTCTGACTCTTTATTCCCAAAGCACCCAAATGGGGTTGCCCATCCAGCTGCAAAATCTCCCTTTGAGAGCATTCAAGAGCCTTGGCACTCCTGACTGGTCCCAGGGCCACCAGCCTGCCTTTACCACTAGCTCCATCAGACCTTCAACCTCTCTGACCCCCTCAAACCATCACCACCAGGTGTTTTGCCACAGCATCTGCCACTCCAAAACCCTTCACTACTGCAAACACCTCTTTCGCGCATCTGCCACACGCACCCGTGCCTGCAGCCACATCCCTCGTTAGCTTTGCGAGCTCCTCCATGACGCTCTGCCGCAGTGATACACTCTCGCCCTATTGCAGGGTCCCTCTGCAGTTGTCCCCTGCCCAGCACCCTCGGCCCCAGCCTCCCAGCCCTGCTAAGCAGGAGGGGTGGCCCATCCTCAGCTCCCCCGTGTCCTGTCCCGCCTTCCCCAGCACGGAGCACCATGATGGGTGCGAATCACCACGCTTCGGCGAGGACAGCCTCTTGCCCTGCGATGGCTCTGTGGCAAGCAGCTTCACAGCTGAGCACCACCCTCTAAAAAAGCCGTCCACCACATTTTAAGTAACCTGTCGGAGAAAGCTGTTCCAGTTTGCTCCTGGGTACCCAACCAACACAGCCGTCATTGGATTTGACTTATATTTTTAATAACACATTTCACTTTACATTAATACCAGACCCCGATGCCCTACAGTACTGAGGGCGGTTTCTGAGAAGCAGGGATGCATCCTGAAACGCACACCCTGTCCTTCGCCTGGCAAATTCCTGTGGCATTCAGAGACTGCAAAGGCCGAAAAGAAACAATGAGCTTGGACATCTGGTAGAAATTCAGTTATCCTGAATAAAAATTGTATTTACAAAATACCTGAAAGCAAATCTCATCTAGCACTGAAGATATGTGGCATGGGTTACACATTAAGATTATTAGTATGATGTCTGTTATCAGAAGGCTTTCAGATAAAAATGCTTTCCTACTGACTGCGCACTTGCATTAATGTATTTCTTACCAATACCACTAATGGAGCGTTTATCATGTTTCTAGCTGCTCTGAAGTAACCAGAAAAACATATTGAGCCATGTAAGAATAAACTGAGTATATCCATGTCACTACGCGTTATCATACTGCGCGCATTCTACAGACGTGTTTAAATACGGTCCTTGAAGGAAATAATGGCAACTGACTCCAATATTACAGAAATATTCAACCCAGCGTAAACTGGTGACCAAGACTGACCAGGAACGGAACCAGCAAAACAAACAATTATATTCTTGAGGACTTATTTTTGCAGCACAGACACAGACGAAAGAAAAAAAGTGAGCAAGGTCTTCTCTAAGAAACCAGCTATTTCAGATTGTAAGGAAAGCAAAAATATTTTTGTTCACCTGATTATAGATTAAGAAGGTATGGAGTAATAACCAAATGATCAATCAAGTTTTTCCTTTTCTTGAATACTAGATAGAGGATGTATTTATTAAGACGTTTATGAGTAAGCAAGCCTCAGCTTTTCAGTTTACTTTATTTTTATAAACTCTTGCCTGCTTTTAGTATGGTCGATACCTGGATTCCATTTTGAACTATCCTCATTGACAGTTCACGAACTTCGCACTAGGAATCTTTGTAGGGATAAGCGGTGGACAAACAGATTACCAGCTGCTCAACTCCGTTTTTTTACTATTGTTTTACTTCTCAAACCACATATAAAATAAACAAACAAGACCTACAGCTAGACTGTGTGGTGTGCATGGTTCTAACGGCAATTTTTTTTTTTAAATATCTGAAGACAGACATGCACAGCAATTTCCAGCTACAGCTGCATTTTGCCATCTATATGCAAAAGCTGTTAAAATATGATTAGGTAATATGTGTTAACTGAGTATTTATTTTTCCAGTAGCACCAGTAGGGTTATCAGAAAGAAGAACAGAAGTTGCACACTCAACATAACCATCTCCAGTGTAACAGGACATTCACGCAAAGGTACCACGGTGGTTAAAGCACAGTTTTCGGCGCACAGCAGCGAAACTTCTTGCATCTTCCAAAATAACAATCATAATGTTGTTAATAACAATAAAAAAAGAGGCGTGAAGTCCAGAGTCCTCTCTTCTGACCGTCATCACAAAGCCACCATATATTTCCTAACTTTTGAGAAGCACACACTCCGAAGCTCCCCTCCCCGCACAACACACGGAGCGACAACGCGACCGTTCACTCCGGCCGTTCACACGAGAGACTTAAAAACCACAAAAAAAATCAATAATAAAAAAAAGCAGCCTTCAGAAACGTTACCGGCTAAACGAGAGGAAGCGACTCCCCCCGCCGCCGCCACCCCGAAGCGCGGGGCAGCACCCGGCTCCGCCGCCGCCGCCAGGGCTGCGCCTCACACCGCGGCGGGAACTTCCCTCAGCCTCTGCCCCCCCCCTCCACGCCGAACTCGCGGGGAACCGCTAACCGGGAGCGGCGGGGCTGCCGTCCCGGGCCGGGTTACTCACCCCACCGACAGCCCCCGGACGACTACTCGGGCGCAGCGCACTGGCGCGGGCCGGCCCCGTCTCCGCGCTAACCGCTCCCACGGCAACTTGTTGGCTTCGACCTCCCCGCCCGCGCAGCCCCTCTCGGCTCCGGCCGCCTCGCAACAAAGCGGACCCACCCCCGGGCAGCTCCCCCTCCGGGGAAGGGGGCAGAGGCACCCACCTGCTGAGCGCGCCCCCGACCCGGCCGGAGCCCCGCGCCGCGCCCGCGCTCCCCC
>Ga0065711_1051735_pt1 | contig 10257 bp, 1 predicted proteins | sample Hoacrofraction12_FD_59098 | JGI IMG/M metagenome (GOLD analysis project Ga0065711, IMG submission 59098) | Hoatzin crop microbial communities from Cojedes, Venezuela - Epithelial fraction 12 v2 (version 2) | ecosystem: Host-associated > Birds > Digestive system > Esophagus > Crop | place...
TTTTTTTTTTTTTTTTTTTTTTTTAAACTGTAAATACCGGTGCCCCAGTACAGTTTGTGTACGATGGTCTCACATTCCTTTGGTAAGTGATTAGCACCGCAGGCTTCATGGTCTCCTCCTTGCTCCAAGATGAGGAATGTGCTATGCCTTGCCCTTCAACTATGTAGGATTAGCTAAAAGAAGGATTTTTCACATCCATAATTAACAAGGAATAACTGTTCACCCCCTTCAGGGCTGTTCAAAAACATATTCTCTACCTGAACTCATTATTCTTCCACTAGTCATCACACATGCGTGAAGGTATTAACCCTTCAAATGCTCATATATTCAGACCGGAGCCAGACAGGTGATTAAGTATCAATGCTTTAAAGGGGATAAAAATCAAAACATCAAGCAGCATTAATAAACAAGCACATGCATTAACACCTCAGGTTGTAGGCAGTCCTATCTAGACCTTCCTGACTGCAGTAGTCAGAAACTGTTCAGAATGTACCCTAATTGAAAAATTACTTCTCAGGCTTCAGTAATGAACTTGCACACACCAAAATGAAGACTATGATTCAGTGAGAAATTAAATTGGAGACTAACTTCTATCTAAAGACATAAGAACTCCTTCTAAGAGCTCAGTACAACTTCCATACCACATAACACAAAGCCTTACTACCAAAAAAGCTGCTTTCATCAAGACTACGCATAGTCAAGCACAACAAGTTGATGTATCATTCATTTACTGGCTGTGCTTTTAGCTGTGACAGTGACACAAATGATTCCTGGAACAGTAGCAGTGACTCTACTGCTAACACAACATTTTTCAACCAGGGGTCCTAAAACTCTGCACTAGCCTTTAAACTCCACAACTAAGCTTCTGTAAATTGGGGGAAAAAAGAAATCAGATTTGGCTTCAGTTAAAACTGCATCATAAAAACAGACAACATTTGGCATTTTTTTCCAGAAGTCCTTGCCTCTGAACTTTAATCATGTAGCTCTGTAGAAGTGAAATCTGGGGGGTTTAAGATTCCTTTTCTACCACTGAAAGGGCTATATTCTACTAGAGATTCAAAAACCAGAAAGAAAGAGTTCATACCAAAACTAATTATTCTGGGATTAATTTATTGGCACAGCTCACATTTAAAGAATCACTGAAAATCCTGCTATTCCTCTTTAAAACGTTACTATTTTCCTACTCGAAATTTACATTTTATGGATAGAGCTAGTCAAATAATTAGAATAAAACTGCAATCTCATGTCACGCATCTATACATAACAAAAAGTTAGCACAGATTTATTTTAATCTCTGGAAAGCATGTTTTACCCTATCAGTGATACAGTAAGTCTGCTCACTAAGAAAGAACATACACATAATAGTGTGGCCCCTTCCCAGACTAGACAAAAAGAACAGTACTAGTTTATCTAGTCTATTTTGAAACAGCTGCTAATTCCCACGATAATTGGCCAGGCCTCGTGGGCAGTATTGCTCAAGACAAGCTGTGTTTGCTTTTATCCTAGACGGAACATTTTATTTCTTAGTCCATCCTGCTATACCTTTCTAAGATGAGATGCTCTGTAAAACACCATACATTCAGAGATCGTTAACTCAGAAGTGAATTTTGGTTTTCTAATTTCAAAACCTGCTAACACAGCTTAATAGTTTATCACATTTATCAAACTAGGTTAAAGCCCAAACAGAAAACTAACATGTAATATGTGAAATACAGCTAAAAACTACTTTATTATACTGAATTGCATTTAATATCTTTCACAAAATTGACCTCTATGTATTGAGGTTATAATTAAGCCCTTGCTGCACAAGCTGCAAACATAACAATTTCATATTTAGATTTATATTCAGAAAAGAGATCCAAGTAGTACTTCAGTGTGTTTACTATGGAGAAAAAAAACTCTTCCTGGAAACTATGTAGCTAAAATACACTTCTGTGCCTCAATACATCTGTAACTTTCAAATTGTTCATCCACAGCACAAACAAAACTTCAATGATTTTCACTACTACTCAGTCAAACACTCTTAAATACACTCCTAAGTAAATGCTCTCTTCTTAAGTTTTAATAACTTGTTTTAATGTACTTGTAGAGATAGATCCCCAACAAACAGCAAATACAGACAATTCTTCAGTTTTAGAATTATGTTGTAAAAATTTAGAAAAATGCATGAACTGTAACAAAACATTTAATTCTTGAAATACTTTTCTCCATCATTCAGTAATACATTGTTAGAAGCGTGAAAATACAACAGAGTGCTTTCCGTTTAAAAGCTATTTCAAGTACCAACTTGAAGTTCAACCCTTACAGCATTCTTTTGAATTCAGGATTTCAGCTTACTCACATCATGCAGCTCAGAGGGGGTGGTTTTTGGGGAGGTATGGGGGGATGTAAATATTTAGCTCAGATAGAAACTCAGAAGTTGCAGTTGTTCTAGAGCCCATGAGTAACATTTTACATCCACGCTAGTTTTCAGGAGAAATCAGTTTCATGGGGCATGGGTTTTTTTTTTTCCGTTTGTGGGTTTTTTCTTAGTTTAAGTCTACATAGATAGCTCTTTAGAGCTCCTAAGCTAAAAAATAGACATTTTAGAAATAAATTATATTAACTCAAGTATCAAAAGTGTAGGCACTTGGCCTGGAAACTTTAGGCCACACAACCTTTCTCACAAGAGTGGTCAGTGGGAGTACTCATGCAAACCAAGTTATTCACGTGGCAAATGTCTGCAGAATCAGACTCCAAATTAGCATTTTAGGGGCATACTGCTGCCTCAACACATTATTCACAAATACAGGAAGAAAAATGCAGGCAGTTTTCAAACGAATGCTGTAAGCTCTTCCTATCCTGACATCATTTCGATGTTCAGCATAGTCTTGGAATGATCACAGCTGGCATCTCAGCTACTAGACATAGAAAAATTATGGTTAAAAACAATGTTCCTATCAGCCAAAAAATATTTTTACCTAAATGAAAAGGTAGCTGCTCTGCTATGTAAACAAGTGAAGACCATATTTAGCCCTCAAAACCCGACTACATTGTATTTCTGGAGTACAAAGAACTGTACAGAAATTTTAGACCTAAGTAGCTTATAATAGAACTGGTTCAACAGTCTATAGCAGCTGTCTTCAACCAAATTTTATACTTCCCTCAAGTTGACAATAGCTTGTAAGAACGCTGGGATACTTTGAGCAGTAGCTGCAACACCACAGAAGGTGGTCTTGGGGATGACAAATTGACTACACTTTTTAAGCAATTTCTAAGGCTGTGTCTAATAATAGTGTTAAAGTTTTCAGAAAGTGGAGATTTTCAGTTTATATTCAACTTGTTTTCTTAAGAGACTATTTCAAACTATTATAAACATTACACCCAAGATGAAAGCTTTATAAAGAGAGAAGAAACAAGTGTTTCATTTCACGTTCTCATAAGGAATCATTTCAATAGGTTTTGTCTCCCATAATAAGCAGCGGTTTCTGGAAATTCTTAAAGGTTATGGAAATTCTCCATGCCTTGACCCTTTGTGCCTTCCTGCCATGACGCACAGTGAAACTCACTAATACATTAGTGTGGTCTATGTAAGAGAGGTTCAGACAACATCTGGTCACATCCCAATCTTTTCTTTATGGGATCTGCAACATACTGAAAAGCCATATGCTTTTTAGAGGCCTTACTCAAAGGAATATGGGCTCATAATACAGGTTACTAGTCAATACAGAAAGTCTCGCGGATGTTAAATATAGGACAGACAAGTTTGTAATTAATCCAAGAGTTTTTGACACCGCCTCAGGCTGTACACAAAGGTACAAGCTGTGTCACTGGAAAAACAGTTCACAGAAGGTTGTTTCAGCAGACAGATCATCTACACAACACAGACCACGGAATGCAGCCATTCAAGATACAGGCAGTAAAGAAAGCCATATTCATGGCAGACTTACTAGCTCAGGCGGTGTTGTATCAAATCGGTCTGGACCAGAGCTAGTACCTCCTTAAACGCTGAGCCTTCAGACAAGACTGCCAGAGATTGTAACTAAGTGGAAATTGTGGTGTATATCCATTTATTTGGCCAAAGGCTTCAGAGGAGTATCCAACATAAAAGCAAAATTACCTCCAGCTTCACCAGAGTCTCTCCAGCAACCCAGCAAGTTTCCACAACTCTAAAATCTAGCTGATTAAGTTGCTAGTTTCCATCTTGTTTTCCTTCCCAGCTCTTACATAGTAGGCACTACTATATGATCATTTATTGCTAACTAAACGTTTTTACTTTAAAGCTACAGCAGTAACAATCACTTGTTATGGCGATGTTTATTGTGGTTTTGGTTTCCATTGCACTTCTACAAATACACTGGTGTGACACAAATTCCTGTTATGGAGCATACTAGGTCTAAATGTATGTAGCAGTATATACACAAAGCTATTTAGCACGCTAGAGATTTCCTGTTGCTTAACTAAACCATAGGAGAAACATTTCTATCCACCTGAAAGAGGCATACATAGGTTTCATCAAATCATATCTTCAATAGTTTTCTTCTGAAGAGAAGGTTGAGAGCTTCTTCTCTCAGAGATTAATTTTACAAAGCATTTCAGGTCTTCAATTTCCACTTCCCATACAGGGAGTTAAAGATATTCAGTGTTTTGCAGAACAAAAGAGTTCTAATCTACAGATTTACAGATCTACAAATGAGTATTCACAATGAGTAAATCACTGATCAACCAAACAGTTTCCTGGAAATAAGGGTAATTGGCCTAAAAAGAAGTTATTTTGTAACTGAAATTCCAGTTCAAAAACAAAAAATTCAAAGGTACCACTTAACCTAGAGAGATGGATTTACTTTTTTTTCCCCAAAGGGATACTACCGTGAAAGTCTGTTCTTTACGTTAAAGAGAGTACTGAACTACAGGAAACACTTTTAAAATTCAGCCTGTAAGCGCTAGCACAAGATATTCCAACATAAGAAATACTACATGTAAACAACCTTATAAACCAAATTAAGTTTGCTTAAGTTGCAGTAAGGTTCACTTGTACCTTCCATTCGCTCGCTAACAGGACTACATCAGGTATTCTTTGACAGTAGTTTGGCACATTACACTTACAGGGAAAGTGTGACTTCCTACACTCACATATTGAAAAAAATTAAAAGCTTTAAAGTGCTTTCTATTTAATGTATAGAAGAAAATACTTTAAGAAAGTGCTTTCTATTTTATGTATAAAAGAAAATACTTTAAGAAAGTACCCACAAGTTTCCCGAGAAATCATTCTGAATTTCAGAATCCCAAGGAGATGAACTGGCTGTCAGATAACAATGCGCCTTCATCAGATGGACTTGGCAGTTGTAAATAAGAGGCATTTTCTCAGCTTTTCCTCACAAATATGAAATATTTGCTCTTAGCCAACAGCTGGGGCGGTTTAAAGACATCCTGCATATATATTCAAATTACAAGTCACCCACACACCTAACACTGCCTGAATTCCAGCAAATTAAAGAAACTGATGAGTACTGGAGCAGATGCAAAAAAAATTCTGAAGACAGAACAGATTCTAACTTTGTAGGTCTATATGACTAAAATGTCAACTGTGATAGTTTGCCTGCTGAAGAGGCAACAAAAATAATCCACAAAAGTAGCCACAACTATCAGGATTTCTCTTCAGAACTAGTATCTTATGTCACTGGAAAATATCTACTGTTTTGCAAAGATTTTTCAGGTTTTTCAAGAGAGAAAAAAAACCCCCAAAAAAAAGAAATGGCAAAGTGTGAACACTACAAACAAGCAAGTTTATAGTAAAGTTGGTTTTTTTCGTATTACAGTTCTGTACTTCCTACAATTCAATGCCTCAAAATTATGACAAGTTAAAATAATTTTTGAAACATTGTTAACAAATCACATAGTGGAATCTTGATTCAAGATAACCAAGAAAAAATTCACTATATACTGTTTTAAAACTTAAGTATTTGGTGTCTCCGTGTCAAACCACATTCACAGTGAAAGCATGGATCTTTTAATGTTTATTCATGTTTCATGCATGTGTACTTACTTTTGCAATATGAACTATCCTGCTGTTTAATTTTTTAACTAGACACTATAAACCAAATTTAGGAATGTGTATATATTATTCCAATATATCCCTCAGCAGGAGAAGCTGTACTAAACCCCTATACTTTGTACAAAGTTTAAAACACATTGTAAAAAAGCACTGCATTGAGTCTGCTTTAATATAACTTTGAAAAAATCTGACTATGCATTGCTAAGAGCAATCAATCTCATTAAAATTTATTCAAAAAAGGCTGCACTATATAATGACACTTTCTTTAGGTCAAACAGTCACTTTTGTTTATTTGAAAAAAATGTGGTAATTATCTCAAGTAGATGAAATTTCATCTATTATAGAAATATCATAATTACCCTGGTGATTACTAAGTCTCTTGAATAGCTTTGTCTATATGACCAACCAAACCATAATGGTTTGTGGTTTTTTTGTTTTAAATACACAGCAGCTGTGGATACAGAGCATAACTATAATAACACAAACAGAATGTTTAGGCCAATGCTGCTTTTGGACAGAGTAAAGCAGAAATAACTTTGTGAAGTTAAAGCAGCAGCAGATTAAAAACTAAGCAAGACCTAGGTGTGCTTAATGAAAAACTGATCTAATGAAAATGCAGCAACTGAGATGACTGATAACAAAGACACTACTCAAGTTCTATGTGAACATACATTAATACAGTGGCATTCATAGACTTTCCTAGCTCCAGAGTGAAACTTCATCCAACAATCAGCATCTTGCCTTTAACAAGTCAGATGTCATACGTTGAACAATACATTTCAAAAGATATTTTCATTTGAGAAAACGCAGCAAAATAAGGAAGTACTACTGAAAATTAAGCAGTTATTGTAAAAAGCTAAACCAGTTTAGGAATTACTCATTTCTTACATCCTACTGCAGCCAGGCAGGTGTTTGCACTTCACTAGACAAGATACTCTCATCCCTGAAGTAGTCAGCCTTTTTTTTTAAAGTCCAAATACATTTTTGAAAGCTAACAGTTTGCATTTTTTCTAAGCCTTTGTAAAAAGCTTTCATCATGTAAGAACTGGAATAGAATTCAATTACTGCTTTCATACTATGTAACAAGACAACAGTTTATAACTAGAAGTTACTTCCAATAAGACATTGTATAAAATATCCAACATCTCCAACACTAGCATCTAACGCCATACCTCTGAGAACAGGATTTTTTAGGTGTATGCATGTTTGAAGAAGCCCTTGTGCATTCAAGGGAATATACTTGATAGTATTCAAGCTATTTCCTACATGACAATTGCAGTTTATACTTCAAATCTGGACTGCTCATGAAAGCTCCCCCCTACCCGAGTCCCATATATACTGCCTTGAGAATTTCCTCTCTTGTATCTCAATAAGGATAAATATCTCAAGATGTTTTTTTTTAAAAAAAAAAAAAACCAAAAAAAAACAACAACAAAAAAAAACAAACAAGAAAAAATCAGAGGCCTGAACACTTTAACACACAACTAATTTGATCAAAAAAAATCTCATACATTTAGAATTAAAAATACTTACAGCCTCTCCAGTTCTTTTAAATCCTGGAAAGCTCCTCTCTCGATAGTACTGATCTTGTTCTCCATGAGCTGACTGAAATACAGAAATTTTTATATGTAAGTTTCAATAGCACCAAGATAACTTGTTGCATTAGCAGCAGTCATTTAAAAGTGACCACAAAACGGTACAACAGTTGTTCTAGAGTGACATCCACTTTAACCTTGTCATCGACACTTTACATGGGCTCATATACCCAAAAGGGGAAAAATAATCCTCCGTGAAAGAAATAGGAATAGATATTACATTTGCTCATTTAGTTTAAGAGTCCCAAGTTAAAAAGTTACGCATACATGCCATGTGTAAACACGTACAGGCATCATTGCTCTTCAGCAAGTTCTAAGACTCCAGTTGAACAGTACGAAAGCAATATTAATCTCACACGAGAATAACAAAACAAAAACAGTGAGCTGTAGCGTGGGGAAAAAACATAAGTGAAAGACTGTACAGAGATTGTAATCATAACAGTAGTTGTGTTCTGTAAAAAAAAAAAAATTACTACAACACGATACTCTGTTTCAGAAAGAAACAGAAAAGGATTTTATATGACTACTTGCTCAAATTAAAGAGCCTTAACAAACAACCTAAGTAAATTCTGCAGTATTTTAAGCTGGTATTAGTTAGATTTTTTTCCCAAAAAAACCCAAAGCTCCACAGAATTTTAAAAGCTTCGCAATGCTTGAAACAAAATCATTTACAAAAAAATCCAAAGCAAATTACTCCTTCCCCAAATTCAGTGTTAAAGTGTTTCCTTTTGCCCACAAACTATAGAAAAGCAATAATCACCATTTGGGACTCACTTTTAAATTCAGTAAAGGAATAACTATTTTCCTTAATTTCTTTTTGCTCAGGTTGAAAGTACCCATTTTCAGTGTGAGCTATATAAATTTTCTAACCTTAAACTGAAGTCACTCCAACAGTTATTCAACCAATTTTAGCAACTCTTACTTGTAAGCTACCTGCCAAACTAAACCTTCACATTATCTTACAACCTTAAGGAGAGATTAAAAAAAATTTAACAAGTAATATCTAAGGCAATTGCTAACTTCTTCATATCAGTGTTTAACACGAGGGAAGGGCTGCAAGTTCAGATGCAGAAGCACAATAGTTACAAAGGGACAACCCATCCATCTTATAAACGGAAAGATAACTAGTTCAATGGTTTTTAGAGCAAACTGTAGCATCAGTTCTAAAAAGTATCAGTGACAGAAAGAGAAAACTTACAGAACTCGAAGGTGCCTTAGACCAGCAAAGTCGGTCTTGGTGATTCTTGTGATGTTATTTCCATTAAGATCCCTAAGAAGAATAATTTATAAGCAGCAAAATTAAAACATTCAAAAGTTACTTTCAGATTGTTTTGTTTGTTTTCACTGGCACAGTATTTTCAGAAATTAGGAGATGTAAATAAACTTAATGAGCCATTCCTACAACTAACACTGTGTGAGTTCCTGATTTCCAAGTGACTAAATGAAGGTTTGTCTTCAAAGTAGTAGTTTCAAACTTTTATTACAAAGACCTTTACAAAGGCAATCCTGCCTGCCATTATAAAGCTCACGTTCTCCTTGAACAATATAGAAACTGTCTCAATGCAGTTATAACTGCATTTAAAAAACCACTACAGCTACTACATATACATGTTACAGTATTTGTTTGAATGTTACAAAAAATAAATGACTGTAATCAAGACAATTTTCACCATTATTAAGCTACTTTCAGCTTTCATAGTATTGCTGCAAAGGCAGAATAGGGCTTAACTTCCTACGGCAAACATTAACTTTCAAATAACCATAAGGTTGTTGATGGATATGTGATGGGAAACACAATTTTATGAAAACTAAACTCTTCGCTTGCTGCGCAGGAAGTTATACCAACTGCGGAACGCAAAGCGCATTCAGAAGCAACAGAAAACCATATTTAGGCCCTAGCATTTCTGTTCATACTTCAGCCCTACTTTCTCTTCTGAAATTATATGCCACTTTCTCATAACATTTTGGGGTCAAGATACAAACTTCCCTCCATTCCTATCGCTACAGATAAAACCAGACTTGCAACTCCCGAGGTAAGCCATTAGGAAGTGGTATTGTATGGAAACTACCCTAATATAATTACAGCTCATTCCTCCCGTAGTTCGGAAAAAAAAAAAAAAAAAACCCACAACACACCACCCTGTTTTTTGTGTGTTTATACCACATGTGGCCAGAACACCACTGTAAAGAAACCGCGCAAGTCTCAGCAGAAACCGGCGTCACCGATACTCAGCCGCAGTGAAATTCATCACTCGAGACGCGGGGTCACACTCCAACATTTAAATGAGTTGGAGAGCAAGAAATAATGCGTTCACCTCTCCCACTCCTCAGACCCTCCCGAAAGGCAGCCTGATACGACAGATAAACCGACCACATGCTTGCCCTCTCCCGAGGCTGTGACATACCCGAGCCGGAGGGTACCCTAACGGTCCCAAAACACCGAAGGGGGGTGGGGGAGGAAATCACACTTAGGGCACAGTTCAGCCCCGCGGGAGCGCGCAAGAGGCTGAAGCACCCCGGCGTGCCCTCGCCCAAAGGCAGATGCGTGCCTGTGCCGGGGCAGAGCCCGCCGGGCTCCAGCTCCGCGCCGGGGCAGCGGGGCGGCTGCGCGCCCCCGGCCGCCTCCCC
>Ga0065711_1051736_pt1 | contig 10257 bp, 5 predicted proteins | sample Hoacrofraction12_FD_59098 | JGI IMG/M metagenome (GOLD analysis project Ga0065711, IMG submission 59098) | Hoatzin crop microbial communities from Cojedes, Venezuela - Epithelial fraction 12 v2 (version 2) | ecosystem: Host-associated > Birds > Digestive system > Esophagus > Crop | place...
CCCGGCGGGTTGCTGGACTTGTTCTGCGTGTGCCCTACAGCAGCATTCCTCTGCCAGCACTTGGCTTTCTCCCTCCCCTCCTCCACGTGCCTCCCGCCATGCAAATGGAACGGATCATTCCCATTTCCTACCCGAACCCACTCGGATTGGAGCTGTGGCCCGGCTAAGCCATGCTTTGTGTGTGCCGCAGGTTCAGTAGTGATGGCGTTTCAAATATGACGGGCGAGTGGGGTGCAGATGAGTATCTGCGAGGGCTGCGGGGGGATCCCCGACTGCTGAGCGACCCAGCAGGGTCAAGCTGCTCATCCCTCCAGGGCCAGCGGGTTGGGAAAGGGGAATGCACAGCCGCTTGGGGACCTCTGGAGACCACATCTCTGCCTCTGGGCTTTCCACTCGCAGCAGATGAGGCCGCGCACCCGGTTTTCACACAGAGCGCGCGGGATAGTGTCGGGCCGCAGGTGAGCAGCCATCGGCTCACAAGAGAGCTTTAGTGCCAGAGGGGGTGTGGTATAAATAAATACATTTCAAAAGTGGTTTACAATGTTCGCCTAACTTAATTTCAACCTTCTTTTTTATACCTACTCTGTTTTCCATGGCTGCATAGCCTTTCCTTTCAGCGGCAGCATACTTACATCAGAACATCAATTTGCCATTGTAATTACATTGGACTGTGGCCTCCACAGAACTCCACTAAAATTGTTTCATTTAATTTTGTCTAAAGAGTGTAGCATTGCCTCCATAGACTTGCACCAAAATTGGCTCATTTTACTTCAGATTATCTTTTCCCCACAGGATCGCGTTATTGCAGCCTGCACTTGCTCTTCGCTGCTGAAAGCACACACTTTAATCCAGCTCGGGTCACGAGTTAAATGTCTTTTGGTGGTTTTTTATATCATTTTTGTGGGGCGAGCTCTGCGTACTTGTGGGCAGGGGCCTGCTCAGCGGTGCCTGCTGCGTAGCGGGGGGGGGCAGAGGAGCCCGCAACGGGGTGAGCACCAAGCTGGAATCAGCTTCTCGTTCCGGCAGCGCCATGTCTCTGTTACTGGGGCCGGGGAAAGGTGAGGGCATCTGCAGAAGCGGTGGGGACCGTCGCTCCCCTTGCTGCCAACAATCGCCCTGTTGTAGGGCCCTTGCTCCTTTGTCGCTCCTGAGAGCTACCGTAGCAGAAAGGCACCTTCTTTTTTCTGATGGGCTTTAATAAAGCTATTGTATTTGATCACTGACTAAGGAAACAATAATTTGGCATAATAGGAAAAGATCATTAATGTTCAATGAACCTAACACTCTTGCTCCAGTTTTTGCTGCCCTAGAGAGATGGAGTAAACTCTTCTTCCTTAATTGAAGACTAAACAGAGTACATTTAATTTTTCATTTCCAGCACTTTTTCCGATAGGCTTGTGCTGTTTGCTGATGCGTGCTGAAAGGGGTGGGCTGTCTGGCGGTGGGGGAAAAATTGGGTGGGAGGGTCTGGAGCACATAAAAAATCGCTTGCTCTTCATCAGATGGCTCTCTGGGGCCTTCGACTTCTTTCTTGATGAGCTTCGTTTCAAAAGCCCCCGAGGACTGTGCCAAGGAGATGTGGTTGTCCATTATATTAGGAAACAGAGGGGAGCAGAGAACAACCTCATGTCCCCTCTTCCACATCCATCCCTCTACGGGGCACCTACGGTGGAGTCGACACTGCTGATTTCTGTACCACGGGGTTCACTGGAGCATAGAGGGGTTTTCTGAGCTGCCAGGCAAGCAACTTTCCTCCTGCCAGGGTCAGACGGAGCAGCGAGGGCAGAAGTTGGTGTCCGGATGGAGTTCTGCAACTACAGTTTCGTGTGAAAGCAAGCTGATAAATGCTCACAGGTGTGGGGTTTGCCCGGCTGCAGCTCCGGATTCGAATGCCACGAAAGCGTCCATCTCCACCTCCATCTTCCAAGCCTTCAGCTCCACCACTCCCAGTCATCGGCACTCCCCTCTCCCAGCAGAGCCACCACACCGGTCCCTCTCCCAGCGCTTCCTTCCACGGGTGGGAGGGTGCCTCTGCGCCGTTGTCAGTATTTTGGGGTGCAGGGTTGGCTCTGGCCACCACGGCGGGCGTGGGAGTGGGCTCTAGCCACGTTCGCCAGTGGTGAAACACATGGTGGCCCCAGGCCACAGGCACTGCTGTTCCAGCTCTGCCCAGGGAGCTGCTGGCTTGCTCCTGATGGGACGAAATGCTGGAGCGCAGCTGTAACGAAACAAAGCGTTTCCACAGAAAAGTCGGGACACAGCTTACAGCGTTGCCTTCACCTCTGCTTGGTGCCGTAACGCAGGGCACCGCTGACAAATGGTTTTCCCTGAGAGTTTTCCTTGGTGGGCTTTGCTGTCGGAGAACACGCTGGCCCCATCCCCTGCAAGAACAAGTCTAGAAGGCACCACGACCACGGGCAACCAGCCAGAAGCAGATGGGTAGCGGAGCCGCAGCATCGGGCCCCCTGGCCTGTTGAGGCTGGGGAGCGCGTGGTTTGGGGCACGTGGGGTGGAGGTGCCATGGCGGGGGGAGGATGTGCGGGTAAAGCTCTGGGGACCGGGAGCTCATTACTCACTTGATAATGCCACTGTTCATTAACGGGTCAAGCAGTTGGTGGGAGAAGCGAACGCTCCCCCTGTTCTCCGGTGCTCCTTCGCTTCCGGATGCTTTGGGAGGTTCCACCTTGACCCCTGTGGTAGTGAGGGAGGGCAGTGAACATGTCCAGGGGAGTTTGTTACCAAAATACCCATCCTCCAGCCTCCGAGTTGCTCCCGACTGTGGCGGAAGGCTGCTGCCGTACGATGGCCGTGGGAGCTACTGGTAGTGCATGATAATCGTTGTCTCAGCTGGCAGCCGTAGCAAAAGGGCTGCCAGTGAAGGGTTTTTCTTCTAACTGCTAAAGTGTCGTGAGAAAAACTTACATACTGTTATGACTTAGCACATTTTGTCTGCAAAGTTGGGATTTCAGTCTCCAGGGTTTATAAAAACAGCTCCTGTTTTCTGCCTGGGGTTCTCTATGGCTTCAGTGGAAATTAGGTGTATTAAAGTTTCTGAGAAATGAGGGCTGTTATCTAGGGGAATGGAAGAAATGCAACTTGAAGTCTTCTGCTAGGGAGTAGCCTCTGGTCTTTCTTTAATGCCTCAGGTTCCTCCTGAAGATCATGGCTTGTCTTTTTTCTAAAGTGTCATACCGCAGACTCGCCCACACAAATGAGGCTGCTGGATAGCTGGGGGCCTACTTGTTTGTCAATGTCTGCCTTCAGACATTAAGCAAACCAAGAAATCCAGAAAATCAGGAAGAAACGTGGCTAGTTGAGCTTAGTTTGGTCTCAAGCATTGCTTTGAGAGGAGGCAAGAATTCTGTCCTACATTTTGTGCTTTGGTTCAAGCTGCTACTAAAGGAAAGTGCAGGTGCTTGGGCCCTTGAGACAACCTCACGTTCTTAAGGTCTTCCCTGGAATCCGCTTTGGAGCAAAGAGGCCTCTGGCTGGCTTAGAGTTGCAGTGGGATTACTGATGGTCCCTTCTGCTACTGAGTGACCCTCCCCTGCCCCCCACAAGTCATGAAGAATCTGCCCTTGGTCCATGCTGACTCTTTTTTATATCATGATGTACACAGGTTAAACTAATTGAATGTTGCTGATTTATATTTACTCAGATCTAATCATGATACTTTCATCTCTCTTACTGATGAGATAAATACTTGCTAGCTAAAGCTTTGATTTCCTTGGACTACTGTATTTCTTGAAACTAGCTAGCAAGTTTGTGTTCATCATAAGTCCTGCTGACACCCTCCTAAGCACTTGGTACCTGGCTGGACCATCTGTGTGGGGTGGGCCTTGGCTGAAGGCACTTGCACAGGTGAAATTCTTCCGAGTCAGAAGTGCTGTGCAGGAGAGCACCCACAGCTACGTGCCGGTAGGCTCCCTGCAGCGTGGAGGGAGCTTGGGTCAGGTGGAGGCTGAGAGAGATGGATTACTATTTGTGTGTACTTCAAATTGCTGGCTTTGTCCAGACTGGAAAGGCTTTAGTGGCTAACATTTTTTAGCACTGGAATAGATCAGGTTGCCTAAATGTGTATTCCCACCTTTGTGTAAGCCTAAATGACTCACCTCCTGCCTCTGCAAAGAAGCCCTCCTGCCTGTTGCCATTGTGCCTGCTTATTAGTTTATTAATGCCTCCTGGAGAGAGAACAGTGATGCAAACCAGCTGGGACAATGCTCTCACTCTGCAGAAGAGCCGTGTAGCAAGGGAAGTCAGAGGTGGAGGGACTGCCCCATGCTGATCAGAGATGGAAGCTACTGACATGGAGCTGGGCTATGGCTGAAGCTGGAGTCAGGTGGAACTTGCATATAAATCTCCCTGATTCCATGTTCAGTGTCTGCAGTGTCTCTTGAGAGAGGAAGAAAAAATTGTTCTTGTTTTCTGCTTCTATCAGTCATTTCAGGGGGACGTTAATGGACTATTGGGATGCTGCTTGGCTCATTTAAGTCATTCCGCCTTCTGTCTTGAGTGTTACTAGTCCCTGAGGACACTTGACATGGACGCTGCTTGGAAAAGAAGGACCTATTTGGAAGCAATCCTGCCAGCGTACCGTATGTTACGAGTTTACAGTTTCCTTGTTTGGTGACTTGGGGCACCTGTGTGAAAACATTGTTGCTTTTGATTTTTATCTCTTGCTGCTGTTTATGCTTGTTATGTGACAAGCTGATTGCTCAAGAGATAATTGTGCTGTCCAAAGTGGAGGATGCAGTACCGAGGAAGTCTACTGATTGGCACTCCAGAAGCATCGCAATGAGAAATGAGGGTGAGGAGCAGGGGAAATTAATTAATTTCCATGCACCGGAAACCAAATACATGTAAAAAAGGATTTGGTTTTGTTTTGTGACAGTCTGGTAAATGGAGTTTAGAGGGGCTTTGTAGCAGTGGGATGAGTGCCGTGAAGTGAAATGTTCTTGAGGTACTGGCAGTTGGCTGTGTGGCAAGGGAGAATTTGCCTGCATCAGAAGGGATGCTACTAGGGTCAGTCAAGGTGCATCCACAAAACTCACATTGTTGGCACTGTTGTAAGCCATCAGTGCCCTTGGGAGGTGATCTCCTTTCCCATCTCCCTTTGTCCCCAGTGTTGCAGTTAGTTTAGCCTGGTCTTTACACTACGCTTGCTTTGGAAGGCTTCTGTACTGGCACTGACCACCCTTGTTAGTGCCGTGACATGTCCCTGGGCTGGAAGGCTGGGACCATGGCTAGGTGGGATAGCTACACCACTTCTTTTTTTCCAGTTGGGAGTGGAGGTCAGAGCCGAAGTGCTCGACAGCAAATGGTGCCAGTCTGGTGCGGGTGTCTCTCATCCCTAGTGGGCTGTGGTGGAGGGTGGTGTCAGGATAAAGCAAAAATAGCAGCAACTCGATGTCGAAATGCAGTAGTCTCGCTAGTACGTAGGGTGGATGGCTGAGCAGAAACACAAAGAGGACCTCCTGCATCCTTCCCACTCTTCGGTATGGGAACAAGAGGGAGTTTGTCAAGGGCGGTGTCTGTGAGGGGTTAGATTTGGGAAAGAGCCTTAGTCTAAGCATTGCATATCCCAACTTTGGAGTCATCAGGCAACTACTGTGATGCCAACTACTCTTTGGTGTTACAATACCAAACAGTGATGCCAGATACTCTTTGGTATTAGGGCCTAGGCTTCCCCTGTTATGTGTGAGAACAGTTACGGCCCGAGAAGGTGATTTAGGAAAGTCAGAATGTGGGTCCATGAGGTTGACAGACAGAAATGTTTAGGAAAAATACATGATTTAAACTTTATCCTTTGTCTTCCATGCCAAGGAGAACACCTGTTTCAGCTTGGGATATACAGCAATGAATCTTCTCCTTTTTCTGATACCTAATTATTTATGCAGAGAGGAGGACATACTGAGATATTGAGTCCTGCCCAGCAGGGTCAGCACGCCAAGAGCTGGAGCACTTCTCTTGAGAGGACCTGGCTTCAGGTCTATCAAGCAGACAGCATCACTGAGCCTAATCTTCATTAGAAGGTCACTGGCTATGTGAGACAGAGGGATCGTGAGAGCATTGCTTCATTTTGTTTTACTTGTGGCCTGCCTGTGGCAAAGGCAGAAGAATGGTTCAATGGATAAATTAGATGGGAAACAATGTGCAAGACTGCTGCCAGGCTGTCTGGTCTTTGAGACTTAGGTGGTCTCCACACACTCCACGCTAGAGGGAAGAAAAAGGATATCTGAAGTATTCTGTTGGCAGACACTCAAGTGTCTTTCAAGGTGTGAGTTTGAGGACTGACATTTTCTATGTCGGCATTTGAATCTGGGGTTAGTTATCTAAGCCTCCCCCTAGCAAGATGTCAGCACATTTTTTGGATACTCTTCTGTTAAAAGCTGCAGATAAAATCAGAAAATGCTTCTGGAAAAAGCCTCCATTAGACTCTGCCTCAACTCTTTCATTTATCAACAAGCTGCTGCCTCTCAACTAAGAGCAACAATTTTTTACAGGGAGTAGTTGAAGCAAAGGAAACAAATATTTCAGGTGTTCCTCAAGTGTCTCACACTTCACTTTTTCTCTCCTGAAGCACGCATCCTTGATTGCTTCCTTAATTAGTACGCTTAAAATCTCTCTATATTCTCATTTATAAATAAATGCAAATAGAAATTCAAAGTATTAATTTATCAGGCAATCTGTGCCTTCTAGAGAGCAGATTGAACACCTGTACATGCGAGGACTGAGTGCCCTCCATGAGCTCCTGAGCCACTGACTTGGGTGGTGGCTGTGGAGCATCCAGGAACATCTCTCAGCCCAACTTCATTAACAAGGATGCATAAAAGCCATGAGAAAAATGAATTGCCTGTGCAATTGCATTTAATTTTCATTCTAGCATGTTTCCCAGTTCACTTGGCAGCTATTCTTTCTTCTGTTTTTTTTTTTTTTTCCTTTTCCCAGTTCATGCTTGCTTTCATTTTTTTTCATTCTTTCTTGGTCTTTTTGACTGAACAAAAGCAGTCCCACAAGGGCAGGCTAATGTATTCATAGTTTTGCTGCAACTTGGCTGATAGAATAAGCTGAAAAATTGCTGCCTCCCATTGTTTACTGTGAATCTTTGTGGTGCTTTGTAGAGTTGAAATAAGTGCTGTCTAGTGCCCTCTGCTCCCCATCCTTACAGAACAGAGCCTGTTGCGCTGAACCTGCTCAGGCTGGAGATGGTGGAAAGGCTAAAGTTCACGTTCACAGACCCAAAAGTAAATTACAGAAGTGATTGCTTGTTTGAGCATTTGCTAGCTTGCTCTTGCCTTTCAATCTCCTTGATCTAAGCGCGGCGTATTGTTAATGCCTATCTGAACATTGCATTAAGCTCTAATTAAGCCTGCCAATCAAAAAAACGCAGGAAACAGTGTGCCTGGTAGCAAGTCATATTTCCCCCCTCAATTTTCTGACTACGAACATGTAACTGGTAAGTGTGGGTTTGTTGTATTTTTTTTCTCTGAACTGCAGACAAGCACTTAATGAACTTGTACCAGTGTTCAGCTTAAGGGCTAGCTTTCATTATAAAATGGCTTAGGACAAGCATTGCATGAAAGGCCCAGACTTTGCCAGGCTGTAGCTAAGGTTGTACTGGAGCATCATAAAGAAGTCAAAGTTGTTTTCAGCTTTTCATGCAATGATGTCAGAAAACACACTAGAAGTAACCTGATCAGCAGAAGTGAATATGACAAAGCTGCCTGGAAGGGCTTTCTGGAAATAGGAGAGAAGGTGCCATGTCCAGAGTACTGGATCTTTTATCTGACGTTGGAGCAAGAGCCACCAATTGTTACAGCTAGTGTAAATCCTAATTTGCTAACCAAAATCCAAAAACGCAAGTATCAAATGATGTGGCTTTGGAGCTTCCATTGTGAGGAAGCTGGAGAGCAAAGCCACAGTCTAGTATTACCATTTTGCAAACTACCATAAACGAAGGGAGCTGGCTTCTAATCCACAACATGTTTATAAAATAAAGCATATTGGTTACGATGTTTTGTACAAGAAGCTTTTCATTACTGTAAGGAAAAACAAATTGGGACCACACATTGCAAAATTACTCCAAACCTCAAAGTCAACAATAATCTTCCTTTCAGGAAGACACCAGAAATTTAGCTGCCTTCTTTTGAGATAAATTCAGCAGGATAAAAAACCAGCATAAACTAGAGAGTAGAGCAACTAGCCAAGATACCCCAATAGGTCCTTCCCTTCTTTAACCCTCGGCGTCTATTTTCCTGTGCAGCGCGATGATGGTTTCTGGCGTTCTGAGCTGCTGAGTTGCAGACCTCGGTGCCTGCAAATTTTGCCTGGAGTGTGGAACTTGTATAGCAGTGGGAAGCCAATGCTACACACCTGGAAGGCCAGGGAGGAAAGCTGTGACTGGAGACATGCAACTCCTAGATAGACTGTCCTTGTTCGTGGACCTGAATAAGAAATCTCGGACTAATTAAGCTTTAATACTGTGGGTAGGGAAGGCCGACGGCTCTGCTCTAGTCTGACCCATTTCTCAATGTGCTTTTGTGCCTACCCGATTTTTTTCCCCTTCCTTCCCCTGCTGTAATCCTTATGGAACATCTGCCCCAGCCAGGAACAAATGGCAGCTTGTTCTCTGGGCGCCGCATCCTTGTCAGTGCGCTCAGGCCCTGGAATCCTTCCGCCCTTTGTTCCTCTGCTGCTTTTTTCCCCCCTCCAACACCGCAAGGCTTGATTAGTCCAAATGCTGAAATCCCACTGGCGCTGTGGTTATTTTTGGCATTAACATTAGAGCTCTGCAAAAGGTGAATGAAGATTTATGATTTTGTCTCCTACAAATCTCACGGCCTTTCCTTTCTCTGTTACAACTTGGATGGATTCCAGCATCCCCCCCAATGCCCAAAATTGCCTTTTATTTCTTTAATTAAGGAGCTGTGAGAGCCAGCAGTCTTGCCTCATGACCGTGAGGCAGAGTGGTTCCTGCATTCCTTCTGGAGTTCAGCACATTTAGAATTTCTGCTCTTGTTTGTGGTCATTAAAACTTTGTAAATCTTCGTCCTGTAAAAAAGCCTTTTTAGTGCTTTCAGTTGTGAGCTGGGAGAGGTAAGGTTGCTTCAGCATGTGAGCACCCAAACAGAACTTTTATGGTGGCAATTTGCTGTACTTCCTACTTTAGCAGTTTTCATCCACTCTTCCACATCCTCCTGCAGCTAACATACCTGCACTTGACTTCAGCAGGCACTGAGTTTACGCTTGTGAGGGCATGGGGAAAGATTTTTCTTTTCAGTACGAAATGTCAAGAATGTTTTCAAGTCTCTCTCTGCTTGTGTCTGGTGCATTACTCTCCTTCCCAGGCTCTGCACGTCAAAGCACGACGGTGATGGTACAGTTGACTGGGATACAGTCTTTCCCACGGATGATTTTTTTTTTCCCCAAGTCAGGGGTGCCATACACCATAGCTGTTCCCTGGTATGCCTGTCTAGTTTCCAGTTTGCATCCCAAAACTCCACTTAATTTAATGCATCAGGAAGGCAGCTGTAATTGCCATCTATTTTCCAGCACGTGCTTAGGCACGCACGTGTGTCTGCTTGGGCTGGCTGGGAGCTACCCTGCTCTCCCTGTGTCCTCCTCCTGCTTGCAGGGCAGTTCCCCACACACTGGGACGTGGCGCCTGGAATGCTCCTTGATGACGGAATCAGGTGCTTAGGAAAAGTTATTACTATCTAAATTATTCTCCTGTGCCGAAAGCAAAACTTCTGTCTTTGGAGCAATGTTTTCTAGAATCTAGATTATAATCAGCAGTTCCTAACAAAATGCCTTTGCAACAGCGCTGTAGACTCTGGGAAGTTGTGTCTTTTGTGGCTCTGGACACAGCAGAGGTTTCTGTTACAAGATCCCACCTTTTCTCCCACCAAGCGGGGTTTCCAGCCCAGCAGTGAGCAGCACGGCTGTGCCGCAGCACCAGCTGCTTGAGGGCTAACCAGCTAGGGCTGTCTCCAGCTATACCTTTCCCTGTACAAACATGAAATCAATGCACTGAAACAATTAACTAGACTTCATAAACTTCAGCTGGCAAGATTTCTGGAGCCTATTCAAAAAGGCAGCAACAGTTCCTGGACTGCCTGAGAGGGAAATAAGCTCTGGGCATTTCTTTTGTTTAACTGGTGAGCAGGACACGGGCAATCTGAAAGGGGAGAAGATTTAATGACCTTGTTTCAACCTCAACTCAAAAAAAAAAAAAAAAAAAAAAAAAAAAAAAAAAAA
>Ga0065711_1051737_pt1 | contig 10257 bp, 12 predicted proteins | sample Hoacrofraction12_FD_59098 | JGI IMG/M metagenome (GOLD analysis project Ga0065711, IMG submission 59098) | Hoatzin crop microbial communities from Cojedes, Venezuela - Epithelial fraction 12 v2 (version 2) | ecosystem: Host-associated > Birds > Digestive system > Esophagus > Crop | place...
CGCCGCCACCCCCCCCGGTGCCCTGCGCACCCCCCCTGCACCGGGGGCTGCTGCACCGCCGGAGCGAGTCCAACCACATGAGCGTCAAGAGGCTGCGGTGGGAGCAGGTGGAGAACTCGGAAGGGACCATCTGGGGGCAGGTACGGCCCCGGCGCGGGGGGCGAGGGTCCAAAGCGCGGCCGGGGGAGCGGCTGCCTGCGCCGAGGCTGCGCGGGTCGGTGGGAGCATCGCCGGGCACCGCTGTGCCATCCCCGGAGCATCGCGTCCCGGCCGCTCGCTGGGCCTCGTGTGGAGCACCTCGTGCAGGGGAAGGAACTCTGAAGGTGCCGCGTTCCAGAGAGCCTCATATTTATTTTCATCCTTCTAATTGGACCAAAACTGGGATGAGAAGAGGCTCTGGAAAGCATCTGAAGGGCTGGGTTTTGGCTGCAGCGTCCTGGGGAGCGCTTGCTTTCCTGCTCTCTGTGGGTCGATGTAGTCAGGAGCTGCCTTCAGACTCGTTCTGCAGCTGTAGGAGGTTTTATCAGCAGGAGAACAGGAGGATGGTTGAAAGCAGAATGATGGGGAGAGCAGCGAGGCAGGGGAGGACACCGGAGGGGAAAGCAGAGGCGAGGAGTGAGGCTAGATGTGACAATCCTTTGGCATCATGGGCTTGAAGCGATGCCCAGCTCTGGAGGTGGATTGGAGTCCCTGTGGGGAGAAGCTGGGCTCCCTGGAGTTTAACGTCCAGCCTCTGTGTCCCTCGGGGTGAGGAGTGTGTGGAGATGTGCCACCTTCGCGAGCTGAGCAGCCCAAGGGCAGCTGCAGGGTCATCGGGCAGCCCCACAGGCACCCACCTCGTAGCACAGGTCCCCCTCCACAGCACTCCGGAGAACAAGATGCTTCTTCCCGGTGATTTTTTTATACGCAAAAAATTCCCAAAGTTTCTGGAATTCCCACTTTTTCCTTCAGTAAAGCAATCGTGCCCAAGTAGCAAGTGAAGAGCAGTGGGACTCTGCTGTGCTGGAAGCCCAGTGAGCCCACGGGGCAGTGCCGCCAGCTGCAGGGTGCAAGGACATCCCGATGGGGGAACCTCCGGGTTTCTTCCTTTCTTCTGAAATGAGAAGAGGTCCCACCAGATGGGCTTAGCGACTTGTGTAGGAACTGCCGCCGCAGAGGTGAACGGTCCACCGGGCTCTGGTTTCTGCGCTGGCTTGATGATGGCCGAGTCTCCAGTTACAGGATGGTGCCATCAACCTGTCCTGGTTTCTTGGATGGACTCAGGGCTTAGCATGGGGTGGAGGGGAGGGGGCCCAGTGCCGGCGGGCAGTGTCGGGCTGTCCCCAGCACGACTCCTGACTCTTCCTCCTCCTGCAGCTCGGGGAAGACTCGGATTATGACAAGCTGAGTGATATGGTCAAATACCTCGACCTGGAGCTGCACTTCGGGACACAGAAGCCTACGAGTAAGTACCTGAGCCCCAGAATAGGTCCTGGGACCGGCCAGAGACTGGGGTGCTGGGTGGAACTGGGGCTTGGTGGGCAGCAGGGCAATGCCTGGTCCTAGCATCACCCGCGGCACAGAATCCGTTCATACTCAGGATTTTGTGGCTGGTGGCACAGCAGATCATTATGGTGGAGATCGTTCCACTACCATCTCCTTTAATTCTCTTTGCTCCCGTTCTCTGTTTTCTCGCCACATTTCAGTCCATCAGGGCAGTGAAACTCAGCTGCAGGGTTTCGCTCCCCGCTGTGCTCGTGCCGCTCCCCGGCTCTCTGCCGGCGGGGTGTCTGAGCTCTGCTGCCAGGGCCAGTTCACGCGACGGCAGCGTGGGCAGAGCCCAGCTAGCGGGCGGGTGCAGAAGGGACTGGCAGTGGAAGTGGGATGAAACGGGGTTCTTCTCAGGAGGTATCTTTTTTGGGGATGTTTCTGGGCAGTCTGGGGTTTTCTGTGTGTTTCACCTCTCGTTTTACCTCTTGCAGCTCCAACTGAGTCTTCCATTGAGGAGATCTTTGAATCACAGAATTCAAGGATTCCCGGAGCCATTGCTGTGTGCAAAGCATCAGTTCTCCTCTCTTTCATTCATGGTTTCACTGTTTTCAGGACAGTTTTCTTCCTGCTGGAGCCGGCTGAGCCTGACCTTACCCATGATTAAATCTTTCAGTTTCTCTTCCAGAGCCAACTCTCATGCCTGAAAACTTTAAAAAGAAAGACGTGGTTGAAATTTTGTCCCACAAAAAGGCCTACAACACATGTAAGTACACATCACGGTGAAAACAGCCCCAAAACGGGCCCAGAGATGGGACCGGGGATGTAGAGAACTGGAAAGGTAAAAGGAAGGAGGCCACATGAGCACAGTCCCATGAGCGCAATCCCAGCACAGCTCTGCTGGTCTGGGCTGTTCCTGCAGCCCAGAGCCCCTCCGCTGGGCTCAGTCCCGGGCAGGGGCAAAAAGAAAGCGTTCCAAGAAAAGATGGAGATGGGATGTGACTCATTGGCCCTGGGAGGGAGAGGGGAAGAGCTCACATGGCCCCACGGGGCAGCGAGGGTGTGCAGGAAGGGTTGGCACTGCTTCTCCAGGTGTGCTCCTGGTAGGAAGCAGGGTGGGAGGGCTTGGTGGGCGCCTGCGAGCCCCCAGTCTCCTGGTAGGAAGGAGGGTGGGAGAGCTTGGTGGGTGCCTGCGAGCCCCTGGTCTCCTGGTAGGAAGCAGGGTGGGAGGGCTTGGTGGGCCCCTGCGAGCCCCTGGTCTCCTGGCCGTGGGGGACGTGGGAGAGGAGGAGGCGCTGGGGTGGCTTCCAGTGCAGCCCAGCCTGATGCGTTGGTGATGGACGTGCACATGGTGAGAAGCCCTGGAGGGGTCTGCAGGAGCGGAGCCACTCCTCAGGGTCCCCGTGCAGGGGCTGCAGGGCCTTGGAGAGCGGAAAGCGCTTCCTCTCCCAGGGCTGAGCCCATGCCAGCTCGGGCACATGGAGAAGCCCATGCCACTCTCGCACCGTGGAGGGACTGGGCTTCCCCTCCTGGCCCTGTCCTGCCCGGCAGTCTGTCCCCGGCACAGCCAGGCCCAGGGTCTGGTCTCCCTCCCCTCTCAAGTGACATGTCTCCCTTCCCCCCAGCCATCCTGATAGCCCACCTCAAGCTCTCGCACATGGAACTGCGCCAGATCCTCATGACGATGGAGACGGACCGCCTGGAGCCTTCCCACATCAAGCAGCTCTTGCTGTACGCCCCGGACGGGGAAGAAGTCCAGCGCTTCCAGAGCTACAAGGAGAACCCCGGCAAGCTCAGCGAGCCCGACCAGTTTGTGCTGCAGGTACCTGCGGGCAGGGACGTGCTCCGGGAGCGAGGATTTCTGCATGGGCAGTGTCCCCAGTGTGTCCTGCTGAGAGCTGGCGGGGAGGAGAACACACAGCAGGGAGGAAGCAGCCAGCAGGATGCTGGTCTGCTCCTTGGGCGTGCTGTGGGATGGGAAGAGCTGGTGGCACTGGTCACAGGGACCGCTGGCGAGCGATGCTCGGGCTGGTGCCTGAGGCGTCCGGCAGCTCCCGCAGCGGCTGGTTTACAGCCGAAGCAAACCACGATGGTTACTCCACGGTGAGAGTGACTTTGCCCAGCTCTGATTTACTTTCTGCTGACAAAAGTCACTCGCGGGCGTTGGCACGAAACCTCCCCGTCCCGCGGCAGCAAACCGGCCGTGCCCTGCGAGCTGCAGCGGCTGCTCCTTGGGGCTGCCTGCGCCCAGCAAGCGCACGCTGCTTTCATGGGCCACGCACAACACCGCACGGGAGGGATCGTGGCTAATGGTGACAGCAGTGATTTGCTCCTTCGATTGCTCTCAGATGTTGTCGGTGCCAGAGTACAAGATCCGCCTGCGCAGCCTGCATTTTAAGAGCACCCTGCAGGAGAAGACAGAGGAGATCAAAGCCAGCTACGAGTGCATCTGCAAGGCCTCTCTGGAGCTGAAAAGCAGCAAGAAGCTGGCTAAGATCTTGGAGGTCAGCACGGTCCTTCCTTGTGGTAACCGACACGGGGGGACCCCAGTGCCTGCAGCAGTGCCCGCGGGCAGCTCCCATGCAGCTCGCAGGCAGCTCCCAGGCAGCTCCCAGGCAGCTCAAAGGCAGCTCACATGCAGCTCGCAGGCAGCTCCCATGCAGCTCCCAGGCAGCTCAAAGGCAGCTCCCATGCAGCTCCCATGCAGCTCCCAGGCAGCTCAAAGGCAGCTCCCGTGCAGCTCCCAGGCAGCTCCCATGCAGCTCGCAGGCAGCTCCCATGCAGCTCCCATGCAGCTCCCACGCAGCTCCCACACAGCTTGCAGGCAGCTCCCATGCAGCTCCCATGCAGCTCGCAGGCAGCTCCCATACAGCTCCCATGCAGCTCCCACGCAGCTCCCACACAGCTTGCAGGCAGCTCCCATGCAGCTCCAGCCCCACGGCTGTGCCCCCGGCCCCTCCAGCCCCTGCTCATCCAGGCTCCATCCCCGGCAGCCCCCGCTGGTGTGGGCTTGCGGGGATCCTGCCCCTGGGAGGGTTCGGAGGGCAGATCGCCGACGGCCACGCACCCACCCGCAGCACATGGCAAAATGGGCGCAGAAGGAGATGGAGGTGGACGCTGTGAGTGCTGGAGGTCACCGGGCAGTCATTTGCTGGGGTTTCTCGTTGCAGTTCGTGCTGGCTATGGGAAACTATCTGAACAACGGGCAGCCCAAGACCAGCAAAACAACAGGCTTCAAAATCAACTTTCTCACGGAGGTAAGACGCAGCATGCCTGCTCCCGCGCAGCAGGCACCGACGCCGGGAGCTCCACGTGCCCGGTTCATCGTGCCCGTCCTCATACAAGGCTCCCAGAGCGGGGACCGGCGGCAGGGCTGGGCGGATGCGCAGGGCTGGCTTCAGAGGGGCCCGAACGACGGTCTGGGGCTCGAGACCTGCGTGCCGGTGCCAGGCTGGCCAGAGCCCACGGCCGTCGGGCTGCAGGGTGGGAGAACATGAAGGGCTTTATTGTGCCTGGGTTGCTGTGGGGGACAGGGTGGCAGCCCTGCCCTGCCGGAGGGAGGCATTGCTTAGCACCTCGACGCTGCTAACCTGGGCGTAACACGCTGTGTAAACATTAAATGTGCTGTTTAAACATTAATCCGCAGAGCGTGGCTGGGGATTGCCATGCACGTGAGCAGAGGGCGAGCTGAGCAGAACAGAGGAGCCCTGTGTGTTGGGGCGCTCGGCGAAACTCCCTTCCCTCCGCACAGGAATCTCCTCACCTGTTTTGCTTTGCCGTAGCTGAACACAACCAAGACTGTTGATGGGAAATCCACCTTCCTGCACATTCTTGCCAAATCACTTAGCCAACATTTCCCAGAGCTCCTGGGCTTTGCCAAGGATCTTCCTACAGTGCCGCTCGCTGCCAAAGGTAAAGGAACAAAAGCTCTTTGTCTCCTTGCGCTCTCTGGGTTTTGTACAGGTCTAGAATTGGCCACGAGCTGCACAGCATTGGCACGAGCAGGATGGTGGCCCAAACACGTCAGGAATGGTCCTGAGCAAGAGGACGGGGCTAGGAAGGGACGAGCTTGGTGACAGGGGAGGTCCCACCCATCCCACGCTGCGTAGACAAGGCTCTGTCCCTGACCTGAACCTTCCTCCTGACTTGAGAAAGCCGTTCCCAAGGTCAGGGGCATCTCGTAAGTGCAAATGAGGCACAGCAGTGCCAGGAGCCCTTCTGCCCGCCCCAGCCCCGTGCTCCTTCCCTCCCCGGCGTGCAGCCTCCCCGGCGTGGCATCGCCTGGGGCGCAGAGCGCACAGCACCCGTCGTGTTAGGAGGTCACAGTCCAGTCGCAGGTATGTCACGCTGACTGAGGACCGTACAGCTTCACTGGCTGCAATTCAAAAAGGTCACGTAGATGCTGGGGTTTTTGTCCATCCCCTTGTGTTGGTGGTGTCACAGCGGGCTGGCTGCGTGCGGAGCACGGGCTGCGTTCTCCTTGCCCACCATCCCATGTTGTTTGTGGGTAATTCCCTTGGGAATTAGTGCTACAGTGGATCAGTAAAGGAGAAGATTCAGGCCTGGGGATGTATGCTTCCCCCCGATGGCAGTCTGTACCTGGAGCTTTGCTAGCTGGATTTTGTATCTCGCCTGTTAAATAACACTTCTGTCACCAAAGGCTCCCTGCTGCCCACATTCCTGCAGCTTTACACCCAGTTTCAGACTGGTGCCATTCGGGGCTGCCCAGCTTCGCCCTCGTGCAGGCCAGCGAGTGACACCGCTGCAGCACGTAACCCCAGCCCTCCTGACGTGCCGCGGGTCACCTTCTCCCTTGTGTCTAGAAGAGCTCAGGCTTGGCTGCCCACGGCAGCAAGGAGTCTGAACTGCTTGACGCTCTCCTGAATGCTGGTGCTGTGCCGAGATGCTGCGGAGGGTGGCCTGGGTATCACCCCTGAGTCCTGTGTGCCCCTTGCACTGGGCACGTTCCAGGCTCCTTCTGAGGTTCTGGGCATCTCTTGGCCTGAGCACCCAGCAACGGGTGCTGGCAACCTGCTGGAGCCCAGCACGAAGCTCTGGTTGTCCGCCACGCAGAGAGACAGCCTGAACCACCCTGCCCCACGGCCCACGCTCGTTGCCCTCGCTTTGCCGCAGGAAGCAAGCCAGACCCCAGTCTCCTAACACTGTTGACTCCTCTCTTCTCCCGCAGTGAACCAGAGGACTCTAACGGCTGACCTCAAGGACCTGCACACCACCGTCAGTGACATCCAGATGGCCTGCCGCAACATGCCGGCTACCGCAGAGGACAGATTTGCAGTTGTGATGGCTGTATCCTTCCGTAAAAGGGGCAGAGCACCCGTGTGACGTACTGCCCTCGAGTAAAGCCACGTCGCTGTCTTTAGGCCTCCCTGGTACTCAGCAGGGCTGTGTCCAGCTGGTAAGGAAGCGCCAGCTCAGCACTGGGTGAGAGCGTGGTGGAAACCTCCACCCTCCACTCGCTCTTCGCCAGCGTGGGAAACAGCTTCCGTGGTGAGCGCCGGTTCCCATGCCTCTGTGTGGCAGAACCCAGTGCCACGAGGCCAGAGAGCTCTCTGCTCCGTCCTTCCTTCCCCGGCCGTGCTGTCAGGGGCAGCTGAGCGTGCCGGCGGGCTCCCCTCGCTGGTGGCCCAGCCGGTGTTTGCAGAAGGTCCCTTCTTAGACCTGAGCTGAAACGCAGCCATTTGACAAGCAGAAGGGATTCTGATCTGTACCAGACCCAGCCTGCGGCCGTTTTCCCTTAAGCCATTTCTCCCAGTCCTTCCTGGAGAGTGCCCAGCCTGCCATGCGGTCCCTGGACGACCTGCAGCACAAGGCCATGGACGAATTCAGCAAGGTCTTGTCCTTCTTTGGGGAAGACTCAAAAATGACAACTTCTGAAGCCTTCTTTGGCATTTTTGCAGAATTCATGAGCAAGTTTGAGGTGAGTTGTGCTTTTCAAAGCCAGCCAGCGAGGGGTTTCCTGTTAGATGTCAGCGAAGCTTTTTACTTGCACGTGAGCTGTGGGAACAAGACGAGCTTTTTGCGAGCACGTGTACCTGGACGTCTGTGAAGTGCGATTGTCCCAACATCCAAGTTGGCTGGTGGGTGGGAGAGGCTGAGGTGAGGGCTGGTGGTCCAAGCGCCGGCCCCGTGGAGACCAAAGCAGATGGTTGTCATGGTTGGACGTTGACAACATTGCTCGTTGGTTAATGAAGGCGGGGTTGGAGCACCACAAAGCAGATCCACTGACTGTCAGGGCTTGTCCAGCAGGAAGCCGGGTGAGATTTAAGTCTTTAGTGGCCCATGTCATTGAAAGATCCTCCCCGTCCACACCAGCTGCCCTCACCTGAGCCTCAGCTCCTGCTCTTTGCTCTCTCCCTGCAGCGGGCACTCAGCGATGTGCAGGTCGGCGAGAGCCAGCGCAGCCCCAGGATGACCTCCCCGCTCGCCTGGTGACCGGCCTGTCGCCGTGCGAGGGGCAACAATTTATTGCCAACAAAGTGCAATTTGGTCCTGTTGAGTTTGGTTGTAAATACGCTGCTGTCACCTGCTACCACCAAGCAGAACCACGGACCGAGGCGTTGGGGCAGTCTGGACGCTGAAAAGGCACCAGAGGTGACCACGGATGGATGCGAGGGTGAGGCACAAGGACACGAGGGTCAACACCAAGCTGGTCTTGACAACAGCTTTCTTCGCATCCCCCGTTTCCAGCATATTACTGAGTCAAGGATTTCAGACACACCTGGGTAAATCCCCACTCTCCCGTATTTCCAGAACACGTGTAACTGGCACCAGCAGTCGCTGGAGACCTTCCCCACATCCCCCCGGCCAGCGTCCGCGCATGGCTGTGCAAGGAGTGTGGTCCCAAATGCAGATCCAGTCTGGTTCTACCCCGCTGCGCTGGAGAGTAAGGAAAGCCCAGAGTCCTTCCCGGCCACCAGCTTTGCTTAAAGGTGTGGTAGAGACTGACAGCTCTTGAAATCTTCCCAAGGGTTTAACATCATCAGAACTAGAGCTATTGGAACTCACCAGGAGACAAATCCCTGAGCATTTTGGTGCCTCCTCGGAAAGTACAGAACCCTCAGTAGCTTAAAAACAAGCAGGAGTCCCTGCTGCCCCCAGTACCGCACCCGAGGCACGGCAGAGACCAGTGAGGAGTACAGCCCCGGCCCTCCTTTATCCGCCCCGAGGGCTGCATTCCCGAGAGCCCCTCTACTCTCTGACCAGTTGTTCACGCTGAGTATACCCAGGGAGCTCTAGAAGCGTGCACATCCCTCTTTCAGCGGCGTCTGGTTGTTGTTCAGGTGACTTTGTTCCCTCCAGACGTCCCCTGGGATGAAAGGGCTAGCAGCATCCCCCCCACGTCACTGCATGCGCCTCCGGGCGAGGCAGAGCCCTCAGAGCTTCACGGCAGCAAACCCCCCGTGCGTTGATATATCCAGGCATTGCTCTGCGCAAAACGCGGCCGTTGCCTTTCAGACCCGGCGCGCTCCGACCTCCCGGGCCGTGGAAGCGCGGCTGCCGTAGCGTAGGTAACCTTCCTCCCGCCCATCGCCAGAGCCAGAGCTCTTACTGCGGCCTCTGCCCAGGCACAGGCTCACCAACCGGTGCATTATCTATGGGAGACCTTATGAGCATCAAATCTTCTGTTTTCGCTGTTTTTTTTAAACCCTGCTGTAGAAAGTGAAGTATATTTTCACAAGCGTTCTCAGTTTATACAGCTTTAAGTGCCAGGTAGTTCCCAGCGCTGTGTTCCCAGGCGTCCAGCCCTGTCCGTCTCTGCCTCTCCTCTGCCCGCCGGCGGTGACAGGGCGATGCTCACGCAGCTCCTCTGCCGTTTCAGATGTCGCACACTGCATTCCGTTGATTTATTTTTTATTTTCTAAAAGCATATTCAATATTGAAACCACCAGACGTTCTTTCGAAACTGTCATTACAAATGTGGAAATGCTGTACATAGATTTTGCTACATGTTGTAACTTTCCAGAATAGTTAGAACTCCAGTCCCTTTGGTATTTTTATGTGAATATTTTTGAAGAACCAGAACTACTGACACATGGTTATATTCTTTGATAATGGGGCTATGCATATCCACAGTTCAGTCTCGACCCAATGCCTATGTGCTATTCCTAAAATAAAGCTACTGCCTTCTGCCTCCTGACCGCGTGTGCCTCTGTGCTCTGTCAAAAATGGCTTCGCCCGACAGTTGCAGGCGAAGGTGTGAGGAATTCTGCACCTGGCATTTCTGGGGCCGCACATCTCAATGTTGGCCCCTTACACCTACAGGAGAGAGATGCAGGATCCCACCTTGCTGGGTTTGGGCGGGTATGGGGAAAATAACTGCATAATTGTGAAGAGAGCTGCCTGCGTGCCAGCATTCCGGCCAGCGTGATGAACACAAGCGGTAAATTCTTAAAATAGTATGGATTTTTCCTGCAGCCTTCAGAAGAAAACACGTAGTGAGTGTACGAGCCAGTGAATTGTTTCCCTCTGAAAAGGAATTCTTGGCTGAGGTCGAGTTTATGTCCCCGGGGCAATTTATCTCCCTTTACGGTGAAGCGGATGGACAGGGACCGGCTGCGTATCAGATTTCCTGGTTGTAGTTTAGCTTGTTTGCAGCACCCTGCTCAGCCATGGGTCCTCCCGAGAGACCACGGCACCGGCAGCTGCAACGCGGCTCTGAACTGAGTTAAAAATGCTGTGGGCACAAGTGCCCGGCTGGGCACACGCGTTCGGAGCGCTCGAACCCCTCCTGCTGTTTCCGTAGCCCTCCTGGCCCGTCAAGCCTGGCTC
>Ga0065711_1051738_pt1 | contig 10256 bp, 17 predicted proteins | sample Hoacrofraction12_FD_59098 | JGI IMG/M metagenome (GOLD analysis project Ga0065711, IMG submission 59098) | Hoatzin crop microbial communities from Cojedes, Venezuela - Epithelial fraction 12 v2 (version 2) | ecosystem: Host-associated > Birds > Digestive system > Esophagus > Crop | place...
GGGGGGATGTCCTTCGAGCCTGAAGCTTGGCACAGTGCTAAAAGCCCCCAAGAACTGGAGAGGGGAAGGGATCTCTGCACAACAGGCGGCACATGTGCCACCTGCCATCGCAGTCCACAAGGGAACGGGGATCAGGTCAGAGCATCCCCGAAGCCTCGGGGACCATGGGAGCAGCTCAGACAGCTCAGACACCGTGGGTGGGTAAGGGGCTGCCCTGCGAGAACCACCCCGCAGGAGCAGGGCAGGTCCTGCCCTCGGAGCCACCTTTTGCCCCCAGGAGCCCAGCCCAGCATCCCCCAGTTGAGCTCAGGCAACAGGTATGGGGCGGGTGCCTCCCATACCAGGGCCACAGGCAGGGGTCACCTCTGCCCCCCGCAGCCGCCGCCACCCCCACTCCCCAGGTACGTGTCACGGCCAGCTGCGACGTGGAGGTCACCCAGCACCTCCATCCTCCTTCCAGAAAACGAGACACTGGGGAGCAGGGGGGTGACTGCCTGGGGGCTGTTCACTGGGGAGGTCACCCCTCTCTTTCTGACCTCATCAGGGGATGGAAAAGGGGACGGACCCCCTGAGAGCAACCAAATTGGCGGACGAGCCCAAGGTGGAGCCTCCTGGGTGCCCTGAGCCCAGCAGGCAGGAGCAGAGGGCAGGGGAGGAGGCAAGAGGGACAGACCCTTTATCTCAGCTGTGCTGCAAGTGTTTTTTGGGGCAAGGGGCTTTCTCCCTGGCCAGCATATTAAACAGCACCCGCTTATGCCCCATTTGAGGCTGTGTCTGCAGCAGAGAGTTGTAGCCCTCAGAGCTCAACGGGTGGGGATGAAGTGGTGGCTGCTGGTGCCATCCCTGCCTGGACAAGTGTGACAGATGCACTTGACCCGTTAACCGAACTCACGGTGCTTTGGTACAGGCTCCAAAGATGTAACCGAGCCAAGAAATTCTCCAGTTCCAATCTGTTCTCTGACAACCCGCAAAGGAGCAGAGTGACACAGTGAGCATCGACGCATATGAGCTTGGAACACCGATCACGCAATTAAGACATGAAAAATGGGTGGCTTTTCCAAGACTCCTTTATCAAGGAACAAAGCGAGCTGTGGCTACAAGGAGTCTCGTGCCTACATTCCCCGTTGCGTGTAACTTGACTGCAAGCCGACAGCTTTACCCCGCAAATCGGAGAGCCTGAGTAAGCCTCCTCTGAGCTCTCCCTGCTCGGCAGCCCGGCGGCCATCCCCCCTCGAGCTGGGGTGCCCCAAGGTCGCTCCTCCAGGCAGAGGCCTCTCACCAGCAGCAGATCTTGGGTAAGCGGCCGGCGTTGCCCACAGCCCGGCGCGCGGTGGCTCCGATTTGCACCTCGGTAACTCCGACTCTGCCTCGGCACCTTCCGGTCACCGCTCGGTAACCCAGCGCCCCTCACCATCGAGCGGCACCGAGTCACGCTTTTACAGCATCGCGTTAAAACCCCTTTTGCTGACACCTTTCACAGTGCTCTTTAAGCGATTTAAATCGCCCGCTGGCGACTCCGGCTCACAGCAGCTGCAGGCCAGCGGCGGGCAGGCCAGCGGGGCGACCCACGGCCCCGGCCCCGGCGGCGCCAGGCCCAGAGGCCTGCGGAGGCCGCTCCATCCCTCCCGGGAAGGGCGGGAGAGCCGTGGCTGCTCCCCCGGAGCTGCGAGTCCCACCGGGACGTGGCACGGGGCGGCCAGGACCGGCCGCTCCCCGCACGGTACCGAGCGCGGCCTCCCGCCAGCCATGACACCCTCCCCACCGGCCCCCGCGAGACGGGTTTAAACGGCAGCCCGTCCCACCAATCACCGCCCGCCTCGGCCTGCCGGCCCGGCCCGCCCCAGCCGCGTGTCCGCCCTTCCATTGGCCGCCGAGGCTGAATTTTAAACCTTGCAGCCCTGCCCCTTAGCAACCGCATCCCTTCCCGCTCACCGATTGGCCGCCGGTTGGCACGGCCCCGCGCTCTGATTGGGCGACGCTCGGCCAGTGCTGGCCGTCCGCTGCGGAGCTGCTACTTTCAAAAGAGCCGGGGCCGGCCGCGAGACGGCGGCGCAGGTGAGTGGGGCGGTTGGGAGCCCTGGGCCGGGCTCCTCTCGCGGGGACCCTGGGGATGGCTGGCTGGGGGGTGCCGGGCTCGCGGCCTGTCCTGAGGGCTGGCTGCTGAGGGGGGGTTCCCCGGGCTTAGTCCTTCCCTCCCCGCCACCGCCGGCCCGTTCCCCGACGCCCGGGGGAGGGCAGCCCTGCGCTGGGGGCTCCCCTGGGGTGCGGGGTGCCCCTGAGCCCGCTTCCCCTCCTGGTGTTGGGGGGTTAAGGGAGAGGGAGCCCTTGCATCCTTCTCTGGGAGCGGCCCCTCCCCGTGCTCCCCGCAGGGTGCTCTCGGTGGAGCTGGGGGGCTCCGTGTCCCCCCCGGCCCCGGGAGGAGCCCGCCAGCCCTGCCCCGCTCCCCGGCCCGCCATGCGCCCTCCCCGGCACCCGCCATGCTCAGGGAAGGGTTGGGGCCCGTCCCGGCTGCGTCCCCCCGCCCCCCGGGAGGGCCCAGCGCCCCGTGGCTCTGCCCCTGGCCCTTGGGGGGGTCCCTGGCCAGGCAGTGCCCGCTTCAAGCCCTGCTCTGCTCCTAGCTTGCTCGCAGAGGCCGAGGGAGAGGATGCCGTTGCCACGCAATGCCAAGATGCTGAGCACTAAGCAGCCCCGAGCAGGCAAGGTGGGCCCTGCTGTGGAGAATGCCAACCCCGAGAAGGTGAGTCCTGAGCCAGGCAAGGGGTGTGGGGGGCTTCTGTGGGGCAGCTGGCCCCCCGTCTTCTAATAGCCTCTGTTGCAGGAGGAGAGCTGTCAGGCCAAGAGGTCTCCATCCTCACCCCAGGGTGGGCCCAAGAAGAGGTCGGCGTTTGGGGACATCACCAACGTGAGTGCTTTTGTGAGAGTGGGGGCTTCAGTGCCGCCTGTGACACCGCTCCCCCCCACCCCGTGGGAGTGGGGCTGGGTATCCTCTCCAGCATGCAGAGCAGGGGGTCTCCCATGCCCTGTCAGCAGGAGGAGAGGTCTCCCTTCAGGGCACGACTCACTTCCCTCTGCACGCCCCTCTGTATACCCCCATTTTCCCCCAAACAGGCTCACAAGAACCAGGTGGTGGCAGGGAAGAAGGAGGCTGTGAAAGTGGCTCCACACAAGGCTCAGAGGGCCCATCCTGCCCTAGGGGTGGCCAAGAACAATGAGATCAACCTCAAAAAGTGGGTAGCCGGGGGAGATGGGAATAGGACTGGGGCAGGGGGGACACTGCAAGGCCAGCATCTGCAAACCTGTCCCATTGGGAAGAACACGCAGTGATGCAGGCTTCCTTTGGGTGATAGAGACCATAAGCCAGATGGGGAGGGCAGACAGTAGATAAAATGGTCTCAAGTTGCAGCAGGGGGGCGTCTAGGTTGGGTGTTAAGAAAAATTTCTTCACCAAAAGAGTTATCAAGCATTGGAACAGGCTGCCCAGGGAAGTGGTGGAATCACCATCCCTGGAGGTATTTAAGATGTGTAGATGTGGTGCTTAGGGGCATGGTTTAGTGGTGGACTTGGCATCATTAGGCTTACAGTTGGACTTAAAGGTGTTTTCCAACATAAATGATTCTCAGAGTCTCTGTGGGGTTATTTCAGGGGTGGTTTAGCCCCTTCCTGAAGCAGCAAGGGCTCAGAGAACCTCTTTCAGCCAGGAGATGTAGTCTCCTCTCACCAACAATTTACGCTCTTGTCCTGTCCAGGTCAATGAAGAAAACTCCCCCAACAGAGGCTCCTGCAGAGCCCAAGGAGGATCCTGTGCCAGAGCAGCCAGTGCCTGCGCAGGTACCGAAGCCGTCCGAGGGGAGGTCAGGGACCCTCGGCTGCAGCCTGGCCCCTGGTCCCAACCTGGCAGTGCCAGTCTGTGGCTGCCACTCGTGATACTGGGGGCACCAGGCAGTGCTTTGGACCTCAGAGATACTTGGACCAGTGTGATGGGAAGCTGGGGAGGGGGTAAACCCGCACCCACATTCTTCCTTCAAAAGACCTCCCATGGGAAAGAATGGACTGGGGACTGCAGGGTGAGGGTGGCAGATGGGGAAAGGGTCAAAGAGGTGCAGCAACCTTGAGCTAAAGGGGCGATGGGCACCTGCAGAGCTTGGGGCTTCCCCCTTACTGCTGCCTCCTTCACCCCACCAGGTACCAGCAGTGGAGGACATAGACAAGGAGCAGCTGGGTGACCCCTATGCCAGTGCAGAGTACGCCAAGGACATCTTCGAATACATGCGGAGCAGAGAGGTGGGTGATGCCTGGCCAGGGGCTGGGAGCCGTGTCTGGGGAAGGGGTGACCACGTCAGCAGGTCCACCCGCTGCCCAGAGGCTCTGCTCACCTGCCAGGGGCCCTCATGGGGTGGGAGGGAACTCATCTGACAGTGGTGATGTCTGGCAAGTCCCTGACAGCTGGTACTACCCCGGCAGGAGAAATTTGTGCTCCCCGACTACATGGAGAAGCAGCCAGACATCAGCAGGGACATGCGTGCCATCCTGGTGGACTGGATGGTGGAGGTGCAGGTACGTGGGCCTGGGGAAGGGACATGGCCTGCTGCAGAGCAGCCCCCACCCTGCCTTTGGCATGTGGGACCTCAGGATGCTAGCAGAGGCTCCTGTGGGCATCCCTGGTGCAGAGCTGATCTTCTTCCTCCCCAGGCCTGGGATGAGCCTGCATTCTCCCCTCCAAGCCCGGCCCCTGTAAGGGGGGTTGCCAGGAGGGACAAGCTTCTCCCTGACACCCTCTTCTGCCCCTCTGCCCACACCCTTGCAGGAGAACTTTGAGCTGAACCATGAGACACTGTACCTGGCTGTGAAGCTGGTGGACCACTACCTGGTGGAGGTGGTGAGCATGAGGGACAAGCTACAGCTTATCGGCTCTACCGCCATCCTCATTGCCTCCAAATTTGAGGTGACTCCTTATGTGATTTCTTGGGGTGCTGGGGTGGAGGGGGCTCTACGTCTCTGGTCCCGATGGGTTACTGGAGAAGGCCAGGTCCCCGCGGTGCCAGGCCACTGCCCTGAGAGCTGCTGGGGCGGTGTGTTTGTCCTCATGTTACCCCTTCCTATCCCAAGGGCTGCAAATGCAATGCCAGTGGGCTGGATCCTGTCTCCCCATGTCACTGGAGACCTGGCTCCTCTCCGCTGTGCGGAGACCACCAGGACACCTGAGTTCACCTCATGCAAGCAAAGCTTGGAGTTAGAGCCAGTGTCTGGGGCAGTACAGACAACACACGAGCCCCACTGGACCTTTCGGGGTCTGGCAGGGCGTAAGCCTTTACAGGGCCTGCAGACTGGTAGGATTTTCCTGAGCGTGGCCAGGATGAGCCCTGTTAGGGTGCTGAGCGGTTGTGCCCTGGCAGGAGCGGTACCCACCATGCGTGGATGACTTTCTCTACATCTGCGATGATGCCTACAAACGGGAAGAGCTCATTGCTATGGAGATGAGCATCCTCAGCACCCTCAAGTTCGACATCAACATCCCCATTCCCTACCGGTTCCTGCGACGCTTTGCCAAGGTGAGCGCAGCAGGAGGATGGGCTGGTGTCAAGGTGCATCCAGGCAGCCCTCGTGTTGGCTCTTGGGTGGTGATGAGCATCCCCTGGGCCCTGGGATCCCAGCTGGCAGCAAGCAGGGTTTGGCCAGGCCCCCCGACAGGCTTGAGGGGTGAAGATGCTGGTCTGTGGCAGAGTGGAGGTGTGGGATCTGTGTCCCGTGCCCCAGGGGCAGCACTCTAGATTCCACAAAGGTTGGCGTTGGGGGCAGCTTGCTCAAAAGGCTGAGCCTTTTCCTGCCTGTCTGGCTGTAGTGCGCCCGTGCCACCATGGAGACGCTGACGCTGGCCCGCTTCCTCTGTGAGATGACCCTGCAGGAGTACGACTATGCCAGGGAGAGCCCCTCCAAGCTGGCTGCCAGCTGCCTGCTGCTGGCCCTCACCATGAAGAACCTTGGTGGCTGGGTAAGTAAGCGCCTGCCAAACCTGCTCGGGGCACCACAGAGGGTGCAGGAGTGGATGGACCGGCGTGCAGGCGTGATGCTCTGGGGCTATGCTCAGATCTGGGGGGGCTGAAGAGGGAAGATGGCTGTACCATTGCTGAGAGGACCCAGCTGAGCCCTGCTGTTCCTTTGCAGACACCAACGCTGGAGTACTACAGCGGGTACTGCTCCCAGGACCTGCATCCCCTGGTGAAGAGGCTGAATTTCCTTCTCACATACCAGCCCCGCGACAAGCTAAAGGCCGTGCGTACCAAGTACTCGCACAGGTGAGCATCACAGGCCTCTGCCTTGTGCCTGCCCCCTCTGCGGAGGGTGGCACCACCAGCATGCACCCTTGGGTGCTGCAGAGAACTGGGGCACTCTGGTGGATGGGTGTCAGGGCTGTGGCTGAGCTCTAAGCCAATGTGGTTCCTTCCAGGGTCTTCTTTGAGGTTGCCAAAGTCACCCCCATGGACATGCTCAGGTTGGAGGAGATACTGAAGAGCTGCTAGCCCTGTCTCTGTAAATAGCCTGTAAATAGCTGGGTGGTCTCTGGCAGGGGAGCACCATGTACATAAATAATAGCAGTTTTAACTGGAGGGGTGGGAGGGGGGGAGGAAAAAAAGGTCATGTAGAGTTGTCAATAAAATGTTGTGTTTGCCTTATGTGCTGGTGGTGGCTGCTGGGATGGGTAGGGGATCGTGGTAGAGACTATGCTGGGCCCCTGAGCTGTGCTTCCCCTTGTTGTGTTGGGGCAGAAGGTGACCGCAGGTGTGGTTTGTATGATGGGGGAGCAGGAAGGGGTGAGAGCAGGAAGCCGAGAGCTGAAGGCTGGAAGCGGCCAGGTCCCCACTGCCCTCCCCGCACCCTTTGCCTTTCCTCAAAGTAATGACACTACACAAGAAGCAGCAATGAGTATCTCTTCTCCAAATATTTACACAGCTTAAATACCAACAGGGGAAGAGGGATCTTTGCTTTGGCCCTAGCTTGGGTACACACGTGGCAGCCCAAGCTCCTGTAGTGACCCTGCCGTGGGCTGGACTCGGGGTCACACTGTGTTGCCCATGGGACTAGACCTCAGCTTTAGTGTTTCTAGCCCACAGCCTGGGGGAGAAGCAGCAGCTCCAGGGACAGCGGGAGACAAACAGACAAAGCGAGGCAAGCAGGGGGGCTCCACATACACGGGTCACAGTGGGGACCTGGAGCCCCCCTGCCTGACCCCTGGTCTTTAGGGACAGCACCCAGTGCGTGGGCTGGGCTGCTGCCCCACCGCTGGCCTAGGGTGGGTTGCTGAGCTCCTTAATGGCCTGGAGGATTCTCTTCATGTGGCCCACTTTGTTGATCCCCAGGTCCTGCAGGAACGAGAGAGGGGAGCTGATGTGCTCGGAGGTGGGCAGCCCCCTGCTCTCGCTAGCAAGGAAGCTGCGGGGTGGAGGGCAAGGCTGCAAAGCCCAGCTCCCTCTGCTCTCCCTGCCAGAGCACGGTCTGTGCTAGGAGGCCTCTGTCCTCTTGCAAGAATGTCCCCATGCCTGGGTGCAAGAGAGGGCATGGTGCTGTTGATCCTGCTTTGGGCAGGCGTACGGGGCCTTGCAAGCCAGGGGGCCAGGGCCAACCCCCTCCCCTGCTCCTATCCCCTGCGTGCAAGCGAAGCGAGGGGTGCAAGCTCAGCACTGCGAGGCTGGGGCTGGGTGCAGGGTCAGCACCTGCCTTCCCCCCCACCCCCATGAGGAATGGGGAGAGATGGAGGACGCTGCTCCCCCGGCTGGGGGGCCCTCAGGGGGCACAAGGAGGGTTGTACCTTCAGGTCTCTCCTCTCCAGCAGGATCAACTCAGAGCCCTGGATGTCATGCCGGACAAAAATGTCTCTGTACTCCCCCAAACCAAGCGCTTCCAGCCAAGCTGCCACCTCCTCGGAGCCCCATTTGTCCGCTAGCAGGGAGGAAAACCAGAGCGGTGGCTGGGGCCCCACGGAGGCAGCTGGACACGACGGAGCAGGCTCAGGGCAGCGGTGGCAGCAGGCATCCCCCCTCCCATCCCCAGCTCTGGCAGGGCCAGAGGCCACAGCAGGCTCAGGCTGGAGAGGCTGCTCCTCTCCTCAGCTTACCTATGGGGCATCTGAGCTTCTCCCCCCTCGACAAGACCCCAAGCCCTGGGGCAGGGACTTACCTGAAGGGCTGAGCTGTACCATAGCCCCCTTCTCCCCCTTGCAGTGGTGGTGGAGTTACAGGGCTGGGGGGCTCCGTGTGTCCGTTAGCAGAGAAATAAAGCTCTAAGGGACTGTTGGTGACAAAGGTGACATCCCCAGGCAGCCAGGATGTGCCCTGTCCCCCTCCCAGAGGGTCCCTCTGCAGCATGCCCAGGACAGGAGGCCGATGGACAGGTCAGCATATGGGGGTCCTTACCACTGTGGGCCATGCCTTCCCCCTGGCGTGCCGCCCGCTTTACCTGGGAGTGAGCTGTTCGTCTTCTGCTTTTGTGCCTTGTCCTTCCTGGGCTTGGGGATGTTGAGGCGAAGCTTGAAGCTGCCCTTGTTGGCACCGCCAGTGCTTTCCTGAGAGAAGCCAGGCTGAGTGGGGTGCTACAGCCCCCCTGGACCCCCCTGGTCCCTGTACACCCACCTCCTCAATGGGGTGGGCGATGGGCCCCAGCCAGTGGATGTCCAGCAGCCTCTGCAGCTCCTGGCCCAGCACGCTCAGGGGGCCGTGCAGAGCCTCCTCCTCCTGCGGCGAGTCCAGCTGTGGGGGACAGGGACCATCCCCAGGCCTGCTGCCAGCCGAGGGCACGGGCCCCTCCGTGGGGATCTCGGGGTGTTCTCCAGCCCCCCCACTCACCGCCTTCCCCTCCAGGAATGCCCGGGTCTCAGTATACAGCTCCTTGATGCTCAGCATCACCTCCACAGCCGCATTCCTGCTGAGAAACTAGAGGGGCATGGAGGGGGTGACCCCTTGAGCAGCAGGGCCCTGGGGCACTGGGTGAAGGTCGCTTTGCACCCCCAGCCCTAGCTCACCTCCGAGGTGCCAGCGGCTTTGTTGGAGAGGGCTTCGCTCAGCGCCAGGGAGCTGGTGTTGACAGCGTGTGCCAGCTCCTGCTCCACGGCTTTGTGACCCTTGGCTGCTTCGTGGATCCTGCAGGCGAGAGGGGCTGGAGCTGCCAGGGCTCCCGCAGCACAGGACCAGGAGGCTGCTGCAGCTCCCCCCTCCCGTGCCCACCACAGCCCCCATCCTGCAGCCTGACCTGGCGATGAGGGTCTCGGCAACCTGTGAGACCTGCTGCAAGAGGCTGCTCTCCTCCTCAGTCAGGTACTCCATGGACTGCTGGGAACTGAGCCGTGGCCGGGCAGCCGCTCGGTAGCTCTCCCCCTTTTGCTTGTCCTCCCAGGACTTGAGGGTGCTTTCAAATGCCTGAGGGGGACGGAGATGGCCCCCCTCAGCCTGTCACACCTCCTCATGCCCCAGCACAGCCCTGCTGCACAGGCTGTGCAACCCCAAGCTCACCCGATCCCTTGTCAGCATCTGGGCTCGGTTCTTGTGCTGGATCTTGATGATGCCGGGCGGCTGGATCCAGGCTTCTCCATCAACCTGTACAGGGACACCCTCGTCCCCTCGGATGGTGATCTTCACCACGCGGCACTGTGGGGCAGATAATCTGGGGTTGGCATCACTGTGCTGGGGCTGAAACCCCCCCCCAGCACCATACATGTGGCAGCCATGAGCTCAGCTGAGCCACACTGCCCCAGGCTCTGCTCGTGCCCCAAAGGCTTCCTGGCACCACGCAGGGTCCTCTGCCCCTACCTGAGCAATGCGATGGTGCTGGAGGTTGATGACCCGTGACACAGCCATCTGGATGCTGCCAAAGACAGCCACCACCTCCAGCTTCTTGTCATCAAAGGATGGAGCCCCAAAGTTCTGTGAAGGACCAGTACAAGTGAGACCCCCCCCTAAACCAGGCTCATTTTGGGACCCAGCTTTTCCCCCTGTGTGTGCCCAAGGCAGGGACATCCCAGACCCCTGCCCAAGGGCTCGCCGGTTCCCTGGGAAGGACACGATATCCCCCTCCCCACCCCGCGGCACTACCACTCACATTGTCCTCCTTGGTGCCTCCCCAGAAGTTGATGCCCCCAGCATAGCTGGGGATGTTGAGGACAGCAATGCCCTGCAGGCTGGGCAGCGAGATGGGCACCCCGTCGCACTGCAGAAGAGAGGGCTAAGCCTGGGTGGCCACCATGCTCCCCCCCCCCAGCTCCATCCCTG
>Ga0065711_1051740_pt1 | contig 10256 bp, 6 predicted proteins | sample Hoacrofraction12_FD_59098 | JGI IMG/M metagenome (GOLD analysis project Ga0065711, IMG submission 59098) | Hoatzin crop microbial communities from Cojedes, Venezuela - Epithelial fraction 12 v2 (version 2) | ecosystem: Host-associated > Birds > Digestive system > Esophagus > Crop | place...
ATAATATATAATATATAATATATAATATATATTTATATTTGCAAAGGAATGGTTATGGAATATCCACTAATCAGAACTTTGGTGTATGTTAGAGGTGAATTTTAACTTTCTGTGTTCGTATAAAGGAAAATAAAGCGATTAACCAATCTAATGCTTGTGAGGAGCACTAGAAATATCAAAATGCATAGCACAGACATTGGAATGTAACTGTCCTCCTGGCTGGGACATGATATGAACATGGGTATGTAACAGGTCTATGGCAGCCAAGAGGTGCAGTTTAGAAATAATCCCATGGTAGTTTAATGAGAAGGTAGTCAACTTTGTTGACTCTCCAAACCACGTGCCACAATCTCTGAGGATAGGGTGTGCACCTAATCTTACCCCAGGCTGCTGGAAGCAGCCTTTGCTGGCTTGCTTACGGCTGTGCCTGGGAGTGGGGATCCTGCAGTAGCCCCCATCACTGGTCACACACTGTCATACCAATGTTGCGGTTCTACTAGAAGTGCTTAGTTGCCCATTGGTTGCTGCAAACTGGCTTTTCCCAAAGGCCGAGAAGACAAGCCACTGAAGGACTGGGTCATTTTGTCTTTTGGGCATAGCTGGTGTGAAAAAAAATAGTTAGGTTACAGGGAATGATCTGCTGCAAAGCTGCAATTTCTTATACACCTTTTGTCCCTGAGAAAACAAAGTAGGGAATGTTGGAAAATCCGCAAAGTTCCAATGGGAATACACAAAGTCTCCCAAACAAATGAATTTTTGTGAGGCGTTGGTGATCTGATGGATAAGAGTAGAGCTAAACAGGGATTGTTAATTATTGTATGCTTGAGATACATTTTAAAACTGATTTCCTGCAGCTGCATATTGAAAGCATTTTTCATCTTGCTTTTTCAAGGTAATGATATCCATATTGTCTGCAAAATGGTAGTCACAGTGAGATGCAATAATTATACCTGGAAGTGATATTGGAAATAATGTATTTCATAAAAGTTAGGAGGCATTGTTATTACGCCCTTGATTATATGGCTGAATACTATTTTTCCACAGAATGATTGTTTCTTTCTGTGCAGAAGAATGGCCACTCTGAGGCTTAATTAGGATTCTTTTGAGAAAGAGGCTGCTGTCTGTCAAACTGCTGTCTCATCTATTGCAGAATCTGGAAGATGTATAGCAGACAAGGCCAGGAACAGCAGGAAGAGAAAGGATGATCTACTAGTTATGGCTGTTCAGTGCTGCCCCGGAGGTCTCTATCTGTGTTGCAGTGAAGATGGTTAACACTTGGCAGGGTTTTAGGAAATCGAAGAAGGGGAAGTGCCAGACAGCTTTAATAACAATTGCTTTAGCCACCCCACTATTAGGGCAGACAGAATTCTCCTGTTCCAGTTCTGAACGATATGTTCCTCCACATGAATAGAGTAATCCTTCACTCATTAGAAACCTTCTGAAATTTTCCATTTGCTGTGAGTTAGATTTACTGGTGATTAAGTAAATAAATGAGGTAAATCAATTCTCCTGTACTTTTCATTTTGTTATCCAAAATACCTCAGAGCCTTAGAGCCTTCATAATCAGTGTGCAGAGTTAGAAAGCTTTCTTACATTTTTTGTTTTTAAGAATAGTGGTATTACAATAATGTCTTCTCTAATGATTTTGTAGTTTCCAAGTTCTCTTCCATGGAAACCCACACATTTTAAAAATGGTTTACTTTCTGTAATATTGAGTGAATACTTGACCACATTCTCAATTTTCTTGAACTCCTATACTAGATAGAATAACATACCAGAATAAAGCAGTTATTTCAGATTAAAAAGTAGGAATAAAGAGCACGCAGTGATTTGCATGCTGTGTATCAGTGGGAGGGGGGCAGAAGTTGAGACTTCCTGGGTATTACTAAAAAGGAATGAATGCCTCTTTAGAGTTGACTTTTGGAGAATTTTTACAAGATAATTAGAGAAAGATGATTGTATTACTGTGACATTACTTTTTATGAAGGAGCTCAGGCTAGGGGACTTGGAATGGTTATGCCAGTACCCCTGTGTGAGGATATCTCTCCTGATCTCCTCTTCTTGAAGTAGTGACCTAAAGGAAGAGAGCTTCTTCCCACAAGTATTTCTTGATGCTTCTTTAGCAAGGAGCAGCTGCTTTTATGGACCAACTCTCCTCCATGAAATTAATCCTTTTCCACTGTACACAATAGAAGCATTACATAACCACTACAGAGTTTTTTGATGGTAGACTTATTCAGGCTACTTTCTGTTGCCTGTTTATGTTTATTTTTTATATTAGCAGCACTGATTTTGTGTTTTGTCCCCTGTTGTGTCTGTTCATCAAAGAAGTGCTGGCCATCCTTCAGTATCTTGGCTTTGATTCATTTTTTACATGTTAATTCCAGACCTCCATTGGTGTGCAATCACTCAATGGCTGTTCCAGATGGACATTCAACAATTCTATAAGAGGTTTTGTTTATACATTTAGTAGTTTCCTTTCTGGTCATCCAGCTGTACAAAGCAAAGAACTATGACAGATAATCTTTACTTATATTTCAATTTGCAAGCTGCTTTGCTTCAAGCTGAGCTCCTCTAAGTAATTGTCCTCCTACTATGTGAATGTATGTGTTTTATTCAAATACAGATCTCTTGAAGGATTGCTCTGTTTGTGCACTGAAGACTCAAGTCCCCTTGAGGGCAGGAGGCTTCCTACTCCAGAGCAGTTCTTCACAGGAACTAGGACCTTCTTTTGCCAGTGGATGACAAGGATACTTCCACTTCCCAGCACGTGCTTCCCAGGTCTGTTAGTCTCTGGTCCATACTGGGAAGGGGAGCGTATATAGTGAAACTAAGAGGATTCCTAGTCAGCATGAGGCAGTGAGCCTGGATATCCCTGGATCTAGGCTGTGGGAGTGTGATTCAGCAGGGTGTCCACATAGAGGGCAAATACCCCAGGCTTTCTGATCACAGAGCAAATTTCTAATCTCTGGAGCAAGTGCCTGACCTATCTAATAATTTTTAGACTTTTGGCTGGATTAAGGAATATTCAGAGAGCTTGACAAATGCAGGAAAAAAAAGAGATGTCATAAAAATGCCAAAACAAGGGGATTGTTTATTGAAGAAAATAATCATAAGGTGCAGGAGGAACCAGCTATTGGTAGTCTTAGAAAATCGACATTCTGGGAAATTAAATTCTCCATAACGATACACAGGCTACTATGATCTTCAAAATGGTAGTTTCCCAGAGGCTCACTGCACCTCTGAAAATTACTCTGTGAAAGATTTAATGGCTTGTACGAGATTTGTGAATAAAAATTGAAAGGCTCTTTGAGACGTTCTGACTGCAGTAACAGGAGCTTTATTCAAATGCAAACAGTGGCAAAATGACTAAATGCTTTTTAAAGTTAAGGTCAAGAAACACATTAATTCCACTCAGGTTATGAAAAATACAGTGCAGCAAATAAATAAGTAAAAATAATTCATGTTATCACTTCTAGTGGTATTATTTTTCAGTCAAGGTGCTGAATCCAGTCAATGTTTTCGTGCTTAACAGATCCTCACAATTTCCGTATGGAAGAGTGACCTTGCTGTTTGCTAGAGCTACATAGACAAAATAGGGCTAATGTCACTCTCCTGAATTTCCCATGTGCTCCATTTAATTCTGATTTAAATGCCCTGTGGCAGCTGGAATAGCTTGGAAACCAAGAGCTCTGGTGGGAAGTCATGGACGAGCAAGGATTGGTGGTGTGACTTGATGTTCCTCTACTCTAATTGTGGAAGTGCTGTTGCTCCAGATATATATCTATGTGAAATGGCATTAGATGCAGATGACTTGTGTGCTAACAGTTGTTCTTTCCCTCTGTTGACTATAAAGGAAGCCAAGGGTAAATAGCTCCGTTCTTTATGTCTATTTCATAAATATATTAAGTTAGATGAGGTAGATTCATCCCATCCTAAAATCTGAGAGTGCTACATACACTTACATGGTACACATATGCAATCAGTGTACATATACATGATACATATATATTATACGTATCGTTTGGTATGTTTGTGTACTATATATGTATTATATGGAGAGAACATAAGTAATTAGTAATGATTAATGATATATAGATATATATGTGTATTTATAAGATGAGTAATTCCTATGCTATTAAAGAAGTGTGATTAAAATGTGATGGTGTCGTTTTCAACTGTCTCTGTCATCCCTTTTGAGAAAGGTTATATTGCCTGAAAAATGCTTAAATGTTTATTTTCTCATGATACTTTTCGTTCTTCAGTGATGAAGAGGTTTATAGATGCCAGTCTTATAGATATGCAACCACTCATTCTGTCTTCCCACTGAGTCATAAACTTGCCTGTGAGATAGTCTTTTTCCTTGTGACACAAGCAATCGCACCACTGTTTGGTAATTGAGTCCTCATCTTCATGTGGGAAAGGTGCTGCTATCAGGACACTCTGCGTGAGCATGAGAGGACTTTGGACAAGTTTCTCGGCATATGGTAGCCCAAATGTGATCACTGCCCATGATACAGAAGTGTTTTCATTGTTAAGGCTTTGAAGATAGGGTTGAGTGTAGATTCCTGGAAAGCAGAGTGACTTAAATTTGAGAAGTTCATCTGAAAGTAGATTGGAAGTTGACTGGTTAAATGAGAGTGGCAAATTTGGGTTGTCTTTGTCTGAATATTTCCTTTTCTTTCAATGCCTGCAGTACCTTCCAGTAAACAACAGGGTGTCATTAGCTCCTAAATAAGCGTCTCTGTATTATTGGAATGTAATTAAATAGCATTTTATCAGAAGAGTGCTTACAAACAAGCTGTACTCTGACTACTTTCAACCTTTTCTTCTCTTTCCCTTTGTTTTAGAATGCTGCTGTGCCACGGAACTACGCCTGACATGTATGGCTCTGGTACGGGTGAGACAGCTTTCTATGTATCACTAGTGTTATTGTTATAGCTTCCCACACACAAAATAACAATTCTGCAGAATAAAAGTCAGGAAGGTAAAACCATCGGTCGTTATCACCCAGGATGTGTCAAACAAGTCTTTCTTTGTATTGATTAAATTTTCAATTTTGTCTACCTGGGCACAAAGTAAATTAATGCCACAGAAGGACTATTGATTTGACATACAGTTGGAAAGAACAAAAGTTAAACTTGTTCGGTTTTTTTAAAGAGTTTTTGTTTGGCAGTGCTATGTAAGCCAAGCTAGCTTTCTGAAATGGAGAAGAGTTTCTTCTTGGAAAATAGATTTCTTTCACTGCATTTAAACTACTGTGCTAATATGTTAGGGGGTCAAAGTTACAAACGCCATTTGGGCACAATCATTTAAACCTTATAGGAGTTCAGGAACTGAGATACTGTCTTTGAATCTCATAATACAGGGCTTGTTAAAAAATCACATGCTGATGCTTTGTGCATTTTGTGATGGGTGCTGAAGGAATGACCAGGACATGCTGTAGCAAGCCCAACACCAGACATCCGGTATTTCTGTTTCTGGAAAAGCTTTTTTTCTACAACTAAGAAGCAGTGTTTTGTTAGGTGGAGCTAACACTACGACAGAACACATTCACAGCCTAGTGGTTTGGGGTTGGAAAGAGTTGGTCTGTAACTCTCTACAAAGGATGGTGACTTACCTAATACCTTTTTTTTTGCACTGGTATCTCCATGTACAAAAGTACATGAATTATCATTTTTTATACATACAAGAACGGTGTCTATCAACTGCAGTCAGGAGGCCATCAGAGTCAATTACTTGCTAATTATGACTTTTGCTTAATTAAGATATTATAGAGCGTTTAATGCCAGTCATTTTCTAATTTGAACTTGCAATTGTAAGCAAGTGATCTTAACAGCTATAAATAAATATTCTTGCACAGGAGTATATAGAAAAGCAAAAAATAAAACAATTGGAAAACACTTTCCAAACATTGAAGTCTTTTGTTTCATAGAGAGTTGCAGAAAGTTTACTTGGTCATACCTAGATTCCAAAAATATAATGTTCACTAAAATCATATGAGATTAACGGTTTTTAATGCTTTCCGGGGGGGGGGGGAATCCAAATCCAAATTAACTATAAAATTGAATTCAGAAACTATGTTGAGCAAAAAGAGGTTATCTTTCAAATACTATAGAGATTTATTAATTCATAAATACAGGGACACACCTTGTTTTTCTGTAAACATATTTTCTTTTCCACCTGAAAAATATTTCTTGGTGGCATTCGAGAATGTGGGGCATTTATTCAGTTTTCCTGGATATCCCTGACTGTGGGATATGTAGAAATTTTGATCATGTCCCATTGGATGTATATAGTTCCACAGAGCATACCAGAAATCCCACATTGCTTGAGAAAGTGTTAGTAAACATTGATCTGACACATCTTGTTTTTTCTTTTACAGCTCTGTTGTTCCTCTAAAAAAATGGAATCAACAGAGCAAATGTGGCAACTGCTTCATGGACTGTAAGAACAGGGACTGCATGTTCAGCTGTGCCATAGACAGTTCTGTTTAAGAGGACTTCACAGGCTTGTTCTCGCTTCCTCTTCCCTTAGGTCTAATTGGCCTGTCTTCATACTCATGGACACATTGTGAGCAGTAGACAAGCAGCACTGATTACTTGTCAGGGAATCTCTATTTTCTGGTATTTTAAGCAGCTGCAAGGTAGGTGTAGGCAGGATTAAACAACAGCGAAGGCTTTTATTATTCATACTTTAAGGAAGATTGAATCCAATCATTAGCCAGAGTAAATAAGTAGAATTTCTTTGACTATGTCCAGAGGTACCAGAAGGGAAGACGTTGCAGCTAACGCTTCAACAGAGGCTTGTGAGGAGCAAGAGAGCTATGTTGTGACCTGAATCCTGTGTGTTCTTCAGGAGTATTGATTTCATATCACTTCTACTTTTCTAATCTGTTTTTCCAAGTGTATGTGTCTTGTCTATCTTCTGGTTTCCGAATCTTCTCTAACATTTGAAAATAATTCCAGGCTTTAATGCACTCCGTGAGCAGTGTTTTCTTGCTCTGAGTCTTAAAATTGTCTGTTTCTTGGTGTCTCCAAAGGCTGAAGGACTGTTAACATGCTTCCCTTCTGTTGGCTGTTTTCTATCTTGAACACCGTTAGCACTAAGAAAAGTGTCTTAAAGCACAAATGTCCTGAGACACTGGTAAACACCAGTTCAGCTCCAGCAGTGCTATGAAGCTTGGAGGCTGGACACACATGTGGCTAGAAGCCACCTTGTAGTGGCTTTATTTGCGTTTGTGCCCATTCAGCACTACAGATTCCTCAGAACTACAGCAGGGTAGAAAAATACTTACGAAACTTTCAGTATGGGCACACTGTGATTTCCCCATCTTGATCTCTCTAATGCAAGTGATGAAGGACCGTGCCTTTTCCAGGATGCAGAGACAGCCAATGCGTTACACGGAAGCAATTTTCCAGGCCTTGCCTATAATTGCCTTTTATTGCTATTATTTAAAAGGCCAGAGACATGCAATACTCTTAAATACAACATTACACTTTTCTCCAGCTCGCAGAAATAAAATGAGATGCATTATCTGTGAAATTCTTTGAAAAATTATCCATTTTGAAACAAAATTAACAAGTAAATTGCCACATGAATTTATTCATGTGTGAAATTGCTTTGTACTGATTTTATCTGGCACAGCTTTGGACTGACTGCTTTCTGAGCCTAGCAATTGGATTGCTTAAAATCTCTGAAGTAGAACTGTGCTGGCATTGAATTACTGATGGACTCAAACCAAACACAGCTAATTTAAATTACCTTCTCTTAGTATGTTTTCAAACTGCTTGGAAGTCTGCCAGAACTGTTAGTCAGTTACTGTCCCAGTGAAGGGAAGCTAGGTTTCAGCTTTCCTAAGACTATCCAAACAGAGTCCTGGAGGACAGATGGTGCTCTGGTCAGTGCAAGAGTAATTTCCTTTTTGCATTTGGATTCATAGCTGGATTCAGAATAGTTTTGGTTTCCAAAATAGACAATGAGTACTAAATGAAACACTTCAAGATGGATGCCCCAGAGCACTCCTTTCCTTTCAATAACATTTTGTACCTTCTGCTTTTTCTCCTCATTGGTGGTTTTTAAGCTTGCCTTTTTTTTATTCTTAAAAGTATTGTAGGACATCCTGCTTTCTTCTATTATGCCCTTAATGCTTGTCCCTTGCTTCCAAAAGATGGTAAGAAGAAATTGAAAGTGGTAGCTAGATGAAAGGCTGCTGCTTTCTGAAAAGTGGAGTAAGATGCCTGCTTGTCCGTAAAGAAACAGAGTTCCTCTGATGGAGGAAAAGCTATGAGTAGTCGCTCAAACAAAGAAAGGAGTCATGCCATTATTTATTCTACTTCTCTGTGAAAACGAACAATGAGCAGGAGTTATTGATGGCTTTTGTGCTGCTGACTCTGAATTCTTTTGAACCGTATGTTAGTATTTTGATGAAACTTTTTATTTTCTCTGCTTGGATTAGTGGAATTGTTAGCTGTAGCTCTCTGATAGGACAGTTGTACTGTATAAAATCAAAACCTACATTCTACCAATAATATCTAATATTTTCTTAAAATAGGTAGTTTCCAGTATTGCTTTTGACAGGGGCTCAGCTCTAGGGATAGTTTCCAAAAAATGAAATTCAGCCCTGTGCTGATCTCCAGCATGAGATCTAGGTGACATTTAAGATTTTTCCCAGATGATTTCTTCCTCATCATTGCATATGCGATCATAAAGTTGGTATACTTCTGTCCATCATTGGCAGACATTCAATCTAGCCATTTTATACACTGATGTATATTCAAGTGTCTTTTAGACAACTCTTCTGCACTTTTAAACCATTTTAACATTGGAATCAAATCTGTTTAACTGTTTGCTTCAACTTTGCCCTGCAACAGTGTATTTTCTTTGTGCAATCGACTTCCCTACTCAATGATAAAACACAAAGTGAATTGCTTTGAGCAATCTGCCAATTTCCCAGTTTTAACAGGAAACTAATATTTATGGAGAATTTTGGACTCTTACTATTTCCCAAGTTGCTTCACTGTCAAGAGTAGATGGCTGTTTACTTCACACATTCTTAAATCTGGCTCTGCTCACAGTAACATAAGAGAAATGAAACAAGACCTGCTATGTACTCCTGGGCTTTTGTACAAAAGCAAAAGTTCTCTTACTTTACAGCTGTTTACGCAATAATTTTTTAATATGTGACTTGGCATCTCAATCTTCTTCTGTCTAATGAACAAATACACTTTTGAGACATACTTTTTGTCAGACTACCATTGGTCTGACATGTAGCCAGCATGCAGTTTCCTTGGCAATGGGCAGTGCATACCTCAATCAATGACATGTTAATTATGAAATCCAATATGTGCTACCATTTGGGGAGGGAAAAAGAGGTTAGTTTCTTAGGTCACTTTCTGTTTGTGCTGTGCACCCCTAATCAGCTTCTAAAGACAATTCTTTAATGACCACTTTCGAAATGCCTGTGTATGCAAGCAGTGCAGACCAGCAGTTTGTGTGAATGGTTTATAGTGGAAGGTTGCTAGTCACCTTTTTCACACTGCTGTAAACTGAAATACAAGCAGGGACCAAAGCCTGCTTCACAAACCAGCTTAAAACCTTCTGAACAGAGGTGGCAAGGGAGTGGGATCTACCACAGTCAGACAGATGAGTAGTATTTTTATGTATTCCTAAATTTTCTCAAAATCCGTAAAAAGTTATGTGGTGAGTTTTTCTCATTCACATCACACCAGATACAAGGTTTTCCCTTAGTATCAGTTACCATTTATTTCCTATTCCCCTCAGTATATTATTAGAAAAGATTTTGCTGCATTTTTGTATGTCTGACTTTCACTGAAGAAGTTGGAATGCTTAATGAAATTCTAAAAACCTTCTAAAAAATAATCTTTAAAATCACACACAGACTCACATAGAATGGTAGGGGTTGGAAGGGACCTCTGTGGGTCATCTAGTCCAATCCCCCTGCCAAAGCAGGATCACCTACAGCAGGCTGTAAAGGACTGCGTCCAGGTGGGTTTTGAGTATCTCCAGAGAAGGAGACTCCACAGCCCCGCTGGACAGCTTGTTCCAGGACTCTGCCACCCTTAAAGTGAAGAAATTCTTCCGTGAGTTCTGGTGAAACTTCCTATGCTTCAGTTTGTGCCTGTTGCCCCTTGTCCTGTCGCTGGGCACCACTGAAAAGAGTCTGGCCCCATCCTCCTGACACCCACCCTTCAGATATTTATAAGCATTTATTAGGTCCCCTCTCAGTCTTCTTT
>Ga0065711_1051742_pt1 | contig 10256 bp, 3 predicted proteins | sample Hoacrofraction12_FD_59098 | JGI IMG/M metagenome (GOLD analysis project Ga0065711, IMG submission 59098) | Hoatzin crop microbial communities from Cojedes, Venezuela - Epithelial fraction 12 v2 (version 2) | ecosystem: Host-associated > Birds > Digestive system > Esophagus > Crop | place...
CGCTCGGGGTCGGGGCGACGCGGCCCGCGGGGTGAGGGCAGCGGCCACCGCTCTGGGGCCGTGCCAGGCTGGCGCCGCTCGCCGGGAGGGTCCCCCCGCGCCAGGAGCCTGCTCCCGGCCCCAAGGTCAGGCCCGGCGGCAGGAAGGCCGGTTGTCCTTGGGTGCTCTCGCTGACCCCGGGCGCCCCGAGGCGGTGTGGGGGTGCGCTCTCGGGCTGGGAAGGAGGAGCAGGGCAGCGGGCCCGTCCCTCGGCGGGAGGTTGTTTGAGGCTGGGAAACTTCCCTGTGGCCGATACACGAGCTCTGCACAGGAGTTGCGTCCAGTTTGCTCTTCAGAAACCATCTCCGTGCTGTTCAGATGCTGTGGGGCGATTGCTTCCCCTGAGGGGAAGCTTTTCGTGCACTCCAAGCGTGTTTATCATTTTGATGCTGTTTTCATAGTCTAATGATTCTGTGCTAATCTTCACACCTGGAAGCTACAGCTTGTGGATAGAAAGCGTGCCAGGGAATTACTAGGCTGATGTGCCATATACATGGGTTTGCAAACCAGCCGGACGATTTCAAAGTTTCTGTTGAGTAGGTGACCTTGAAATTGCGATACTGACCTCTGTGTGTGTTCTTGGTCTAGTGCTGAAAATGGGAGATATTGAGAAGGGCAAGAAGATCTTTGTCCAGAAATGTTCCCAGTGCCATACAGTTGAAAAGGGAGGCAAGCACAAGACTGGACCCAACCTGAATGGCCTATTTGGACGCAAGACCGGACAAGCTGAGGGCTTCTCTTATACAGATGCCAATAAGAATAAAGGTAAACTTAAAGCTGTTCTTCTGAGTTGCTAGTGACGAAAGTACTCGGTTTTCTGTGATAGTTCTATAAGTACTGAAATCTGCCAGAAGAAAAAGAATATGAAGGACAAGAATATAAATTTGTTAGCTATTTTGAAGCTGCTAACTATGTTTTTTTCCTTCTCTCTAGGTATCACCTGGTGTGAAGAAACTCTGATGGAGTATTTGGAAAATCCAAAGAAGTATATCCCAGGAACAAAGATGATTTTTGCGGGTATTAAGAAGAAGTCTGAGAGAGCAGACTTAATAGCATACCTCAAAGATGCCACTTCAAAGTAAAAGTTATCTGCTGCCTTATTTATTTCATAAAGGAGATGGCAATGGAAAAGTCTGTGATGATATTGGTTTTTAAACTTTCTATTTTTACATGTACTGTGTCTAACCTTAAGAGCTGTCTCGCCCATCAGATAATGTTGCTCACGATGGGTCACTGGAGTACACACTTGTTTGGCAGCCATTAACTTAGTGGAAACTATGTAATTGGGTTGATTTAAATTAGTATAATGTTCAGTCATTCTTGCTCACAGAATTAAAAATATAAATAAAAATTTCCTGCCTCTTCATTGTTTAAAAAAAATACAAATAATGAAATGAGTAATTGTCACAGCATAAATAGCTTTGACAGCCCCACTCTTTCAGATTAAAAAGCAGGGTGGTTTCTGGCATATTCCACCATGTGTCTTCTGTTACATTACTTTAAAGATTAAAAAAAAAAAACAAAACAACAAAGACTTAAAAAAAAAAATCCCAATATTGTATTTTTCTAAATTTAATCAGTGCTAGGTGTTGTGGTACATATTAATCTGTCTTTAAAGCTCGCAGTAAGAATGCATTTCATCTGACTTAAGTACTATTTGTGAAATGGCAGTTGTGCCCAGCCACTCTTCTTTTATCGGAGGGAAGCATGTTACCTCATTTATCCAGACTGACAGCTGCATGCACCAGTAGACTATAACTCCCCTTCAGAGACAGCTTCAGTTTTGTAATGTTATTGAAACCCTTTGTTCGGTAAATCTTCCAAAACCAGCCATTCTTAGTGTAATGAATAGACCAAAAGCATCCTCCTCTGGAAATAAAAGTGCTAAAGACCAAGCTGAGAGTTATTAAATCTTCTTAACTCTGCAGAAGCATTCACCTAAAATCTGCTGTTACAGGCAATTTCAGATGAAGGGGTACAGGAATGAATGCACTGGTAGACTAAAAGGAAACAGTCTTCGTCCGTGCCTGGCTGTAGCCAATGTCATTACTGCTGAAGGTTCTGTTTCACACAGTGTAAAGCGGTATTTTAAATGTTTTAACTGCATTTTTTTCATACGAAGTGAATTGTTCAGATGAATGTATTTACTGTGTACCAACAGTAAGGCATAACTCAGAGCAATGAATACTGTAAATTAAAAAAGTTCAGTCTTGTTTGCTGTATCTGTCTGAAATTAAGTGAAAAACTGTGGGACTGTAGAGAAAAGTTGGGAGTCCAGCTTTGCATCATTAGGAAACAAGACAAGCAGAAGCCTAGCATGGAAAAAAGGTAAATGCTAATAGAGTTGGTGTGAGAAATGCTTACAAGTCTAGCAAAGTTAGGAAGTATTTGGACTACGATTAGCAAAGCTAGGCTTTTCCACCAGTGTGCTCTTTAATGGCACTTTTGCTGTGTTCCCTGGGTAGGACGGGAGAAAACTCAAAAGTAGCTCAGAAGCTGTAACTGCTGTAGGACTGGCTGAGTTGGAGTCATGTCAAGTAGAACAGGGTGCTTAATGACTGAGTTGCAAAGGGCTGTTACTCAGAATTGAAGAGTGATAAGAATTAAGATTGCTGACAAGTCTCAATGGTTGCTACCATATGTGGGTGGTTTTTTTTCAAACTAAATGTGCAAGCAGCATGTCTTGTAAATATGAAGGCAGACAAACTAACAGCAGCTTCTTTATGAAAAGCTTGTTAAGAGATACCTTCAAATCGTAGTTTATTACTGTTCCAGTTTCCAGAAGCGATGTTCATCATAGTACCTTTTTGGCTACGCAGAGCTTAGTTTTCACTGTGCCAAAATCCTGATAGAGCAGTAGTAGATACAGAATGTAACCTTGCCCAGCTCTGCAGTCTGCTGAAGTGATTGATTGCGTGGAGAAAGTTGTGACATTTTCTGTTCTGTCAGCACCCTTATGAGATGAAAAAGAGACTGTGATCTCCAAGGTGCTCTTCCTCCCTAGTTGAGCTGGAGAAGAAACGAACTGTAGAGAAGAGGATTTTGCAGTAAAGTGGCATTTAATTCTGCACAGGCAAGAATTTACAAAAAAGTTAAGTTATCCATCATCAGACAAACTCCTTCAGGAGAAAGCAGAAGTGATCCTTCATCCAAAGTAAGTAGGGGACACAATTTAGCTTGGCTTGTTCTATCTGTCTACCTCGGGGACCTTGGTACAAAGACAAGTGCAGCTTATACATACCACTGAAGATGGAGAAAATGGAACTTTTTAATTCTAGACCGAGAATGCATCCTTGCCTATGTTTTAGTGAAAAGACCCTTCTGACCTTCAAAATTCCATCTTTCATTCTATGTATACGGCCCTAGACAGCAACAGCCTATAAGATGCGTTGTGGTAGATAACTGGCAGTCATTTACCACCAGACAAACACAATACTGTAGTATTTCTACTAGTGGGTCAGCGAAGTAAGAACATTGAAGAAAGGCAGATTGTCGCTTGTTGAGATAAGAGTTAGTGCAAGTGCCTGGGTGGGTTTTTTGGAGAGGGGGAGGGAGGTGTCCAGATTGGTTGTCGAATCAAGATTTACTTCTTTGGCTTCTAGTTTATATTATAGAGTAGGAAGGGTGGGGGTTTGCCTTTGTTTTATGAGTAGCAAGTTTAGTGTTTTTCTTTCTGATACTGGTGTCAGTCTAGACACTTTGTATTTCAGTAGTTCCTTTACAATTCCAAATTGGGGAATCAAAGCACCGTTGAAAAACATGGCACCATCCCATAAAAATGGTTCTTGGCTGCTTGTTTACAGATTTGATGGGACATGCCTTTAAAACTGATCTTGTAATACTTTCATGTGGAGTTACGCAAATGGAGAAAGATAGTGTCAATAATGACTGGGAAAAGGTAAAATTCGAAAATAACACCTTTTAACAGTATGACTTTTCAAAACGGAAACAAAATAGGATACTTTTAAAATGTTAAAATTTATTATTTATGCATCCCATTGAAATTTAGTGATACAGAAGCTCTTTTATTATTTAGAGTCTAACAATTCAAGTGTAATCTCTCTACAAACAGTTTCATTTGGGAAAGTTCCAGTCGTAGTCATCTATGCAGTTGTAGATAATCGCTTCAGTTAAAGATCTGTTCATTTTAACAGTTCTAGTCTTGTATGAGATTATGTAATACTTTTTTGGTATAAAATACAGTATCGGTGATACAAAACATGATATGTTACGCTTCTCTTACGGGGGAGAACAGAAGTTAAACTGCTAATAGTTAAGAACTGTTAGATATACTAGTCTCTCGTGCATATCAAAGGCCACTGAAGTGCACACATTTTCCTCTGTGGTAAGCCTCATCACTTGCCTTTATCTAAAACACATCCTAAAAACTCTTCCAGGGCCAAAGCCAACGGAAGTCTCTGTGTTGCTGCGTATAGGATGAGTTGAATCCTGAAAACCAGGTTATTCTGGGAGATGAGCAGCCCAGAGCTAGCAGTAGGGAATGTTAACCCCGTGTGAAATCCTGTCCCTTTCCAGTGCTGCAGTGGCTGAGTCAGGACTCCAGGTAGTTATCGCCATCTGCTCATGATTCAGAGCTTGCATGTAAGTACTTGCGTGTTTTCTTCCAGGATCGTTTCTTCTGATCTGAAATACAGAAAATATGATGTTCGCCTTTTAAATAATTAGTTTCTGGTTAGAGGTGTTGCAGGAGGTGAGAGACGTGGATGATGCGTTTGCTTCTGTGACAGGATACAGATTCACATCTCCAGATTTCAGCAGTCTGCATTAACCACCAAAGTGAACATGTGTGCTGGCAAGAAGGCACTCTCTGCCTTTGTGTGAGCTGTTATTATGCAAAGGAGAGCCAGAAAGAAAGTGAGCAAAGGAGGAGCTAACTATAGCATAGTGTTCAAAACACGTACCTTGGAGCAGGGGAGAAGGTGTGTTCTTTCCAGGTTGTTTATGCATTTAATTTTAAACAGTCTTGGATAAAAATAAACCTGGCAGTGGAGATCAGAAGTCATCACTCTGCTGGTTTTACTTCTCATTAATGCTCTTCACTGCAGCTTGCTCAGGCAATGTGAGCCCCTGCCTTGTTCCTTTCAGAGTCACTCACTCTCCAGATGCATCTTCCACTTCTCATTATCCATGTGTCAAAACATATGTTTGTATGTACAACTGCTGTCCCTGTTTTAATTGCACTGCCAGTCTTTTGGTCATAAGCACTCAAAAGCTGTTCAGGGAAACATCAAGTAGTATTCTCATCCTTACAATAATCTGCAGAAATTCACTGTTGATGTCCCCATTTAGTCATGAATGTCTGGTAACAATTTATTTTTAAGATATCTGGTGGTTCTTAATCTGTGTGACATTGCCTTTTATCGATCTTTTTTGATTCTGAATTTTTAATCAAACTCCCTAAAACAGGTAAGAGTTTTGCGTGGCTTTTACCTGTACTGTGTCTCAGGTTTTTTTTACTGTGAGCTGTGACATGATGTGTAGTGTTTCCAGACAAGTAAGAAAAATGCACCGCATATGTTGAATTTTTAAAATATCTTTGGTATCACCTACACATAGCCCCAAGAACCGGGTGCTCTCACACAGGTTTCATTGCAGGAATGTGCCTACACTGACTGTAATCAGCCTTTCCCTGAAAGCGTTTCCAGCATTTCTTCTTCTACTACTGATTCATTTTGACCTTGTCATTTTATTTCCAATTACTCTGTCAGTTTACCTGCTATTCATACTAGATCTGGAGTTCTTCCCAGTGCTATTTTTAAAATAAAGGTACCACATTTTCAACTCCACAAATTTTTGCCATAGTGACAATCTTAATTCTGATTCTCATGTACAAATTGTCATTGACGTGGAAGACCGTCTGGTCTTTCTCTTCTTCATTTTACCTGTTACTGTTATAAATTATACTTTTTGTGTGTTGGTTGAACTGCAGTCATCTTCTTGCACTTCACTATGCAAACGTACTCTTTAATTTACACATCTCTTAACTCTGTAGTGGACTGTTTTTTAAAATTTCCAGGTAATGACTTTACTTGAAAGTCCTTTTCTCATTGTCATTTTCATTGTTTAAAATATTTTTTTAAAAATTCGCTGGAAATTATTTATTTTTTTTAACTACCCCTCACACAATGGCATTGTATTATTTCATATACAGCACTGTTTTGGACCCAGATAATCTTATGTATTGCACAAGTATTGTGTCCTTCACAGGGATACCTGAGAAATAGTCTTTTCTTGTGAGCCTCAAACACATGGTTCCAAAAAGCAATCAATCATGGGAAGTGCCAAGAAACTTCTGCAACTGGCACCGTTTGATCATTTTATTGCTTACACCAAACGAGCAGGAGGGGGAGCCAATGTACTAAAAAGCGGCAGAAGAAATCAACGTGCACTTGGTGATTTTGTACAAACCTTAGACGGTTTGAAAGATGAAGTTCATTTGTACAAAAAGCAGTTTTACTGCAAGTGCTCTGCAAAAAACGCTGGAGGTGATTAGTACAGCTGAATGCATTGATACATCTGCAATAAGTTCAGAGTCTTCTGAATTCTTAAACTGATTCATCTTTCGTATTTCATCAGGCTAGCTCGATTTGAAATAGCCTGTGTTAAATTTCAACCTAGTCAAATGGTAAAAGATTCAGTTAGAAAGCAAAATGTTTCCTTCTGACCACTCAAAGAATCTTAATCAAAAGTGGCAATCTCTAATGCATACTCTGGCTTTGTTCCTACTGTGGAGCTCATGTTGGTATCATCAGTTGAAGTTTAATGCTTGAAATGCGTGCACAGATTGTAATGTAATTTCTCCACTAGCAGTTAGGTAGGACCATGATGACCTTTGTTAGTAAAAATGCACTTTAATTCTGTTTTTAAGACTGTTTTATGGATGGTGTTTGATGTTAGACTCAAATTGCTCTGAAAACCATGAAACCATTTTGTCTCTAAATTGGAAGGACGTGGATTTGACAGATGGACCACTCTTTGGGTAAGGAACTGGCTCGATGGACGCACTCAAAGAATTACAGTCAATGGCTTGATGTCCAGGTGGAGACCAGTGACAAGTGGTGTGCCTCAGGGGTCCGTACTGGGGCCGGTGCTCTTCAATATCATTGCCGGCGACATGGACAGTGGGACTGAGTGCACCCTCAGCAAGTTTGCCGACGACACCAAGCTGTGTGATGTGGTTGACACGCTGGAGGGAAGGGATACCATGTAGAGGGACCTTGACAGGCTGGAGAGGTGGGTCTGTGTGAACTGCATGAAGTTCAACAAGGCCAAGTGCAAGGTCCTGCACGTGAGTCGGGGTAATCCCAAACACAAATACAGGCTGGGCGGAGAGTGGCTCGAGAGCAGCCCTGAGGAGAAGGACTTGGGGCTATTGGTGGATGAGAAGCTCAATATGAGCCGGCAACGTGCGCTTGCAGCCCAGAAAGCCAACCGTATCCTGAGCTGCATCAACAGAAGCATGGCTAGCAGGTCGAGGGAGATGATTCTGCCCCTTTACTCCGCTCTCATGACACCCCACCTGGAGTACTGCGTCCAGCTCTGGAGCCCCCAACATAAGAAGGACATGGATGTGTTGGAGCGAGTCCAGAGGAGGGCCATGAAGATGATCAGAGGGCTGGAGTACCTCTCCTATGAGGACAGGCTGAGGGAGTTGGGGCTGTTCAGCCTGGAGAAGTTAAGGCTCTGGGGTGGCCTTATAGCAGCCTTCCAGTACCTGACGGGGGCCTACAGGAAGGATAGAGAGGGACTTTTCACAAGGGTATGTAGTGATAAGACAAGGGGAAATGGCTGTAAACTAAAAGAGGGTGGATTTATATTAGATATTAGGAAGAAATTCTTCACCATGAGGGTGATGAGGCACTGGAACAGGTTGTCCAGAGAAGCTGTGGATGCCCCCTCCCTGGAAGTGTTCAAGGCCAGGCTGGATGGAGCTCTGAGCAACCTGGTCTAGTGGAAGGTGTCCCTGCCCGTGGCAGGGGGGTTGGAACCATATGATCTTTAAGGTCCCTTCCAACCCTTGCCATTCTATGATTCTATAGAAGTTTTATAATATAACTAAATACTAGCATTGTTACAATCTAAGTTCCCAGGAAAACTAGCACTTACAACATTGAGTCAGAATTTTACTTAGCTGGAATATTTCTCATGGGGAAATCAATGTTAATTTAACTATCGATATGGATTTCCTGGCACATACCTGAACATGAAGCCTCTGCAACACTTCAAAACCATGTTGCCTTTCTTCACGTCAATCCATGGTCTACATGTATGTTGGAAGTTAAGCTGGTTTTCAGTGCCTAACTCTATCAGGAGCAGTGTGATCAAACATTAAAAATTTAGCTCTTATGTGTGTTTGCTGTCACTCTGAATTCTCAGAAAGATGACATCTCTCTCTACACCAGCATGCAATGACACATCAAAAAAAACTCCCCACAAAAAGAAGCAATTGAAAAGAGCTTTGCAGTTGAAAGATACTTCCACATCAGAAAATCCATCAAGAACATAGAGGAGTCTTCTACAAATGAACAGGGTCACAGGATGGAAATGAAGATGACACATATGAAGCAAAGAAAAGGGAAACAAAGTGGGAATGAAACAAGGTTAGTACAGGGTGAAGTATTACATATTCTCATTAGGTGTTGAACAGTTACAAAGACTGTGCCTGTGCTTTAAGCTAATGAGCAGATGCCAGGTGTTGCAGTACAAAAGGAAAAGCAGTGGAAACCCAGAAGCAACAGAAAACAAACTTGCCTACCTTCAGCTGAAGGTTTGGCAACTCTGTGTGTGTTCAGTGAATATCCCTTTGGTTGGATGACTTTAATTTTGCTTCAGCTCTGTGAAGTCGTCCGGTTGAGGCTACCTGGCTCCAGCAGTCTGTACTTCACTTTCAGTGATGTTAGTGATATATATTCCAGATCAGCAAATCAGCCAGCTGAGAAATGGTGTGATGTTTACTCAGTCCACATATTAAATGATGTTTTGCAGGGCTGTAAGCTCTGATCCTTCTGTCACTGTAGAGCGTAATGTCCCCACTTACGCCACATGCTTGATTTACACTGCAGTTGATGGTCCAGCTTTAAATTTTTCTCCAGCTTCAGATCTTACCTGAAAAGTACAGGTCAGTGATCTGCAGTAGCTACGGTGAACATAACATAGATAAAAGGACAAAAGAAGGACTCTGGCACAGGAGAGAGATACAGTAGAGTCAGCATGAAAAACCGCCTTTATTCCTTAGCTAGAATATATAAAAAGCTTTGATGGGGAGCATGGCCTAAATTACATTTACGTTGCAGATTATTTTTTTAAATTTAAGGATGCTAGTTCTTTGAGCTGCTCCGTGCCAATCCAGAACTCAGTTGAAAGTCAAGTCATCAAGAAAGTCCTCAACAAGTGAAGATAAAAACACCCAAAGCCCCATGAACCCACATCTGCCTGGCTCTTTAACACCATTTTTCAGTTTCTAGGAAGTGCAGCCTGATGCTCTGACTTATCAGGTTAGCCAAATTTCTGGGTTTGTCTAAGAAAATGGTTTCAAATACCTTTTTTTAATTATTTCAAGATTTTGAGAGAACTATTCCTTTGGTAAAGCAGTTTGTTTTATTTTTCTCATATCAATCAAATCAGTGCTGTGTATAGCACTGAGGCCATCACCAGGAAAGCAAGAGAGGGAAAAGTCACAATGAAGGCTTCTCCCACTGCCTGCAGTGAGCTGGGATAGTCCCCTCCAAGGGTTTTACACCACAGCCCGGAGACAGCTTGGTGCCTGGCAGCTGGGGTCTTTCTGTTGGGGATGTGAACACTCCTACCAGGCCAGGGCTCTGGGAATCCTTTCCCGGTCCCCTTTTTGTGATCTGCTAACATCAAGTCTGTGCCCACTCATACAGGGATTGAAAAGGGGGATGGAGGAAGAGATGAACTGCTACCAGTTCGTACACTGTGATGCAGGGGTTCCGCCTGGGAGAGTTACCAGTCCAGGCTGGTGTGCTGAGAGATGTTTTGCCACTCAGAGGGATCTTTAATCTTGATCCGTCGCACTGCCCATTACCGTGAATGGGCAGTGCGATGTGAATTTGCATCAAGAAGAGTGTGGCCAGCAGGACGAGGAAGGTTCTCCTTCCCCTCTACACTGCCCTGGTGAGGCCTCATCTGGAGTACTGTGTCCAGTTCTGGGCTCCCCAGTTCAAGAAAGATGAAGA
>Ga0065711_1051739_pt1 | contig 10254 bp, 3 predicted proteins | sample Hoacrofraction12_FD_59098 | JGI IMG/M metagenome (GOLD analysis project Ga0065711, IMG submission 59098) | Hoatzin crop microbial communities from Cojedes, Venezuela - Epithelial fraction 12 v2 (version 2) | ecosystem: Host-associated > Birds > Digestive system > Esophagus > Crop | place...
AAAAAAAAAAAAAAAAAAAAAAAAAAGGAAGATAACATCTACAAAGCACTCAGCTGAGCTTTCATGGGCAAACTGATACAGGAGATTCTCCGAGGAAAGGATACAAGAAACTAATCTAGTCTGCTTGGCATTGGAATAAATCAAGAAAAGTCATGTAGTGGTCACTGATATGCTGCCTTTCACCTTTATGTTGTGTTCAGCAGGTCAAACTTGCTTTCCATTCTTCATCTTTAAGATAGGAATGATATCAAAGGAGTAACATAATGGAATAATATCAGTGAATAATAATATAATAATATTAAGGAACTTCTGATCCTCTCAGTTCATTCTCTCACAGAAGGATGGTAGATGTATCTGGATATTAGTACATACCTTTAGTCTTAAAACATGTTTCACTCTGAAGCTACAATTGCTCTGTTTATAAGAAGAACCTGTCATATGACTGTGATGCTTCTAAACCATGTAACTTTGTATTTTAAAAATGTGCATAAAAAGATCCTACTGCTTCAAATTCAAGACTAACTAGAGGCACGTGTGAACTAAAGGAGCAAAAATTGATTCTGCTGCTTCTATATGAGCAGCGAATGAAAATTTAACTGAAAAAGTATTGTTTCGTAAAGGTTCTGAAAATTAATTGTATCAATGAATTTTAACAGACAAATGTAATTATACAATCTATATGCTTGGAAACATTAAAATTAAGAACTGAATTGAGAGCTGCCTTACTGGGTTTTGTGCCAGATAGCTAGCTACCAGAACCTTCCCTCTTGAAAGCAATCTTTCCAGTTTTTTGTTTTAATTTCTAGGAGTTTTGTTAAAAAAAAAAACCAAACACAACATATATATATATAAAAATATATATGTTCCTTGTAATTAAGTTATTTTCTTTCAAAAGTTTGGTGGTTTTGTGGACACCTAAGTCCATATACTCTGAAGAAAATATATGATTTAACAACAGTTCAGCTTAGTATGGTCTAGACGGTATAAAGGATTGACATCAAAATACAGAATTTTTCACTGCTATACCTTCATCCTGACTCTGACCTGAGTTCATAATTACCTTCATGTCAGTGAATCAGTGCAGCTGTGCTGCTAGAATTCATAAGTACTGACCTTTGATAAATGTGAAAGCAGATGGCTTTGTTGGATCACTGGAAATTTGGCACATATCACACACCACAAAAATTATGCTGGCCTGTCAGCATCTTTTTTAGTCCCCCTTTTTTATAAGGGTAGAGAGCTCGATCAAAACAGAACATATGCTACATTCAAACATCAGTAACTGCTGTTCCAATTTGCTCCACCAGCTTCTTTAAGAAGGAAGGTAGGAAGGTAGCACTTTCTCATCCCTTCACAAGTCATTCCTGCTCTCAAATGCATGAGCATTGTTGTTTAAAATTTAACTTTTAGCATCTATCAGAAGGAATAAAAGTGTCTTGACCACACAGGAAATAAATTATAAGCATGTACAACAAAATCACTTAAAGAAAGAAGAATATTTGTAAGCTATATTAATCAGGATAATTAGGACAAAGTGGTAGATAATGACTTGGAAGTCTAGGAATTGCCAGACAAGATCATCTCAGTGATTCAGCTTCTTCAGTATTGTTTCACCAACTGTGGACAATACCAGATGTTTCTGAGGAAGACACAAGAAATCCAGATGGATACCATTAAGGGATAACATTATGCTTAAAGATAAACATTTTCTCCACATTGTGAACGTCATCTGAGTTTGTCTTTTGCCCTGAAGCAGGATCATTTAAATTACTTCCAAAACCCGGATTTTCTCATTTAGGTCTAGTTTAGCACAGCAAGAAGGCTTGTGTGACTGCTCTATCCATGACAGTTTCCCTTCTTTCACTACCAAAACATGAATTTTGAACCTTTTGGTCAACTTCATCAAAAGTAAAATGAAAGGGTGTGAAAGTCTAAGAGACAACTATATTCCCAGAGTGTCATGAAAGCCAGCTGACACACCTAAAGAAACGCCTACATTTATGCATCTGCTGAGGGAAAGACAGGCCATAACCTGCAGCTATACATCCTATTTGGCAGCACCCAGCCAATCCACATCACGCTTACAGGCTAATCAACCAAATCATGCCTAACCCAAACCAAAGCCTTTTCAGCCAGAAGAGGTAAGGGTCTCCTGTGCAATCCAGAGAAGGAGAAAGAAAGGAGCTGCTGTTATTTCATTGGGGATACTCAGGTGACAAAGGACATGTACACAGACGAAACCTGACTGCATTCATTTGACTGAACACCGGGTAACTTGAGAAGCTTTTCCCTCCACATCTAGCTATTGGCCCTACAAAGGACTAATGCCAGCACCTCCTCTCCCGCCTTTTGCTCTTACTTCCTTTAAAGGCTTGGCCTAAGATTTTAGCACTGTAACTGATCAAACATTACATATTTTTTATATCAGCTTTTGCGTTCTGTAGCTTGTTAAAGTTTCAGTAAACTTCTGCCACCTTTTTACTCATGCGCCACAAACAAACCAAGTTCTCACCTCCGTGTTGTTGTATGTAACAACTATTCAATGTTTTCCACACCTTCCTCTACAGGGAAAACAATCTTTTGAGTCTTTCTGTATAAAAGATTCTTTCTGTGCCCCCAAATTATTTTCACTGCCAAAATGTGGATCATTTTAAGTTCTGTGACAGTTTTTCTCTGAGAAAAATGTCTAGAAGCATCCAAAGTGCAAACATGCAATTAATTCATCATTACAGTATCTTCTGCATACACTTGTAGTCCATGCCTTAGACAAGCTAGTATTTGGTTCAATTTTTAGCTGCAGTCATACATTGGTCAACAGTCCATGTTAACAAACATTTTTTAAAAGGGGGGCATCTGAGATTCAATTTATGTTTACACAGAAAGGCACTATATCAGCAATACAAACCTGTACAGGATAAGGAATTTAGAGATGTCTGAAATTCTGAGATTAATTTCATCTGCATTGCCTTGTAGGTGTTACAATGACAGATGTAACACTGTAATATAATATCAGTCATATATACTAAGCACAATAAAAATAGTTACTAAAAATTGGACTAAACTTTCAAAGATGAAATAATCATTGCAAATCTGTTTTATGATAGAAGATATGCATGCACAAAGTTGTCACAGCAACAAACAGTAAGAAAAAGCAAATTAAAAAATCAAACCAGAAGTGAACAACACCACAGTGTTTTACTGTCACTGATTCTACTAATAAAAATGCTACTAAAAGACCTACAGGCAGCAAAAGACCTGGAACAGGAGGAAACATTTCACCCAAACTAGAACATAAGCTGAAATGTTCATATAAACTTCCTCGTGTGCATGCCAGGCACAGAGATCAACTTCATGTAGCTCTGGAATGATACATGCCACCACGACACATCCAAGCACAGACCACTGAAAATAAAGCATAATCCATCATGTAGAGGAAGGGCTACTGCACCTCCTGACCACAAAACAAAGGGCTGATGAACATGTCCTAGAAAAAATAACTTTTGCCAACCTTCAGCTTTGACATTATGTTATCCTTAAAAGCCTAAATAATGAGCATTGATGCCTTAATTTGTTCATTTGAACGTTAAAGGCTTCCAGATCTATTAATTTGATGCTCTATTTAAATAGTTTACTGAATTGCTAAACTCAACTACATTAAATTTGAACTTTAAGTGATTAATTTAAAACAACTTTTCTTCTGGAACAGCAATTGGTATTTAAGCTTTTAAAATGCTGTCAACATTTAAATTAGTCATAGATAAGTGTTTCAACTTAATTACAATTCATTTACTATACCTGATCATGAGCACATGTCACAAATGTAACCTGGCGGTCCCAGGGCAGTATTTTAATATTTTAAGAGAGAATAGGAGTGGCTACAAAGCAGCATGTGGTGGAAACACATCAACAAAACACAGCACAATTCAACAGAGACACCAAATCTGCCAAAAAGCAGAATAAATTATTAGAATAACGAGGAAGCGTACAGCAAAGTGTGTGAGAGAGTGAGTGCGTGATAAGATCTAGGTGGATGCAACGTAGGCAGTTCTCTGTAGCAAACAGAAAATATAATCAACGGAGCAAAACTCCTTTCCTCTGGGAGGAACCAAACTCTTGGATTTTTGTGGAGGTGGTCCGGAAGTCTTTTAAAATGCCTCTTTATGCATCCTTCCATAAGATTTTATTCTTTTGAAAGCACGTATCTTACTTTTCTATCAGATTGCACGTGATTCCGATTCACTGTGATGAAGCTACAGGACAATAATTTGCTGTTGTAGTGACTCTCCCCTCAGACTGAAATGTAACTCAGATACATCTTATTAGAGTCATCCAACTTCATGTTGTCTGAAAGAGCAGATGAGAACCCAGCTCTATGACTAACACATGGGGACCATACTGCTGCTCTCAGCTAGCCACTCACTGTCGCTGACCATTTGATCTAGCAGCAGCAAACAGATGTCAAGGGATACACTAGACACATTCGCTCTTGGACCTGTCCTAGTCACTGACTTCAGTAAGAGTTTCTGTAGAGCAGGGATGAGGCTCTGATACAACACAGCAAGCCAGGTTACATAATCTTTTTTCTAGTCAACAAAATATCTAGTAATAGCGTGGAACCTGGATACTTAGCACAGAAGTATCTTCTCTAAATCACATCCCACCCCAAATTAAAAAAACTAGTAATATGCAGATCAGCAATGATTAGTGCTATAAAATACTTAAACAACGACCATAGCTTATGAGTCCATGCACAAAACTCAACAAGCTGTGCTTTGTTATCTTATCTGTTATTTTCTGTCACTGGACTTATATGAAGCAGAGAGTGATGTCACTGCAGGTTCTGGTCAGGCAAGGAAGCAGTGCTAGTAACTTTATTATGTCCAGGAGTAGATTCTGCCAGGTTTTGTTCCGTTCCTGAAGCCCTGGTGACAGAAGTCGCTGACCACTCTGTGACTGGGCAAGCTTTTGCAACCAGCCTCCCTGTGGTGTTCTTCACAACACAAAACGCCCTTTTTTTTTTTTTTTTAAAAAAAAAAAGAAGAAAACCAAAGATTGATAAGCAAATAACTCCACACAGCAAATCCTAGGAAGCCAAACGAACTACTGCTAGTACCCCAAAATTTGTCTTAGTCAATTTTATTTTTTTCTGCTAGGAAATAATTGTGACAGCCACTTGCCAAAACAGTACTAAAAAGCTCGTCATGTTACTGTCATTTCTACAAGATATTTGTTTAAGAATATTAAGGAAAAGCAAATGCTCTCCCATAGTAAGAAAACAGTATGGACAAAAAGCAATTGAGGAGACGAATGAGTGACATCATCAGATTTGGACTGGCTGGTCTGAACTAGCTCCTTCTAGGCAACAAGATGGAATAACCAAAGGTCACAAAAGGAGTGAGTGGAATGGAAAATCTGATTTTCTCTAACTAAATTTTGTGCATACATGTATGTGTAATCTAATTCCAGGCTGCCAGATTAAGATATTAACCCAATTATGTTCATTTTATCACCTTGTAAAAATGAACCATCATTTTATTTAAATTTGTTCAACTGTTAAAGGCTGAGCGAGTAACATATTCTAATGTCCATACACTGCCAAAATACATTTCATATCGAAAGCATCTATTTATATGAATCTTAATCAGTCTAGACAAGTGCAGAAGCGCTTCTCAGTGCAGACCCAGAGGCATAGTGGATAGTAAATTAAGTGGGCATAGAGAAGATTTACATTAGTGAAACTGAAAACTCATTTCCTAGGCCCATTCATAATAGGGAAATTATTGTCCCATTCCCTACAGACTTTCCATTATCCCATTGTAAGAAAGCCAGAACTTCTATCTGTGCTTCCACGCCCATGCACATACTGCATCAGGAGAGTATGTGAACTTAATTTGGCCAAGGGCCATAAATTCACTGTGAAAGGCAAATGAAGATCCTCTCAATCTCGTCACCAAGGCATGACATCCTAAAATTCAAGTAAGTTAGAGCTCAAAAGCCTTGTTGAATACAGCACATTCTACCTAGGTGGTAAAGACCAATGTCCCAAAATTAACAGACTAAATATATATGTATCCTCGGGGCCCAATGACCAATTTTCATACTGCTAAACACAAGCAAATTGAGAAGGAAAGTGCACAGTGATGCAGCTTAGTGGCACTTAATTCTTCCAAATTGTATTCCACAAAGCCAGCCTAAACACCAATTATTCTAATGCTACAAAGTTATATTGAAGGGAACGTTACTGCTAAAAGATGGCAATTTGCAGGAAAATGGGATGCCAGCAAAAGGGAAAAAGGGTTTTTTAAATCAGACCACTAGAGAACTTCCCTTATCAGCCATTTGTTCACCAGGGCTCTTCAGCCCATGCTTAGGTGCTTTGGTGAACTGGGGCCACATCACCTTATCAATCATGTTCATGTTAAAAAAAATATAAAAGTCTTAAAAATACATACTAGAAATTTTGGAAAAAAACACGTTTATCTATGAAGTAACACACCATATCCTTGTTGGGGCAATCTGTTATGAAAAGAGAAGTATCACAGGATGAGGAAAATTATATGAAAACTTCTGACGTCCGTTTTACGAACCGTAGACTAGCATTCTCTTTTCTCAGTGCTTTTTTGTTGTTTCCTGTTTTGCCTCCCATCCTTCTCAAATAAGCCATCATCATCTGTTATGAAGATTGTATAAAAACCACTATTTTACCCTATCTTGTTTCCCTTTCTATTCTTTATTAAATCAGCCAGATGAAGTCACCTGTAGGTGACTCAACTCTACTCTTCAGAGAGGGATTCCGAGAAGGTTGTGAAGTTTGTATCAACACTGTCTAAACAGGCCAGGCAGGACATGGATGAAGCATATAGGTCAGAAAGAGGCACACGCATGGCACTGACCTCTCTGCTATGGCTACCAATGAACATGCAATTTATTAAGGCAGGTTCTTGAGCAAGTTATTCAATGCCAGCTAGTAAGGACAGCTTATCCAGTCATGGAGGTTTCAGTATGTCTCTACCAGGCCTCAGAACTACCCCATCCCAGAAAGCACGTAACTGTTAGGGTTTACTACCCTGAGAGATATGTCATAATTATATTAAGAAGGATGCCTGCCTCTCTTACAGCCAAAATATTAAGGCAAACAAAGAAAAATACATTAAGACAGATGTAAAGCAGAACATGCATGATGTAAAATACATGGAAATAAACTGTAGTGTTCTCCCCTTTGAAAAATGAGTTATCTGACCACACAAGCAGCAACACTGCATGAAGAAAAAGGGGCGCTTGCTATGTAGATGATGGACCTCTCTCCCAAGAGCTGCACAGGTAAATCTCAGCCTGGAGAACAGAGCACTGGTTGCTTCCTGGGTACAACATAAACCACAAGAACAGATCAAAGGTATTACCTTGGAGTTGTAAAAAAAGACAAATCAAAACAAAGAAAATGGAGCTCTACACACCCCTTCGGCAATGTAGTAATTACCTGTGTTTATACGAATGCATGGACTACACCCTCTTCTCGATTTTCCTTCAAACCCCACTAAGTGCTCCAGGAACTCAGGACACAGCCCTAACCAATACTCAGAAACCATTAAGTATACAAAAAGCCCCCACTGTCTTTCATTAATCAACATAAAATATTTTTAAGTATCAACTATAATTATTATTACTTTAAAAACTTGTGATGAAGGATCATAGTAGCTTGAGTGGCCTGGAGAAGGTGGTTAAGTAGCAGCTATTCACTACCTCTTCACATGCAAGAACCAGAGTCAAATACAACAGGCAGCAGGGAGGTTGATAAAAACTCAAAGAGAATAAAAACAAGGGGATACGGTTCTTCATTAAACATGCAATAAAACAGTAAAAAAATGTGACAGAATGCTGCAAATGTGAAGCATTATGTGAGTTCAAATCAACAAGAGACATTCAGGAAACTAAAATCTTGTAAGAGTTATTAAAAAAAAAATAACACTACCATTGGCTGAGGAAGTCTGTGTTACAAATACCCAGAAGATAGGTGAATATTGTGAGATTTGTGAGTATTCTCATTGGGCCCTGACATGATACTGGGCTAAACACATCTTCAGTCTGACCCAGTACAGCCAGCATCATTTTCTTTTTTCAAAACTTGTAAAATTTATAGATGGTTGGGGTAGACTTCAACCTTTAAACTCTGCTTCCAAAATTGTGACATAGGCACTTTCGATACAAAAGGCTCCAGACTTCTGGTGAGCTGTTAGCTTGTATCTGTCAGTTTTTCAGGCTCCTTCAGAATTAAAGTTGCTTTCTTTCAGTAGCCTTCCAGTAGACTGGATGCTCTCTGTCAAATATGTCAAGGATCATAGGTAAAAACCTATTCAGCTTTGTGCGTTGTCTGTTTTATTTATTTAACCAGTCAAAATGCACTTGTTTGGGGTTTATTCGCTTGTTTACACACTGGAATTATTCACTTGTGTTATCATTTTACACAACTCCAATGCAATTTTTTTTATCAGAAGGCATAATATAAAGATCACTTTAAGGCCAGCACCCCATATAATGTAATTTACCTCCATTACCGAGTTTGCTTAAAACATTTTGCCTGGGAACAGTCAGTAATAAAAAGCACTTCGATCCATCTCATCCTTGAGCTATGCCATAATTTTTCATTCACGGTGTTAGCACCACAAAAAGAAATTTAAGCTAGAGTCCGTTTTAAAAATATCAAGCATATTTTAAAAAAAAATTGGTGACAGAACTTGATTGTTTTTGCCCTACTTCTTCAATCATTCTAACTATTTCAGTCTGAACCCAACTTAAACATATTAATTTATGCATTTACAACATCTACACTATTGTATTATACACCACATACAATTTTAAAGGTATCTTTTTCAAATGCACAAGTCCAATTGACTTTCCACAAAATTCACATTCTGACCTCTTAGAGAAGTTGTGTGTCAGGGTTTTTGTAAGCCTTGCCTTCAGGAGGAGAGTCTTCAAAAGTTTTCCTCTTCTCTTAGTTGCTCTAGCATGAATATTAACTATTTTACTAACAGAGTTACTTAGATTTTGTACCACCACAGTTTTATTTGACATATCAAGTATTCTAAAACATAGCATTTTCCCCTTTCTGTTTTCTGACAAACTTAGATTTTCTTACAAGGTGAGAACTACAGCTGTATATAAATCAGGGATGTAGATATACACCCCTCTTTTATTTAAAAATTACTTTAATGAGCAAAACAAGGAGATCAGAGTACTACTACAAACTCTTAAAAGCACCGTGCAAATCTGTGACCTAATTCTATGCTTTGCAAAATCTCATTTTACAAAATCACGAAGTGCAGAGGCAGCAATTACTGTGGACTGCTGAATAACATTGTACAACAGCAGAGTCACCCTCCTTTAGCAGAGTAAAGAGTGACTGAGATCACTAGATCCTCCTGTGATAATCACACAGTACCTTCCTGCTCCCAAAACTGAACACTCTAGATCCATGTGTTGGATGAGACATAAGGATACTCAAAAGAGATTTTTAAAAAATCACTTTTTGCCAATGCAGGGAGACTCACAGCATTCCTCAACTCTCAGAAACTAATGAATAATGGCTTCGCTGATGTCTGGTCAAAATAATGGAGCTCAACGAGAAATCGTAAAAATAAAACTGTAGAAACAAAGAAAAGGTATACGACAAAGTAACACTGCAAGATGGGCAACAATGAGAAAAGGCCAAGTTTGCTACATATTACATATGTTGAATATCCTATTATCCACCCTTCTTCTTGCCATCTCTAGAAGACAGCTGATAGGGTACAAAGTTACATCAGCAGATGTAGGAAAATACAAACATAGATTGGTTATTTTTCCACACGGACCTATACTCACACAGAACCATCCAAGATTGTAAACAGACATTCTTTCAAAGCAGATAAAAAGAAAAAAACTCATAAACAACCCCATGCATCAGTACAGGCTTGGGATGGACCTGCTGGAGAGCAGCTCTGTGGAGAGGGACCTGGGTGTCCTGGTGGACGACAGGTTGACTATGAGTCAGCAGTGTGCCCTGGCTGCCAAGAAAGCTAATGGGATCATGGGATGCATTAGGAGGATTGTGGCCAGCAGGTCAAGGGAGGTTCTCCGCCCCTTCCACTCTGCCCTAGTGAGGCCCACTCTGGAGTACTCTGTCCAGTTCTGGGCTCCCCACTTCAAGAAAGATGAGGAGCTACTGGAGAGAGTCCAGTGGAGGGCTACGAGGATGATGAGGGGACAGGAGCATCT
>Ga0065711_1051741_pt1 | contig 10254 bp, 4 predicted proteins | sample Hoacrofraction12_FD_59098 | JGI IMG/M metagenome (GOLD analysis project Ga0065711, IMG submission 59098) | Hoatzin crop microbial communities from Cojedes, Venezuela - Epithelial fraction 12 v2 (version 2) | ecosystem: Host-associated > Birds > Digestive system > Esophagus > Crop | place...
CCGAAGACCACCCGAGGATGCTAACAGACATGCGTGAAAGATATTAACATATGCTAATTAGTTCTTGGAAAAGTCATGAATATGCTAAGCATTTCTCGGAAATAGAATGAATATGTATATTGTGATTGTATTTAACCTGAAATGACAGGGTGTCTGGCGTGCACGTTTGGAGGAGAGATCCCCCGTGTGCCTGGTGCTGCTGTAAAGAATCCTGGCTTCATAGCCCTCTGACTACTGAGTCTTCAACTCCGGCTTTTCACAGCATCACCTGATATCTTTTTAATTACAGTAAAACTGTAGGACTGTATTTTTTTCTGAATTGTTGGCTTTGACTTCCGAATCTTGCAAGTGAGACAATATTAGGACAGGAACACCCCTGCAAGCATGATGCCAGGAGAATCAGATTTCTTGAAACACTAAATCAGGGATGTACTTTTCTCTCTGCAAGTAACAGCATTCATTTGAAGTTAACCAGAATGTAAGTACTGGCAATCCTCTTGTAAACATCAGAAAGAAAACAAATATTGATCTTATCTGTCTGATTGGGACGCACTTGCAGCAAAAGTCAGATGGGTAGTGACAGAAATGTCTAGATTTTTACTTCTCTAGTTTCTGTTAAGACAAAGTAAGCACATTTCCATTGTATACAGTCACGCTCCACATATGTAATTGCCCACAATTATGAGTAACAATAGAGGTTTGATTTTGCAGTTCTTCAGGCAGAACCCCTAGCTGAAAATGGCTTGCTCTTAGATACTCTGAAGCAGGCAGCTGAGGTGACAAGCATTAAGAAAGACTCTTCTAAAGGTTTCGGAATCGTCAATAGCACAGATAAGCTTGCCACTTTAGGATACTAAAGAGGATTCCTGAAGCCTGAGCCTTGCATTTACACCCTGTGTGATAAGAGATGACAGACCTACATATGTGTAATGAAAATATCATCAAGCAAATATGCTTCTAATTCAAACCACCAAAATTTGTTAAGTAAAAACAAAGAACTATTGAAAAATAGCTCATGCGTAAATATATGGATTCAGAAAGGAGTGATTACTAATGGCAAATTCTTAATGGCAGAATGTTAATAGTTTATCATTTCTGCTTGCTCTGTTGTTTATAGATTCTGTAGCTTTCAAAATATGCCCTCCTGTGTACTTAATGGAGGAAAATAATCAGGTGGATTTTGCACATACTTACATGAGAATTATTAAAGGTCCCACAATACTTTTGTTCTGTCACAAAGGCCACCAACAAATTTTAATGGCCCTCACCTGCAGCCTCCACCCACAGCCCTGCCCACGGGCCAGAAGCCAGCTAGGCCCAGGCCTGAGCCCCTAAGCTCTGTTGTTTGGCACTTGTCTTCAGGTTTGTCTTTGGCCCTGTCTCTAGGAGGGACTTTGGACCCTTGTTGTTGCTTGTCTTTGGCTCTGTCTCCTTTTGCTCCTGCCTGGGCTCGCTGGTTGGACTTTGGACCCGGTTTGTCCCTGGCAGTGTTTGGGACTGCCAATGGACCCTTTCACCAGCAGCCCGCTCCGCCTGCTGTGCTGGGCCTGGGTGGGGGGCAGGCACCCCGCTGGGGAGGGCTCTGCCTGGGCTGGGCTCATCCTCAGCTCCCCGCTCCCCTGTCCTGGTGTGCCCAGGCACCCTTTCCTAATGGGTCTCCATCTTCATTCCCATTCAGCCTTTTATAATCTGTAACATTATGAGAAGAGAATGAATTGCTTGCCTGTGTTTCTGTGCTCGGCCTGAGAAACTACAGCTCTAACTCAGAAGCTACTTGAGGCTGTAATGTATTGTGTGCTCGGAGCTAAAATACTCCTCTGCAGGAGGCAGCTCCCCCTCCTGCTCTCCTGGGCAAGCCTTGTATATCTACGAGATTTCTGTGAATTCCTCAGTTTGAGCTGTCACCAGTCCTCAGAATTACAGCTGTTAATAGTAGCAATTCTTAGCTATCAGTATTCAAATACACAACTATTCAAATTCAAAGAATGTATGCATGAAGAAATGATAAGAAACCTCTCCTTGCACACAAAAGAGTGGTTTGTGTAGCCCTTCGGTGTTCCTGGAGCCAGATGAGAAAGAACCTGGAAAGCACATGTAGAATAATCATCAACCAGCCAGCCCTCCAACAAAATGTAGAGCCAATGAAGAAGCGACTCCAGGGACAAGTTGAAAATTAACCACTTGGTTAGCTCCACCTCTCCAACCAGGAAAGGGTGCTCTCAAATTTTTTTCTAAGTAGGTCTGGAGACCCCTCAGTTATCTTGAAGCTGCATCTCCACAGGATTTTTTCCTCTACTTTGTGTTGACAGGTCGCTAGACTCTGGAAAGCTCCTCTGGCACGAACTGAAGATTTTAAGCGCCAAGGTGATAGCAATGAATAGCGTGAAGGCAAATACACTGGTGCATTTATACAAGCAGCTGAAAACTCTCTGGAGTCCACCAGCAGTGCCAGCACGACTCTGCAGTCTGGCTGCCTGCACTCGTAAAACCAGGAATGATGCATGTAAGTGTATTTCATTTTATCAAAATCATACTGGATACCTGCATGAGAGATGCAGAGGTACAAACACGACGAACATAGTGAAGGGTTGCTCTTCTTTCTTATTTGTCAGCTAACCAAAGAGGGAGATTTGAGAATGTGACTGAAAGATTAAAGAAAAAAGAGTGAATAGAATGAAAGCAACTAGAGACATAAGTACCTTATTGAATTGCATGATTTATCTCTGTGTGCAGCATTAAAACATTGTTCTTTGTTATTTCTACTGTGTCAGTGTTATTGGGTTGTTTGTGATTTTCACTTGTCACTACAATGAAGGAACAGACTATACAACAATTAATTTTTAATTTCATCCTGCAAAGTTTTGACTGGTTTCAGTGAAAAGTGTTTATGTAAGTGTAATTCAAAGCACATCTAGTGCAAATTGATTCTGAGTGACTTTGAATTTAATAGACACTACAATGTTTCATTTTGAAAATGAGGCCTAATAGAAGTACAAACCACAAAACCATACAACTGTGGTGTATAGGAGAACTACAATCAATCATTTCCTGAAATGCAGGATACCACTAGAAGATGTCAAAGATTTAGTTATTTAAAATGCTGATTATCTACAAATAAGATGAGGCCAGCCAGAGGCTGCGTGTCTACTTGCCTGGGTGCAGATAATGTCAGCTGGAGCAATAGTAGAGAGTAATTTTTTACATCTAGGAAATCCTTTTGCTTCCTGTTTTTTTTTTCCTCTGTAAATGTATTCAGCTTACTAACTTTTCCCAAAGAACACCCAGATCCCTCCCTACTGAGATGTGATTCATTTCTATTTAAATTATTATTATAATTATAATAATAAATTATTATATTTACTTAACTGATGAGAAAACAGCTGATTTTGTGACATATAGAACAAAGCAGAATGGAGACAAGCACAAGGCTTTGTTTATGTTGAAAGCTAGAAGAAATATTCAGTAACTTTCAGTGTTTAACAGCTCTATACTTGTAAAGGCATTTTTGAAGATGACGCCAAAATACTCTGCCACTGAGTGACTAGCATTTCCAAAAACCTGGCAGATTAGCTGCCAAGTGCAGCGTGCACTCTGCTGTCTATATTCCTAGACCTGGAAGCTTTATGTAATATATACCACACAAGGTTCCCCGTCACTCAGCACATCAGAAATAATTCAGAGCAGTTCTTATACAGTGTTTGTACACTGCTTTTCAGATTCAGGTATAATGTTTTTCAGAGTTCTCAGTCTACATTTTCTCTTTTTTTTTTTTTTCTGCTACTCAGAATAAAAAATGTGAATTGTATTCTGAAAGCTTAAAACAAAATAGGTACTTCAAACTAGTAGCATAAGTTGTTAATACAGCGCTTCGCCTTCATTTTAAAACGTTGTTTTTTTAAATCTATAGCAGGTGCCTAATTGGTAGAAGCAAGATTAACATTGAATTCTGTTACTAGTGAAACAATCAGAAGAAAAAGCCTAATTCATAATGCAAAATTTAAATGAGTCCCGCATGCTTCCATGACAGTATTTTTCCCTTTTCTGACCTATGCAGAGCTGCTTAGTATGGTTTGAAAGTCTCTTAAACTTTTACTTCCTTCCTTTCCAGTTTTTTTCTTTACAAGCATGCTCAGAAATATCATTTTTTCCCATTAAAATAATACTCCAATAGTCACAAGCAATGTCTGTATCACTCCTTTATCTGCAGTTTATCAGCAAACGTTTTCAGTGTTGGAGATTCAACAGCTACACCCAAAACCTGTGCCAGTAAGTGATGCTTGGGCTCACACAGTACTGCTCATCACATGCAGTGATATGAATTACTGCTTCAGAGTGGAAATCCAGAGAATCCACTGTAATTGTGGTTAAAACGTTCTGGCATTATTCTGTATTTTTATTCATTACTTTTTATTAGTCATTATTTTTATATTTGAAGACACAAACTAAGAGTGAATATTCACTGCGAGTCCAATGACTTCCAATCAACATCCTTCATTAAAAAAGCAATGAACCCCATGAACCAGCAGCACAGAATCCCTCTACACAGTTACTAACTCTTCTGCTTGTTCAGTATTAACATAGCACAAAACTTTATGACCTATAGAATTAAAAACTTCATGAATAGAACATATTACAATTAAGTGTTACATTTCTGTTTCACCAGTGAAGGTGTTACTCTTGGAAAATTCTTTGAAATTGTTCAGTGGAGTAAGACGGTATGTTGGTGAAAAGCAGAGATCTCTAGATCTCCACATGTGATGGAGAAACGAATTATTTTAGGGTTACCCCTGGTCCAGCAGTTCCCAGTAAGGGACTAAATGATGCCAGCTTTTTTTGCTGTGGACACTCGTCCATGGGAAACTATACTGAGAAGCCAAAACTCACTTCATGGTAACAAACATTCCAGGAAGAGTTCATACGAGGCTGCTCCACTGTAAGACCACTGCTGATTAAATTAAATGCAATTTCTGTCTAACTCTTTTTACTCACATTCCTCTTTTCAATTTAGGGCAGATGCTATTTATTACTTATATCTTTCTCTACGCCATGACATTCATGCAGGAAATGCCAAAACAAACTGATTCAGGAAAGCACTATCTTTGGAATGCCTGGTTTCGGCTGCCAGGGAGTAGACGCCAGCTCTGAATAAGCCAGCCTGTGGGTTCCTCCATCTGGTGGCTAGACCCTGCGCGCAACACGCAGTCAAAGCAAAAAGCACATTCCATTCAATTCCGTTATTCGCAGCTGACAGTACAAACAGCCCTTTCAGCGACAAAAACCTTGATGAAAGAAACGGTAAAATTGGACTATTGAGATCTTAGATAATGTCTTCGATGTAAAGTTCACCCTTTTCCCAAATTTCATCTCTTATTTTTCTCCCCTCACCCTTCCCGCACACAGTAGTCTCTCACCGAACTGGGTGGTGATGCTTTCCCTTGGCAGTTAACTCAGACATTTGCTGTCAGGACATAGGTTAAACAATTCAAAGGCTGACACTTTCTAATGCCTTTTCCAGATTGCCGTTGTGTCCCTACAAGGGTGAAAGTATTTTTCTGCACTTCACTGGGAAAGAACCGAAAAAGATTGCTGAGAATCATGGTGTATATGGAAAAATTCCTAGTCATGCGGACTATTGCAGTGGATGTCTGTATCAAGCTCTGTGGTATCTTGTAACAACACATGAAGGCAGTGGTTTCAGACACCTTTTAATACAATGGAGAGGGAGTTGCTGGAAATGCTTTTCACAGGGATTTTAAGTCTATGGAGTATACCCTCACCCTAGAAATTATTGCCAGAGCAGACCTGAATGGCTTTTGTTTTTTTTCTTATCCTTTTAGAAGAAGTTACAAGAAAAGTTGAATCTTTCAAGGTTTATTTAAAGAATTGTGTAAGTACAGCAATGACAGACAATCCAGGTGTGCCATCTCCAGGACTGCACGTACAACTGCAGTAACTACACAAATTGTCCATGAGATATCTTCCAAGCCCTTTCCATGCTGACTTACTAAGCCTGCATGCATAATTTTAGCAAATGTTTTTATACAGAAAAGATAAAGCCTCTGTTTGCTTTACCTTGCCAAATGGAATTACCTCCTCCTTATCTGGACTTAGCCTCAGCCACTGCCTTCTCATCCAGGCTCCTATCTCAGCCAAACATTCTGGAAGCAGAGAAAAGCTCAGCATTTCACAATCTGCTGCTGCTTTCCTGTTGAGCTTAGAGTACTCTGCCAGTTACATCCGTTTGATAAAAAGCACTGGACTGTTTATCAATAAACTGGCCTACATCACAGTCCAAATCTGACATCAACTCAGCAGAACTTTCAACACCTTGTCACGATGGGCCTCAGCCAGCCATCACTGTTATCCTCCAAAATCTTGATTCATACTAAAAAGCTTCAAAGAAATCAACCTATCTTGGATTTCCCCTGCAATACTCAATTCAAGTGGCTGAAGCAGAGCCATGGTCCTTTAAAGCTGAAATGGCTCATTATTGAGTTTCAGCAATATATTTGTTTTTATTTTTCTAACTCAGAATGTGTTGCTATGGAAAGCACCCGGGCTCAGCTCAGGACAGAAATATATTCCCTTCAAGTGGGTGGGGTTCGCAACTGTTCCCACCATGCTGTCCTGCCTGTTTTACTTCAGAGCTGGGTGAAGCTTGTTTCCACATCCCTGTGTAAACAAATCAAAGAGCTTTATTCAACAGGTCTTTTTTTTTTTCTTTTTAAAGATTAAAACCATAAAGACTGAAATCCACTGAAGCTGAGTCATTTTACCCCTCATTCTTTCTTGGCAACCACCCGAATTAATTCTCATACTTTTTCTTCTAATTTGGTAACCCATATGTGAGAAAACTCTCCTCCCCAAGATACTTGAAGGGAATTTAAAAATGAAACATTGAAAAAGCTTTTGTCTCTTTCAGTCCAGTTTACAACAGTGTAAATTGGCAGTAAACCCCTTCATTTAACTGAATTTATTTTGGATTTTTACCATAGAACTGTGGCCTTCAAAATATTTTCTTGGAAATTGTGCTATAAATTACGATAATCCAGTAATATACACAACCTGTATTTTCATCTGGATCTTGACTCCCACCCCAAAGCTTTTGATAATTGTATCAATCCTAAATTAACTTTTTAACATTACTGCAAACAGGCCTGTTAAAAGCACCCACAGCTGCAATTAATTATAGAAAATAATTCAGAAGATTGGGACTATTTGGATGGCTCTATACAACTACTTCAGCTGGGAAAGGTAGGAAAAAAACACAGCGCAAATATAAGAAGCCTCCAAATACTATAAAATTAAATGGAGCATCGCTGTGTCTGTCTGGAAGGTTTTAAAAAAATAAATCAAGCACAGATTAGGTCTGTTTGTGGCAGATCTCTTCACCTTAGTCATGCTTGTTTTATTACAATATTTACTACAACTATTCTGACAATACCATAGATATGATGACCCACAGAGGTCCCTTCCAACCCCTACTATTCTGTGATTCTGTGAAAGGTAAACAATAGACTAGACCCTTCCTCAGCGAGCTGATCATAAACGAGGCATGCATAAAGCAAAGTGTGCAAACTGAATTTTATCTTAATTCTCACCTTTTTTTTTTTTTACTTTGCACATTTGAACACAGATCATCTAGTAGATGAGGTTTCTATTTCTCTTTCCACACAGATTCTGTGTCACTTTAACTCATCCAGTAGGCCAATTGCCAGATTTCTGGTTGCAGCGTTCCCTATACGCAGAAACCACTCTCAGTTCAGCAACAAGAGAGCATAGCTGAAACCTCCCAGATGGCCCAGAAACAAAACAATTTTGGAAAAACATGAGAACAACAGCGATACTGTAATTCTGGCTGCTGTTGTTCTCTCCAGCTCGCTGCATGTGAGCCGTGTCTCTCGCACAAACCACCATCTCTAGCTGGGACACGGCCAAGGAGAAACCCTGTTTCTTGAATGGCCCAGAAAAGAAGATTTTGGCCACAGTGGCTAAGTGCTGGGAACAATGTTTAGGGCTTATGTTTTCATTTTGCACAGGTAGTTTTTGCCTTTCTGTCTGCAGTTTCCAAAACAAACTATCTCACTGCCACTGAGCTTGTATTTTGAAGGTTTTTCTTTAACCCCCTAGAAAAAAAAGGGGGGGGGCGTTAATTAAATGCTTAAGTTGTACTGAAATTTATTCTCAGTAAATAGCATGTGCACTTAAAAACTGGATGTGACTGATTCAGAAGAGAAACAGAAGTGTTGTAGGTCAAAATTATTTCTCTTTAGTTTTGCACCTGAACTGCCCATCGTTTCCGAAAGCCTACGCCATAACAACTTTTCTTTGGTTGTGCTGTTCAGCCCACAAAACATGACTCATTCTGTTCAGCTTAGTAGCTCCATAATAAACTTCACATTTTCACAACCTTGCAGGATCAAATCCCTAAAAAGCTTCACAAAGTTTGGTCATCTTAATGCCACAGTGTAAAGCTGTGGAGTTTGAGGCTTTTTTTCCAATTGCTTTTAACGTACAGAAAAGTGACAGTTGTACAGAAACCAGGTTACGCTCTGCAACAGTAAGCATCTACACCACGATACAGGGCATTTAGAGGACACATCACAGAAGAACGGAACGTGAAGTAATGACAATCTTGTTTTGTTAGTAGATCAGAATAAACCCCAGTATCTCTTGTTTATGCTCAAAATTTCTGAAGCTATGCCTGAGCTCCCTGCTGCAATTAAGCATGAAGCTCATATTGGCTGTCCTCACAACCAGAAGGTACCTGCAGCAACTGACACATCTGACCTGTGCTGAATACAGTTGCCTAACCATGATCAATAAGCCCTTAAACTGTGATTAAGCCTGAATGAGTAACGATGTTTATGGGCAGCAACTGTTTCCAATTTCATCCAGTACCCATCTCTTAAGTTACAGGAAGCTGTATGTTGAGGATAGTAAGGTTAGCCATCCTGAAGAACACCAAGAGTCAAACCAAGAATTCATTATGTTTGCAACTGAATCCTACTATACAAAAAAAAACCACCAAAAAAACCTGCACTTTAAAGAAGGCACGTTGGGGGGGAGGAAGTAAAATGAAATTTAAACTCAGGTTTAACATCCTAAGATCACATCCTGTTTGTCTTCATACCTCTCCTCATGACCTGTTTTCTGATCATGAAACCACTCAAAGCAAATCACTCATCAGATTTCAACCTCCTCTTACTCAGCTCAGGAGTACTTCAGATATGTTATGCTGTGAATGCAATGGAAGCTTCCTACACAGTGTTGTAAATTAAAGCAAACACTTCTTGGTAGACTCTAGTTGTCTACCTAGTCTTCTCTCCATTTCAGTAAAACATTCTCAATGCTACGTCAGGTTCGTCACGAAGATTCAAAAGTACTCACTTGAACAAGATTAAAAATCCCTGAAGGGTAAATGCAGATATGCAGAAGGATTGTAAGAGAGTAACCAAGAAATATGATTCAAAGCAGGTGGCAAGATGAAGGCCAGGAGCTGAGGTGTGATGTTCTGCCCCTGGCTGCCCAAAGGACCCGGCAAAAACGAGGACACTTACTTCATCTCTGCGCTTTCATCGCCACTGTCAGCTTTCTGCAGGCTTTCCCTTTTTGCTTTGTGTTCCTCCCTAGCAGCTGTAATGCAGAAGAGGTGCGAGGAGTAACCCAGCTTTCAACCGGAGCTCCACCAGGGCCTGCCTCCGGCGAGGTCAGACAGACGCGGGTTGAATTGGCCGCCGTTACCATCCCGGGGTGGGCCTGTTTTGGCCTCCAGACTTCGGGACCGATGCAGTCGGGTGAGGTGGCCATAGTGTTCACTTCTCCCAACGTCTGTGTGTGCGGGGCAGGGACGCCGTGCGCCAGGGCCAGCCGTCTGTGCGGGACAGGGATCCCGCTCCAGCCCACCCTCAGCTGGGAGACACCAAAACCCCCTACTCGAGCAAAACTAACTAGGCAAGAATAAATGCTAATCCCTCAAGGCATGTAAACAAGCCTCGACACTGTCACCCTGAGAGGAAATGTATTTTTGGTGTGAGCCAGGCACAGGGATAAGCCTGACCATGGGAAATGGCGAACACGCGCCATGGGGCACTGGGGGTCTCTTCTCTAACGTTGTCACAGGATAAAATGCCGGTAAAAGCCCACCCCTAAAGGACAGCCTGCGGCCGAGCTGAGGCCGCCCTCACCGCCTCGCCTCTGGCACAGCAGCCGCCCGCTCCCCTCAGGGTGCCATGGCGCTGGCGCGGGGGGGGG
>Ga0065711_1051743_pt1 | contig 10254 bp, 5 predicted proteins | sample Hoacrofraction12_FD_59098 | JGI IMG/M metagenome (GOLD analysis project Ga0065711, IMG submission 59098) | Hoatzin crop microbial communities from Cojedes, Venezuela - Epithelial fraction 12 v2 (version 2) | ecosystem: Host-associated > Birds > Digestive system > Esophagus > Crop | place...
AGAAGGCATTCAGTAGCTCTGCCTTCTCTGCATCCTCCATCACCAGGACACCCACCTCATTCAGCAGCAGCCCCACATTGTCCCTAGCCTTCCTTTTGCTGCTGATGTAGCTGAAGAAGCCCTTCTTGTTGTTTTTGACATCCCTTGCCAGCTTCAATTCCAGGTGGGCTTTGGCCTTCCTCGTTGCATCCGTGCACGCTCTGACCACATTCCTGTACTCTTCCCAAGTGGCCTGTCCCTCTTTCCACATTCCATGGACCTTTCTCTTCCACCTGAGCTTCGCTAGAAGCTCCTTGTTCCACCATGCATGTCTCCTGCCTCCTTTACTCAATTTCTTTCTCAGGGGGATGAACCGCTTCTGAGTATGGAGGAAGTGACTTTTAAACAGTTACCAGCACTCTTGGACCCCCCTGCCTACGAGAGCCTTGGCCCACGGGATTCCTCCCAGTAGGTCCCTGAAGAGGCCAAAGTTAGCCCTTCTGAGGTCCAAGGTTTTGATCCTGCTTATCGCCCTGCTTCCTCCATGCACGATCCTGAACTCCACCATTTCATGGTCACTGCAGCCGAGTCTGCCTCCAGCCTTCACTTCCTCAACCAGTCCCTCCTTGTTTGTTAATACAAGGTCCAGCAGAGTTGAGCCTGGGATGAAAGGAAATGCAGGGAGAATATGTTTTTAGTTTACTTCTGCTTTTCACCATTCTATTCTATTTTTATTTGGCAATAAATTAAATTAGTGTTCCCCAATTTGAGTCTGTTTTACCCATAAAGGTAATTGCTGAGTGATCTCCCTATGTCTGTCTCAATCCACGAGCTTCTCCATCTTGTTTTCTTCCCCTGTCCTGTCCTGATTCTCTCACCCATCCCCCCGGGAATGAGTGAGCAAGCAGTTGTGTGGTGCTTAGTTGCTTACCTGCAGAGGGGGAGTGAGAGAGCAGCTTGGTGGTCATCTGTAAGCCAGCAAGTTTAAACCATCACAACCTATCAGAATAAAGGTCTGATGTTACTTTCTTTTGATACTTTTAAATATTACCTGGTAACTGATCTCAGACCATGATAAAGGCCTTTGGAATTCCAGAAGTTTAAAAGACTGCGGACTCAAAATGTCTCAGTGAAGTCACAGTTTTTTGATAACTGACATTATCCTCTAAGTGAACTGTTTCTCTGAGTTAAGAATATATTTATTTGTGGAATTTCACATTTTATCTAATTATTTTGGATATTTTTTATGAGTGTTTGATTGTGATGTGTTTTGTTTTATAATTTTCACTGCCACTTAGTACAGTAACGAAAGAAATTATTTATGAAATTTTGCTGTGAAAATATCTGAGAATGCAGTTTGACTTTTATGAATAACCTTAAATTTCCTAGGACTTCCTGAAAAATTCCTTGGAAAGATGGTGTTTAATCTTAAAGTAGCTTATGAAGAAGAAAAAATCAAATAGTAAGAATTTTGTAGATTTGATAAAGAAAGAAAACACATAGTTTCAGTCAGATGATGTCTGACATCGTCAGTGTTTGAAATTCACATTTGAATACATATTCTAAGAGTCAATGTCACACTTTGACGTCTGGATGTGTCAGTTTCTATTTGTTAATAATAGCGCAACTGCAATTCTACCTACTACCTTTAAATTCATATTTTCTTTCTTACCACAAATGCTACCATATATCATGACCTAGACTTCTGAATATTACTAAAAATGGTAAAATATTTCACCAAAAATTAGTAAAAAACATAGCTATCCTCTTGTTTAAATACTAAGTTTTTCAAACAGTGCAAACAGAACAATTAGCAAGAAAAGTTTTATGTTTTCGCCTGGGTATAAATTAACACAAAGTTATGTGAAGAGGAAGAATTATATGTATAGCAATAGAAAAAAAAGGTTCTGACCCAGAATTTGTACACTGTAGGAAAATTTAAAAAAAAAAATCAATTTTTCTCAAGTAGGTACATTTGAAAGCTAAACCATGAAATGCATTGCACTGGCACTATAATTTCCGTATAACTTCACATTGAAGGTATAATCTCCACTCACCTCTCTAAAGAGTATAGATTTACAACCATCAAATAGCGTAATTTCACATCGGGAAATTGTGGAGAACTAAAGTATCAAGATTTCAGAATAAGACAAATCATTTCAGAGGCAACCTGTTCCCCAGAAATATTTGGTAGTGACTCCTGTTTTGCCAGATTAGTCATACATCCTTGCAAGACTGAGAAGCAAATGCCAACTTTTTAAATTGCATGGACTTTTTTCGTTATATAACAGATGTCTGCACTTGCAATGTTGCTCATTTTAGCTACCTTTATACCAAAAATATTTCATGTATGCTACTTCAGAAAAGAATCTCTGGCCCCTTTCATCCTTTTCTAAATTGTCGCATAATCAGTGTGAGCACACTGAAGCGACTACTGCATATTTACAATGACAATCACCATCCAGTCATAAATACTGATTATGGAACAACCTTGCAGTCCCTCAAGCTCTCACAGTGTTCACTGCTAATTATATTTTCATATTTTTTGTGTTCTTTTCTCTAGCTGTTATGTAAGTTTAATCTCATTGAGAAATATTTCTTTAAATCAAATATTTTAAAGAATACATTTAGGCTTTTCAAAGTCATTGTTAAGAAATTGGTTACCTTAGGAATAAATGAATTTCATTGATGGAGGAAGTAATTCCCATGTATATAGGTGATTAATGATTTGATATTTTCTAGTGTTAATGAAGCTGTGCATTCTAGTTAAGTTACTGTTAAAACTGAAAAGTTTACTGGTATTTAGAACAGCTGGATCGGTGCTTCATGGCATGAAGATATCTGGAGATATAAAATTCTGTGAAAAAATCACATAAATATTGACTGACCAAATGTTCTTTCCCTTCTCAGAGCCTGCAGTGTGGTGGGCTGCAGTATACTGCAGCACTGAGGACAGAATTGACACTGCCAGCAGACCTTAGACAGTGTTAAGCAAATTTTTTGATAGGAGAAAACGGTAATGAGTACTGTTGACTTCAGTAACAGGTTTGAACTGGTATCAAAAGGTAATCCTGTGTGACTGTAAATTAATGTAAAATGACTAGGCATTTTGACAGAGGTGAACAGTAGTAAGACATAAACTGAACAGGGTGTTTTTTGTTTTGTTTTTTTGCAGAAGTGATTGTAATTGTTGTGGTTTTAAAGTGTCCTGTTTTCCTCATGTTTTATCAATTGGGATATAACTGACCTTGGCACTGAGAAATTATCATATTTAATATAGCATCATCTGATGTTAAGCCTTTAAAGAAGGAACAGTGAGGATACAAGAAAAGAAGGATAAACTACAATATTTTATCATTGTTTTGTCTTCTAGCTGCTTCCATTCCTACACCTAACACTCTTTTTCTAAGATGAATCCTAATCTTGCAATACCTTTCTTACAAGCCAAACCTTCACATGTCTGTGAAAATTCAAAAAATATACAGGCTTTCTACAGAACTGTTTGCTAGGATTTCCATATAACCTGCTAGACTTTGGTCATAAAGAAATTAAGGTTTTCACATCTACATTTTAGTTTACCTTTCATTCCAAGACAAAAAATACATTCTTATTAACCAAAGTTCCATTTTTTAATGCTATTCCATGCTATTTTAAGATAAGAAAGAAAAAAAAAACTGTCATTCTTTTGTCTGGGAAGGGGCAGGGAGGTTTTAAAATATGAACCTACTAAATGTACTGCTACCTTTTCTACTTTTACAGAACAAGGAATTATTAAACTTTATATTCAATACTATTGCCCATGCCCTATCATCTGTTTACTACTTGTTGGTACTGGCAAGTCATGCACATAGTTTATTTTTGACGTTAGAGGTACTCCAAGTAACAGATTGGATGATCATAAAAAAAGAATTATGATCCCTTAATGTCATCAAACAGCAGGAGGAGAAATTCTATGAGAAAGGAAACTTCTCAGATATGAAGTCTTTAACAACTGGCAAACTGAGAGACAGAAATAACCGTAAAATTTAAAAGTAAATTAACTAATATTCATAATGCATTTTTAAAGGATGAGTAAGATTCTTTTCAGAAATATTCTAAATCAGATATTTCAAAAAATTTAGTCCCTTCTCCTTTATATCTCCCACATACTTCCTAGAAAAAATCTCCAGAAATACAACCAAAGCAGGCGCTTGTTGCATGTAACTGGAAAATGCAATCCTTCTGTTGCCCCAAATGACACACAAATGTTACATTTTTCCGTCACAAAAACATATATACATAACGTTGAAAAAAAAGTTATACTGTAATTTCTATTTCCTCTATCTTATAGTATTACATTTCTTCGAAAATTTGAAGTTCATAAGAGGAAAGAGCAAAACAACAGGAAACAAAAATTAAGCTATACCTACCTATTTGCAATTACACCAGCTAATCCATGCAAGGTACATCTGGTGATAGATAAGCAATTAACTAATTTCTTTCATTACTGTTTCAGGAAAAAAAAGGTCAGCTATAAATAAACTAAGTGCTGGTGCATTCAAGGAGGAATGGAAATTGCCAAAATGTTAATTAAAGAGTAAGAGAGAGGGATAACCATGGTATCATGGTTCAACCACCCCAACATCGGCTGGAAAAGTAACACAGGGAGCTGCAGGCAATCCAGGAAATTTGTGGAGTGCATTAAGGATAATTTCATAGTCCAGGAAATAGACAGCCCTACCAGAGAGGATGCAACACTGGACCTGTAGGCCACCACCACAAAGGAGTTAATTGGTGATGTGAAGACTGGAGGCAGCCTTGGCTGCAGTGATCTTGCACTGTTGTAGGGATGGTGTCAGGAAGGCTAAGGCACAAATGGAGCTTATTTTGGCAAGGGATGCAAAGAAATCTGGCTTCTACAGGTATGTCAGCCAGAAGAGGAAGGTCAAAGAAAGTGTATCCCTCCTGATGATCAAGAATGGCAACCTAGTATCAACAGATGAGGAGAAGGCTGAGGTACTCAACAACTCTTTGCTTCAGTCTTCACTGACAACCTCTCTTCCCACACCTCTTGATCAGATGGATGGCAAGACGGGGGCTGGGAGGGCAAAGTCCCTCCCACTGTCAGAGAAGATAAGGTTAGTGTCCACCTGAGGAACCTGAATACACATATGTCTATGGGACCTGATGAGATGCATCCCAGAGTCCTCAGGGAACTGGCTGATGTCATTGCCAAACCACTCTCCATGATGCTTGAAAAGTCAATGCAGTCAGATGGAGTCCCTGGTGACTGGAAAAAGGGAAACATCACACCCATTTTTAAAAAGGGTAGGAAGGAGGACCTTGTTAACTACCAACCTGTCAGCTTCACCTCTGTGCCTGGGAAGGTCATGGAACAGATCCTCCTCAAAGCTATACTAAGGCACATGGAGGACAACGAGGTGAATCAAGACAGCCAGCATGGCTTCACCAAGGGAAAGTCCTGCCTGACCAATCTAGTGGCCTTCTATGGTGGAGTGACTACTTCAGTGGACAACAGAAGAGCAATAGATGTCATCTATCTGAACTGTAAAGCCTTGACACAGTCCCCCACAACATACTTCTCTCTAAATTGAAGAGATATGGATTTGATGGGTGGACTGTTCAGTAGCTAAGGAATTGGTTGGGTGGTCACATCCAGAAGGTCAACAGCTCAATGTCCAGATGAAGATTGGTAACAAGTGGTGTGCCTCAGCGATCTATATTGGGACCAGTACTGTTTAATATCTTCATCAATGACATAGACAGTGGGATTGAGTGTACCTGCAGTAAGTATGCAGATGACACCAAACTGAATGGTGCAGCTGACACGCCTGAGGGACGGGGTGCCATCCAGAGGGGCCTGGACAAACTCGAGATGTGGGCCCAGTGTGAACATCACTAAGTTTGACAAGCTCAAGTGCAGAGTCTGGCACCTGGGTCAGGGTAAGACCCCGCTATCAATACAGGCTGGGGGATGAAGGGATTGAGAACATACCTGCCAAGAAGGACTTATGTGTACTGATGGATGGGAAGATGGACATGAGCCAACAATGTGCACTCATGGCCCTGAAAGCCATCCATATCCTGGGCTGCATCGAGGACCGTGGCCAGCAGAGTGAGGGTGGTGATTCTGCCCCTCTATTCTGCTCTGACGAGACCCCACCTGGAGTCCTGCATCCAGCTCTGGAGCCATCAGCACAGGAAAGACATGGAACTGTTGGAGTGGGTCCAGAGGAAGGCCACAGAAATGATCAGAGGGATGGAACACCTCTCCTATGGGGAAAGGTGGAGAGACATGGAGTTGTTCAGCCTGGAGAAGAGAGGGCTTCAGGGACATCTTGTTGTGGTCGTACAATACTTAAAAGGGGCTTATAAGAAAGATGAGGACAAACTTTATAATAAGGCCCATTGTGATAAGACAAGGGCTAACAGTTTTAAATTATAAGAGTGTAGATTTAGACTGGATATAAGGAAGATTTTTTGTTTCACAGTGAGTGAGCTTAAACACTGGAACAGGTTGCTCAGAGAGGTGGTAGATGGAAACATTCAAGGTCAGGCTGGACGGGGCTCTGAGCAACCTGATCTAGTTCAAGAAGTTCCTGCTCACTGCAGAAGGGGTGGACTAGATGGCCTTCAACTGTCCCTTCCAACTCAAAAAATTCTGTTTCTGTGATTCTGTGTCTTGCTATGACTAACTACTGGAAAGAATTAACTCCCGACACTGTTTAATTATTCTCTATATCTATTGCCCTTACGCATATATTTTTTTAGTCGTGTCTGTCTTCTTGAAAAGAAGATAGAAATTTGAGAAAGGAGGAAGAACACATCAATATTTTACTCCTCATGATGAAGAAAACAGTATAAAACTTGCCATAAACCCCCTTAACCTGCATTGTGGTTGAAGAAGGCTGTAACTGTCTAGCTTGGGACCAAGAAGGACGTTGGAATGGAGAGCATGATACCAGAAGAAAGGAGAATAGCTAAGAATGAGTTTTCTCATATAAAAATTTCAACCATTTTATTTCTGAAAGATTTTCTTACTATTTAGATGATTAGGACTACTTTACTGTGAAAACTAATCAGATTAAAAGTTAATTTTTGGCCTCACAAGTGTAACATGTTCCTGCCATTCTAAATATCTGAAAATATTAACTGCATAAAATACTTTCCAAGTACGTTGTGTTTATATTATAACTCATTATCCTTATGAAAGAAGCAGCAAAAGTTCATTTTCCCATTTTATGTAGAGAAAAACATGATACACCAAAGTTATATCAAGCAAGCATCAAGAGAAAAGTCTGAAGCACCCTGTACTGCTCCACTATCTTATATTGTAAACATTTTCTTTCAAGTGGACAGGTGTAGTTAGCTTATCAAAGAAACTCCCTGAAGAAGTTTAAAAAATGAAAGATGTTAACAATTTCTCCACTTTTGGCAGGGTCTGGAAAAGTCTTAAAACTTGCACTATACACTGCCTTAAGAAACATATTTCCTGAAATTTATGATGAATATCTCCTAAGCCTTCAGATACTATCAAGACAATAGAAGTCTCATTAAATGCAGTCTCTGTTGTTTAGTTTTTCCGTGATGTCATGAGGAGCTGTGGAGTTCAACAGTAAAATTCAGTAGCATTGTCATGATTCAGAATAGTAATATTCTGTGTGAAACGGACTTGTTTTTTTAGAAGACTCCCCTGCAGCTGGAATGTGCTGCTTTTCTTTCTCATATGAGTACTTAAGTCTCAGTTGGAAACTCATAGTCAATCCACAAAATTTCCTTAGGCTATTTTCTTTTTTTTTTTTTAAACTTATGTAGTGAAGAGGGAAATATTAATTCTTTTTTGCAGGTTTTAAATGAATTGTCATGAATCTAAACCTGCTTGTCTTGTTTCATTCTTTAAAAATAGCACTCTGTGTTTGTTATTTGGGGCAGTCCTTTCTCCCCCTGCTGATTTTTTCTGTTCATTGCTACCTCCATTGTGGGGTACAACTCTCTGGGGACAACATTGCAACTAAAACACTAAAACAAAGGACCATACATTTCTCTCGAAGAAAAAAAAAAAAGGTATTTTAATACATTATATTACTGTATTAATACAAATCATTATGAATGTCCAGGTTACAATTTAAACTTGTGTTACAGAGTGTATGGGTAAGAAATTCCCAGAATGGCTTTGTTATTAAACAGAAACTACATTTTGTCTTCACTTACCCAACTCAATATGGAGGGATAGGAGCAGCAAATCACGTCCACATTGAGGATGCGAAATATTCTGCTTTGTACTCACCTCATCAGATCACACCCCAGAAGTGTGCTGCCCATCTGGCACATGTATTACATTTTTAGTATATGTTGAAGGGTGAAATAGTCTCAGCAATAATCAGACTTCGCTGTAGAATTATATTCAATTAGGTTAATATCTGAAAACAAAATATGAATAGAATTTAGTTCTGTCCGTTTTATGAAGAGGAATATTCCCTTTGACACCAATTTCTGAAGAAACTGTGCTGAGGTTCCTGCCGCTATTAGTAAGGTTCTGCCTTGCCACAAGCATATATCTGCAATGAATCGTTGACAGATTGGAGCTTTTACTTGTAGCAAGTGGAAAAATTGTTACGGATAATTCTCATTCTACTTTTTCATTGCAAAGCTACATGACTGCTTACACATTAAAATGTTCTCCTCTTAATCACTCTATTTGAGAGCCCTTGAAATGTAATGGTGATGATTCCTAGCTAGCAAGCTAGATAGATGTTAATGAAAAGTGAGTCATTACAATTTAGGTATGACCAACTGCCTAACACATTCAGATAATTTGAAAGAGTGATATAGGCATGATATGTAAATCGTATTATGTCTCTAACCAGTCTGAAATAGCGCATTCTATTTTCTCAATCATATTAAGGCAAAGCATAGTCTGGAAATCCGTCTCACTGACATTTCTCTTCCTTTGTGGATCAGACATACGAATTATTTAATTATTTTAGCTTGCTGAATTAAGCGTATAATCAATACACACACACTTCTATTCAGCAGTGAATATCTATCAGGAAAAAAAATGTGAAATTACCCATTGAACTTCTTCAGAGAGAAGTTATCAATTAGTAGCATCACATTTTTCTCATACTTTATGTTTCCAGAAATGAGAGATGATTCTGTGTTCAGTCATCAGATGATATGTAATAATACTGGAGCACTATACCATATTGTCCTGTCCATATCACAGCTGGAAAATATACTGACTTGATCAAATCCAGTAAACATCTGAAAAACAACACCATCAACAGTCTAGTGAAATATACATAAGATCACTATAAAACAGCATGATTAGAATCCGATAGTGATTCTTAAGCATATATTGCCAAATAAATTACACTTTTTGCTGTGTAACACACGCTATAAATCTCTAAATTAAAAAAAATGAAAAATGGGAGAAAATACGCCTTCTCACTGCATTTTTTTAGAATAACGAATTCTATTTGACTTTTCATGTCCCTCTTAATGTGACAGGTAAATAAGGCAAAATAATTTACAGTATCATTTCTAACTACTCTAAAAGAACTTTGAGCATACCTCCTCATTGCTCTTTACATGAACATCTTATGACTTTTACTGATATCCACAAAGCTAGATACTGATTAATAAAAGTCTCCCAGAAGAATTGTTGAAAACCTGATTAAACCGATAAGTCAAACCTTTATATTGATAGGAACTTCTTTTCACAAAAACTACGTGGACAAAAGCAAAACCCTAGGTTTAACTGGAAACTAAGCCTTTATTAATAACACATTACGATCTATTTTCCTTCATGCCAGGTTTCAGCATCCATGCAGGGACAGGAATGACTCTCACACATTGATACAATGCACAGCCGATTCCCCTTTATTGTTCTGCTTGTGTGGTTATATACTTTTTTCATATCTGCACACGTGATCACGCTTATTCGGATAGGCTACAGACATAAATCACACGCTGTTCACACGCCCCATGTTCCCTTATGATAGGTAACTATGCACTAACGCCGATAGCAACAGACTGCCTCCATGTCCTTGAACACATCTTGTTTTTGCTTATCCACATCATGTTTATTCTTAGTTATCCTTTCCAGCGGCCTGTCCAGCTATGCTAACTGTTTTGCTTTAGTGGCCTAGTCATGCTAACTCTCAAACTACATCAACCCCAACATCTCCCCCTTTTTCTTTTCAAAAAAAGCTAAGCTATCTTATCATTGCCTTAAAAACATTTGCTCAATTTGTGTTAGTTGCATCACAAAAA
>Ga0065711_1051744_pt1 | contig 10254 bp, 4 predicted proteins | sample Hoacrofraction12_FD_59098 | JGI IMG/M metagenome (GOLD analysis project Ga0065711, IMG submission 59098) | Hoatzin crop microbial communities from Cojedes, Venezuela - Epithelial fraction 12 v2 (version 2) | ecosystem: Host-associated > Birds > Digestive system > Esophagus > Crop | place...
AAAAAAAAAAAAAAAAAAAAAACCACAAGAAAAAAATCCAACGTTACATATCTTCATATTTAACACGGTCCTCTTCCCTGTCCTCTGTAGCAGAACCATTTCTAGCACATCCAGGAATGCAGCTTGAGAACTGCAGATAACAGAAAAGGGGCGAATGGAGAAGAACCGGCAACTCCCGGTCTGTTTTTTATTACAGATGCATTCTCCAAGCTCGTTCAAGTTTTGTTACCTTCCTTAAACCTCTGGGTGTGGTGAATATTTCCTGAAGTACCGTGCATGTGCAATTCTTGAACATGAAGATCACCGTACCGCTGCGAGATACTATCGTTACTAAAATCTATGCAGAAGAATAAGACTAACTCGGAAATCAATCGCTACTCTTCTGACTTGAAGTGTTAAATGAATTTCCCTAAGCAATCCATCTACAAAATATATCAGTTTTACGGAATTTGGATATTAAAAATAAGTAGACAGTCATGACTTTAAAATTATCTAAACCAATTCAGTACGTAAAGGAATAATTTGCTGCTGTCAAAAGCTAATGTCACTTAATTCTTGTCTTGTTAAATCATCTGATGCCCCTTTCTTTTTTAGTTAAACAAAGATAAATAATAAAAACAATTTACAGCTAGATGATGTTAGGGGTTTGCAGCTGTTCAATGTCTTTTGGGCAGATTAGATTCTGTAATGAGAAGTTATAAGCCTCATTTTATAAAAGCTGTTGCTGTCTTGGGAAAAACATCAGTGAATAAGATTAGAAAACTCTCTTTCTTCGCGAACCTCTTACACTAGCAAGCTGATTACTTGGCATACGTTTGATACCTTCATAGCTGGAAAACAGTAATTTGTTTCAACGATTTTTCCCCATCACTCAAAGTCAAAATGTCTTCCCTAACCTTATCATCGCTCTGATTTCGCCAGTAAAAATCGGAGCGAGAAGAAACAAAGCCACACGAGCACATCTCATGTGAACTTGCACGAAGTTCACTTCCCTAAAAAGGTTCTACAGAACGAACTATAACCAACGTTCAGTGGTAACAACTCCCCAGCTGCCTGCTCCTCGTCGGACAAAAATCACAGCTTCTAAGACTAGGAATGTTTTTAGACGAAACTTATTGGAAGATTCACAACCATCATCACAGGTGACTGAATCGCCACCTTTATCGTAATTTAACATGTGCAGCTTTTCAAAATTGGGAAGAAAGTAAAATCCCTATTTATCAAGCCTATCAGCTAAGCATTCATGCTAGGGAACTTCACTAATAAAAGAGTTGTAATTAGGCCCTATGTAGGTAATTACCAAGCTCCCTATGAAATCTACCTCCTTAGACAAATCTACAAGTACTTGATCTGCTCTTTATTCTAGCGGCACAGAGAATTCAGACTACGCCGTGCCACAACCTTGTTTCCACTATCCAAACACCTCCTGTTTACCTTCACCTTCTTTTACTGAAATTCTAAACACTGTTGAACAACCACTCACGCCATCTCCTCTACAAACCCTCCTGAATGACGTCCGCTTTATTTCTACGAGAGAAATTTCTTTCCAGGAATGCTGCAACACTTGGTGATTCAAGTGCCTGGAGTCACGAAGAGGTGGCAAAAAATAACGCTGTCTTCAACAAACCTGAGAAAGCCCCGATCTGTAATTATTTAACAAACCCTGTGAAAGCCATACACAGATTGTACTAACGGGTGGGAGTCGGGTAATGAGTAGAGAGTTTGTGTTAACTCTTTGCAATCTACTGAAAACGCAGCTCTAACTTCTGGTGAACAAACTTGAAATGAACACAGGGCTTCGCCTGATCGGCCTTGTGTAAATGGCTATAAAATTTGGAACATGTGCTTAAAATCTGCTCTATCACATAGTCCAGCACCAGTGCTCTATTTTGGCTGATTCTGCTTCAGGTTATTAACGTCTCCTTTTCTTAGTTCTACCTACGGTTTGAATACGGTGTTCCTGCTTGCTTTCTGAACGTGTGTAGAATGCATTTCTCAATTAGCGCTAAACATCTGCTGTGACATGCACTGGAGGTGTTTGTATTTTAGCGCTGGGAGACACTGAAATGCAGTAAGGAAAGGATCAGTAGGATGGGAATTCATCTTCCATTACTCTTGATACTGATACACTTAAAAGATACCATCCTGATACTTGCATTTCTCTTGCTTCATTTGTTTTCTTCTCTCAAGATCCAATCTCGCATTTCTTACGCAACCCCTACTGACACCAGCCAAAGCTTTGGGTGTCCAAGGAAACTTCAAGGACCAGCGCATCAGTCATGTGTCACTGGCAGGATCTTCCACAGCACGAAAGCATTCAACTTCCCTGTCCCTCACTGCATCTTCAGGCAGCTACACATCTTTTTTTCTTAAACATTTAATGTTTAAGACTGTTATGATATTTTACACTGAACATTTGTGTGCCCTGACAAGAAGTTATCGAGCCCCGTAACAGATCCTGCTCCAAGAATGAACAGCCCGCCACTTAACAGCAAACCCCAGCGGAATCTCAGCTCCATAGAAGTCAATAAAAATTGTATTTTTGCCTTCAGAGCAGCCAGGATTTCACCCTAGAGTCCCCAAAAGCTCATCCGCAGAGAGGAGCTCGCCCAACAGCCGTCTCTTCCCGACGGAGATCCCAGGCTGCTGCTGCTTGTTCAATTCGGGATGGGTCACCGTGCTCAGATCTAGAAATACAGCTTGGAGCTACGCTGCAGCCCAGAACCAAAGGGGGAAAGGAGATGCTGTCACCGATACGGAGCTAGGCCCGCTGCGCCCTTTCAAAACCTCTCCGCTGCCTTCTGGGGCAACCGACCAGTCTCTGCAGCAGACACGGAACACAGCAAGGATCCAAAGACAGGATCACAGACAAAACCACCAAACCGCTTGCACGTCAGCAACCGAAGCGCCGGTAAAATTGTGTTCACTCCCTGCATTGAAAAAGCTTTGAAATATTTCCATCTTTCTAAAGGTGATTTCCAGTTCAGAGTTTGGGAAGCAGATTCCAATAAAGAAATGGAATACGAATTCTGGAAGCAAGGACAACATCATTCGCTGTTTGTGGTGCGCACCTGAAACCAACACTGGCGTCTCCTCGCTTTCCTTACACAAAAGCTGAAAAATGTTGATTGCTTAAGTGAGGTTTCCGTCAACTTTCACTTTATGTGAAAAGATGTAGCCCAAATAAAGCCTTTCTGAGTGGCAGACTGCCACACAACAGCTGTCAGATCATTAACTATTTCAGCACTGTTCTTTATCGCCATAATTAATGGCACTCTGGGAGAACGGAACAGGAAATTAAAGAGATAAAATTTCCTTCTAATGAAAAGAAGTCACAGACATGAAAGACTACTGTATGGAAAAAGGGGCTTCCCTCTACAGTACCAGGAAAACCTGCAACCTGATGGAAAGGCATCTGCAAGCACCACAGTAGAGACGTTGAAAAGGTAAGAAATCTTTTTGTTATAGTTACAGTTAAATTTGCCAGAATGAAGGAATAAAGATACGCGTTCTTCCCCGAAAAACAAACAGAGCTCTGTTCCACTACGCCTTTCGGTAAAGCAAAAGCCCCACTGAAAATCACACAGGCTGTGGAATAGCTTCAACGTGCAATTCCATATCTCAGCGTGAACGGCATCTTTAAAATCATGACAGTTTCATCTTTTCGATCCTAAAGCACTTCATAGCTACAGCTCAGAAATACAAGGACAGAGAAGACTCGGAGCGACTGAAGCTGAAATCTGCTACTTCGGAATCCAAAGTTTGTTTACACCATTAGAAGGCACTCAAATATATATCCCCATAAATGACAAGGTCCCAGCAGCAAATTAACAGGAACAATTTTCCCATCTCAGGAGCTGTCAAGATGGGCTCTGTTAGCCAATTTATCTTACTCTCGCACATCTCTGGTGCTTGTCAATCAATATGTGAAACATTTGGTGCTGATTGCCATTTTTCTATCCACTTCCTTTTGCCTCTCGTACCAGGCAATTTACTGCAAGTCAATCAAGGTTGCAGCAGACCTTGTTTAAATAAAACACTGTTGAGTTCTTTTCACACCAACAATTTCAAAACCAGAATGAGCTGTAGCTTTTCACATTTACATTTATACTGCTTTCTCTGTTTTTCCCAAATGCTGCGCTCAAGCTATAAGTCATAACTAAACTCAGCCGAAGGCTTACGGAGAAGCCAGCCAGGGAAGACGAACGGAACGTAAGCGTACACCCTTCCCCTGTCACTAATTCAGCCTATCGCTGGAGACAGGGAACATTAAAAAGCACTTCGGTAATGTGGGATTGCTCCTGTTCCGTGCTTGCTTGCAGTCAGGTCTCCACACCGTAAAACCAACTTTTAACCTGTCTGAACTTCTTACCTCTGGATAATTGTCTCAAACGTTCATTTACGCTGCAACTGCAAGGTAAGGAGACCAACTACTGCATTTACAACTGCATGTCACGAACAAAGCATGGAGCAAGTAAATTCTCCCAAGTAAAAACCTGATCCTGTGTCAAACACGCTGAGAGCTTCCCTCTCACAGCGCACAGCAGCCCCAGGCCGGCGGCCCTGCCGTGGCGTCGCCTGCCAGCGCTGCGGGAACTGCCTCCTTCGCAGCACATCGCAGTGCTGATGCACACCTCAGACTACGTACGCTTACGGTACGTAACACCTAGAAAACGGCATTTTTAACACTTTGATTCCTTGTTGCACAGTAAGGCTTGGTCTTGCAAACGATACCCACGCAACTTCTCTGCTGCGCACAACGCTTGTTCAGGTTCACCGCGACAAAATTAACCACGCGACCCTTCACGACAACAGAGCACAGAACTACTGTCTTCCGAGTTAGAACGGCAATGAAATACCCGCAGCACGCCTTTCTGTGCTACAACTATACAGCCTGACAACAATTTATTGTTTAACCGCACTATTTATTAGATCCACGAACACTAAATCCTATGACGTACCACAGCAACGAAAGAAAATGCAAGTCAGATCAAGCCCTAAGATCTCACAAGTAATAATCTCATCAGAGTAACAGAGGATATATTCCTTCAATAACAGAGACAAAGAAAGCGGCTGTGTTTCTGTTCTTATTAATAAGGTTATCCATTCCTCCTCTTTTTAATTTTAAACCATGCAAAGGTGTCAGACATTCCCTGTCCCAAGCTCAATAATGTATACAAATGCTATATATTTTATATATTATTTCCTAGAGCATATATTTGATATTCTAGTGTATATATGATACACATATTATTTTCTAGTGCATATGTTAGAAAATAAATGTCTATATATATGATAGAAAATAAATGGCATTTGAAAGAGACAAAAACTTATCTATTCCTTCTCTGGTCAACAATTTACAGCTACCATAAAAGTATAAAAAGAGCTCAGGCTATTAAAAAGGATGCCTGAGGTAAGAGTCTCAATTTTGCCTGTAGTTAACACCTTGCAAAATTTCATGACAGGAACGTCCCTGTTAATTTTCTAGTACTTTAATATGAGACCTAATATCTTCTCAATCTATAGCACATACGATGAAACACATAAAACCCCTGTAACAGAGTCAAAGACTGAAAAACAGAATCATAGACTGGTAAGGGTTGGAAGGGACCTTAAAGCTCATCTGGTTCCAAACCCCCTGCCATGAGCAGGAACATCTTCCACCAGACCAGAGTGCTCAGAGCTCCATCCAACCTGGCATTGAACCCTGCCAGGGAGGGGGCAGCCACAGCTTCTCTGGGCAACCTGGGCCAGGGTCTCACCACCCTCATGGTGAAGAATTTCTTCCTAATATCTAATCTGAATCTGCCCTCTTTTAGTTTAGAGCCATTCCCCCTTGTCCTATCACTAAAAGCAAGCATACTATAAGGCATTTACAACCACCAGTCCTATCCCGCACGGTATTTAAAAATCCTTACATTACGCCAACATAATGCATGGTCCAACTCAAATGGGTTGTATTTCACTCTTTCACTGTGCTGTATACCACAGCTGTACATATTATATGAATACATACAAATATATACGTGCACACACACAAATGTATGTGTATGCACACCAGGATACGTGGCTTCCTAACCCCTACTAAGAGCTGACCTTTGAGTTCTTTTCAGAAAAAAATTCTCACTACGAGCAGGAAGACGTATGTTCTATTTTATACTGAGGTCACTACGAAGAAAACAAAACAGCAAGCTAGAGAGAAGAAAAAGTATTTCCTGCAAGGCAAAACCAGTTGGCCCGATTCACGCCAAGATGATGTAAGCCCATGCTTCAGTAACAATAGCCAGTAGCCCACAGCAAAAATTCTCATAAAGGTCGTATAACAATTCCAGATTCCTAGCTTAGGCTTAACTGACGACACAAGATAACGGGTGATTTTCTTGCCTAGCCTCCAAAACGATGCCTCCTACACTACAGCACAAAGAATCACACTTATGTAACATTTATTTTACCATTTTCAATGATAGGAAAACACTTATGCATTAGGAAATTTTCCATTCATTCCACCTTACATATCTAAAACATCCCTGAATGCAAAAATGCTATTTTAATCCTCGGAAAGCTCTAGGCTTATTAAAACCTGAACTTTGCCGCTGGCCAAGGCATGCACGGTGTTCTTACAGTCCTCTCGGCTCGGTGGAAGTTACTCCGAGCTTGCAGAAAGCTGATGTCGGGAATGTAGGTTTACAGCTGGGCTCTGGCAATTTACTGGGAAAGCACTTCCTCCAAAATAAACACAAAAACAACAAGCAAAATCCCCTACGCTTGTTCATGAGCTGTTTCTCCTTGCTCGTAGCAAAGATGGTCTTCTCCGCACTAACGTGTTTTTCCCAACACACCCATTTCTTGGCATACGCTTTCTGATTAGGAGTGTGAACAGGAACATAAAACGCTTCTGCCGTAGGGAGAAGCAATCAGTGATGGGTGAAGGTATAGGACAGCCGAGTGCCCTAAGACCGTTAGCAGCCCGTCCCCTTGCCACCCGCCCCCACACCAGGTCCTCTGGCCCCCAGACCTCTGCAGGCTCTCCAGTGCCTACAAAGACTGAACACAACCTTTGACGGGTGTTAGGGGAACGTACACCACGTTCGCAGGACGGGGAGGACCGATGGAGAAGCAGCGCACGCAGCCTGACAGATCACCTGCCAGAGGGTTACACAGCAAGAGCTGGTTACAATTCCCTCTGAAAAGTCAGCCACCTGCTTCACTACCCTCACTGTCAGCCCAGAGTCCAGGATTTCTGTCCACTCCCACCCTCTTTCTTTTTCCCCAATACCAGGGTCTTTAAAGCTTGTACCTTAATTTTATCCCGAACCTGCAATTTCAGCTGCCGAGAGAATTGCACTTTCCTGTCTCTCTGCAGCCCCAGGGACTAATTGAGAAGATTACCTGAAGGCTTTGGGTCTAAACGCTCAAGGAAGAAAAAAACCTGCTCAAAGCGATTTCTGCAAGGAAGAATGACAGCAACAACCAGGAGATCTTTCTGTCACCGGAGGTCTCTGTGTTAGAAATGATGGGTGTGCTGCGTCTGATCGTGTGCTGGGGGAATCAGTAATAAGACAGTGAGTTTCAGTGATCTCTTTTATTGCGGTGCACAGAAATCTAATTGATGGATAAGGAGCTTGTTTTCACTGCAAATCACAGAACTAAAAGGGAGTCTTGATATAAAATTATTATAATCTAAGCAGGGGTCAAGTTTCTTCTGTGTTTGCTAACTTGCCACGGTGAACAGATGAAATCTGTTCAAGACGTAAGGCTGGAGCTAGTGCCTCTCTCCAGCCATTGGCCAGATCCTGTTAAAGTGGTACTGAGGACTAAACGGACTAGATGCGTAAGAAAAAGTCAAAGCCAATTTTAAAAGATGCCGTTTTACCTCCACCCAATGGAATGAAAACTAGAAACTCCACACTCCTTTTCTATCGAAGTCACGACCCCACCAACGACTGCTGCACAGAGCTGTTCCAGCAAGGCCGGAGAACAGAAATCACACATCGCCGTCCAGTCCACCTGGGGCTCTTGTTCCTAAACACTTCGGTAAACGGGCCTGTTTTGTTAACTCCAACAGATAATTACCAAGTGCAATAAAAAATTCAAATTATGTTAATTGGCCAGAGAACAACGGCTGTTTCTGAAATCGCTGGCAATTACTAGACATAATGGTTCTCAATTAAGCTGGATGGTATTTTCAATTGTTCATAATTCACTATTTTAAAAGTATCATAAAAATATATAGATGTGAGCTGTTAATAAAACTTTCAGACTAACAGTGTAGCTGTTTGTCACAGAAAGTAATGCCTGTTTTATTTTGACAGTGACTTTTCTCTTGTGAATGACACGTTAAGATATTGCCAGTGACGGGAAGGCGACTACAGGGGATTTCTATCTCGCGGTGCTCCTCAGCGCAAGAGGAGCTCCAGTCCTTTCCCCAGCAACTTCCAGTTTCCCTCCGGAATACACTCAGCAATCAGGCACGTCTCTGCCAATCCTATTTTTAGATACTGCAGCTCACTCCACAACTTTAATGCGTATGTGGATGTGCACCGGGGGACTCGCTTGTCCACTTTCAGGTTTTTTACTTCGAATATTTTTTGAGGGAATAAAATAGACCAAAAGAAAAAGGAACAGAAAAATTACGGCCTAAAATAAAACCCAGAAATCCTAAGCATCGTTCAGCTATAAGCTCGATGCACTGTACATTTCCACCCAACCAAATAGAACAAACACCTTTAATAAATGAAGCCGCTGAGGAAAGATCAATGGGCAGTAATTGCTATCCACACTTCCACTAACAGTCCCACTCACTTCTCCACCACGTGTGTCACCTCGCATCAGGAAAACGGCACACGGAGCAACGGCTGAGTTTGCCCTGTAACTTTACTGCGTATGATTAATGACCAATTTACTGGAGACATGCCTGAACACCCTAAGTAGATCTATTGAAACACACATGTGTGCACGCGTGTTTTATTTATTTCAACATCAACCACACCTTAAAAAAACCCACTTTTTTCTGATCCAGTTTCAATCTTCCTCCCGCCAAGAACCAAAACTTCTTTTGTTTTTATTCAGATGCATTTGCATGCATATTCCACAGCGAGTAAATCATCCAAGAACAGTTCCTAGCTGTAGAAGTTTACATTTTCATATTTAAACAGCAACTCAAAGACCTGAGTGCAACACCGTGAATCAACAGTGAAGACAGTCGTCCATTACCCGGACCTTCGGATCCGGTGAGAGTCTGTATTGCTCTGACCTCATTAAAACGGTGCGAACCGGGCACTAACATAAATCTGTCTCTCTAAATACTTTCCCCTTTAATATTGTAACAGTTCCACACAAAGGGAAAGGTTAAAGCCAATTAAAAGAGATACAAATACCATTATTATTGTCCTGACAAACTGTTAGTTATTGGATTTGGCCATGCCACTTTAGAAAGCCATTACTCCTGTTTCTGAATGAATTAGTAATGACACCGCTTATCGACTTTCCTTGGGGTTTTTTGTTTTGTTGGAGGGAGTGGTGTGCTGGTGGTTTTTTTTTTTTAATCCCTGCATTTTTATTCCTTTTTCTTTTTCACTACTTACTTCTAATCTCAAACTTAAAGCTAAAGCAAATCTCAAGTGTCGCAGCTGGACAAAGATATCTACCTAAAGACTACACCGTAATCCTAACTTCATTCCAAATGGGACAAAAAGATTCTGAATTCATTCCTATGCAGTAAAACCTTGTTTTTCTATCTCATTATCATCATCATACAATACAGACAGATGCTTCACAGTATCTAGTGCTGAAGAAACTTGAGAAAATTGAAACAAAAATCCTGACAAATGAGAATCTAACGCACTGCAAAGATCTTGCTTTCCTGTAGCGCGTCTAGCAAAACGCACACACCCCAACATCCCCCTCGCCCCAAGCCAAACAAAAACTTCAGTGAAGAGCTACCATTTTTACACTGCTTCACACTGTTTGGCACCGTGAGCAGCAGTCATTATTTTACTTAAAAAAACAAAAAAAAAGAAAAAGAAAAAAAAAAAGGGGGTAAGAGTGAAAGTCTCCCAGAATTCCCATCGACCTCCGTAGCTGCTACGCACACACAACTCCGAACAGAATATTACCATTAACGTTATAATCATAGTAAACAAGCATCTGGCTGTCATTTAAAATACAGCTTTTCTCTACTGATAATAAGCAGCGTTTTCTGCTAATTTCTGTTATCTGTAAATCTCTCTTGGCATTCCAGCTCTGCACTTAACG
>Ga0065711_1051746_pt1 | contig 10254 bp, 10 predicted proteins | sample Hoacrofraction12_FD_59098 | JGI IMG/M metagenome (GOLD analysis project Ga0065711, IMG submission 59098) | Hoatzin crop microbial communities from Cojedes, Venezuela - Epithelial fraction 12 v2 (version 2) | ecosystem: Host-associated > Birds > Digestive system > Esophagus > Crop | place...
AACGAGTTGCAGTAGTTTTGCCTATATATGGGTTGGGGGTTTAACCATTCAGATGCTGTAATAGTTTTGCTATATAAACCTTGTTTTTGCTGACTAATAAAGGTGAACGATCATACTCATATTGGGGTCATATCGTTACAACGGATCCGTAACCCACGCCAACATTAATCTTTCATACCACAAGGCAGTCTCCATCACTTGAGTGTTTTGGTCCAAGGAGTATGCAGTACTCCAGACAAAGACAGACAGATCCTATTGCAAGTGAAATCCTCCACTGCTCATTGCTGTTTTCTGTGTGAGAGGACATGCATAGTGGCAGCACTGCAAGTTGTCAAGGCTAACGCAGAATCTGTGGTCTTGAGGGTTTATTTAAGATACAGTTAACATACAGCCTTTGTGGCTTAAAAGCTTATTTGTTAGCTTTGTTCCCTTATGAGCTATCAGTATAATATATGAATCCATGATTCTTCCCCTATGGGCTGCAGATCCCTGGAGATCCTGCCTGTAAGAGGTCCCGGCAAGTATTGTCAGGAGGCTCAGTTCACATCACTACCCATCCACTGGAAAAATATCCACCACTGGAGATGGCTAACGTTGAACAATTACAATAGTTCTGGTTTAGAGAAAAAAAGTTGTTTGTATTTAAATGCTACTGCTACATCTCTTCCATTCCTGTTACTGCTTCCCTTTGCTTTGAACAGAATGCACATTTCTCCTCAATAGTATACGCATATTCCTGTAAGGAAGCACACACTGCACTACCTCACTAAAGATCATGCAACAGGTGGGTATGACAGATGGGGGACAACAAGGTAACAGTAAGATAATTAGGATTAGAACCACAAACAGTGGTGGTGGCAGACATTATGAGAGACATTTGCATGAAAATTGGATCTTTGCTTATGAAAACTTCCTTTCTTCCTCCTCACCAGAAAAACATGTTGCTTTGACATCACAGTTGGTTGCTATGGAAATACTGATGCTACCAAAGATAGGATTGAGCTGGAGGGCTATAAAAAGTCCTGGAGACCCAGCTGAGTCCATATGCATTTGGGAAAGGCCAGCACAGCATTTATTTTTGGCAGTGGAACAGCAGCCAACTACTGTGACAGAATGTCACACCAAAAGTGAATAAGGGGACATCACAATACAACAGAGTGCCATGATGCTGGGGGGGAGGGGGATAGTTAGGAGTGGGGGGAAACTAGAGTACTTAAACCAGTACCACCCTGGCGATAAAGAACAAAGCTCCCAAAAAAGGAAACAAGTTTTAGAAAGAGGAAATGCTAGAAACAGAACTTTTCTGTTCCCTGAAAGACGTCATAGCCTTTAACAACCTTGTGAGATATGTTTCCTAGTTAATTTTAAATCCCAATAAGCACAGAATCATAGAATCATTTAGGTTGGAAAAGACATTTAAGATCATCAAGTTCAACCGTCAACCTAACACTGCCAAGCCCACCACTAAACCATGTCCCTAAGCACCACATCTACACATCTTTTAAATGCCTCCAGGGGTGGTGACTCCACAACTTCCCTGGGCAGCCTGTTCCAATGCTTAATAATTCTTTCAGTGAAGAAATTTTTCCTTTCCAATTTAAACTTCCCCTGACGCAACAGAAGCCATTTCGTCTCTCCCTATCACTTGTTACTTGGGAGAAGAGACTGACACCCACCTTGCTACAACCTCTTTCAGGTAGTTGTGGAGAGTGATAAGGTCTCCCCTCAGCCTCCTTTTCTCCAGACTAAACAGCCCCAGTTCCCTCAGCCGCTCCTCATAAGACTTGTTCTCCAGACCCTTCACCAGGCTCGTTGCTCTTCTTTGGACGTGCTCCAGCACCTCAATGACCTTCTTGTAGTGAGGGGCCCAAAACTGAACACAGTATTTGAGTATTCGCATCCCGTAATCAAACACACATGCTCATCGTGCCTGTTTACTGTGGCTTTTGAGCACAGTTACCCACTTTGCAGACAGAAATGGATGTCCCTGCGTGTCTTGCAAGAGACGTTGAGAATGGTGACTCACAATTTAATACTTGTTTCCTATCCCTCCCTCCCCCTGGAAGCAAGTGCTTTGGGAAAGCAGCATGATGGCTGACTGTCTGCCATCTGTATTTTGGTAAATACAGAGCTGTGTGTAGTGCTTTGCTTCCTGCATCCTTAGAAATAACTGCCCAGGGATCATGCATCCCTCTTCTTACCTTATGCTAGAGACTGGGATGTTCCCATCTGACAAGAAAATGAGTCACACTGCTTCCTACAGAGGCAGTTTCTTTATCCCTAGCCCCGCAAAAGCCAAATGCCACTGGCAATCATTAGCCACAGATGTGCTGCCGTAATGATTTGGGTGGGAGAGACAGACACACAGTTTATTATTTCTGTCTCAGAATTGCACTGATTCATTCAGAATGAAGAATGGAGTTGCCTGATTTAAGCAGGAACCTGTCTGACTGAGGCAGAGTGAGAAATTGGTCAGAAATGAAGCTGTAAGTTGCTGTGTTTTCTTTCTCCTCTCCTCCCTGTCCTGTTGACCTATGAAGTCATACAGTGCAAGTTCATCTATTGCTTGGTCCCATTTGCTATCAAGTCTGCTTGCCTTTTAGGTGATGCACAGACGATAGATCATGGGACAGCAATTTTTAGAGCATACCTGTTTCAGCAGGAGCAGTAGAATTGCCAGCTGAAGAGCATTAAGAGTGTAGCATCTCCCCTACCCCTGATCTGGCTGGTCTGTCTCCTCTAAGGCTAGGCTCAGTTGCTCCAGGGAAAGGTGCAGGGAAACCCAACCGTTGTGAGCAGACAATTCAGCTTCCTGACACAGCACCGAGCAACTCTGCCTGTCCTGGCAGAAGCAAACTGCACGCTCAGGTTTGCTAAGTCCACGCAAAGAAGTCCCTAAACACCCACCAAAGCCAAGCACAGGGTCCCCTTTTGGGGGTAACTCTGTGTGGGTGCACCCTACAAAGGACTGCTCTCTCCTCTCGTAGCAGCCCCCTCGTGTCCCCACACTGCCTAGTTCCACGGCAAGGAGGAAGTGTGTATTGGACATGTAACGGGATGCTGTTCCCAGCCAAGGAAGCGCTTGCGACTCCACCCATGCATCTCTCAGGCCAGAGTTTTATTTTGTAGCAAAGCACTAAACAAAATGCTTCTTCTGTCCATTCCGGATTCCTGCTCCCCAAATCTTCCTCAACTTCGCCTTGTAGCTTCTCCTGTCCTTAGACAGGTAAGTAAGCCACCTTTGGAGCTGCTAATTGAACAGAGCTCCAAGCTTTGGCCAGAAGGAGGCAGATCCTTTTGTCTTAGAGTCATACAGGTATATACAGAGCAGACAGATGAGGACACACGGTTAAGTAGGCTTATGGCACTGTGATCCAAGCTGAGATAGGACTGAAGGATACTAATTTAGGGACCTACAATCAATTCCCCGCAGCAATCTTAGCTTGACAGCAATACAAAAGCCCCACATTTGCATCACCAAGTCTTTATCTCTTAGACTTTACTACTGATACACTATAATTAGGTTCTTTTATTTACCACAGAAACCCCCTGTTTTTACTGAACTCTGCAGCAATGAAAAATACATACTGTTCTTTATGTAATGGCCACGTTGCTATTGCTTCTGCAATTTGTTTTACGCAAAAATCTCACCAAGCTTTACCAGTAGTAGTGAAGTGAGCCTCACACCCTAGCTCCTCTAAGAATCAGAAAGTATGTTAATTTCATCTTACAGTTATTCTACTCTGCTGTTCACAAGCAATTAAGTTATAGCCAAAAATCATTCAGCAACTCAAGAGTCGCAAGTTAAGAGGACCCTTAATTTAGGTCCTTGGATGAGAAGCATTCTTCTTCTACAGCTTGCTCTGTCATGGCCGTAATGACATAAAGCTTTACAAAGGTAAATATCTAGACAGGAAATCTGATAGCACACAAGTACTCAGTGGGATAGTTTACCAGGCAGAGCACTAAACAATGCTGACAGTTTCACCACAGAGAGCCAAATGCACCCTGCCAGGCTCTGTTTAAGTGATTAGCGCTATATTTCATAATGCATAGACCCCAACATTGTGATGTTGAAATGTGACAAGTGGTATTTGCTTGACAGGCAAGACTGATCTCCAGATGAACCTTTAACTAAAAATGGAAATTACGTGCAAAATAAACTAACAAAAACCTCCACCAATTTTGTACTTAAAGCCTGAAACATGCTCTGTGCTTCACCAGTCTTTCACTGCCAGCGACCAGGGTTTACCAGATTTTAAATCCCACACTGTCCTGTCAGCATGCAAGACTTCCCACCTTGAATCAGATTCCCCACCCACCTCTTAAGTGTGTAACACAATACTTGAGGTACTTGGGACAAGCACTTACCATTGTGCTTATGTGTCATGTTTTTTTATCATTGTGCCAGGTCATATGAAAACAAAGTAATTTTAAGTACAGTGGGTGTAATCATTACAAAAATAGTTGAATGGGCTATTATAGGCAGAGGACTTTGTTGTGAAGTAAACGTGCTCTTGAGATATATTGTAGGATGCTACTAAATTTTAGGTATTTTTCCCAATCTGAATGCGTGGGAATATGTGTGCATTGGTTTTTAAAAAAATAAATTGAAAATGCTTTGCAGCCCACCTCCTGATGTCTCATTGACCACAGATGAAGAACTGCTGTTCTCTATCAAACCACACCATTTTTTAGAACCCATTTCGAATTTCTATTCTTACTTAAAAATCTGTAAAGATAGCAACTCGTAACAGATAAAATACCATAAGCCGTCAGGCTGCTTGAAAATAATGGTAAGTATGGCACAGTCAGTCTCCTAGGGATTTTCAGCCAATCTTACTAATCTGCTGTGTTATGCAACTTTTTTAGATAAGTCTATACCAGCAACAGATTGTTCAGCTTCAGAATTGATAACAAAATAATTCCATGAATTATTTTCAGCTTCTGAATCTGTTCTAATTTTCCTTGTCCTGGTCATGCACTCAGATGTATAAAGTTCATTTTTTCACGTTTTTCTATGATTTTGAGCAAGATGCAAGGAGCTGCATCAGCCAGCTGATATACTCATTTAAGTCTACCAACAGTATCTATCATTTTCAATACTGGATGTGACTGATGGGGATGGGATGGGCACATACAGCAGCTCGGGATGGGTCAGGAAGATACGTTCTAACAAGCATACTGCTGGCTGACCTGGTGATATTTGTCTCAGAATCTGCTACTGGCTCATCTCTTCTATCAGTCGAGTATTCAGATAGCCCAGAATCATCCACTCCAGTCCAGTCTCATGGCCTCTCACCTGATACAGCCACAGGTGGTCACATCCTCACAAATACTTGAATTCTAACTGAGCCCTCGTAATTGAAAATGGTACACAGAGCACTCTCAGTCCTTTCTCCTGACAAGCCCTGTTCTTCTGGACTGGTCCGTGCTTGCTTGCTCTTCTTGTACTTCTGTTGTGCCTTCACTGATCTATGTCCAAAATACAACTTCTCTGCCTCTTCCTTCTGGATATAGTCATTGCTCTTCTGCTGTTCAGCCCAGTAATTTCTCATCATATGATCAAAGGAATCAGGGCTGTCACAGGATATTTTGGCTGCCAGTTTAGTGTTGCTCTCTCTCCCGACAATTAGCCACAGGAACAGGCTATGAAAATGCGTAGGAAAAGCATGGTTAATTCCCCTTTGCATTCCTTGTTGGCAATGACAGTTTGTGCACCTGTCCGAAGCCTTCTAGTAAGAGCTCATCTTTACAGTAGAAAAATGGAGGATGAAGTGGTGAAGCTTTGTCTCCTTTCTTAATCTGTAGCAAGCTTGCAGCCTTTTTTTTTCTACCTGATTCACACTCCAGACCCATAAGCTGGGAGAAACAGATACAGTGGCCTTATGATGGGTGTGAAATCTCTGATCCAGACCATCAGACTGTATTGACAGATGGAGCATATACAGTCACGCGTATTTATCATTACCAAGCAAGACCTGCATTGCATTGCCAGGATCACAAATTATTTATTGTTTTTGGATGTATCTTTGGCCATACTTCTCCAAGTACTTTTTTTGTGCCTTGGAGTCCACTGTTCTGTTTTATTTTCCTCTCTTTCTTATGTCTCTGTTTTGAAAATAAGGTCATACAGAAAAGTTGTGAAGACATCTACATCCATACACCAGTCTTTGCATCTCTTTTTCAATTTGTTTGCTTATCTTGTCTATGGCTACTGTGCGTGTGAGACTGACAAGCTGTTCCATGGCACTACAACTGTACTTTACTTTGTCATCCTTTTGTTATCTGTGGACGGCCTCCACGGATAATTTATGTCTTCCTGTGGATCAAAAAAAATTCCAGAAGTGATGTTTATGTCAGAACATCCTTGACATCTTCCAATTCCTTTATGTTGTGGCCTACCCATTGGGTGACACTGTAAAGGAGAGGCCCTTTGAACTGTATAATCATCAGTCTATGAATTTACTGACATAACTGAACATGAGTAACAGTTTCAGATTTTTTTTTAGACTATGTATTTCAGATTGTATCTTCAATATTGCTTGAATCTTTGCATCCTCAACCAAATTTCCCTTTCAGAACAGTCTCACCCTCCAAATGAAGTGATTTCATTCTTTGAAATTGATATTCAGCCTTGTTTGGTTTAAGTTTACCAAGCTTTTACAAATTCAAGTTCTGTTCTCTCCTATTCTTTAGGTAAGGGTCCCTGCTGCCCAGCCTGTTAGGCCATCAATGTAGATTTTCGTCTTTGCTAGACATAGTGCTTGGGCCCATTATACTTCAGTCAGAAGAACTGTGCTGAATATAGTAGAAAAGGCCATTTAAGAATGCAGCCAAATGTTTGGACTTTATGAACTTAGAGGTCTTTTCCAACCTATGATTCTATGATTCTAAATGCTGCTCTCAAAGTGTGGACCTTGGAGCACATTGTGTTCAAGGAGATCTGTTAAAAACCTGCCATTACATTTAATTTACTTAAGAATTTGGCTCATACCATCTCAGAATGGATTTTATGTCTTATGGACAAGGGAAAGCTTTCCCTTTCATGTTTTTATTTAGCTCCTTTGAGTTCACACACAGTCCTCTGTGTGCTCTCTCCCTGATCACTATGGAGTCAATTCAGTCTATTAGTTCTTTTATTCTTCATCATGTTGTGCAACTTTCCTTCTAGCCTCCTTTTTATAACTTCCAGAAATTGTCATGTAGCACAGCCTGCAAGCACTGCATTTGCTATTGGGTGCTGCAGGGAACTTCCCGTCTAGCCCATGAGTCTGTTTAACACCCATATGTGTGGCTACAGATTGTCCTTCTGAAGCAGTGCCATGTAGACTCTTGATCAGACTGAGGAACACACACATTTGACTCTCCACACTAGATGACTTACATCTCAACATTCTAACATTTTTCCTTTGTATTTGAATGTCAGGGTCTCTCCCAGCTTGGGCACTGTTCTTCCTAATACCAGTTCTTTGCAGGTATGTTTTTAACTCTTCCATTTTGACACGCGCCTTATGCTGACTGTGCTATTGCCAGTGATGGGCAGTTTGTGACTCTTAATTGGAAAATCCTTTTCAGTTTGCTTCATTGTGTTACAATCCTAAAAACATCTCCTCCTCATCACAGAAGGAATTCCTTTACTCGCTCACTATGCACATTTTCCTGCATTTTGTAAATATTTTAACAGTGGCCTGGTTCTGTTATAAGTTCTACATATTTCTTGCATCATTTGTGCTGATTGCCACACCACTGCTATTGTTTTCTGCTCTTCATTTTTCTGCCCTCCACCAAATTTCATTCTGTTGACTTTTGCCTAACCAATACAGCTATGTGCACTGAGTGATCTCTTCAGCACCTTTATGATGGACGTGTATTTGCATTTGATCTTTTGACTTAGTGTATTCATACTGACCTTTCCGAGTGTCAGACTCACCAAAGTAGCTGTTCATGAACTTTTTTATTGCTGTGCTTTGTGACCATCTGGTCAGTAAACTTCTTAATGTCCCTTATTGATAGAAATAACTCTTAGCACTGGACAACTCCCTGCACTGTTTTCCCTTCACTCCATGCTTTCACCCTGAGCCCTTCCCTGCTAAATGACATTTTTTGCAAGAATACATGATCCCCTGGCACTTCCAGACTTTCCACAAAATGCCCTGCCTTACCCTCCCCCTGCCCTTCACATAGCGTGATGGCCTCACTTCGCACTTCTAGATCTGCGCTGTTGAGCAGTCTTTTCTATTCCAGTTTAATTGTCCTAGTAACTTTAAATTTCCATTTCACACTTTTCCAGATGTCTTTAGTGTCTTTTTCCAGGTCTCTCACATTTTGTACTGCTGTTTTCTTGATGAGTAAGGCAGGTTTCAAGATAAATCCCTCAAGACAAATGAAAACTATCCACAGAATAAGATATTTTTTAAAAAAAAATCTGCTCTCCTCTAGATGTAGGCTGTCACCATGCACTGTCCCTGCACTCCTTGGTTTGACATTTCGCAGCCTGGTGTGCTGAGAGACACGCTGCACAGAACACTTCTTGAAGCCTGCCCATATGCCACAGCTGGATCTCTGCACAACATTTTATCAAACATGTGCATATCATTAAGTTTCAGGTTTCAGTGCAAACCCACAGCTTCACTAGATTCGTTGAAACCTGCTGTCCTTCAGAAGCTTTTGGATGAGGCTTGACCAGAGTGGAGTGACTTCAGATGGAAGTAATGAAAAATTTGGAAGTTTTGCTTGGATTCACCCATAATTTGAAACCAAAAATCTCAATTCTAAGATGAATCTGGAAGGATTTAAGACTTTTTTTTTTACTCACTCTTGAATTATTTAATGCACAGTAATCCAAATTAATGTGACAGTCAGGATTTCCACTAATGGAATAACATTTGAAAGTTCATAAAGTATATGCCACCTTAATTCTGCTCTCCTTGTGTAGCTCCAGATCACTGTATAAGCAAATATAACCATATACATTTTTCAGCAATATTTTATAATGAAGTTCTAAGCTGACATGTTCACAGTGCAAGAAACTGTTACTGTTAAATGACTGTGATCCTACCTTTTCAGACAGACTATCTGGACTGGCCTTTGCAATATTGTGCTCAGCCAATTCATCTTACTGAAACAAATCTGCACTCACTCAGTGACACATTCACAGATTATGGACCCCTTATAGACAAGAGAGAAGAAAAAAATGAGTTCAGCTTTGCCCCTTTTCTCTACATTTGTTGTATCAAAAAGGTGTATGTAGCAGAGGATCCCATGAATAAAACCTTCATCCAGTGCCATCCTGCCCTCTGCTTAAAGTCACTATCCACATGGTCATGGATAAGGGCTCCAGGAAGAATTGCTGCCATTCTGAACACAGTTTACATCAAAAGATTTCCGCATGGCTGAAAATTTTCACTGCTCCAAGAATTTAATCGTAACACAAGCATGGATCTGTCAAACCAGCTCTGCCTCTCCTTTAGCATACTAGCATCCAAACACCAATCATGGAATAATACAAGCCAGTGTCAACAAAACTCAGATGTGAAGAACTAGCCTTCCTTCCCCCATTCCTGGCCTGCAGCCATGCTACCACCGGCTATGATCTTGTCACACAGCATCCTGTAAACTCAGGAGGGTCAGCTGGGGTGCTAGCTTACATGAAACTCAACTGCTGAGGGGCCAGAAGGGTGTTCCAGTGGCAACTGGTTATTTTCCGGGCTCAGCCTGTGTTTCCATTCCCTGTGAACTTCACTCTCCATGATGTGGTTTCAACCCAAGTACTACCAAACTAAACAACACTGAGGGCAGTCTTCTAGCCGAGCTGAGCTGGGTGATGTGGGGCTACTAGAAATCTCACGCCACCCTTCCCAGTGGAGAAGGTTAGCTCTGGGGTGTGACTGGTCCCACTCTAGATGATGGCTGCTACTTCCTGCTGTCTCACCTGCTCTGACAGCTTCAGTTCTCTATTTACAAACCCATGTATAACACCGAAGATCCAAACAATGCTGGTGCTGAGGCATGTGTAAATATGTATGTAGGAGGAAGCGAGGGTGGAGCACTTCCAGTCTGCAAAGAGCTTCTAGATCAGTCTGTGGCAGATAAGATGTAAAGGTAACCCTGCATATATACATACAACCTCATGCACCAGTACAGGCTTGGGGTGGACCTGCTGGAGAGCAGCTCTGTGGAGAGGGACCTGGGTGTCCTGGTGGACGACAGGTTAACTATGAGCCAGCAGTGTGCCCTGGCTGCCAAGAAGGC
>Ga0065711_1051747_pt1 | contig 10254 bp, 8 predicted proteins | sample Hoacrofraction12_FD_59098 | JGI IMG/M metagenome (GOLD analysis project Ga0065711, IMG submission 59098) | Hoatzin crop microbial communities from Cojedes, Venezuela - Epithelial fraction 12 v2 (version 2) | ecosystem: Host-associated > Birds > Digestive system > Esophagus > Crop | place...
TTTGCCAGAGCTGCTGCATTGCTCTGGGGACCATTTCTGAGTTCTTAATTTCTGAGTTATTGAAAGAATATGTTCATACCTGAATACTGATGTGGGGCTAAATTAATGTGACCAAATGTAACTTTTGAAAACAGACCTACCTAATAACTGCAGTATAACTTAAGAATTAACCAGTCCATGGATCATAATTTTAAGGGGTGAGATACAAGGAAAAAAGGCACAATTTTCTGTCTCTTCATAAACACCCTTGTTCATTCACCTCTGAACATAACTGCAGCAGTGTTCAGCATCACCTATGCTACGCCAGCTAGAAATGATGGGTTTCCCCAAATCAGCATTGTTTTTTAATACAGAAGTGCCTTCTGTCTCTGGTTGAAAGTAGGTGCCCGCAAGACTCAGGCGCTGCACTTAATGCTGGTCTTGTGCCAAAGAGCTCTGAGTCTAAACAAATCAAATGAACAAGGGTGGGAGAAAGCAAGTGTATTTATTTGTTTTGCACATAAAAATGGAGAGTTGGAAATTTTTGCTCAGTACGTCATTGAGCTCACTGCCCTGGATTCCAGTGTGAGCTGAGAGCTCGCCATTTCGGTTTTATTTGGGTTATATACTGATTACCTTAATCCTTTGCACTTTTGGCTCATATTATGGCATATTGAACAAGCCTACAAAAAATAAGCTGGCTTCAAGCACTCATTTAAGAGAAACTGTGGAAAAGGGTAAATGTTATAAATACAAAGCTCCTCTGCCCTGAACAAAATGTTACCCCATTACCGTTAAGGTCACGGGATCATGTCACTTCATCTATTCGTCATTAATTCGAAGAAGCGACTAGTCATAGGAGTGATGTGGGTCACGATGTATTTCAGTACTGTTAATATCTTTATAATTCTGTTGACGTCTGACCTGTTATCCTAGGACTTACCAATGTCTTCGCCGGGATTAGACAGACCTCCTGGAAATTTCCATGCGTTTAGAGTCTGTATTGGAGGAAAAAAATATTAACAAAGTATGCAGCCTGTTTTATACGCTCTAATATGAAGGAGACCATTAACACATGACTTTTTTCTTGAAGTTGCAGTATTGTAATTATTCTTACAAACATCAGTAAGGCTTTAGGTAGGAACTTCTTTGTTCTTGCTAATGTGATAATCAGATATGTACAGTCTGTATGACATATTGGAACAAAACATCTACTGATTGAAAATACAAACTGTCTAACACTCATTAGACAATGTTGCTGCTAGATAAGTAGATAGAGTAGTTGAATATTTAAAAAAGCTGCTGTAGACTATATAATCGTATATTTAATCACTAATGTATTCCACTTCCATGGTTTTTGCTTTTAAAAAATGTTTATATGTTTAATCTTACAAACAGGTATTATGATTGTAGTACTGTTTATACTGCACTGGCTTTAAGATGACTGTGTGTCTGTAATAACCATTTAGCGTAACTTGTCATTTGTTTTCATGAAATACCAAAACTGAGGCCTTGTGTGTGATTTATACATAAGAAGCATTTATTGAGTTGCAATAAAGTTCAGTACTTAGAACGTGAAGTGCAGACTTGGTTGTGTTCCTGGTAAAGGAGCCCCAGTTCCTACACCCTTTGCAAATGCATAAAGATTTCTAGGCTTTACATTTACATCTATGTACTACTATTTTTCTTTCTTTCCTTGTTAAAAGTGTATGTAGGAAGAAGTTAACCTTCAACTAGAAATTAACGCAGTAAAAAGGTACACTCTGAAAAAAAATAATAGAGGTAGCTTTTCTTGTACATGCAGCATAGAGAGGGAAGCTGTGTGCTTTCCAGTGATTTGAAACCCCACAGAGTACATTGGAAAATGTTTTGGTTTTTTTTTTTTCTGGGCACTCTTAAAGGGCTTGGATAGGAATTTAAAGTAATAGATTAAAAATAGTGCAGATGGAAAATACATATATTTGTCTACTGGCTTTCAGTTCCTGGAAATCTTTCTTTGTGTGCTGCGGAATTGTCCTTTCATGATTAAACCCAAGCAGCTCTTAAAATTCCACCAACTGTTTAAATTTTTTTTTTAAGGTTTCAGAACATCATTTGTATTAAGTGTCACCATTTCAGGGAAATTGTTCATTTCATGGCGAAGGAGGAGGGAGAGGAGTGGTGGAACTGACAGTGGGAAACAGATACTGTCTGAGCCAATTTGCTTGCACTGAAGTATTTTATGTGTTCACTGCTTAAGAAATGTATGGGTATTCATACACTTCAGTTTTTATACTTAATTTTATCCACTCAGTAATACGAGAGCTGTAAAGACGGGAGCTGGAAGCAATCACTTTTTTTCCTTTAACCTTCCTCACTCACTGTGCTAGATGTCAGCTTTGTTCTGGAAAGATCAGCTGAAATAGTTGACCTGGAATATGCCCATCCTGCTTTTCAGAATGAGCTGGAGGGAGGAGCGGTGCCAGGCTGGCCTTCTTGTGTTTTGGGGCCTGAGGCTAAGGTGGTAGTGTCTGGTGAGTATGGAACTGGACCTAGAATCTGAACAGAGCACCTGATGTCCCACTGTAAAACTGGATAGAGATAGCTGCTCTTAAAGTGGCTGCGGGTGAGCTTTAACAAAACCACTGCGTTAAGAAGTTAAACCTTAAGCCTCCTGGGCTTAGGAAACTACTATTTCTAAAGTTTACAATGTACTGTTCTGTTCCTGGGGACTCGCTAGAACTAGAACCACTTCTGGAGCCTATAGCTTGCATGCTGGATTTATGCTTTAACTGGTAATTAGTGAATGTAAGCCTGAAAGTCTTGCCATAGAGAAGTCCTTGAAATTTTACTTTATGGTAAGTAAAAATATAAAATTAATAGTGTACAGGAAGCAAGAAAAGGGTGTTTCTCTTCCTCTGAACTCTTGTGTTACAAATTCAACATGTTGTGTGACTGAACCTGCTTATGAAAGCACCCTTTCATTGAAGTTCATTAACTGTGTTATAGTTACCGATGAACTGAAGCGATGTTTTGGGTCCTGAGAAGAAATCTCATAGTAGCTATTTCAGAAAAGATAGAGAAATGTAGCCAGTGAGATTCTGGCACAATTTTAGCTACGTAAAATGAAAATAGCGCCTCCAAGTATACTTCATTTAGTGTATGTAAGTTTTGATTGTTAAAATTGCAGTTAATCTCACTGTACTAGGGACACTTTAATTTGCAAATGAAAGCATAATGGAAGCCAAGTATTTTTTAAATGGAATAGCACAGGCAACTGCTAATGAACTAGTGAGCTCTCTGCACTTGCTGTGTTAAAACCTAGGTCAGCCTGATAGAGGCTGGAAGCCATGACTGGTGGTGGATGCCTGGTTACCTCAAGCCACATCACACGACCCACCATCACCACACTAATACTCTCTGGTTTGGCATTCTCAGAAGCAAGGTCAAGCACTTTGGTTTGTGAGAAATTAATGATCTTTACACCTGCTGTACAAAGGTGGTCTCCAGGTCATGGCCAACCATGTTATTGCTTATTTAAAGCCACAGCTATGCCTGGAATTTTTGAAACCAACCAAAATCAGAATCCTTCTCCCAAAATCTGCTTCGAGGCATGGGGGTTTTCCAGAGGCCTGCATGGATCCAAGCACAAGATCAGGGATTCTTGGGTCAGTTACAGGAGAAAACAGAAAACTCAGAGCAGAAAGGATACTTAATTCTGCTGATTCAATCCCCAGTTATAATTAACAACAAAGCTGTTGATTTTCAGTGTCTTGGTTTTTTCCTTCAATTGCAATACAGCAATCTGTTCATAGATGTGTTCCAAGACACACACAAGTTAACTACCACAATGTTGGACTGGAATGAAAAGAAAAAGATCTTTGTTTTATAGGATAGAGTAGGCTTATCTAAATGAACTTCTCTATTTTATAATCGTGTAACAAACTTACCCTATTTCTGTCTTGGATGACCAACACCTTTCCAGTGCTTTCATCTAGAACAGCACCTAGTAGAAAGATAATATTGAAAAAGATTTAAGTGTTAGACAACTATGTTCAATCTTAACCATAATTTAACATGTTTTGCTAAAGCATGACAAACCCCTAATGATACTCAGTTTACAGTCAGCAAGATTTGTCTGGATGAATCACAGAAAGTGGCCTGTTGGTGGAAACTGATACACAATAAGATACGAAAAAAGGTTAAGTATCCTATATAAAAATTCAAAGTTAGCAGCACCAGGATAAATACTTCCCACATTTAAGTTCCAGATTAGACAAGAAATGAATAATTCACTTGTGTTAATACTATCAGAACTACAGAATGCAAGATCAAGTCGTCTTCCAAATAATCTAGCAAAGCTGCTTGCTTCAGCACAGATGTGCTTGTAATCTTGCTCAAATAACAGAAATTTATCCAGTGACTCTGGCCTAGTAGCCACGATTGGCAAGAACCCTTCTCCAGTGAACTTCATTACAGAACTCCTGCCTGAATGTTTTCTGGTTAACAATACCCAAGGTTTAGAACTCAGTGGGCTGACTATACCGGTAATGTTCAGCTGGTTGACTATAAACTCATACTGTACCACCCAGCTAACAACACAGGATATGAACTGCACCGCAATCTTGAGTCAATTTGTTCATCAAAAAGCATTGCTTCCAAGGGGAAAAGTGACACTTTCACTGGATTCATACATCCTGATTTTTTTTCTTTACTGAAAAGCTCAGCTTTTCCTTGTGTCCTCATGCTCAGCCCATGACCTCCCCCACAGATTACAAGTTTTCCTACTTTTTAAAACCCAAGTGCTTTCATGTTTAATCATCATGTCACACTCATGGGTCATACTTTAAAAATGTCTTCCCTTTAAAATAGGTATTTTTCTCAGATTTTAAAGTGTGCTGTGGTGAGCAGAAGGAGTACAGTGGTGCAGCTTACCAGCCTCTTTTCCACATCAGTCACACATGGGTTTCAAATTAGTGGGTAACAACAAAAAAATGCTTATATCATTTTACAACAGGAGGAAAGAGTATACGGGCAGATCTGTGATGATATATGCACTTAAAATGCTATTCGGAAGTATTTCCACAGAGGGAATTATTAAGGAATGAGTGTCAGGCTCAAAACATCCTCTGTGTTTTAATAATACATGGCAGACATGTGTAGGAGGGATATTTAAAAGATGAAATACCAATCTTCCTTCAAGATATGTCAAAGGACGTGCTTTAAGAGGGTAGTCACATATCTTCCTCCCCATGGCTTATGACTTAATGACTTCATTCTGCCTGTAAATATTTAGCAATGCCCAGGTCCAAGTACTGTACTGATTAAAAGAGGGAACAAAAGGAAAGCAGGAGCAACTCTGATGCGTGCTGTGATTACAGATTTCTAGAAAAGCCATTACTCAGGTTTGCTGAGACCAAGGAGGACTGCTGAAGACAGCAAATTGCAGTTTGAATCAATCAGAACATTTTCTCTTCTCTGTTCTCCAGACATCGATGCCTGTGAATGTAATTTTTGGCAGTGAAATTCTCTGTGAGATGTCCAGAATCTCTGCTAGATGATACCTAAATCCAAGAAGAAAGGAAAAACACTAACGGGATTTGCTGTCTGGTCTCATTTTCCCAAGTGTAACTCGGGAGTCCCTCTGCTGAAGCTTGCTGGGCCACACCTGGTTGGTATTGGTGAGATCAGAGCTTGGCTGCAGGCTCTGAACTGTGGTTTTAAAAACTCTCTCTCTTGCTACAAATGTGGTACCTGTAGCTTTCAGTCATCCAATGCCAAGATGACTTTCTGGAAAAGCTGACACTTGTAATCTAACCAAGTAATCACTATTACAACACTACTTTGTTTTGAATGTTCCTCTTTTGGGAAATAGGCAAGAAAATTATTAAACAGAAAAAAAAAATCCTTTACACAACTCCAGACAATGAGTAATGGAGGGGAAAAATATCTTCATTCTACCTGTTTTATTTCTGACTGATGTAAACATGCATGAAAAGATGTTCAGAGTTGAAAAGCACTTGTCATCCATGTAGTGAGTTCACACACGACTGCTTGCGTTGTAAACATCAGCGGACAAGAATAGGTATTACTTTGTAGAACAACTTGGGGACCATTTTTAAATGGCTTTTGATTCCTTGGACCATCAGAATGTATCTAACTCTGTCTTCCTGTGCAGTTTGACATTTATGTAGCTGCTCATTTTACACATTTCCTTAAGTAACAGGACTGGCCCAGGCTGATGATCATGTGTGTATGAGTGTGTGGAGACCCTTCTCTCTTGAGAACTCCCACGACTTTGTTTCAACTGGATTAACGTAGGCAGCAATGAAAATAACAGCCATGTTGTAAGGCTTATACTGCACGGGAGGGAGACGAGAATGACTTGACTTCTTTCTCTCCTTTTACTTTCCTTGCGCAACTTGTCTTCCTGTGCCATTGTTACGTGGCATATTTACAAACATGTCACTTTCTGGATGGCAGACCGCTTCCTCCTAGGAGGTGGAGAATTGTGGAAATGTTTTTCAAAAACATCTTGGTAATTTCGTACACCAGAAGCTTTTCTGTACCTTTAGATATTTGGAAAATCCTGCCGCCTACAAATGGATGCAGTAACTTAGCTGGAAGACACATCACATATTCCACTATTTCTAAACAATAATGGCCAAGCCCAATGAGTAACGTTTGCTACTCTCTGCTTGGCGACTCTGATCTAGTCTGGCAAAATATGACCTGACCTTGCTTATTCACACCTTTGTCGTCACTTGGCTGGATGATGCTGAGGCGCTAGCCCTGGCTGCGCAGCGTTCACTGTGTGGGAAACTCCAGGCAGGACGAAAACCAGCTGCCGGTCTGCTTGGCAATGCAGGCTTGCTACCTGTTGTTTGCTCCCTGTGCTGGCTGCCGGCAGGCTGGCAAACCACTCCCAACATCTCCGCTTTTTATTTTCAGGATGCTCAAGGGACCAAGGCCCGTATTTAAGTGACTGGCCATAGCTTTGAGGTGAAGACTCTCATCAGCAGATTTGCTTGTCTTTACTGCGTAAACTTTCTAAAATACAGGGGGTGGGGGGGGTTGTGCAGGAAATAAAAATGCCTAGGGTTTGGCACGTACACACAATATAAATGCACATATTTAAATAATTTAGTATTTCAATAAAATTAATGAAAAACAGAATGAAGCCCTTCCACTAGCCAGGCTCTCTCTCCAGAAGTAAAAAGATACTGGAATAAACATATGCCAGGTGGTATTCACGCTGCTTAGTGTATTCTTTGAATGTGTTCCAGATCCACTGGGAGTGAGTGGAACGGGGAAGGGGGAAACTATTGCAGTCGTTACTTCACACACAGAAATCTGTTTGTCTGCCTGCACAAATGCCTGCCTTAAGTCTTTGCCTCTTTTAAAGAAGCTCCCAATAATGAATAAAAATGTACAGGCTTGTAAAGTGGTAGCAAAGAATACATACATGATATGTTGTGCAATTTTAAAATCTGAAAATTATGAAATCCATATACCTGCATTTATGAAACTTTTTCTTTCCTCAAAGTTTTTTCCTCAGTTTTTCCTACTTGCAGTGCAAAGTGTTTATCTCAAAGTACAACACCAAATTATGCTTTGAAAGCGCATTTTTTTTGTATTTTCAAATGTTTATTTCACAGTTTTTTGAAATTCTGATTTTTCTTATACTAAGTCCTTTCCGATAACCATGGGGTCACAACACATCTGTTACATGATTTTCTTTTTAATACCACTTTCAGCTATGCAAAACCTACTTCAGAAAAATCCCCTTTCAATCAGCCGTGTTTCCTCCAACAAGTTGTAATCATAAGGAGTAACACAGTGGTTTTGCGAGAGGAACACATTATCTTAGTTTAATGCCACATATTTTAGCAGTGAGGTTTTCATACCTCAGGCAAACATGCTCTAACATGTCCATTGAAAAAATCCAAGCCTGTTTTCAGCTTCTACGCTGCCCTCTGCTGGCTTTGCAGCTGAAAACTCCCACTACCGACACCAGCAGCACTGTTTTGCAACAGCAGCCTTTGTTTTTCCAAAACTTACTTTCACCAGACCTGCTGCTACACAGAATAATCCAGCTTTTATGAGCCCTTCTTAACTAGATTTTTCAAATTTCTGTTTATGGGTCTTAACACCACTTGGTGAACAATTAACATCCCTGCAATTCAAGGACAAACTAGTAAAGCTTGTACCAGTAGAGATTTGCTGTCTCTCTGCTGTAACTGCTGAGTGTTACATAGTCTTTACCAGTACACAAGGGGTACTGGTACTACTCCACGTTACAGGAAGTGAGTGATGGGACAGGTAATTGCATATTTTTTGGTCAACAGCTCAATGTCCAGATGGAGATCGGTGACAAGTGGTGTTCCTCAGGGGTACTGGGACCGGTGCTGTTTAGTAATCTTCATCAATGACATTGACAGCAGGATCGAGTGCACCCTCAGCAAGTTTGCAGATGACACCAAGCTGAGCGGTGCAGCTGACACGCCAGAAGAACAGGATGCCATCCAGAGGGACCTGGACAAGCTCGAGAAATGGGCCTGTGTGAACCTCATGAGGTTCAACAAGGCCAAGTGCAGGGTCCTGCATGCGGGTCGAGGCAACCCCCACTATCAATGCAGGCTGGCGGATGAAGGGATTGAGAACAGCCCTGCTGAGAAGGACTTGGGGGTAGTGGTGGATGAAAAGCTGGACATGAGCTGCCAGTCTGTGCTCACAGCCCATGAAGGCCAACTGGTATCCTGGGCTGCATCAAAAGAAGTGTGGTCAGCAGGTTGAGGGCAGTGATTCTGCCACTCTACTCTGCTCTGGTGAGACCCCACCTGGAGTCCTGCGTCCAGCTCTGGAGCCCCCAGCACAGGAAGGACATGGACCTTTTAGAGCAGGTCCAGAGGAGGGACACAAAAAATGATCCGAGGGCTGGAGCACCTCTCCTGTGATGAAAGGCTGAGAGAGTTGGGGCTGTTCAGTCTGGAGAAGAGAAGGCTCTGGAGAGACCTTATAGCAGCCTTCCAGCACCTGAAGCGGGCCTACAGGAAAGATGGGGACCGGCTTTTTAGCAGGGTCTGTTGTGATAAGACAAGGGGTGACGTGTTTAAAGACGGTTTAAAAGACGGTAGATTAAAATTCAACATAAGAAAGAAATTTTTTACAATGAGGGTGGTGAAACACCAGAATGGGTTGCCCAGAGAGGTGGTAGATGCCCCACCCCTGGAAACACTCAAGGCCAGGTTGCACGGGGCTCTGAGCAACCTGGTCTAGTTGAAGATGTCCCTGCTCACTGCAGGGGGTGGTGGACTAGATGACCTTTAGAGGTCTCTTCCAACCCAAACAATTCTATGATATCTGTGGAAGCCTGCTGAGAGGGCAAACACATTCGAATTCAATGAAGCTGAGTTCCAGTTGACTCATCATGTCTTTGTATGAAAAAAATGGGATATCATCTTACCTAGTTCCTTGGCAATTTCCTTAGTTTTCAGAGCAACTCCTTTCCAGCTGTGGTCATGGGAGGTCTAGATGGGTAAGACTATGGTGTCCAGATGTTCGTTTGTAAAATACACCTGTTCAGGTCATGGACTTCTAGGCACATCTTAGAGCAGCTTAGGCTGCTCTAATTTAGGCTAACAGTTCACCAGGCTTTTCGTGGGTGCGACCGCTTTTGCAACTAACCTGCGACTCCCAGCTGGTGGGTGGCATACCCCGGCAGCCTGCTGGGCCCCTCTCCCAGCCACAGCGCCAGGGTGGACGAGCCCTGCTCGGCGTGGTGGAAAGCAAAGCCTTGCGCAGCAGCCGCTGCCGCCAGCCTGCTCTGGAGGATGGGGACGCGCAGCCAGACGGCGACCCGGCCTTCCTCCCGCCAGCGGGCCACCGCGTCTGCAAGAGAGGGCACGGTAAGGAGGGGAACGGCCGCCGCCGCGCAGAGAACCCCCTTGCCCTTGCTCCTTCTGGTTTTAAACCTGCTCGTGGACGACAGCTGGGATTAATGTGTGAAAGTCGGTATTTTCACCTCATTTACCCCAAGGTCAAATGGCCATCGGCGCAAGCAGCGCGTCGGCAGCGACAGGGGGAGAGGAGGCACCGCCAGCTCCGCATTTTACGTGGTGCGATCCGGTGTTTCACATAAAGCCAGGGCTTTTATGTCGGGACCTTGCGATGAGGCACCGGGAAATGGATCCTCGCTCCCTTCCGCCGCCTCCGCCCTCCAGCACAGGCCCGCGGCTGCGTGGAGGGCGACGACCCCGCCCGCCCCGCTGAGGGGAGCTCACCCACGGGGAGACC